>Ga0208242_100455_pt1 | contig 26442 bp, 26 predicted proteins | sample SubbioAug_CSW13A_FD_184825 | JGI IMG/M metagenome (GOLD analysis project Ga0208242, IMG submission 184825) | Serpentinite rock and fluid subsurface biosphere microbial communities from McLaughlin Reserve, California, USA - CR12Aug_CSW13A (SPAdes) | ecosystem: Environmental > Terrestrial > Deep...
TCCCTGGCGACCATAGCGCTGTGGAACCACCCGATCCCATCCCGAACTCGGAAGTGAAACGCAGCTGCGCCAATGGTAGTGTGGCCTAAGCCATGCAAGAGTAGGTCATCGCCAGGGGCTTTACCCCGAAAGCCCGGTCCCGAAAGGACCGGGCTTTCTCTTTATCCGGCGGGCGCGGCGGGCCTCGCGACGCCGCGAAAAAAACGGCCGAATTCACTGGATTTCACGCTTCCGGCCCTTGAGAAGCAGCCGCACGCCCGCGTATAATTTTGGCCCCACGCCCGGGGGCTGTCCTCCAGGCTTTCAGGATTTACCCGTGTCCCGATCCCCAGTAGCCGGTCCCCGGCTGGCGCGAAAAACCGTGCTGGCTCAGCTGGTTACGGGGCTGGTTGTGGCAGGCGCCGCCGGACTGCTGTCCGGTCCTGAGGCCGCCGCTGCAGCCGCCCTGGGCGCGGTCGCCATCGTCCTGGGCTCGCTGCTGTTGGCGCGGGCGCTGGTCGGCGGCGGGGTCCAGTCGGCAACGGGCGCCCTCGGGCGACTGGTGCTGGGGATGCTTGGCAAGTGGGTGCTGGTCGCCGTGGTGTTCACGCTGGCGATAGGCATCTGGAAGCTGCCGGTGCTCGCGCTGATCGCGGGCCTGGCGGCGGCAGTCGTCGCCTCGTTGGTGGCGGCCGCCAGGACGAATTGAACTATTCCTAGGTTGGACACGATGGCCAGCGAAGCCGAACTCACCCCAACGAGCTACATCCAGCACCACCTGAAGAACCTCACCATCACGGTGGACGACAGCAATGTCTTCTGGCAGCTGCACCTCGACACGCTGCTGATGGCGGTCTCGCTGGGCGTGCTGATGGTGTTCGCCTTCTGGCTGGCCACCCGCAAGGCCACCTCCGGCGTGCCGGGCAAGTGGCAGGCCTTCGTCGAGATCGTGCTCGAGTTCGTCGACCAGCAGGCGCGCGACGCCTACCCGGGCCGCAGCAAGCTCGTCACCCCGATCGCCATCACCCTGTTCTGCTGGATCCTGATGATGAACCTCATCAAGATGATCCCGGCCGACTTCTTCGCCATCCCGCTGCACGCCCTGGGCGTGGAGTACTGGAAGCCCGTCCCGACCGCCGACGTCAACGCCACGCTCGGCATGTCGATCAGCGTGTTCTTCCTGATGATCTTCTTCGCGCTGCGTGCCAAGGGCCTGGGCGGCTTCGTCCATGAGTTCTTCACCGCGCCGTTCGGCCCGTGGATGTTCCCGGCCAACATCCTGCTCAACATCGTCGAGCTCGTCAGCAAGCCGGTTTCGCTGGCCATGCGACTGTTCGGCAACATGTACGGCGGCGAGATCGTGTTCCTCCTGATCTGGGTGCTCGGCGGCGTGGGTATCGCCGGCGCCATCGCGGCAGGCGTGTTCGGCCTCGGCTGGATGCTGTTCCACCTGCTCGTGATCCCGCTGCAGGCCTTCATCTTCATGATGCTCTCGATCGTCTACCTGAGCCTCATGGAAGAGCATCACTAAACCGTTCCACCCTTCATTCCTTTCCACCAGTAAATCCGCTCGGAGAATCACCATGGAAGCTCTCGCCCTTCTCGCCCAGGTTCAGGCCTCGACCATCCTGGCCATCGGCATCATGATCGGTCTCGCCGCCCTCGGCGCCGGCCTGGGCCTGGCCATCATGGCCGGCAAGTTCCTCGAGTCGGCCGCCCGCCAGCCGGAGCTGATCCCGGTCCTGCAGGTCCGCATGTTCATCACCGCCGGCCTGATCGACGCCGCGTTCATCATCACCGTCGCCGTCGGCCTGATGTTCGCCTTCGCGAACCCGCTCGTCGGCGAGTTCGTGTCGCGCCTGGGCTGATCGCCCGCCAGGGCCCGGCTGGCAACCGCCAGCCGGGTTGGATCGCACCGGCCCCCTCGGGGGCCGCGCAAGCCACCGGATAGAGCGCCGTCATGAACATCAATTTCACCTTGATCGCCCAGGCCCTGGCCTTCGCGGGCCTGATCTGGATCATCGCGACCAAGATCTGGCCGCCGCTGCTCGCTGCCATCGAGGAGCGCCAGCAGAAGATCGCCGACGGCCTGGCCGCCGCCGATCGCTCCAAGCGCGACCTGGCCCAGGCCGAGGAGAAGGTCAACGAGGTCCTGCGCGAAGCCCGCGCCAAGGCCAACGAGATCATCGCCCAGGCCGAAGCCCGCCGCGCCCAGATCATCGACCAGGCCAAGGAAGAGGCCGTGGTGGAAGCCAAGCGCATCCGCCTGCAGGCCGACGCCGAGATCGACGCCGCCGCCACCCGTGCCAAGGAAGAGCTGCGCCGCCAGGTTGCCGCCCTCGCCGTGGCCGGTGCCGAGCGCCTGATCCGCAAGGAGATCGACGGCAACGCCCACAAGGCGCTGCTCGACGAGCTCGCCGCCGACATCTGACGCAGGCCACGCCATGAGCCAAGCCATCACCCTCGCCCGCCCGTACGCCCGCGCCGCCTTCCAGCTGGCGCAGTCGCACGGCGCGCTGCCCAAGTGGTCAAACCTGCTCGGCTTCGCCGCGCAGGTCGCCGCGCGTCCGGACGTCCAGGCGCTGGTCGGCCACCCGAAGGTGGAGTCGGCGCAGCTGGCCGCCATCGTGCAGCCGCCCGGCGACGTCGACCCGGCCTTCCAGCGCTTCATCGCGCTGCTGGCCGACAACGGCCGCCTGTCGCTGCTGCCCGAGGTCGCCGGCCTGTACGACCAGCTGCGCGCCGATGCCGAGCGCGTGGTCAAGGCCAAGGTCACCTCGGCCGTGCCGCTGGAGGGTGATGCGCTCGAGCGCATCAAGGCTTCGCTCAAGCGCCGCTTCGGGCGCGAGGTCGAGCTGGCCACCGAGGTCGACCCGGCCCTGATCGGCGGTGCCGTCGTCGACGCCGGCGACCTGGTCATCGATGGATCGATCCGCACCAAGCTGGCGCGCCTCGGGGCGGCGCTGGCGAACTGAATCCGTTTTTCCTTTGAACCAAGCGCCGGCCCCGGCCGGACGACCCAGGGACATACCCATGCAGACGCTCAACCCGTCCGAAATCAGTGAACTGATCAAGGCCCGCATCGAATCGGTCGCCCTGTCGGCCGAGGCCCGCAACGAAGGCACCGTCACCTCCGTGTCCGACGGCATCGTGCGCATCCACGGCCTGGCCGACGTGATGCAGGGCGAGATGATCGAGCTGCCGAACGCGACCTCCGCGCTGGCGCTGAACCTCGAGCGCGACTCGGTCGGCGCCGTGGTGCTGGGTGACTACGAGCACCTGCGCGAAGGCGACGCCGCCAAGACCACCGGCCGCATCCTCGAAGTGCCGGTCGGCCCCGAGCTGCTGGGCCGCGTCGTCAACGCCCTGGGCGAGCCGATCGACGGCAAGGGCGCCCTCAACGCCAAGCTGACCTCGCCGGTCGAGCGCGTGGCCCCGGGCGTCATCTGGCGCCAGTCGGTGGCCCAGCCCGTGCAGACCGGCTACAAGTCGGTCGACAGCATGATCCCGATCGGCCGCGGCCAGCGCGAGCTGGTGATCGGCGACCGCCAGACCGGCAAGACCGCCCTGGCCATCGACGCGATCATCAACCAGAAGGGTTCTGGCATTAAGTGCGTCTACGTCGCCATCGGCCAGAAGAACTCCACCATCGCCAACATCGTGCGCAAGCTCGAAGAGAACGGCGCCATGGCCTACACCACCGTCGTGGCGGCCTCGGCCTCCGAGTCGGCGGCGATGCAGTACATCGCCCCGTACGCCGGTTGCGCCATGGGTGAGTACTTCATGGACCGCGGCCAGGACGCCCTGATCGTGTACGACGACCTGTCCAAGCAGGCCGTCGCCTACCGCCAGATCTCGCTGCTGCTGCGCCGCCCGCCGGGCCGCGAAGCCTACCCGGGCGACGTGTTCTACCTGCACTCGCGCCTGCTCGAGCGTGCGGCGCGCGTGTCGGCCGACTACGTCGAGAAGTTCACCAATGGCGAAGTGAAGGGCCAGACCGGCTCGCTCACCGCGCTGCCGATCATCGAGACGCAGGCCGGCGACGTGTCCGCGTTCGTTCCGACCAACGTGATCTCGATCACCGACGGCCAGATCTTCCTCGAGACCGACCTGTTCAACGCCGGCATCCGCCCGGCCGTGAACGCCGGCATCTCGGTGTCGCGCGTCGGTGGTGCGGCCCAGACCACCATCATGAAGAAGCTCTCGGGCGGCATCCGCATCTCGCTCGCGCAGTACCGCGAGCTGGCCGCGTTCGCCCAGTTCGCCTCGGACCTCGACGAAGCCACCCGCAAGCAGCTCGAGCGCGGCCAGCGCGTCACCGAGCTGATGAAGCAGAAGCAGTACGCGCCGATGTCGATCGCCCAGATGGCGCTGTCGATCTACGCCGTGAACGAGGGCCATCTCGACGACGTGCCGCTGAACAAGGTTCTGGCCTTCGAAGCCGGCCTGCACGCCCACATGGCCAACACCCAGGGCGCGCTGGAGAAGAAGATCGTCGAGACCGGCGCCTGGGACAAGGACATCGAGGCGGTGTTCAAGCAGATGATCACCGAGTTCAAGGCGACCGGCAGCTGGTGATCGTTGTTGGCGGGCCCCGGGCCCGCCATTCGACAGCGATCGGGCCTGAAGGCCCTCCAACAGGAAGCTAAGGAAGAAACATGGCAGGCGGCAGGGAAATCAAGACCAAGATCAAGAGCGTGCAGAACACCCGCAAGGTGACGCGCGCGCTCGAGATGGTCTCGGCGTCGAAGATCCGCAAGGCCCAGGACCGCATGAAGGCGTCGCGTCCGTACGCGCGCCTGATGCGCCAGGTCATCGGCCACATCGCCCAGGCCAACACCGAGTACGTGCACCCGTTCATGGCCAAGCGCGAGCAGGTCAAGCGCGTGGGCTACGTCATCGTGTCCACCGACCGCGGCCTCTGCGGCGGCCTGAACTCGCAGATGTTCCGCCGCATCCTGGCCGACATGCGCGGCTGGCAGGACAAGGGCGCCGAGGTCGACGTGGTGTGCATCGGCCAGAAGGCGTCGGTGTTCTTCCGCCGCCTGAAGGTGAACATGGTCGGTTCGGTCACGCACCTGGGCGAGAAGCCCGAGCTGGCCGCGCTGGTGGGCGTCATCAAGGTCATGCTCGACGGCTACGCCGCCGGCAGCCTCGACCGCGTCTTCCTTTGCTACAACGACTTCGTCAACACCATGGTCCAGCGCTTCACGCAGGACCAGCTGCTGCCGCTGCCGGCCCCCGAGAAGCTCGAGAGCAAGCACGACTGGGACTACCTGTACGAACCCGACGCGGCCACCGTGCTCGACCAGGTGATGACCCGCTACGTCGAGTCGCTGGTCTACCAGGCCGTGCTCGAGAACCTCGCCTCCGAGCACGCGGCGCGCATGGTGGCCATGAAGGCGGCCTCCGACAACGCGACCAAGCTGATCGGCACGCTGAACCTGATCTACAACAAGGCGCGCCAGGCGGCGATCACCCAGGAAATCTCCGAGATCGTCGGCGGCGCCGCGGCCGTTTAACCGAAGAAACTACGGACGCGGCCCAGGCCGCGCCACGAAAAGCATCGCATCCCAGAGGAAACAGCAATGAGCCAGGGCAAGGTTGTTCAGATCATCGGCGCCGTCGTCGACGTCGAGTTCCCGCGCGCCGACGTGCCGAAGGTGTACGACGCGCTGAAGGTCGAAGGCACCGAGATCACCCTCGAGGTGCAGCAGCAGCTGGGCGACGGCGTCGTGCGCACCATCGCGCTCGGGTCGACCGACGGCCTCAAGCGCAACCTGGTCGCCGTCAACACCGGCAAGGCCATCTCCGTGCCGGTCGGCAAGGAAACCCTGGGCCGCATCATGGACGTGCTCGGCCGCCCGATCGACGAGGCCGGCCCGGTCGCCACCAAGGACCAGTGGGAAATCCACCGCGCCGCCCCGTCCTACGAGGACCAGTCCTCGGCCAACGAGCTGCTCGAGACCGGCATCAAGGTCATCGACCTGATGTGCCCGTTCGCCAAGGGCGGCAAGGTCGGCCTGTTCGGCGGCGCCGGCGTGGGCAAGACCGTGAACATGATGGAGCTCATCAACAACATCGCCAAGCAGCACGCGGGTCTGTCCGTGTTCGCCGGCGTGGGCGAGCGTACCCGCGAGGGCAACGACTTCTACCACGAGATGAAGGACTCCAACGTCCTCGACAAGGTGGCGATGGTGTACGGCCAGATGAACGAGCCGCCGGGCAACCGCCTGCGCGTCGCCCTGACCGGCCTGACCATGGCCGAGTACTTCCGCGACGACATCGACCCGGCCACCGGCAAGGGCCGCGACATCCTGTTCTTCGTCGACAACATCTACCGCTACACCCTGGCCGGTACCGAAGTGTCGGCGCTGCTGGGCCGCATGCCGTCGGCCGTGGGTTACCAGCCCACCCTGGCCGAGGAAATGGGCGTCCTGCAGGAGCGCATCACCTCGACCAAGACCGGTTCGATCACCTCGATCCAGGCCGTGTACGTGCCCGCGGACGACCTGACCGACCCGTCGCCGGCCACCACCTTCGCCCACCTCGACGCCACCGTCGTGCTGAGCCGCAACATCGCCTCGCTGGGTATCTACCCGGCCGTGGACCCGCTCGACTCGACCTCGCGCCAGCTCGACCCGAACGTCATCGGCAACGAGCACTACGACACCGCGCGCAAGGTGCAGGCCACGCTCCAGAAGTACAAGGAGCTCAAGGACATCATCGCCATCCTCGGCATGGACGAGCTGAGCGAAGAGGACAAGCAGGTCGTGGCGCGCGCCCGCAAGGCCGAGCGCTTCTTCTCGCAGCCCTTCCACGTGGCCGAAGTGTTCACCGGCTCGCCGGGCAAGTACGTCACGCTCAAGGAGACCATCCGCGGCTTCCGCATGATCGTCGACGGCGAGTGCGACCACCTGCCGGAGCAGGCCTTCTACATGGTCGGCGGCATCGACGAGGCCTTCGAGAAGGCCAAGAAGATGGGTGTTGCTGCCTAAGCAGCCCCTTTAGGAGTTGAGCATGGCCTCCACTATCCGTTGCGACATCGTCAGCGCCGAGGAAGAGATCTTCCGCGGCGACGTGCAGATGGTCGTCGCCACCGGCGAGCTGGGCGAGCTGGGCATCGCGCCCAGGCACGCCCCGCTGATCACCCGGCTCAAGCCGGGCCAGGTGCGCGTGATCCTCGCCAATGGCGACGAGCAGTTCTTCTACGTCTCCGGCGGCATCCTCGAGGTGCAGCCGCAGGTGGTGACGGTGCTCACCGACACCGCCATCCGCGCCGCCGACCTCGACGAGGCCCGCGCCAAGGAAGCCAAGGCCGAGGCCGAGCGCATCCTGGCCAACCGCGGCGAGGCGATGGAGATCGCCGAGGCCCAGGCCAAGCTGGCCGAGGCCCTGGCCCAGCTGCAGGCCCTCGAGCGGCTGCGCAAGAACCTCAAGCACTGAGGACGGCACCCGCCGCCCGATGCGACAACGCCGGCCCCGCGCCGGCGTTCTCGTTTCCAGGGGGGCGAAAAACCCGGCTGGCGGCAGGCGCCGGGCGGGCCGATACTAGCCGCCACGGAGGAACCCGATGAGCCAGGCATTGCACGTTGTCATCCTCGCCGCCGGCGAGGGCAAGCGGATGAAGTCGCGCACCCCCAAGGTGCTGCAGCGCATCGCCGGCCAGCCCATGCTGGGCCACGTCATCGCCACCGCGCGCGAGCTCGGCGCCGCCGGCATCCATATCGTCTATGGCCATGGCGGCGACCAGGTGCGCGCCGCCTTCGCCGGCGAAACCGACCTTGACTGGGCCGAGCAGGCCCGCCAGCTCGGCACCGGCCACGCCGTGCAGCAGGCCATGCCGGCGGTGCCGGAGAACGCCCGCGTGCTGGTGCTCTACGCCGACGTGCCGCTGATCACCGTCGACACCCTGCGCGTGCTGCTCGAGGCCGCGCGCGAGCGGCCGGCCGTGCTCACCGAGCAGCTGGCCGACCCGACCGGCTACGGCCGCATCCTGCTCGACGGCAACGGCAACGTGCAGGCCATCGTCGAGCACAAGGACGCCGACGAGGCCCAGCGCAAGGTGAAGCTGGTGAACACCGGCGTGATCGCCGCGCCCGCCGCCGACCTGCGCCGCTGGCTGGGCCAGCTGCGCAACGACAACGCGCAGGGCGAGTACTACCTCACCGACATCTTCGCCATGGCCCGGGCCGACGGCCGCGCCGCCGCGCACACGCCGTGCCGCGTGCCGGGCGAAGCCGAAGGCGCCAACGACCCGGTGCAGCTGGCCCGGCTCGAACGTGCCTTCCAGCTTCGCGCCGCCGAGGCACTGATGCGCGCCGGCGTGCGCCTGGCCGATCCCTCGCGCTTCGACCTGCGCGGCCGCGTCGAGGCCGGCAGCGACGTGGAGATCGACGCCAACGTGGTGCTCGAAGGCCGCGTGGTGCTGGGCGACGGCGTGCGCATCGGCCCCTTCTGCCGCCTGCGCGATGTCGAGCTCGGCGCCGGCACGGTGGTGCAGGCGCACTGCGACCTCGAAGGCGTGGTGGCCGCGCCCGGCTGCACGATGGGCCCGTTCGCGCGACTGCGCCCGGGCACCGAGCTGGGCGAGGGCGTGCACGTGGGCAACTTCGTCGAGATCAAGAAATCGAGCCTGGGCGAGGGCAGCAAGGCCAACCACCTGAGCTACCTTGGCGATGCGCTGGTCGGCCGCCGCGTCAACATCGGCGCCGGCACCATCACCTGCAACTACGACGGCGTGAACAAGTCCACCACCACCATCGGCGACGGCGCCTTCATCGGCTCGAACAGCTCGCTGGTGGCGCCGGTGCAGGTTGGCGAAGGCGCCACCATCGGCGCCGGCAGCGTGATCACCAAGGACGCGCCGGCGGACAAGCTCACCGTCGCGCGCGGCCGCCAGGTGACCCTCGACGGTTGGCAGCGCCCAAAGAAGAAGTAGGGCGGGCAGGGGACGGCCGTCCCCTCACTCCGAAACCGGCAGCACCAGCGACACCTGCAGGCCACCGCCCTCGCGGTTGGCCAGGCCGATGCGCCCGCCGTGCGCTTCGGCGATCTCCCGCGCCAGCGCCAGGCCCAGGCCCGTGCCGCTGCGCTTGGTCGAATAGAAGGGCACCAGCGCATTGGCCAGCACCGCCTCGCTCATGCCGGTGCCGCGGTCGAGCACGTCGATGCGCAGCAGGCCCGGGGTGCGGCGCACGCGCAGCAGCACCTCCCCGGGCGACGAACCGGATTCGTGCGCGTTCTTGATCAGGTTCAGCAGCGCCTGCTCGAACTGCGGCACGTCCACCCGCAGCGGCTCCTCCGGCAGCGCGCCGTCGAGACCGAAGGGAATCTGGCTGCGCAGGCGATCCACCAGCAACGGCCACGCCGCCGGCTCCAGCCGCGGCGCCGGCAGCTTGGCGAAGCGCGCGTAGCCGCGGATGAAGCCCTCGAGGTGGCGGGCGCGCTCCTCGATCATCGAGAAGATCGACTCGAGCCGCTCGTGCTGCCCGCGCCGCACCAGCTCGGCGCCCGAGTGCGCCAGCGAGGCCACCGGCGCCAGAGAGTTGTTGAGCTCGTGGCTGATCACGCGGATCACCTTCTTCCAGGTCTGCACCTCCTGCCGGCGCAGCTCGGTGGTCAGCTGGCGCAGCAGCACCAGCTCGTGCGGCCGGCCATTGAGCCGGAAGCCGCGGCGGGCGAGGTGGTAGACCTCCTCCTCGTCGCCCTCGCCGACCTGGAACAGGCCGTCGCCGCCGCGGTCCATCGCCTCCGACAGCGCCGGCGGCGCCGCGGCGACCAGCGCCGCCAGCGACAGACCCTCGATGCGCCGCCCGTCGTTGAGCAGTCGCCGCGCCGCGAGGTTGGCGTACACCACGTGCCCGCCCTCGGCCACCAGCAGCATCGCCACCGGCGTGTTCTGCACCATGGTGTCGAGCAGCAGCTCGCGCTGCACCAGGCCCAGGCGCTGTTCGCGCAGCACGCCGCCGAGTTCGTTGTGCGCCGCCACCAGGTCGCCCAGCTCGTCGCGGTGCGGCCAGCGCAGGCCGAAGCTGAAGTCGCCGTCGCGGTAGCTCAGCGCCGTGCCGGCCAGCGCGCGAAACAGCGACAGCGCCGGACGCACCGCGCGCCGCATCAGCCACAGCGACAGCAGCAGGCCGGCACCGATGCCAACGCAGGCCGCCAGGAAGCGGCTGTCGAAAACTTCCGCCAGCCACATCGCCAGGCCCACTGAAACCGCGGCGATGCCCGCGCTGGCCAGGGCCAGGGTGCCGGCGATCGAGCGGCGCGCAGGCACGGGGCTCAGGGCCGGGCGATGCCCAGCCGCTCCATGCGCCGGTACAGCGCCTGGCGGCTCAGGCCCAGTTCGGCGGCGGCCTGCGCCACCACGCCGCCAGCGTTGGCGAGTGCGCGCTCGACGCTGGCGCGATCGATCTCGGGCTCGGGCGCCGACGGCGAAGGCTGCACCGCCAGGCCCAGGTCGCCGGCCTGGATCTGGCTGCCGGCGCTGAGCAGGCAGGCGCGCTGGATGGTGTTCTTCAGCTCGCGCACGTGGCCCGGCCAGGCATGCCGCTGCAGTGCATGCACCGCCCCTTCCGACAGCGTCTTGCCCGGCGCCAGGAAATGCCGCGCCAGCGGCAGGATGTCGCGCGGGCGCTCGGCCAGCGGCGGGATGCGGATCTCGATCAGGTTCAGGCGGTAATAGAGGTCCTCGCGGAAGCGGCCTTCGCGGATCATCGCCGGCAAGTCGGCGTTGGTGGCGCTGACCACGCGCACCTTCACCTGCTTCTCGCGGTTCGAGCCCAGGCGGCTGAAGCGGCCGGTCTCGAGCACGCGCAGCAGCTTCACCTGGCCCTCGAGCGGCAGGTTGCCGATCTCGTCGAGGAAGAGCGTGCCGCCGTCGGCCGCCTCGAACTTGCCTTCGCGCGCCTTGCCCGCGCCCGTGTAGGCGCCGGCCTCGGCGCCGAACAGCTCGGCCTCCACCAGCTCGGAGGGCAGGGCGCCGCAGTTGAGCGTGACGAAGGGGCCGTCCTTCACCGAAGAATTTGCCTGCAGGATCTCGGCGATCTTCTCCTTGCCCGAGCCGTTCGGGCCGGTGACCAGCACCGGCACGTCGGCGCGCGCCACCTGGGTGGCCAGGCACAGCACGCGCTCCATCGCCGGGTCGGCCCAGACCAGGCCGCGCAGGTCGAAGCCCTGCTCGAGCTGGCTGCGCTGGCGCTGGTCGCGGCGCGCGCACTCGGCCAGGGCGCGGTTGGCCTGGCCGAGCTCGATCAGGTTGCCCACCGAGGCCAGCAGCTTGCGGTCGTCCCAGGGCTTGGCCAGGTAGTCGGCGGCGCCGGCCTTGACCAGGTCCACCGCCGCCTCGAGGTGGGTCCAGGCCGTCAGCAGGATCACCGGCAAGTCCGGGTGCGCGGCGCGGATGGCGCGGAACAGCGCCTCGCCCTCCTCGCCCGAGGTGGTGTCGCCGGTGAAGTTCATGTCCTGGATGACCAGGTCCACCGGCTCGCGCGCCAGCAGGGCCAGGCCCGCCTCCGGCGACTCCGCGCGCAGGGTGCGGTAGTCGTGCAGCGAGAACAGCACTTCGAGCGCGGCGGCCACCGACGGGTTGTCGTCGATGACCAGCAGGGTGGCCTGGGGCGGGGCGGGCATGGGCCTAGCCTACCGTCAGGCCGTGCGGGTGGCGATGGCCGGCGGCACCGCGGCCGCGCGCCAGGCCGGGCCCAGCACCGCCAGCAGGCCCAGCACCCACATCGCCACCATGGTCGCGCCCAGGTAGGCCACCGGCAACCGCGGCAGGCTGAGCTCGGCCACCAGGAAGTTGTTGAGCGCCACGGCCAGGGCGATGCCGGCGGCGATGCCGCCGGTGGTGATCATCAGGTTCTCGACCAGGAAGTAGCGCAGGATATCGGCCTTGCGGGCACCGATCGCCCGGCGCACGCCGATCTGCTTGCGGCGCTGGTTCACCCACAGGCTGGCCATGCCGACGATGCCCGAGGCGGTGATCAGCAGCAGGAACACGGTGACGGCGATCAGCAGGCCGGCCATCAGGCGCTCGCCGGCGTAGCGCTGGTCGCGGGCCTCGGCCAGGGTGCGGCGGCCGAGCAGCACCCGGTCGCTGCTGTTGGCCAGCAGCACCTTCTCCACCTCGGCCATCACCTGCGCGTGGCGGCCCGGTTCGGTGCGCACCGAATAGCGGGTGAAGGGATCGAGGTAGCGCATGGGCAGGATGAAGCTGTACTCGGCCTGTTCGCCCAGGTTGCCCCAGGGCGTCTGAAGGCGCTCGACCACGCCGATCACCCGCACCGGGGCGCTGTCCTCGCCGCCGATGTAGATCGGCTTGCCCAGCACCGAGGCTTCGTCGGGCCACATCCGGCGCGCCATGGCCTGGGTGATGATCGCCACCTCCGGCTGGTTGCGGTCCACGGCCGGGTTGGTCTCGATCACGTCGCCGGGCTCGAAATCGCGGCCCTCGACCAGGGTGAGCCCGAAGGCGTCGATGATCGAGTCGGGCGTGAAGTACTGCGCGGCCGAATCCACCGGCGACTCCTGCACGTCGGGCTGGAGCCGCACGCTGGTGCTCCAGCCCGAGCGCCCCAGCGGCACCTGGTTGGTCCAGGCCGCCGCGACCACGCCGGGCACGGCGCGGATGGCCTCCAGGTCGCGCAGCTGCATGCCGCGCACGTCGGCGATCTGGCGGTGCGGATAGAAGCGGATCTCCGAGACGTTGGCCTCGTCGGCGCCGCTGGGGCGCGAGGCCGTGGCCAGGCGGTCCTGGATGATGTAGAGCGCGTTGCAGACGATGGCCAGCGTCAGCGCCACCTGCGCCGCGATCAGCAGCGGCGCGGTCTTGTTGCGCAGCATGGCCGAAAGGATGGGACGGATTTCCATGGCGGCGGTCCTTATTGGCTCTTGAGCTGGAGGGCGGGCACCACCTGGCAGGCGCGCCAGGTGGGCAGCAGGCCGGCGAGCACCGCCGAGGCCACCGACAGCACGACGGCCACGGTCATCATCGGCAGGTCGAGGTGGGTGAGCTGGGCGATGCCCTGGTTGAAGTCGCGGATGAAGGCCAGCGCGCCCACGGTGAGCGCGATGCCCGCGCCGGCGCCGACCAGGCCGATCACGCCGGCCTCGGTCAGGTACTGGCGGAAGATCTGCCCGCGCGAGGCGCCCAGCGCGCGGCGCACGCCGATCTCGCCGGGGCGCGAGCTGAACTTGGCCAGCAGCAGGCCCACGGTGTTCACCAGGCACACCAGCAGGAAGCCGAAGCTCAGCCAGGTGGACGTGCGGGTGTCGTCGCTGACCACCTCGCGCACGTCCAGCCACTCGCGCACGTCGTAGAGCCGGTTGTTGGGCGGGGCTTCGAAGCGGCCCAGGGCCTTCTGCTCGCCGACGTAGGCGTCGAGGAATTCGGAGTAGGCGCGGCGCCCGCCGGCATCGGCCAGCTCCACCCAGTACTGCACCCAGTTGCACTCGCCCTCGACCAGGCCGCGGAAGCCCGGCGCCGGCGGCGTCGAGTTGCAGCTGACGTTGCCGTTGACCTGGAACTCGCCGGCGATGGCCGTGCGGATCGGGATGTAGATGTCCTCGCTGGTGTCGAAGGTCTGGCTGCCGATCAGGCGGTAGAACTTGGGCAGCGGGTTCCAGTCGGCGATTACGCCGATCACCTGGAACTCCTCGTCGCGGGCGCGGATGACCTGTCCCACCGGGTTCACGCCGGCGCCATAGACGCGCTCGGCCAGGCCGCGGGAGATCACCGCCACCCGGGCGCCGCGCTGGTCGTCGGCCTCGGTCCAGGACTGGCCGTGCACGAAGGGAACGTCGAACATGGCGAAGAAATCGCGGCCCACGGCCAGGCCATCGCTGAAGAACGGCGGCAGGTCGGCGCGGCCCGAGTCGATTGGCGGGCTGATGCCGTACAGCGGCGTGCCGCGTTCGCCCTGGCCCGAATCCCACAGCGCCAGCGCGTCGCGCAGCGCGAGCTGGCTCGGCGGCTCGGGGTCGGTCGCCGGGCCGTTGCCGGCCGGGCGGTTGTCCAGCAGCGGCACGAACAGGCGGTCGGACTTCTGCGGGATCGGGTCGCCGGACATGCCGCGCAGGATGGTCAGCGTGGTCATCGAGGCGGCCACGCCGACCGACAGCGTCAGCACCATCAGCGCGGTGAGCACCGGGTTGCGGCGCAGGCTGCGGAAGCCCAGGCCCAGATAGTAGCGGAACATGGCGGGCTCCTTCAGGCGGTGGCGGCGTGGGCGGCCGCGGCGAGGCTGCGCGCGGTCTCGTGGGTCAGGTCGCTGACCTGGCCGTCGATGATGTGCACGTTGCGCTGCGCGCGCGCCGCCAGCTCCGGGTCGTGGGTCACCATCAGGATGGTGGTGCCGGCGGCGTTGATTTCCTCGAGCAGCTCCATCACGCCGCGCGCCATCTGCGAGTCGAGGTTGCCGGTGGGCTCGTCGGCCAGCAGCAGGCGCGGCTCGCCGGCCAGCGCGCGGGCGATGGCCACGCGCTGCTGCTGGCCGCCCGACAGCTCGGCCGGGTAGTGCTTCATGCGCGAGGCCAGGCCCACCTGGGCCAGGGCCTGCTCGATGCGGCGCTTGCGCTCGGCGGCGCCGAAGCCGCGGTAGCGCAGCGGCACGTCGACGTTGTCGAACAGGTTGAGGTCGGGGATGAGGTTGAAGCCCTGGAAGATGAAGCCCAGCTTCTCGTTGCGCAGGCGCGAGCGGCCGGCATCGTCCAGGCCGCGCACGTCCACGCCGTCGAGCTTGTACTCGCCGCCGGTGAATTCCTCGAGCAGGCCGGCGATGTTGAGGAACGTCGTCTTGCCCGAACCCGAGGGGCCGGTGACGGCGACGAACTCGCCTTCCTTCACGTGGATGTCGAAGCCGCGCAGCGCGTGCGTCTCGATCATGTGGGTGCGGTAGACCTTGCTCAGGTTCTGCATGCGAAGCATCGGGGTGTCCTCGTCGCGGTAAGGGGAATCAGTCGTTGATGGCGACGCGCTCGGCGTCGGCGAAGGTGTCGGTGCCGGAGATGACCACGCGCTCGCCCGGGGCGATGCCCTCGAGGATCTCGACCTCGCCGACGCTGGTGGCGCCCAGGCGGATCGGCCGGCGCACGGCGATGCCGTCCTCGATGACGTAGGCGAAGCGGCCGCCCAGCTGCTCCACGAAGGGGCCGCGGGCGAGCTTGACCACGTCGGGCTTTTCTTCGAACAGCACGCGGGCGGTGACGCGCTGGTTCTGGCGCAGGCCGGCCGGCTGCTCGCCGGCGAAGCGCACGCGCACCAGCACCTGGTTGTTGACCACCTCGGGCGAGATGGCCGAGATCGTGCCGGCCTGGGTGGCGGCGCCGATGCGCACTTCGGCGCCCATGCCCAGGCCCAGGTCCTCGGCGTAGGACTCGGGCATCTCGATCTCGACCTCGAGCCGGCTCAGGTCCACCACCGTCATCAGCGGCGCGTTGGCCGGCACCACGGCGCGGTCGGCGATCGACAGCGTGCCGATGATGCCCGCCACCGGCGCGCGCACGTTGAGTTCGTCCACGCGGCGCTCGAGGTTGGCGGTCACCAGGCGCTGGCGCTCGAGCAGCTGCTCCTGGGTCTTGAGCGCGAGCGCCACGTCCTGGGTCTCGAGCCCGGAGGCGCTGGCCGCGTGTTTCGCGCGGATGTCCGCACTGGCCATGGCGTCCTTGGCGCGCAGGTACTCGACCTGGGCGATGGCGCCCAGTTCGTAGCCGCGCTCGGCGCGCTGCAGGTCGCGCAGCGCGGCCAGGCGGGTGACCTCGGCGTCGTCGGCCTCGCGTTGGGCCAGCAGGCTGGCCTTGCGGGCCAGGATGCGCTGGCGCGCCACCTCGGCCTCGAGCTGGGCCAGGGTGGCCTGTTCGCGCTGGAGTTCATTGCGCAGCTCGGGCGAGTCGATCTCGGCCAGCACCTGGCCGGCCTCGACCGTGTCGCCGGCCAGGATCTTCAGCGCCACCGTGCCTCCTGCCGGGGCATAGAGCGTGGGGCTGACCGCCGCCACCACCCGGCCATTGGCGCTGGCGTCGCGCACCAGCAGGCCGCGGCTGGCCTCGGCGATGCGCAGGCGGTCGGCGGAAACGGCGCGGGCGCTGCCCAGCCAGCCGCTGAGCACCCAGCCCAGCAGCACCAGCGCCAGCACGGCGGCGGCGGCCAGCCACAGCGGCCGGCGCGAGGCCGGGGCCTGGGCGGGGGAAAGGCTGCGGTCCTGGGCGGAGGTGTCGCGGATCATCGGGCGTCCTGGCGTGGGGTCTGCCAAAGACTCTGCAAAGCCCGTGCCAATGCCTAAGTCATTGTTTTTTGGGACTAACTACCCTGTCCGTGGCGTCCGCCGCCCCGACGTCCGGACGCCCGCCGGACGCTTGCCGGGCCCCTGCGAATCCTTCGCCCGCAGAAAGCCACAAGCATCACTTAAACTTTCGGGTCCCCCATAAGGAATCGATCATCCATGTGCGGAATCGTCGGCATCAGCGCCCAGCGGCCCATCGTCCAGCACCTCATCGCCGGGCTCGCCGCGCTGGAGTACCGCGGCTACGACTCGGCCGGCGTCGCCCTGGTGGGCGCCGACGGCATCGCCCGCCTGCGCGCCAAGGGCAAGGTGCGCGACCTGGTGGCGCTGCAGGCCGAGACCGGCCTTGACGGCCACTGCGGCATCGCCCACACCCGCTGGGCCACCCACGGCGCGCCCAGCGAGCACAACGCCCACCCGCACGTGTCGGGCCAGGTGAGCCTGGTGCACAACGGCATCATCGAGAACCACGCCGCGCTGCGCGCCGAACTGCAGGCGGAGGGTTTCGAGTTCACCTCGCAGACCGACACCGAGGTCGTGGCCCACCTGCTCGAGCGCGCCCAGCGCGCCGGCCTGGGTCTGCTGGCCGCGGTGCAGGAGGTCGTCAAGCGCCTGCACGGCGCCTACGCCATCGCCGCCGTCTCGGCGCGCGAGCCGGGCGTGGTGGTGGGCGCACGCTACGGCGCGCCGCTGATCGCCGGCCTGGGCGAGGGCGAGCAGTACCTGGCGTCCGACGTGCACGCGCTGCTGCCGCTGACCAAGCGCTTCATCTACCTCGAAGAGGGCGACGTCGCCGAAGTCACGGTGGACGGCATCCGCGTGTTCGACGCCGAGGGCAAGCCGGCCGCGCGCGAGGTGAAGGAATCGCACTTCAGCGCCGACGCGGTCGAGCGCGGCGAGTACGCGCACTACATGCTCAAGGAAATCCACGAGCAGCCCGTGGCCGTGGCCGACACGCTCGAGGGCCGCATCGCCGGCGGCAGGATCCTGACCCAGATTTTCGGCGTCGACGCCGAGCGCCTGCTGGCCGACACCCAGGCCGTGCACATCATCGCCTGCGGCACCAGCTACCACGCCGGCCTGGTGGCGCGTTACTGGATCGAGCACCTGGCCGGCGTGCCCTGCACGGCCGAGATCGCCAGCGAATACCGCTACCGCGACCCGGTGGTGAAGGAGGGCACGCTCTTCCTCACCATCTCGCAGTCGGGCGAGACCGCCGACACCCTGGCCGCGCTCAAGCTGGCGCGCGAGCGCCCGTACCTGGCGCGCATGGCGGTGTGCAACGTGCCCGAGTCGTCGATCGTGCGCGAGTCGGAGCTGGTGCTGATGACCCGCGCCGGCCCCGAAATCGGCGTCGCCTCGACCAAGGCCTTCACCACCCAGCTCGTCGCCCTGGCGCTGTTCTCGCTGTCGCTGGCGCGGGCCAAGGGCTTGGACGATGCGCGCTATGCCGACGGCGTGCGCCAGCTGGAGAAGCTGCCGGGCCACATCGCCGAGGTGCTAAAGCTCGACGAGGAAATCCGCGAGCTGGCCGGCCACTTCGTCGACAAGCACCACGCCCTGTTCCTCGGCCGCGGCACGCACTGGCCGGTGGCCATGGAGGGCGCGCTCAAGCTCAAGGAGATCAGCTACATCCACGCCGAGGCCTACGCCGCCGGCGAGCTCAAGCACGGCCCGCTGGCGCTGGTGGACGAGGACATGCCCGTCATCGCCGTCGCGCCCAACGACCGCCTGATCGACAAGCTCAAGTCCAACCTCGAGGAAGTGCGCGCCCGCGGCGGCCAGCTCTACGCCTTCGTGGACGAGACCGTGGCCCACGGCCTCGACGCGGCGCGCGTGGTGGTGCTGCCGGCCGCCGGCGAGATCGCCGCGCCGGTCATCTCCACCATCCCGCTGCAGCTGCTGAGCTACCACGTGGCCGTGCTGCGCGGCACCGACGTGGACCAGCCGCGCAACCTGGCCAAGTCGGTCACGGTGGAGTGAGGACGGGCGCGTGAACGCCATGCCGCCCGCCCGCGACCCGCGCCCGGTCGAGCCCGAGAAGCCGCTGCCGGGCGACTGCTGCGACGGCGGCTGCAGCCCCTGCGTGCTCGACGCCTACGCCGAGGCGATGGACGACTACCGGGAGCGCCTGGCGCGCTGGCGCGCCCGCAACCCCGGCGCGGACTGAGGCCCCGCGGGGCCCGGCGCCGGTGGCAGAATAGCCGCCCGTTCCCGCCGAGCCTCCGACCATGCGCGTCTGCGTCTATGCCGCCTCCAGCGCCAGGGTGGCGCCCGAATACCATGCCGCCGCGCGCGCGCTGGGTGAATCGCTGGCGCAGGCCGGCTGCAGCGTCGTCTACGGCGGCGGTTCGACCGGCCTGATGGGTTCGCTGGCCGACGGCGCGCTGTCCAAGGGCGGCGAAGTGATCGGCATCCTTCCGAAGTTCATGGCCGACCTCGAGTGGGGCCACCCGGGCCTGACGCACCTCGAGCTGGTCGAGGACATGCGCGAGCGCAAGCACAAGCTGCTCACCGGTTCCGACGCCGTGGTGGCGCTGCCCGGCGGCTGCGGCACGCTCGAGGAGCTGTTCGAGGCGATCACGCTCAAGCGCCTGGGCATCTACTTCAACCCGATCCTGCTGCTCAACGTGCGCAACTTCTATGCGCCGCTGCAGGGCTTCATGCAACAGGTGATCGCCGAGCACTTCATGAACCCGGGCCACGAGGCCATGTGGCAGCTGGTGGATTCGGTCGAGCAGGTGCTGCCGACCATCCGCGCCACGCCGCCCTGGCGCGAGGACGCGCGCGAATACGCGGTGGTGCGCTAGCGGCTCAGTCCTCGTCGCGCGACGAGGAGGGGTCGTCGAAGCCGAAGTCGGCGCCGGCCATCGCGCCCTCGTCGTCGCCGTCGAGGTGCACGGTCTTCACCGGCGCGGCCGCCGGCATGCGCTTGCCCTTGGGCAGCGGCAGCTTGGCCACTTCCTCGCCCGCGGCCAGCACCAGTTCGCTGCGGCGCGCTTCGGGGATTTCCTGCCAGTGGCAGCCGACGATGGCGCCCTCGAGCGCGTAGAGGAGGTTGAGGCTGGGCTTGAAGCCCGCGCGCTTGACGCGCACGTAGGCGGCGAGTGCGCCCACGGCCTCCAGGTCTTCCTGGGTGCGGATGCCGGTCTGGCGCAGCCACGCGGCCGATTTCGGGCCGATGTTGCGCAGTTTGGTGCCTTCGGTCATCGCATCATCCCCTGCCGGCGGGTTCAGGCCGGTTGCAGCGATTGTAAGAACGCAGCGGCGATGGCTTCGAGGCCAGACTGGTCGTCGGCATCGAAGCGATCGAGGATAGGGCTGTCGAGGTCGAACACGCCCACCAGCCTGTCGCCATCGTACAGCGGCACCACCAGCTCCGAGCGCGAGGCCGAGTCGCAGGGGATGTGGCCCGGGAAGGCGTCCACGTCCGGCACGCGCTGCGTCTGGCGCGTGGCGGCGGCGGTGCCGCAGACGCCGCGGCCGATCGCGATGCGCACGCAGGCCGGGTGGCCCTGGAAGGGCCCGACCACCAGCTCGGTGCCGTCGAAGAAGTAGAAGCCCACCCAGTTCAGGTCGGGCAGGGCATGGAACACCAGCGAGGAGAGGTTGGCGGCGTTGGCGGTGCGGTCGCGTTCGCCGTGCATCAGGCCGCGGGCCTGCTCGAGCAGCTGGGCGTACTGCTCGGCCTTGCTGCCGCTGAGGGTGGACTGCGCGAACATCGGCGCTCCATCGTTCGTGGGAGGAGCGTTATTGTATGTGCTCGCGCAGGGTCGCGAGGGAGGCATCGATGCAATTCACCGTTGAGCGCGCGCCGTGAAGCGCGGCTGCTTCGTCACCGGCACCGACACCGGCGTGGGCAAGACCTTCGCCAGCACCGCCTTGCTGCATGCGCTGCGCCGCGACGGCCACCCGGCCGTGGGCATGAAGCCGGTGGCCAGCGGCTGCGAGCGCACGCCGCAGGGCTGGCGCAACGAGGACGCGCTGGCGCTGCAGGCGGCCAGTTCGCCGCGCCCGGACTACCTGCTCGTGAACCCCTATGCGCTGCCCGAACCCACCGCGCCGCAGATCGCCTCGGCCCTGGCCGGCGTGAAGGTCGAACTGCCGACCCTGCTGGCCGCGCATGCGGCCCTGGCCGGCCTGGCCGGCGGCCGCGTGCTGGTCGAGGGCGTCGGCGGCTGGCTGGCGCCGCTGGCCGATGGCCTGGAGCAGGCCGACCTGGTTCGCGCGCTCGACCTGCCGGTGGTGATGGTGGTCGGCCTCAAGCTCGGCTGCCTCAACCATGCCCGGCTCACCGCCCGGGCCATCACGGCCGACGGCTGCCGCTTCGCCGGCTGGATCGGCAATGCCGTCGAGCCGCCCGGCCCGCACTCGGCCGCCTACCTCGGGCTGCTGCGCGCGGCCCTGCCGGGCCCCTGCCTGGGCCTGCTGCCGCACGCCCCCGGGGCGGACCCGGTGGCCCTGGCCGCGAATCTGGCTCCGGGCTGAACGCCCCCGCCCGGAAGGGGCGGAAACCCAGCAGAACAGGCCATCAGTTGGCTTGACACTTGCGGGTTCAAACCTAGAATGACCGTTCACTCTTTCCCGTCCGTGCCCCCTGGCGCCGGCAACGCTTTCCCTTTCCGAGGCTTTCCATGTCCTTCCCCGCCCGCTCCTGGCGCCCCCTGGCGCTTGCCGTCGCCGCTTCCCTCCTGCTGGCCGCCTGTGGCGGTGAACCCGCCCCGATGCAGATGCCGGCCCCCGAGGTCACCGTGGTCACGCTCAAGGCCCAGCCGGTGCCGCTGGTGCGCGAGCTGGCCGGCCGCACCGTGCCCTTCGTGGTGGCCGAGGTTCGCCCGCAGGCCACCGGCCTGGTCAAGCAGCGCCTGTTCGACGAGGGCGGGCCGGTGAAGGCCGGCGAGGTGCTCTACCAGCTCGACGACGCCAGCTACCGCGCCGCCCGCGACGCCGCCGCCGCCAACCTGGCGCGCGCCCGCGCCTCGGCCGAGTCGGCCCGCCTGGCCGCCGAGCGCTCGACCGAACTGGTGGCCGCCAAGCTGGTCAGCCAGCAGGACCACGAGCGCGCGCTGGCCGCCGCCGCCGAGGCCGCCGCCGACGTGGCCGCCTACCGCGCCGCGCTGCAGTCGGCCGAGGTGAACTTGGGCTACACCCGCATCAGCTCGCCGATCGCCGGCCGCGCCGGCAAGTCCTCGGTCACCCAGGGCGCGCTGGTCACCGCCAACCAGGCGCAGGCGCTGGTGACGGTGCAGCAGCTCGACCCGATGTACGTCGACCTCTCGCAGTCGGCCGCCGAACTGCTGCAGCTGCGCAAGGACATCGAGGCCGGCCGCGTCGAGCAGGACGGCATCGCCGCGCGCATCGCGCTCGAGGACGGCAGCGAGTACCCGCACGCCGGCACGCTGGAGTTCACCGACGTCACCGTCGACCCGGGTACCGGCAGCTACGCGCTGCGCGTGCGCGTGCCCAACCCCGACAACCTGCTGCTGCCGGGCATGTACGTGCGCGCCGTGGTCGGGCTGGGTGTGCGCCCGGACGGCGTGCTGGCGCCGCAGCAGGGCATCAGCCGCGATCCGAAGGGCAACGCCACCGCGATGGTGGTGACCGCCGACGGCACCGTCGAGGCGCGCGTGGTGCAGGCCAGCCGCACGGTCGGCGACCAGTGGCTGGTGGATTCGGGCCTGCAGGCCGGCGATCGCGTGATCGTCGAAGGCCTGCAGAAGGTGCAGCCGGGCGGCCAGGCCGTGGCGGTCGAGGCCGGCGCCGCGCCGGCCGAGGCCAGCGCCGACGCCTCGGCCGAGTAAGCAGGGAGCCCGCACATGGCAAGGTTCTTCATCGATCGGCCCATCTTCGCGTGGGTGATCGCCATCATCATCATGCTGGCCGGCGCGCTCGCGCTGACCCAGCTGCCGATCTCGCGCTACCCGACGATCGCGCCGCCCACCATCACCATCAACGCCAACTACCCGGGCGCGTCGGCGGCCGCGGCCGAGAACTCGGTGACGCAGATCATCGAGCAGGCCATGACCGGCCTCGATGGCCTCGAGTACCTCTCGTCCACCTCCGACTCCAACGGCTCGGTGACGGTGACGCTCACCTTCGCCACGGGCACCGACCCGGACGTGGCCCAGGTGCAGGTGCAGAACAAGCTGCAGCTGGCCACGGCGCTGCTGCCGTCGATCGTGCAGCAGCAGGGCATCTCGGTGAACAAGGCGTCCTCGGGCTTCCTGCAGGTGCTGGGCTTCGTCTCCACCGACGGCTCGATGGACCGCAACGACATCTCCGACTACGTCTCGGCCAACATCGTCGACCCGCTCAGCCGCGTGCCGGGCGTGGGCAGCGTGCAGGTGTTCGGCAGCAAGTACGCGATGCGCATCTGGCTCGATCCGGGCAAGCTAAACACCTACCAGCTCGCGCCCTCCGACGTGGTCGCCGCCATCCAGGCGCAGAACGCGCAGGTGGCCGTGGGCCAGCTCGGCGGCACGCCGGCCATCGACGGCCAGCAGATCAACGCCACCATCACCGCGCAGGACCGCCTGCAGACCCCTGAGCAATTCCGCGACATCATCGTGCGCGCCAACCCCGACGGCTCGGCCCTTCGCCTGGGCGACGTGGCCCGCGTGGAGATCGGCTCGGAGAACTACTCGGTCATCAGCCGCTACAACGGCAAGCCCGCCTCGGGCGTGGCCATCTCGCTGGCCACCAACGCCAACGCCCTGGCCACCGCCGACGGCGTGGCCGCGCTGATGGAGCAGATGAAGCCCAGCTTCCCGCCCGGCCTGGACGTGGTGGTGCCCTTCGACACCACGCCCTTCGTGCGCGTGTCGATCAACGAGGTCGTCAAGACCCTGATCGAGGCCGTGGTGCTGGTGTTCCTGGTGATCTTCCTGTTCCTGCAGAACTTCCGCGCCACCCTTATCCCCACCATCGCCGTGCCGGTGGTGCTGCTGGGAACGCTGGCCATCCTGCTGGCGCTGGGCTTCTCGATCAACATGCTCACCATGTTCGCCATGGTGCTGGCCATCGGCCTGCTGGTGGACGACGCCATCGTCGTGGTCGAGAACGTCGAGCGCGTGATGAGCGAGGAGGGCCTTAGCCCGGTCGAAGCCACGCGCAAGTCGATGGACCAGATCACCGGCGCGCTGGTCGGCATCGGCCTGGTGCTGGCGGCGGTGTTCATCCCGATGGGCTTCCTCACCGGCTCCACCGGCGTGATCTACCGCCAGTTCACCGCGACGATCGTTTCGGCGATGGGCCTGTCGGTGCTGGTGGCCATCATCCTCACGCCGGCGCTGTGCGCCACGATGCTTAAGCCGCTCAAGAAGGGCGAGCACCACGGCGAGAAGGGCTTCTTCAAGTGGTTCAACAACCGCTTCGACGCCGGCAACAAGCGCTACCAGGGCTTCGTGGGCGGCATGCTGCGCCGCGGCGGACGCTTCCTGGCCATCTACCTGGTGCTGGCGGTGGTGATGGTGGGCCTGTTCCGCATCGTGCCCTCGTCCTTCCTGCCCGACGAGGACCAGGGCGTGCTCTTCACCATCGTGCAGGCGCCGGTCGGCGCCACCCAGGAGCGCACCCAGAAGGTGATGGAGCAGGTCGAGGCGCATTACCTGCAGAACGAGGCCGAGCACATCGAGTCCACGTTCTCGGTGCAGGGCTTCAGTTTCGCCGGCAGCGGCCAGAACAACGGCATGGTGTTCGTCAAGCTCAAGGACTGGGACGAGCGCACCACGCCCGAATCGAGCGTTGATGCGCTGGTGGGCCGCGCCATGGGCCGGTTCATGCAGATCAAGGACGCCATGGTGTTCGCGCTGGCGCCGCCGCCGGTCACCGAGCTCGGCACCACGGGCGGCTTCAACCTCTACCTCAAGGACAACCAGGGCCAGGGCCACGAGGCGCTGATGGCCGCGCGCAACCAGCTGCTGGGCCTGGCGTCGCAGAGCCCGCTGCTGATGCAGGTGCGCCCGAACGGCCAGGAGGACACCCCGCAGTTCCGCATCGAGGTGGACAACGCCAAGGCCGCGGCCCTGGGCGTGTCGATCGCCGAGATCAACAACACGCTCTCGCTGGCCTGGGGCGGCCGCTACGTGGACGACTTCATCGACCGCGGCCGCGTCAAGCGCGTGTACGTGCAGGCCGACGCGCCGTTCCGCATGGTGCCCGAGGACTTCAACCTCTGGTACGTGCGCAACAACGCCGGCGAGATGGTGCCCTTCAGCGCCTTCGCCAGCACGCGCTGGGAGTACGGCTCGCCGCGCCTGGAGCGCTACAACGGCGTGCCCGCGGTGAACCTCACCGGCATGGCCGCGCCGGGCGTGAGCTCGGGCGAGGCCATGGCCGAGATGGAGCGCCTGGCCGAACAGCTTCCGCAGGGCTTCGGCCTGGAGTGGTCGGGCGCCTCGTTCCAGGAGCGCGTGGCCGATGCGCAGGTGCCGCTGCTGTACGCGCTCTCGCTGCTGATCGTGTTCCTGTGCCTGGCCGCGCTCTACGAGAGCTGGACCATCCCGACCTCGGTGCTGCTGGTGGTGCCGCTGGGCCTGCTGGGCACGGTGCTGTTCACCTGGCTGCGCGGGCTCGAGCGCGATGTCTACTTCCAGGTGGGCATGCTCACCACGGTGGGCCTGTCGAGCAAGAACGCGGTGCTGATCATCGAATTCGCCAAGGCCAACGTCGAGAAGGGCATGGACCTGGTGGAGGGCACGCTCGCGGCCATCCGCGACCGCCTGCGCCCGATCCTGATGACCTCGATCGCCTTCGGCTTCGGCGTGCTGCCCCTGGCCATCGCCTCGGGCGCCGGCTCGGGCGCGCAGCGCGCGATCGGCACCGGCGTCATCGGCGGCATGCTCAGCGGCACCTTCCTGGGCATCTTCTTCATCCCGCTGTTCTTCGTGGTCGTGCGGCGCTTCTTCACCCGCAGGGAGCGCACGGCGTGAGCCCGATGCCGGCCGGCGGCGGCGCCAAGGCGCGCGAGCGCCAGGAAAGCCAGCGCGTGCGCATCCTCGAGGCGGCGCGCAAGTGCTTCTCGGAGAAGGGCTTCCACGGCGCGGCCATGTCGGCCATCGCCAAGGAAGCGGGCATGAGCCAGGGCCTGATCTACCGCTACTTCGCCTCGAAGGCGGCGATCATCCAGGCCATCACCGAGGAGCAGCGCGCGCGCCGCACCCAGGACCTGTGCGCCATCGCCACCTTCGACGACCTGGTCGACAAGCTGGTCGAGAAGCTGCACCGCTGGCGCGCCGGCGACGAGGACGACACCTTCGATCCGGCGCTGTTCCTCGAGATCAGCGCCGAATCGAGCCGCGACCCGGAAGTGGCGGCGATGGTGGCCGAGCAGGAGCGCGAGATCAGTGCCGACTTCGCCGACATCGTGCGGCGCGATGCGCAGTCGCGCGGGCTGGAGCTGAGCGAGGAAGCCCTGCGCTGCCGCACCATGACCCTGCGCTGCCTGGTGGACGGCGTCATCACCGCCTGCGTGCGCGACCCCAACATGGACTGCGCGCAGGTGGGCACCAGCCTGCGCCGCGTACTCGCCCGCCTGGGCGCCTGAGTCAGCGCGGCCCGGTGAAGCGGCAGCCCGAGGTGCAGGTTTCGTGCACCACCACGGCGCTGAGCAGGGGCAGGGCGGGCTTGAGGTGGTCCCAGATCCAGATCGCGAGGTTCTCGCTGGTCGGGTTCTCGAGGCCGGGGATGTCGTTGAGGTAGTGGTGGTCGAGCTGGTCGTAGAGCGGCTTGAAGGCCGCCTTGATGTCGCCGAAGTCCATCACCCAGCCGGTGTGCGCGCCGACCTCGCCCGAGACGTGCAGCTCGACCCGGAAGCTGTGGCCGTGCACGCGCGCGCACTTGTGCCCCTCGGGCACGTTCGGCAGCCGGTGCGCGGCCTCCAGGGTGAATGACTTGAAGATGTCCATGGCCGGCATTCTACCGGGCGGCCGCGCCCGGCGCCGGTCTCGCCGCCTGAGACATCCTCGCGGCAAGCTGGCCACCGTCATCGGCTAGGCTGTAGGGGATGAGCGGGGACTGGAAGCAGCGCGCCAGCGAGGGGATCACGGTGTTCCGGGCCAGCCGCCTGGAGGCGCTGCTGGTGCCGCTCGACCATTTGCTGGTGCTCCAGCCGCCCGAGGGCCTGCTGGCGCCGCAGACGGTGGTGGCCGCGCACCCGGGCATGCGCCAGTGGCTGGGGGGG
>Ga0208242_100456_pt1 | contig 26341 bp, 23 predicted proteins | sample SubbioAug_CSW13A_FD_184825 | JGI IMG/M metagenome (GOLD analysis project Ga0208242, IMG submission 184825) | Serpentinite rock and fluid subsurface biosphere microbial communities from McLaughlin Reserve, California, USA - CR12Aug_CSW13A (SPAdes) | ecosystem: Environmental > Terrestrial > Deep...
ATCCCCAGGCCCCCGGAAGATGCGGCGCACCTGCTCTCCGAGGACTTCCTGCAGCGCGCCACGGCGGCCGAGTTGGCCGAGGCCATTCTGGCGCACCCGCACATTGCGGCCCGCATGCTGGCGGTGGTGAATGCCCCGTTTTACGGCTTGGCCAAACCGGTCACCGACCTGCAGCAAGCCATCACCTACCTGGGGCTGGACACGGTGCGGGCCGTGGCCGTGCAATGTTTGCTGGGCGATGCGCTCGCGCCTGCCGACCCCCGGCTCAAACCCCTGTTCGACCGCTGGTGGCGTGCCAGTGCACTGGCCAGCCAGCTGTGTCTGCGCCTGGGCCGCCGCGTCGGCGTGTCCGACCCGGGAGCGATGGTCACCCTGGCGGTGCTCTCGTTCGTGGGGCACATGGCCGCCCTGTCATTGCGCGACCCGCAGCACACCTTGCGCGATGCGTCTCTTGATTTCCTGGACCGCACCCGGGCCGAACAGGACGAACTGGGCCTGTGCGCCGGTGAGCTTGGCTGTCTCATGATGGCGGAGTGGAACATGCCGCCGGCCATTGTGGAAAACGTCCGTGCCATCGACCGCATTCTGGTGATGGCGCCGCGCCAGATGGACCCGGAACAGGGTTTGCGCACGGCGCTCACCTATTACTGCACCCGCGTGGCCGAGCGGTACGCCAGTGGCACCTGGACGCGTCCCGAGCAGGCCACGCCGGGTGAGCTGGACGGAGCCGAGTTCTACCAGCTCCAGACCCATTTCATGATCCAGCCCCGCATGGCGCGGCTGGCGGCGGACTTCCAGAACGAGGCCTTCCGGGCCGAGTTCGATGGGTGGGTGCGTGCCGCCTTGAGCTGACGGCTCAGAACCGCGGCAGATCGGGGTGCTTGATCTGCCCGGCGCGCACCAGCATCTTGCCGTACTCGGCGCAGCGGTGCAGGGTGGGCACCACCTTGCCCGGGTTGAGCAGGCCCTTGGGGTCGAAGGCGCGCTTGATGCCGAACATCTGCTCGTTTTCTTCCGGACTGAACTGCACGCACATGCTGTTGAGCTTTTCCACGCCCACGCCGTGCTCGCCGGTCACGGTGCCGCCCATGGCCACACTGGTTTCCAGGATGTCGGCGCCGAACAGCTCGCAGCGGTGCAGCTGGTCGGGGTCGTTGGCATCGAACAGGATGAGCGGGTGCAGGTTGCCGTCGCCGGCGTGGAACACGTTGAGGCAGCGCAGCTGGTACTTCTGCTCCATCGCGGCAATGGCCTCCAGGATGTCGGCCAGGCGCTTGCGCGGGATGGTGCTGTCCATGCACATGTAGTCGGGGCTGATGCGCCCGCTGGCGGGGAAGGCGTTTTTGCGGCCGCTCCAGAACTTCAGGCGTTGGGCCTCGTCGCGGCTGACCGCGATGGCGGTGGCGCCGGCCTGGCGCAGCACCTCGCTCATGCGGCCGATTTCCTCTTCCACCTCTTCGGGCGTGCCGTCGCTTTCGCACAGCAAAATGGCCGCGGCGTTCAGGTCGTAGCCGGCGTGCACGAAGTCCTCGACGGCCACTGTCATGGGGCCGTCCATCATTTCCAGCCCCGCCGGGATGATGCCGGCCGCGATCACTGCCGCCACGGCCTCGCCGGCCTTGCGCACGTCGTCGAAGCTGGCCATGATGCAGCGCGCCAGCTGCGGTTTGGGCACCAGCTTCACCGTCACTTCGGTGGTCACGGCCAGCATGCCCTCGCTGCCAATCAGCACCGCCAGGAGGTCGAGGCCGGGGCTGTCGAGCGCGTCGCCGCCCAAGGTCACGGGCTCGCCTTCGATGGTGAAGCCTTCCACCTTCAGGATGTTGTGGACCGTGAGGCCGTACTTGAGGCAATGCACGCCGCCGGAGTTTTCGGCCACGTTCCCGCCGATGGTGCAGGCGATCTGGCTGCTCGGGTCGGGGGCGTAATACAGGCCGTAGGGGGCGGCGGCTTCGCTGATGGCCAGGTTGCGCACGCCGGCCTGCACCACGGCGGTCTGGGCCAGCGGGTCGACCTTGAGGATGCGGTTGAATTTGGCCAGGCTCAGCGTGACGCCCAGGGCGTGTGGCATGGCCCCGCCCGACAGGCCGGTGCCAGCGCCGCGTGCCACCACCGGTACCCCCAGGAGGTGGCACACCTTGAGCACGGCCTGCACCTGGTCGTAGGTTTCCGGCAGGGCCACGCACAGGGGGCGCTGCCGGTAGGCGGTGAGGCCGTCGCACTCGTAGGGTGTGGTGTCTTCCGGGGTGTAGAGCAACGCGTGCGCGGGCAGCACGGCCTGCAGCGCATGCACCACTTCGGCCTGGCGCGTGGCGCGGTCCAGGGCGTCCTGCTGGGCGGTGGAGACGGGGGCGTTCATGGGCAGCCAGTGTAGGCCAAGGGCTGCGCCGCGGGTTGAAAAATCCTGCAAGCGCTTGTGAAGGCGGCCGTGCCCGCGGGGGATTGACGCAGATCAAACGACGGCGCCGGAGGCTGCGTCCTGCATCGTGCGGGGCCTTGAAATCGGCGCCGATGGCCGCTATTTTCTGAGCGTTGACAGCTTCTTCAGGAGATTTCGCATGAGCAACCTCATTCCGCGTGGCAGCCTGTTTGACGACTTCTTCAAAGACATGGCCCCAGGCTTTTTCATCAAGCCGCTGCATGGTGATCCGTTGCCGCAGTCCATCCGGGTGGACGTGAAGGAAAACGGCGACGCCTATGTGGTGGAGGCCGAAATGCCAGGGGTGGCCAAGGAAGACATCCACGTCACCATCGACGGCAGCGTGGTGACCCTGCGGGCCGAAGTGAAGCAGATGGATGCGCAGACGGCCGACGAGAAGCTGCTGCGCAGCGAACGTTACTACGGCTCGGTGGCGCGCAGCTTCCAGCTGCCGGTGGACATTGACGAAGACGCCGCCAAGGCCAAGTTCGACAACGGCGTGCTGGTGCTGACGCTGCCGAAGAAGAAGGGCCGCTCCGGCCAGCGCCTGTCGATCGAGTGAGGCCGTCGGCGGTGGACGTCAGTCCATCGCCTTTTTGAGCCACTCGGCGAAGGTGGCGCATTCCCAGCGGTCCATGGCGCCGGTGCGCCAGCACAGGTAGTGGGCGTGCGGGCTGGGCACCGGGGTGCGGAAGGGCTCGCTGTCGCCCAGGCGCACCAGCGAGCCATTTTCGATCCACGGCGCGCCGAGTTTGAGGCGTACCAGCGCCACGCCCATGCCGGCGACGGCGCCATCGCACATCAGGCCGATGTCGTTGAACTGGGAACCGTCGGTGGGTTCGGGCCAGTCGAGGTGCTGGGCCGCGAACCAGGTGCGCCAGGGCTCCAGCGGGCTGCGCAGCAGGGGCACACCTTCCAGGTCCTCGGGGTCGATGAAGGGGCCGTGCTCGCGCACAAAGGCCGGTGACGCCAGCGGCACGACCGAGTCTTTGGTCAGGCAGGTGTATTCCACGTCGGAATAGCGGCCGGTGCCGAAGCGGATGGTGAGGTCGGCGTCTTCGGCCACCACGTCCAGCAGCGGGATGCTGACCTGCATCGTCAGGTCGATTTCGGGGTAGGCCTCGGCGAACTGCTTGAGCCGTGGCATGACGATGGAGCGCGCGAAGGTGGGCGTGACCGCCAGCCGCAGCTTGCGCCGCCCCGGGTTGGCCTGCCGGCTGGGAAAGCGCTGCAGCGTGGCCAGGCCTTCGCGCACGTGGGCCAGGTACTCGCTGCCTTCGGTGGTGAGCGAAAAATCGGCCCGGCCAAACAGCTTCACGCCCAGGATCTGCTCCAGCTGCTTGACGCGGTGGCTGACTGCGCTGGGGGTGACGCACAGCTCTTCGGCCGCCTGGGTGACGCTGCGCAGGCGCGCCAGCGCCTCGAACGTGAGCAGGCACTGGATGGGCGGGATGCGGACGGCCATGGCGGGTTTCAGCGGAACACCACGGTCTTGTGGCCGTTGAGCAGCACGCGGTGCTCGCTGTGCCACTTGACGGCGCGGGCCAGCACCTGGCTTTCGGTGTCGCGGCCGATCGCGGTCAGGTCGTCTACCGTCATGCTGTGGTCCACGCGGGCCACGTCCTGCTCGATGATGGGGCCTTCGTCCAGGTCGGCCGTCACGTAGTGGGCGGTGGCCCCGATCAGCTTCACGCCCCGGTCGTGCGCCTGGTAGTAGGGCTTGGCGCCCTTGAAGCTGGGCAGGAAGCTGTGGTGGATGTTGATGGCGCGGCCGGCCAGCTGCTCGCACATGCCGTTGGAGAGGATCTGCATGTAGCGCGCCAGCACCACCAGTTCGGCCTGTTCCTGCTCGATGATTTCGAGCTGGCGGGCCTCGACCTGTGCCTTGGTGGCCGCCGTGACCGGCAGGTGGTGGAAGGGGATGTCGTAGCTGGCCGCGAGCTGGTAGAAGTCGCGGTGGTTGCTGACGATGGCGCGGATGTCGAGCCGCAGCAGCCCGCTTTTCCAGCGGAACAGCAGGTCGTTGAGGCAATGGCCCTGCTGGCTGACCAGCAGCACCGTGCGCATGGGGGCCTTGAGGGCGTGCAGGCCCCACTGCATGGCGTGGCTGTCGGCAAAGGCCTGCACCCGCTGGTGCAGCGCGTCGGCGGGCAGCTGGTCACAGACGAACTGCACCCGCATGAAGAACAGGCCGGTGTCGTGGTCGTTGTACTGGGCGGCTTCCTCGATGTTGCCGCCATGCTCCAGCAAAAAGCCCGACACGGCGTGCACGATGCCGGGCTTGTCCTTGCAGGACAGGGTCAAAACGTAAGTGGCGTGCATGATCCCCTGATTGTCGCAGGGTCTGCCGTGGCCTTCAGCCAGGCGGCTTTCACGCATTGGGCCGGCCGGGCTCCAGCGCGTGGACCAGCGTGTGCAGCAGCCGGTTGGCCGGCACCGGCAGCCCGTGCACCGCCGCGCGGCGCAGCACGTAGCCGTTGAGGTGGTCGATCTCGGTCGGCTTCCCCGCGATCAGGTCGCGCGCGGTGGACGACAGCTGCCCCGCCATGCTGACGGCGATGCGCTCGACCGCGGCCCAGGTGTCGCCTGGCAGTGCCACGCCGTCGGCCTCGGCCACTGCGAGGCACTCCGTGTGCACGTCGCGCATCACGTCCCACACGCCGGGGCGCTGCACCAGTTCGCCGTAGGGCAGCCGGGTCAGGGCCGACAGGGCGTTGTAGGCGCAGTTGATGACCAACTTGGCCCACAGTTCGCCCATCACCTGGTCCGACACCGTGACCGGCACCCCGGCCTGCGCGCAGGCAGCGACCAGGGCCGCGTCGCCCTCACCGGGGCTGATGACGAGTTCGCCACGCCCATGGTGCTGCACATGCCCCGGGCCGGCCATGCCCGTGGCCACGTACACCACCGCGGGCGTGACCGGGCGGCCCAGCACGGCGGCCAGGCGCTCGGCGTTGTCCACCCCGTTTTGCAGGCTCAGCACCCGGGCGTGCGGTGCCAGAAACGGTCGCATCAGGGCCCCAGCGCTCTCGGTGTCGGTGGACTTGACGCAGAACAGCACCACGTCGGCGTCGCGCACGCCGTCGGGCTCGGTGGTGGCTCGCAGGGGGATGTGTTCGTCCCACGCCGCGGTTTGCAGGCGCAGGCCGTGGGCCTGGATGGCGGCCACATGGGCCGGGCGGGCGATGAGGGTGACGGTGTGGCCGGCGCGCGCGAGCATGCCACCGTAGTAGCAGCCCACGGCCCCGGCGCCCATGACGGCGAATTGCATGGCGGGCAGGTGGTGGTGTGAGGGGGTGCCCAGCTTACCAAAGCCGGGGCGGTCTGCGGGTTGCCGAGGTGTTCGGCCGGATAATGCCGGCCTGTGGCGCTGCGGCGCGTGTTTCAGGAGGACGTATGACGGGGCCGGTGGATGTGGTGGTGATGGCGGCGGGCAAAGGCACGCGCATGAAGAGCCGTTTGCCCAAGGTGTTACACCGCCTGGGGGGCAAGGCCCTGGCGGCGCACGTGATCGACTGTGCGGCGCAGCTGGGCGCGCGCCGGGCGGTGGTGATCACCGGCCACGGGGCCGAGCAGGTGGAGCCGGCCTTGGCGGCGCATGCGCAGGGCGGCATGCCGTTGCAGTTCGTGCGGCAGGAGCCGCAACTGGGCACCGGCCACGCGGTGCAGCAGGCCGTGCCGGTGCTGGCCGACGATGGGGTGACGCTGGTGCTCTCCGGCGACGTGCCGCTGACCCAGCCGGACACCCTGCGCGCCCTGCTGGACCTGTGCGATGGCCAGCACCTGGCGTTGCTGACGCTGGACCTGCCCGACCCCTCCGGCTATGGCCGCATTGTGCGCGGTGCGGGCGACGGCGTGCAGGCCATCGTCGAGCACAAGGACGCCAGCGAGCAGCAGCGCCGCATCACCGAGATCTACAGCGGCATCATGGCCGTGCCCACGCGGCTGCTGCGCGTCTGGCTGGCGCGGCTGGACAACCGCAACGCCCAGGGCGAGTACTACCTGACCGACGTGGTGAAGTTTGCCGTGGCCGATGGCGTGCGCGTGTGGGCCCATCGCATCCACGATGCTCTCCAGGTGGCGGGCGTCAACAGCCCGGTGCAGCTGGCCGAACTGGAGCGCGCCCACCAGCGCCGGGTGGCCGAGGGGCTGATGACCCAGGGCGTGCGCCTGGCCGATCCGGCACGGCTCGATGTGCGCGGCACCCTGACCTGCGGGCAGGACGTGGAGATCGACGTGAACTGCGTGTTCGAAGGCGAGGTGGTGCTGGGCGACGGCGTGCGCATCGGCGCCAACTGCGTGGTGGCCAATGTTCGCATCGGCGCGGGGGCCGTGATCCATCCCTTCACCCACATCGACGGCGAACGGGCTGGCGCTTCGGTGGGTGCGGGCGCGCTGGTGGGGCCGTTCGCGCGGCTGCGCCCCGGCGCCCAACTGGGGCCCGAGGTGCACATAGGCAACTTTGTAGAAGTGAAAAACAGCACGCTGGCCGCCGGTGCCAAGGCCAACCACCTGGCCTATCTGGGCGATGCCACGGTGGGCGAGCGCGTGAACTACGGCGCGGGCAGCATCACCGCCAACTACGACGGTGCCAACAAGCACCGCACCGTGATCGAAGACGACGTGCACGTGGGCAGCAACTGCGTGCTGGTGGCGCCGGTGACGCTGGGTGCCGGGGGCACGGTGGCCGGGGGCTCGACCATCACGAAAGACACGCCGCCGGGCGCGCTGACCGTGGCCCGCGGCAAACAGGTCAGCATCCCGAACTGGAAGCGCCCGCAAAAGGCGCCCAAGGGCTGAGGCCAGCGGCGCGGTGGCCGCACCGCTGGCCGCGCGCGGTCACCAGCCCCACAGCAGCGAACTGGCCACCCAGGCCGTGCCTTTGCCGCTGGGGTGTTGCACCTGCACCCAGTCGCCCTGGCGGCGGCTGGTGCGCAGCACGTCGCCATAGGCCGCCTTGCCCACCACCTGGTGTTGGGTGCCGGGGCCGGCACGCAGGTTCACCGTGGTGCCCTTGACGATGTGGTGGGGCGTGTTGCCCGTCACGCTGCGGGCGATCCAGCCCTCGTCGCCTTCAAAGTCCTGCACCCGCAGCCAGTTGCCCCGGCGTTCCAGCACCTGCAGCGGGTAGCCTTGTGCCAGCTTGAACAGCACGTCGGCGTTGGTGCCGGGCGCCGCCCGCAGGTTGACGTTGGCGTTGCGCACACTCACCAATTCCTGCGCCCACGCGGGGGCGAGACAGGCCAGCCCCAGGGCCAGGGCTGAGATGAGGGGGCGGGCGTGGGCCATCAAGTGCATGCGGTTTCCTCCTGGTTGCGCGGTTGACACATCTTTCCACCGACTGCCCCGTGCTGGCAGAGGTTCCCAAAATTATGCGCTGCCTTGGTGGGGCTTGGCGCGGGGCAAGGGTTGGGCGGGGTGGAATTTGGCCCGTTTGACGCTGAAAAACGCCCGCACGTTGCGCACGTTGGCGTGTTGGGTGAACAGGCGCTGGGCCAGCGCGTGGTAGGCCGGCATGTCGGTCACGGCCAGCACCAGCACAAAGTCGGGCCCTGGGCTGACGCGGTAGCACTGCTGCACCGCCGCCTCGGCCACGGCCAGGCGCTCGAACGCGTCCAGGTGTTCTTCGCCCTGGCGGTCGAGGCTGATTTCGACCAGGGCGGTGAGGCCGTGGCCCACCAGCTGGGCCAGCCGCTCGGGTTGCAGCACGGCCACCTGGCGCTCGATCAGGCCGCTGGCCTGCAGTGCCCGCACGCGGCGCAAGGCCGTGGCCGGCGAGACCCCGCAGCGGGCCGCCAGCGCCTGGTTGGTCAGGCTGGCGTCGGTCTGCAGCGCCTCCAGCAGGCAAAGGTCGATGTTATCGATGGTTTTTTCTTCCATGAAGATGTTTTATTTGAAGAAATATTACTTATTGGCCCATGGTTGATCAATTATTCCATTGAAGTCAAAAAAATGGCTCCAAATTTCATGATGCCATGGCTAGCATCTGGCGATTGACGACCAAGCAAGGGGCGAAACATGTGTGGAATCGTGGCCGCGGTGGCGGCGCACAACGTGGTACCGGTGTTGGTGCAGGGCCTGCAGAGGCTGGAGTACCGGGGCTATGACTCCTGTGGCGTGGCCGTGTACCGCGCGGCCGAGGGCGTGGGCCAGGCGGCCGGCCTGCACCGGGCCCGCAGCACCGCCCGCGTGGCCGAGCTCCAGGCCCAGGTGGTGGCCGACGGCCTGAACGCCGGTACCGGCATCGCCCACACCCGCTGGGCCACCCACGGCGCGCCGGCGGTGCACAACGCGCACCCCCATTTCAGCCACGGCCCGGGGGCCGACGCTGCGCTGCGCCCGGCGCGTGTGGCGCTGGTGCACAACGGCATCATCGAAAACCACGACGAGCTGCGCGCCGAACTGCAGGCCCGGGGCTACGTGTTCGAAAGCCAGACCGACACCGAGGTGATCGCCCACCTGGTGGACGCACTGTACGAGGGCGACCTGTGCCAGGCCGTGCGCGCTGCCGTGGCGCGCCTGCACGGGGCGTATGCGATCGCGGTGTTCCACAAGGACGAGCCGCAGCGCGTGGTGGGTGCGCGGGCCGGCTCGCCGCTGGTGCTGGGCGTGGGCCGGGCGGCGGGCGCAGAGCCCGCCCCGCACTACCTGGCCAGCGACGCCATGGCCCTGGCCGGGGTGACCGACCAGATCGTCTACCTGGCCGAAGGCGACGTGGTGGACCTGCAACTGGGCCGTTACTGGATCGTGGGGCAGGACGGACAAGCGCTGGCGCCAGGTCTGCGCCCCGTCAAGACCGTGCAGGCGCACAGCGGTGCGGTGGAACTGGGCCCCTACCGCCACTACATGCAAAAAGAGATCTTCGAGCAGCCGCGTGCCCTGGCCGACACCCTGGAGGGCGTGGAAGGCGTGGCGCCGGAGCTGTTCGACGGCCTGGGCGAACAGGCCAGCGCCGCATGGCGGGTGTTCAACGAGATCGACAACGTGCTGATCCTGGCCTGCGGCACCAGCTACTACAGCGGCTGCGTGGCCAAGTACTGGCTGGAGGACATTGCCCGCATCCCGACCCAGGTGGAAGTGGCCAGCGAATACCGCTACCGCACCAGCGTGCCCAACCCGAAAACGCTGGTGGTCACCATCAGCCAGAGCGGCGAGACCGCCGACACCCTGGCCGCGCTGCGCCACGCGCAGAGTTTGGGCATGACGCACACGCTGACCATCTGCAACGTGGCCACCAGCGCCATGGTGCGTGAGTGCTCGCTGGCCTACATCACCCGCGCCGGGGTGGAAATTGGGGTGGCCAGCACCAAGGCCTTCACCACCCAGCTGGCTGGGCTGTTTTTGCTCACGTTGGCACTGGCCCAGGCCAAGGGCCGCCTGAGTGCGGAGGATGAGGCGCGGCACCTGAAGGCCATGCGCCACCTGCCGGTGGCCCTGCAAGCGGTGCTGGCGCTGGAGCCGCAGCTCATCCAGTGGGCCGAGGCGTTTGCGCAGAAAGACAACGCGCTGTTCCTGGGCCGGGGGCTGCACTACCCGATTGCGCTGGAAGGGGCGTTGAAGCTCAAGGAAATCAGTTACATCCACGCCGAAGCCTACCCGGCCGGTGAACTCAAGCACGGCCCGCTGGCCCTGGTGACGAGCGCCATGCCGGTGGTGACGGTGGCGCCCAACGACGCGCTGCTGGAAAAGCTGAAGAGCAACATGCAGGAGGTGCGCGCCCGCGGCGGTGTGCTCTACGTGCTGGCCGACGCCGACACCCACATCGCCAGTGGCGAAGGGCTCAACGTCGTCCGCATGCCCGAGCACTATGGCGTGCTCAGCCCCATATTGCACGTGGTGCCACTGCAACTGCTGGCCTACCACACGGCGCTGGCCAAGGGCACGGACGTGGACAAGCCGAGGAATTTGGCGAAGTCTGTCACCGTTGAGTAGTTTTGCTCGGGGAGTAAAAGGGCTTCGTAACCAAGGTGGGTATCAAGGTGGTGGACCGCGTGCTCGACGCGGCCAGTGGCACCTATGGCGTGCGCCTGGAGCTGCCCAACCCCCAGGGGCAGCTGCCAGGCGGTATCCGCTGCCAGGTGGAGTTCCCTGACCTTGGCGGCGTGGCACAGGCGACCTTGCGCGGGCGCTGACCCCTCATGGGTCACCCCGTCAGCGAGGGGTGTGTACTTCCTGATCCCCCATGACCGCCGAGCCGGCCCACAGCCCGCGGTTGCTGAGCTCCGCCATGAGCGCGACCGCCAGGCTCGCCACCGCGTGGCAGGCCGAGGATCGGGGGATGTGGGCGGAGCTGCACACCGCCAGCACCCGGTGCAGCCCCTGCACCGGCGTGGCACGGAGCAAGCCGGCCTGCAATTCGGGCTGCAGCGGCATGACCGGCAGCAGGGTACGGCCCAGGCCGGCCAACAGGGTGGTGCGCAAGATGCTGATGGAGCTGATGTCGGCTTCCACCCTGGGAGGGGGCAGGCCGGCGGCGGCCGCTGCGCCTTCGATGATGGGCCGCACCCCATGGGGGCTGGCGGGCAAGACCAGGGGGTGCGCCAAGGCCTGCTTGAGGCTCAGCACGCGGCGGCCTGGCCCGCGCGCCTGGGCCGGCTCGATCAGGTGCAGCTGCTCGCGGAGCACCCGGGTGCTGGTGAAGCCGCTCAGCTGGCCGTCGTCGAACAGCACCGCGAGCTGAATTTGCCCGGTGCGCAGTTGCCGCGTCAAGTTGCCCGTGAGTTCTTCGGTCAGCTCCAGCGTGACCTTGGGGTGGCGTTGGCGCACCGCCCGCAGCAACGGCAGGGCCAGCGCATGCGAGGCGCTGTGCGGAATGCCAAACACCACGTGGCCTTCGGGCTCCTGGTCGGTGCTGCGCACGCTGGCCACGGCTTCCTCGGTCTGCCGGAGGATGGCCACCGCGTGCGGGAAAAACCGCTGTCCGGCCTCTGTCAACTCCACGCCCCGGCGGCTGCGCTCGAACAGGCGTGCGCCCAGTTCACTTTCCAGTTGCGCCATCTGGTGGCTGAGCGCCGACTGGGCCACGTACACCCGCTCGGCGGCCTTGCTCAGGCTGCCGTGGTCGGCAATCGCCACAAAGTAGCGCAGCTGTCGCAGTTCCATCGGTGTGTCGAGCCCAACGCCATCTGTTATCCAGATGGTAGCTTACACAATATGTATTGGACAGATGGTTGTTGTGGGGGTTCAATACGCCCATCAACCCGATCGAACGATCGGCCCTGGCGGCCACGAGCCGCCAGTCAGTGCCCGACCTGGCCCGGCCGCCGTGAGAGACACCGCTTACCGGTGGTGTGGACGAGGGTCCTGTGTCACGCCTCAGAACCAGCTGAGCGATACCAGTGCAATCTGCGGCCAGGCGATCAGCAGGCCTACCGCAATCAGGTTCGCCAGCACGAAGGGCATGACGCCCTGGAAGATGGTGGACAGCTTGACCTCGGGCAGCAGCGTTTTGACGGTGAAGACGTTCATGCCCACCGGCGGCGTCAGCATGCCGATTTCAATCATCATCACCACAAAAATGCCGAACCAGATCGGTGAGGCACCCATTTCCACCGCAATCGCGGTGAAGATCGGCGCGGTGAGCAAGAGCAGGCCCATGGCCTCCATCAAAGCGCCGAGCACCAGGTAGATGAGCACCATGGCCAGCAACACCCCAACCAGCGAGAAGCCACTGTTCTGGATCCACTCCACGAGCTGAAAGGTCAGGCCCGAGAGGGTGATGAAGTTGGCGAACACCAGGGCGCCAAACACGATCGCGAAGATCATTGCGGTGGTGACCGCAGTCTCGTGTAGGCAGGACAACATGCCCTGGAGGGTCAGCTTGCGCCGAGCCAGTGCGATCAACAGCGCGCCGGTCGCCCCCATGCCGGCACACTCTGTGGCGGTGAACACGCCGCCATACAGTCCGCCCATGACGAAGGCAAACAGCAAGATGGTGGACCACACCCCTTTCAGGGCCAGGAAGCGCTGGCGCAATGGTAGGCGTTGCCCGCGTGGGCCGAGCTCGGGGTTCAGCAACAGCGTGACCCACACCGCGCCCAGGAACAGCAGCAACAGCAGGATGCCGGGCACGATGGTGGCAATGAACAGCTGCCGGATGTCGGTTTCCGTCAGCAGCCCAAAGATCACCAGGGGAACGGAAGGCGGGATCAACACGCCCAGCACCCCGCCCGAGGCCACGGCGCCGGTCGAGAGCCGATCGTGGTACCCCAGGCGGCGCATGGGGGGCATGGCCACTTTGGTCATGGTGGCGGCCGTGGCGATGGAGCTCCCGGAAATGGCCGCGAACAGGCTGCAGGCCGCCAGCGTGGCGTGTGCCAGCCCACCCTTCAGGTGGCCCAGCCAGGCGTTGGCCGCGTCGTACAGCTCGCCGCTGATGTCGGCCTTGTGCACGAACAGCCCCATCAGGATGAACATGGGCAGCACCGACATGCCGTAGTTGGTCGACGCATCCACCACCACCTGGCCCAGCATGTGCAGGGCGGGGTCCACGCCGCGCAGGGCCGCGTAGCCGCCCACGCCCGCCAGCAGCATGGCAAACGCCAGTGGCACACCGGCAAAGGCGAGCAGAAAAACGGCTGCGAAACCGATGATGGCCGCGGTCATGCGGTGTCTCCTTTGTGTTGCAAGGTGCGCCAGATGAGCATCAGCACCACCAGCGTGCTCAGGCCGGCAAACAGCGTGAGGCCAAAGCTCAGCGGTGCATGGGGCAGGCCCAGCACGATGGAGGCCGAACCGCTCTCCAGATCGTCTTTGCCCTGCAGGTACAGGCGCCAGGTGAGCAGCCCCAGAGCGATGGCGCTGCAGGCATCGCAGAGCACCAGCTTGATGGTTCGGCCGCGACCGCGCACCAGGTTGTCGATGAGGCTGACCGTGACGTGCGCCCGGTGCCGTGTCACCAGCGGCAGCGCGGTGAAGATGACCGCCGCCATGGCGTACTCGATGATCTCGACACTGCCGCGCACGGGCGACGCGAAAATGTAGCGACCAAGGACATCGGCGAAGGTCAGTACCACGATCAGTGCCACCGGCACGGCGCTGAGCCAGGCCAGTACCCGATCGAGGCCGTCCGGCCTGGTGTCGCTGTGGTGGGGGACGTCGTTGCTCATGTCAAGGTCACTCCTTGGGTGGACTCAGCCGGGCATGCGCAGTACCGGCTTGACGGTCAGGCCCGCACAGGAGTCGGCAATCGCCTGGTGGATGGATTCGAAGGGGTAGATTTTCATCAGCTTTTCGAACGGGAAGCGGCCTTGTGCCTGCATGCGGATCAGGTCGGGGATGAAGGCATCGGCGTTCGCGTCGCCCTCCACGATGCCGCGCAGCGTTTTGCCGTTCAGCATCACGTCCCGCACGTCCACTTCCAGCTGGGTCCCGACCGGGGCACCCCCCACGAAGCCGCAGCGCCCCAGTGGCCCCAGGCAGTCCAGCGCCTGCCGCAGCACCGTGCTGACTGCGGTCGTGTCCAGGCTGCAATCGGCACCACCGCCGGTGATGTCGCGGATGCGGGCCACCACGTCGGTGTCGCCATCGGCCAGCACGGTGTGGGTGGCACCCAGTTCGGCTGCCAGCGCCAGGCGGTCCGCCACGCGGTCTACGGCAACGATGGTCGCTGCCCCAATGGCCCGGGCGGCCATGAGGCCCGCCATGCCCACGGCGCCGGTGCCGAACACCACCACCGATTCGCCCATCTGCGGCTTGAGCACGTTGATGATGGCACCGGCCCCCGTCTGGATGCCGCAACCCAATGGACCCAACAACTCGAACAGTTCGTGGGGCACCGAGTCGGGCACCTTCACCACGTTCTGTTCGGTGCAGAGGCAGTGCGTGGCAAACGACGACTGGCCGAAGAAGTTGTGCCGCACTGGCTGGCCGTCGCGTGACAAGGCGGTGCTGCCGTCGCGGCGCTGGCCCAGAAAGTTGGTGCCGAAAAAGTACTGGCAGTAGCTGGGGGCGTGGCGCTGGCAGCTGGGGCATTCGCCGCAGAAGTTGTAGCTGAGCACCACACGGTCGCCCACCTTGACCTTGCTGACCGCGCTGCCGACCGACTCCACCACGCCGGCCCCTTCGTGGCCGAGCACGATGGGTTGATCAACCGGGAAGGGGCGGCCCATGACCGAAATATCGGTGTGGCACACCCCGGTGGCCACCAGCCTGACGCGTATCTCGCGGTCGCGCGGCGCCTCGATCTCGAGCGGCTCGATGACCAGCGGGGTGCCAGGGGCGTTCAGTACGGCTGCAGTGATGCGCATGTCAGGCCGCCTGGGTGATGGGCACGATGCGGCTGGATTCGCCAGCTTCCTTCTCCAGCAGCCGGTCGATCATGTAGCGCACCCGGCCCAGCGCGGCGTCGTTGCGCACCGAGCGCATCTTCGCATCCGGCTGGCTGTTGATGACCTGCTGTTGCGCTTCGATCACCCAGCGATCTTCTGCAAAGGCGGTGGCAATGCCTTGCCCCACGCGCTCGATCATGCTGGCGTCGTCGTGCGGGAACTGGCAGGGCTGCACCCAGAAGTAATGGGTGGTCTGCTCGGTCTCGGGCGTCAGCAGCGAGAAATGGCGCAGGTGCAGCGCACCGTCGCGCTCGTGCGGCTCGCCTTCCCCCGCCGGGACGGAACCCGCCCAGTTCTCGAAGATCGAGGGCAGCCACCACACCTGACGATTCCAGAAGTCCACCTTGCCGGTGAACTGGCCAGCCATGCCGTGCAGCGGGGATGGGTCGCAATTGCGGATGACGCGGTTGAGCCGGATGCCGCGCTCGAAGGGGGTGATTTCCGGGCGGGCGTTGGGGAAGGCGCTGTTGGCCAGCGTGGTGCGGTGCACGAAGGTCAGGTGGGTGAAATCCAGCAGGTTGTCGGCGATCAGCTGGTAGTTGGCCTGGTAGTGGATGTAGCCGGTGGCGGTGGGCCAGCCGGGGGCGCCGTTCCAGTGCACGTCCACGATGTCGTCGGGGTTGGCGCGTGCCGGGTCGCCCATCCAGATCCAGAGCAGGTTGTGGCGTTCCACCAGCGGGAAGCTGCGCACACACATGCCGGGCGGGATCTGCTCCTGGCCGGGGATTTCGACGCACTGGCCGGCGGCGTTGAACACCATGCCGTGGTAGCGACATCGGATGCCGCTGCCTTCCACGTCGCCCAGCGACAAGGGCGCCAGGCGGTGGCAGCAGCGGTCCTCCAAGGCCACGGCGGTGCCGCGGGCGGTGCGGAACAGCACCACTTTTTCGTTCAGGAAGGTCCGGGCCAAGGGCTTGTTGGTGCATTCCGCCGCCATCCCTGCCACGTACCAGGCATTTTTCACAAACATAGGGGGGTCTCCAGTCCACAACAGGCCCCCGCGCGTGCCGACGGCCGGGGCCTCGGGGGTCAGCGGTTGGCCGCTGCCTCGGCGCGGTAGAAGTCCAGCGCTTCGCGGCCGTTGATGCCCAGTTTCTGGGCATCGCTCAGCCAGGCCTGGGTGAGCGGGGCGCCGAGCGCCTGCAGCTCCTTGTTGAAGGCGTCGCTGGCCTTGTGGAACTTGATGCCCTTCGCGGCGGCTTCCGCACGCATCTTGTTTTCCAGGTCGTCGTACAGCTTCATGTTCTGGGCAAAGGCCTCGCCGCTGATGGACTCGATCGCCTTCTTGTCCTTGTCCGGCAGGGCGGCCCAGCGCTTCTTGTTGATGAACAGCACGAAGGACGGCGCGGTGATGTTGCCGGCGATGTCGGTCACGTCGGTGGCGTAGGACAGGGTCTTGAGGCCGTTGGCATCGGAGACAGAGTAGCCGGCGAAGGCATCCACCGTCTTGCCCGAGATGATCTCGTGGCTGCGGGCCGCCGGCGCGGCAACCACGCCGGCACCGGCGGCTTCGAGCATCGTGGCTGCCACGCCGGGCAGGGCATACACCTTGCGGCCCTTGATCTTGTCGACGCCGTCAATCGGCCCTTTCATCCCGAACAGCACGCCGGGGGGGAGCACGAACATGGCCAGCACCTGCACGTCGTCGAGTTCCTTGGCCTTGGCAAAGTGCTTCTGGTAGGTACGCCACAGGGCAACCGAGCTGCCGCGGGCCGTGGTGTTGACGAACGGCAGCTGGGCCACCTGGTTCAGCTTGACCTGTTCGGCCAGCAGACCGTGGAACTGGTAAGCAATGTCGAACACCCCTTTGTTCACGCTGGCCAGCTGCTGGTGAGGCGCGGCCAGGCTGGAGGGGGCCACGTCCACCTTGACCCGCCCTTCGGTGACCTGACCGATCTTTTCGGCCCAGGGCTTGATTACCATGCTGGTGACCGGGTGCTGGGGAGCCAGGAAGCTGTTCAAGAGCAACTGGCTGCTTTGCGCCATGGCGCCCAGCGGCAGAGCGAGCAGCAGCGCGGAGGCGCAGAGGGTACGGCGAACGTTCACGGTTTGTCTCCTGTTGTGTCGTGATGAACGGGCATGATAGGGAGCGCCTTGTGCAAGCTGCAAATCGATTTTTTGCGGTATTGATCAGGAATTTGAATAACCGGTGCCGTGCTTGCCTCACAGCCAGAGGTGGCGTGTGAGCGACAGCCCGCTGACCACCAGCAGCACGGCCATGGTGCGCCGCATGACCGGGGGCGGGATGTGGCGCGCCAGGCGGTTGCCCACGATGACGCCGACGGCCGCCACCGGCAGGCCCATGGCCCAGCGCTGCAGGGTGTCGGTGCTGTCGATCTGGCCCGAGCCGGCCAGGACCGCGATGGCCACCGAGCCGGCCACCACCATCACCACCGGCACGGTGGCCCGGACCTCGGCGACGCTCGGCAAGCGCCGCTGCAGCAGTGCCAGCACCACCGGCCCGGCCGTGGCAAACATCACCTCGATGACCCCGATCAGGCCGCTGCCCAGGTGGTAGCCCAGGCGGGAATGCGGGCTGATGGGGCCCGCAGCCGTCTGGCGCAGGGCGCGCAGGCCCACCCCGGCGATGTAGAGCCCCAGCAGAAACAGCGGCCACCGCTTGTCCAGCTGGCCCAGCAGCCACAGGCCGGCCAGCGAGCCCACTGCCATGCCCGGCAGCATGGCCCCCAGGGCCTGCCAGCGCACCTGCCGCAGGTTCAGGCCGCCATGCAGCATGGAGGCCGGTACGTCCAGCAGGATGGCCAGCGCGACCACTTCGGGCAGCGGCCATTGCCAGGCCAGCATGGGGACGGTGACCAGGGCCGAGCCAAAACCTGTGATGCCCAGCACCAGGTAGCCGGCGAGCAGCACGCCGGCGGGGTAGATCCATTCTTGCCAGTCCATGGGGTCAGTCGTTGCGCAGCGCGTAGTGCTGGATCCAGCGGATCAGGCCGGCGGCCGCGGGGGTGAGGGGCAGGTCGTGGCGGCGCAGCACGAAGATGGTCGGGCTGGGCAGGGTGTCCTCGATCGGGAGGATGCAGAGCTGCTCCTTGTAGGCGTTGCGTTCGTACAGGCCACGGGGCATGGTGGTGAGCAGGTCGGTGTGTGCCAGTACGCCCGGGAGGGCTAAGAAGGATTCGCACACGATGCCCAGCCTGGGTTCCGGCAGCCCGTGGCGGGCGAAGGCGTCGCGGATGATGGCGCCCGGCCCACGCGGAGCGCTGGAAAACGCCCAGCGGCATTCCTGCAGTTCGGCCAGGCGGGTGGCGCGGGCTTTGGCGTGGTTGCGTTGGCCGACGATGACCACATCGCTCACGTGCAGTGCCTGGGCCTCCAGGTCGGCATCGATGTCGTGCTTGTGGGCGGCCGTCAGGGCAAAGTCCAGTGTGCCGTCGCGCAACTGGGGCGAGACCGAGGGGTAGAGCCCGTCGCGCACGTTGACGGTGACGGACGGAAACTCGCGTGCAAAGCTGGCCAAGGCCTGTGGCAAGGGGCCCAGCGCAATCGCGGGCGAGGTGGCGAAGGTGACATGCCCCTCCCAGTGCCCGCGCAACTGGCCGATCTCCTCGTGCGCCCGGCGGCTTTCCGACACGATGAGCCGCGCGTGCTTCATGAAGGCCTGGCCGAAGGGTGTGAGGCTGACGCCTCGTTTGGTGCGCACCAGCAGGGGGCTTTGAGCTCTTCCTCCAGTTGCTGGACGGCGGCGGACAACGCCGGTTGCGACAGGTGCAGCAGCTGGGCGGCCGCCCGCAAGCTGCCCACTTCTTCGATGCAAATCAACGCTTGCAGGGTCTGGAGCTTCATGTCATCACCTGTTTGGTGATTGGAAAATCCGATCATATCGTCGAAAAATCGATTTGTTTTGTGCAGTTTGTCGCAATAGCATCAACGCAAACCCTAGAGGAGACCCATTCATGTTCGTACGCAATTGCTGGTATGTGGCCGCCTGGGACATCGAAGTCCCGCAAGAAGGCCTGTTTCACCGAACGCTGCTCAACGAGCCGGTGCTGCTGTACCGCGACACCCAGGGCCGCGTGGTGGCGCTGGAAAACCGCTGCTGCCACCGCTCGGCCCCGCTGCACATTGGCCGCAAGGAGGGCGACTGCGTGCGCTGCATGTACCACGGCCTGAAGTTCGACCCCACCGGCGCCTGCGTGGAAATCCCCGGCCAGGAACAGATCCCGCCCAAAACGTGCATCAAGCGCTACCCGGTGGTGGAGCGCAACCGGCTGGTCTGGATCTGGATGGGCGACCCGGCCCGGGCCAACCCGGACGACATCGTTGACTACTTCTGGCACGACTCGCCCGAATGGCGCATGAAGCCCGGCTACATCCACTACCAGGCCAACTACAAGCTCATCATCGACAACCTGCTCGACTTCACCCACCTGGCCTGGGTGCACCCCACCACACTGGGGACCGACAGCGCGGCCGACCTCAAGCCCAAGATCGAGCGCGACACCACCGGCAATGGCACGTTGACCATCAGCCGCTGGTACCTCAACGACGAGATGCCCAACCTGCACAAGAGCGTGGCCAAGTTTGAAGGCAAGGTCGACCGCTGGCAGATCTACCAGTGGTCGCCGCCCGCGCTGCTGCGCATGGACGCCGGCTCGGCACCGGCTGGCACCGGCGCGCCCGACGGGCACCGCGTGCCCGAGGCGCTGCAGTTCCGCCACACTTCCATCCAGACCCCCGAGACGGAAACCACCAGCCACTACTGGTTCTGCCAGGCACGCAACTTCGACCTCGACGACGAGGCCATGACCGAGAAGATCTTCCAGGGCGTGGTGGTGGCTTTCGAGGAAGACCGCACGATGATCGAGGCGCAGCAGAAGATCCTCAACCTCGTGCCCGAGCGCCCGATGGTGCCGATTGCGGCCGATGCCGGCCTGAACCAGGCCCGCTGGTTGCTCGACCGCCTGGCCAAGGCCGAATCGGCCGAGGGGCAGGCATGAGCGCCGACATCGACGTCACCGTCGTCGGACTCCGCGCGGTGGCCCGCGACGTGCTGGCGGTGGAGCTGAAGCACAAGTCCGGGCAAGCCCTGCCTGGGGCCCAGGCAGGTGCCCACATCGACCTGGCGCTGGGCAACGGCCTGGTGCGCCAGTACTCGCTGGTCAACGCCACGGGGCAGACCAGCATGGGCAGCTACGTGGTGGCTGTGGGCTGGGACGCGAACAGCCGCGGCGGCTCGGTCTGGGTCCACGAAAAGCTCAAGGTTGGCCAGTCGCTGCGCGTGAGCGCGCCGCGCAACCTGTTCGAGATGGCGGCGGAACACCGCCGCGTGCTGCTGCTGGCCGGTGGTATCGGCATCACCCCCATCTATGCGATGGCACAGGCCTGTGCGCAGCGGGGCCTGGACTTCGAGCTGTGGGCCAGCGCCCGCTCGGCCCCGCGCCTGGCCTACCTGGAAGAGCTGAAGGCCTTGGCGGGCGGACGCTTGCACCTGCATTTCGACGACGAGCAGGGCGGCCCGATGGACCTGGCCCAGCGCCTGCAGACCCAGCGCTGGGATGCGGTGTATGCCTGTGGCCCGGCCCCCATGCTGGACGCCTTGACCGCCGCGACCCCGCACTGGGCCCCTGGCACGGTACGCATGGAGCGCTTCAAGGGCGCCGAAGTGCCGGCCAGCGAACGGCAGCCGTTTGAGCTCATGCTGCAGCGCGCCGGACTGACCACCACGGTCAGTGCCCACGAAAGCGTGCTCGACGCCATGGAACGCCTGGGCGTGGACTACCCCTGGTCGTGCCGCGAAGGCATCTGCGGCACCTGCGAAGCGCCGGTGCTGGACGGCGAGGTGCAGCACCTGGACTACGTGCTGTCGCCCGAGGAGCGCGCCGAGCAGCGGCGCATGATGGTCTGCGTGTCACGCTGTGGCGGCGGCCGTCTGGTTCTGGACATCTGAAAGCAAACACCATGAATATGCAAGACAAGGTCGCCATCGTCACCGGTGGCGCATCGGGATTTGGTGCGGCCATCGCGCGCCGCCTGAGCCAGGCCGGGGCCGCGGTGATGGTGGCCGACCTCAACGCCGAGGGTGCTCAGCGCATGGCCGATGAACTGACCGCCACTGGCGGCCGGGCGGCGGCCGTGGCCTGTGACGTGTCCCGCGAGGCCGATTACCGCCGCATGGTGGACGTTACCGTCCAGCAGTTGGGCGGGCTGGACATCGTGGTCAACAACGCCGGCACCACCCACCGCAACAAGCCGGCGCTGCAGGTGACCGAAGACGAGTTCGACCGCGTCTACCGCGTCAACCTGAAAAGCGTGTACTGGGCGGCGCAGTGCGCGCTGCCACACTTCGCGGCCCAGGGCCACGGCGTGATGGTGAACGTGGCGTCCACCACCGGGGTGCGTCCCGGTCCGGGGCTGACCTGGTACAGCGGCAGCAAGGCCGCCATGATCAACCTCACCAAGGGCCTGGCGCTGGAGTTCGCCCGTGCCGGTGTGCGCATCAACGCGGTCAACCCGATGATCGGCGAAACCCCCATGATGGCCGACTTCATGGGCATGGAAGACACGCCCGCCAACCGCGAGAAGTTCCTGGCCCGCATTCCGCTGGGTCGCTTCACCCGGCCCGACGACGTGGCTTCGGCCGTGGCCTTCCTGGCGTCTGACGAGGCAAGCTTCCTGACCGGTGTCTGCCTGGACGTGGACGGGGGGCGCAACATATGAGCACGGACTACCGCTGCCCCCAGCTGCTGCTGGGCGGCGAATGGCGCACCGGCCGCCATGCCCAGCGGCTGGCGGTGCGCAACCCGGCCACCGGCGAACTGCTGGACGAGCTGGCCCTGGCCAGTGCCGACGACCTGCAGCTGGCCCTGCAGACCACCCAAAAGGCCTTTGACCACTGGCGCCAGGTGCCGGCGCACGAGCGCTGCGCCCGGCTGGAGCGCGGCGTGGCCCGTTTGCGCGAGCACACCGAACGCATCGCCACCCTGCTGACGCTGGAGCAGGGCAAGCCGCTCGCGGAAGCGCGCGCCGAATGCGCCATGGCGGCCGACCTCATCAAGTGGTATGCCGAGGAAGCGCGCCGCGTCTACGGCCGCGTCATTCCGGCCCGCCTGCCCCACAGCCGCATGGACGTGCTGAAGTTCCCGGTGGGGCCGGTGGCGGCGTTTTCGCCCTGGAACTTCCCGCTGGTGCTGTCCGCACGCAAGATCGGTGGCGCCCTGGCGGCCGGCTGCTCCATCGTCGTGAAGGGGGCCGAAGAGACACCGGCCAGCGTCGCCGCCATGGTCGATTGCCTGAACCAGGAATTGCCCCCCGGCGTATTGCAGCTGGTGTACGGCGTGCCCAGCGAAGTGTCGGAAGCCTTGATCCGTTCGCCCATCATCCGCAAGGTCACCTTCACCGGCTCGGTGCCGGTGGGGCGCCACCTGGCCGGCATGGCGGCGCAACACCTCAAACGCATCACGCTGGAACTGGGCGGGCACGCACCGGTGATCGTCTGCCGCGATGCCGACCTGCAGCGCACCGTCAACCTGATGGTGCAGCACAAGTTCCGCAACGCCGGGCAGGCCTGCCTGGCCCCGACCCGTTTCTTCGTGGACCGCCAGGTCTACGGCGACTTCGTCGACGCCTTTGGTGCTGCCACCCAGGCCTTGCGCCTGGGATCCGGCCTGGAGCAGACCACCCAGATGGGGCCGGTGGCCAGCGCGCGCCGCCAGGCGGCGGTGCAGGACCTGATCGACCGCTCGGTCGCCATGGGGGCCCGTCCGGTCGTCGGGTCGGCGCCCGACGCCGGCTGCTTCGTACCCCCCACCTTGCTGGCCGATGTGCCCAGCGCGGCCCCCGTGCTGACCGAGGAGCCCTTCGGCCCGGTGGCCTGTGCCCTGCCGTTCGACACGCTGGACGAAGCGATTGGCGCGGCCAACGCCAACCCCTACGGGCTGGCCGGCTACCTGTTCACCGACTCGGCCAAGGCCATCCTCGCGGTGTCCGAGCGCCTGGAGGTGGGCAGCCTGGCCATCAACGGCATGGGCGTGTCGGTGCCCGAAGCCCCGTTTGGCGGCGTGAAAGACAGCGGCTACGGCAGCGAGTCGGGGATCGAGGGCATGGAGGCCTTCCTCGACACCAAGTTCACCCACTACGTCGCCTGAGTCCCGGGGCGAGGCGCTCAGCGGCCCTAGCACTACACTCCCGGCCATGAGCATCCGCCCCATCCTCAAAATGGGCGACCCGCGCCTGCTGCGCGTGGCGCGCCCCGTCACCGAATTCGGTTCGCCCTGGCTGGCTGGACTGCTGCAAGACTTGCAGGACACCATGATCGCGGCGCAAGGCGCTGGGCTGGCCGCGCCGCAGATTGGCGAGGACTGGCAGGTGGTGATCTTTGGCACTGGTGCCCCCAACCCGCGCTACCCCGACGCCCCGGTGGTGCCGCGCACCGTGCTCATCAACCCGGTGATCGAGCCGCTGGGCGACGAGATGGAGGACGGTTGGGAAGGGTGCCTGTCGGTGCCTGGGCTGCGCGGGGTGGTGCCGCGCCACCGCCACATCGTCTACCGGGGCGTGGACGAGCACGGGCAGCCCCTGGAACGGGTGGTGAGCGGCTTCCACGCCCGGGTGGTGCAGCACGAGTGCGACCACCTGATTGGCCACCTGTACCCCACCCGCATGACCGACCTGACGCGCCTGGGCTACACCGAAGTACTCTTTCCCGGGCTGGACGCGACCGACGACTGATCCGCCCGTCACGCCACCATCAAAGGCTGCCGCACGAAGTCGGCGAAGGCCCGGGCGTCCAGCGGGCCACTGAACAGGAAGCCCTGCACCTCGTCGCAGCCCTTGCGGCGCAGGAAGTCGAGCTGCGCCTCGGTTTCCACGCCTTCGGCCACGGTGCTCATGCCCAGGCTGTGGGCCATCTGGATGATGGCCGTGACGATGGCGCAGTCGTCGCTGTTGGCGTCGAGTTCGCGCACGAAGCCCTGGTCGATCTTGAGCTTGTGCACCGCGAAGCGCTTGAGGTAGTTCATCGACGAGTAACCGGTGCCGAAGTCGTCGATGGCCAGGCGGAAACCGGCGGTCACCAGGGCCTCCATCGTTTGCTGGGCCGCCTCGGGCTGCTGGAGTGCCACCGCTTCGGTCAGCTCCAGCTCGACGCAGTGCGGCGGTACACCGGCTTCGGCGGCCATGCCGGCAATGCGTTCCGCCAGCCCTGGCTGGGCAAACTGGAGCGCCGAGAGGTTGATGGCGATGCCGAAGTCGCTCAGGCCGCTGTCGTGCCACTGCCGCAGTTGCCGCATGGCGGTGCGCAGCACCCAGTCGCCGATCGGCACGATCAGGCCGTTGTCTTCCGCCAGGGGCACGAATTCCGACGGCATCACCACGCCCCATTGGGGGCTGTGCCAGCGCAGCAGCGCCTCGGCCCCGACCACCCGGGTGTCGTCCAGCGCCAGCTGGGGCTGGTAGACCAGGTGCAGCTCGCCACGGGGCAGGGCCTGCTTCAGGGCGCTGCTCAGTGCCAGCACCCGGGCCGCGTCCTGCTGCATGGCCGGAGAGTAGAAGCGGATCGCATTGCGCCCCACCTGCTTGGCCTGGTACATGGCCGACTCCGCGGCCATCTGCAGCCCATCCAGGTGGTCGCCATCGTTGGGGTACACGGCGATGCCGGCCGAGGCTCCCACGCTGATTTCCTGGCCCGCCAGCGTCAGCGGCTCCTGCAGCGCGTGCAGCAGGGCTTCGACCGTGGTGGCCGCCTGCCGCTGATCGCTGCCGGGCAGCAGGACGATGAATTCGTCCCCGGCGGGGCGGCACAGCGTGTCCTGGTCGCGCAGGTGGCTGCGCAGGCTGCGCAGCAGCTGGTCGCCCATGGCGGGGCCCAGCGCCTCGTTGATCGCCTTGAAATGGTCCAGATCTACATATACCAGCGCGAGCCCGTTGCCGTGCCGCCGCGCCGTGTCCAGCGCGTGCTCAAATTCCTGCTGCAGCAGGAGGCGGTTCGGCAGCCCGGTGAGCTGGTCGTAATGCGACAGGTGGTGGATGCGCGCCGCCGATGCGCGTTTGTCGGTCACGTCGCGCGCCGAGGCGTAGAACAGCTGGCCCGAGCCGCGGGCGCGCCACTCGATGTGGCGGACCTCGCCGTCCAGGCGCAGCCAGCGGCACTCGAAATCGACCACGCTGTCGCGCTGCTTCAGGCGGTCGAAGGCGGCGAAGGTGGCTGCGCGGTCGTCGGGGTGGATGAAGTCCAGGAAATGCCGCCCAAGCAACTGGCCGGCAGGCACTCCCGCCATGGCCTCCCAGGCACCATTCACGCGCAGCAGCGTGCCTTGCGTGTCGCCAATGCAGAACAGGTCCAGATTCGCGCTGAAGAAGTGGTCCAGCTCGGCCTGCTTGGCTTGCAGTGCGCGCTCCTGCCGTCGCCGGTCAAGGGCTGTCCAGAGCCGGTCGGCCAGTGTCCGCAGGGTCTGCTGGTCGCGCAGGTCGTACCCCGTGGCCTTGTTGCCCACCCCCACGACCGCCCGCACCTGGCCATCCTCGATCACCGGCACGGCCAGCCAGCGTGTCAGCAAGGGGTGACGCGCCTCGAGCTGGTTCAGGCAGAGGGTGTGCTGCTGCAAGGCCTGGGCCCAGGGCTGCACCGGGACCGGGTCCTGCCAAGGGGCCGCCAGGGCCGGGTCGCGGCTCACCGCCGCCGACGTCCAGCCCGGGCTGGCGCCGCCCGTCAGGGATTCGGCCGTGACCAGGTAGCCGACCGCCACGGTGCTGTCGGTGAGTTCGCAGGCCTGTTCGAGGGCGTGGCGCAGGACCTCCTGTTCGGACAGCCGGCGCGAGGCGTCGGGCAGGGTCAGCAGTGCGGCGCTGAGGCGGGCTTCGTGTGCCAGCGCGCGTTCCTGCTCCACGATCGGGGTGACGTCGCGCGAGAGCACCAGCAGGTGGAGGCCATCACCGGCCTCGGACCGGCTGCGGCCGATGGACAGTTCGAAGTGGCGCGTGCCCGAGGCCACCTCCAGCGTCAGGCGAGCGCCGCGCGACTGCCCCTCCCGGTGGGCTTCGGCCAGTGCCTGCAGGCAGGTGCGTGCGGCGGCCTCGGGCATCACGTCGCGCACGTTGCGGCCCACAAGGGCACGGGTATCGGCCAGCAACGCTTCCTTCGGCCCGGCATGGATCGCCTGGTAGTTGCCGGCCACGTCCATTTCGAACAGCAGGTCGGGCAGGGCGCTGAGGGTGCCCTGCAGCTGGGCCTGAGACGCCCGCAGCGCCTGGTAGGGGCGTTGCAGTGTCTCAACGAACAGGGCCCAGTAGAGGAAGGCGTAGGCGACGATCTTGTAGACGTGACCGAGCAGGTTGTAGAGGTCGGTGACGTCGGCGTAGCGGGTGAAGAAGAACTCGCTCATCGCCATGGCGGCGGCGGCCATGAGGAGTCCACCGGCATTGAATTCGCGCGGCTGGCGCAGGCGCCACAGCAACAGCAAGGCGGCCAGCAGGTAGGCGGCGATCAGTGCGTACTCCACCGCCAGCTTGAAGGGCGTCAGCCCTTGCCCGGGGATGAAGGTGCGGGGCATCCAGTCCGGCGTCCACAGGAACACGTGGCCCACGCCCACCAGCCCGAGTACGCTGGTGAGGGCCACCCAGCGCGGCAGGCGGGGCA
>Ga0208242_100458_pt1 | contig 26148 bp, 26 predicted proteins | sample SubbioAug_CSW13A_FD_184825 | JGI IMG/M metagenome (GOLD analysis project Ga0208242, IMG submission 184825) | Serpentinite rock and fluid subsurface biosphere microbial communities from McLaughlin Reserve, California, USA - CR12Aug_CSW13A (SPAdes) | ecosystem: Environmental > Terrestrial > Deep...
CGCCGATCACCGTGCCCGCCAGTCGCAAGAAGGGCACGGCGCCCGCCGCGCACTGCGCGGGTTGGTCGTCGTGGGCCAGCAGCCAGTCGGCCGCTTCCTCCAGCGCATGTGCCGAAGCCGCTAACACGCTTCCGATCCGCGCCAACGCGGCATCCGGCATCTCGGCCAACCGCCGCGCGTCGCGGTCAATGCGGCCAAGCAGCGCCTTCAGCGTGCGCCCGCCCTCGCGCGCCAGCTTCCGGCCAATCAGGTCGTTGGCCTGGATGCCCGTCGTGCCTTCGTAGATGGTCGTGATGCGCGCGTCGCGCAAGTGCTGGGAGGCGCCGGTTTCCTCGACGTAGCCCATGCCGCCATGCACCTGCACACCATCGGACGTGATGCCCTGTGCGCTGTCGGTGCACCAGCCCTTGACCACCGGGATCAGCAGGCCGACCAGGGCCAGTGCTTGTTCGCGCTCTTGCGCGTCGGCGTGGCCTGCGGCTCGGTCCATCTGGCCGGCGCAGAAATAGGCCAGTGCGCGCATAGCCTCGGTGCGGGCCTTCATGTCCATAAGCATACGCCGCACGTCTGGGTGGCCGGCAATGGTGGTACTGCCGTTGAGCAGTGGCTTGCCTTGCACCCGCTCCAGCGCGTAGGCGCGTGCGCGCTGGTATGCGCGCTCGGCGATGCCCACGCCTTCGAGGCCAACGTTCAGCCGCGCATGGTTCATCATTGTAAACATGCAGGCCAGCCCCTGGTTCGGCTCGCCGACCAGGTAGCCGATCGCGCCCCCGCGGTCGCCAAAGCTCATCGACGCCGTGGGGCTGCCGTGGATGCCCATCTTGTGCTCGATGGAGGTGCAGGCTAGGTCGTTGTGTTCGCCCAAGGAGCCGTCGTCGTTGACTAGGTACTTCGGGCACAGGAACAGCGAAATGCCTTTAACGCCTGGCGGTGCATCGGGCAGGCGCGCCAGCACGAGGTGGACGATGTTCTCTGTCATGTCGTGCTCGCCCCAAGTGATGAAGATCTTGTTTCCGCTGACGCGGTAATGATCGCCTTCGGGCACGGCGCGGCTGCGCAGCGCGGCCAAGTCGGAGCCTGCCTGGGGTTCGGTGAGGTTCATGGTGCCGGTCCAGCGGCCCGCGACCATGGGCTCCAGGAAGCGGCGCTTGAGTGCGTCGCTGCCATGGTGCGCAATGGCTTCCACCGCGCCCAGCGTGAGCATCTGGCACAGGCTGAACGCGAGGTTGGACGACTTCCACATCTCCAGCACGGCTGTGGACACCAGCGTGGGCAGGCCCTGGCCGCCCCATTTGGTGGCAGCGGGCATGCCGTTCCAGCCGTTCTCGCAGAAGCTGGCCCAGGCTTCGCGAAAGCCATCGACTGACGTGACCTGGCCGTCATCCCAGCGCGCGCCCTGCACGTCGCCGGTGCGGTTCAGCGGGTCGAGCACGCCGGTGGCGTAGTGGGCAGCCTCCTGCAGGATGGCCTCGACCAGGTCGAGCGTGGTTTCTTCATGGCCGGGCTGGGCACAGATCGCATCCAGGCCACCGACTTCCCTTATCGTGAACAGCATGTCGCGCAAGGGCGCGGCGTAGGTAGACATTGATTACTCCTCTTTGTGGGTTCAACCCGTCAGCCCCATAAGGCATACATCCATGCTTGACCCTACCCACTAGGACAAGGCCCGGTCGATCAACCGCTTCAGGGAGGCTGAATTCATCAGGCGGCTTTCGACGCAAGTACTTGGTATGACAAGATTTCTAGAAGCCGCTGAAGCGTGCGAAGTTGTCGACCGGCTCACGCTCTGTGCGCACGCGGTTCACCACGGCCGCGGGGTCGGCATAGCCCAGTGCCATGCCGCACAGCACCATTTGCCTGTCTGGGATTTGCAGGGCTTCAGCCAGAAGGCGCGGGTAAAGGCTCCAAGCCATCTGCGAACATGTATCCAGGCCTCGTGCGCGGGCCGCCAACATGATGTTCTGCAAGAACATCCCGTAGTCCACCCAACTGCTCTGGACCATGCGCCGGTCCAAGGTGAAGATCAAACCGACCGGCGCATCGAAGAAGGTAAAGTTGCGTGCATGTTGAGCGCGCATGGCATCCGTATCTCCCTTGGAGATACCGACCGCAGCGTAGAGAGCAAAACCGCATCGGCGCCGCCTGGTCAGGTAGGGCTCGAAGAACTCGGCCGGGTAAATGTCGTATTCGGACTGGTGCTCTCCCTCTTCATGGTGAAAGGCGTGCAGTACACGGTCGCACAAGCGCTTCCTCGCATCGCCCGCCACAGCAATAACCTGCCACGGCTGGGTGTTGGTGCCACTGGGCGCGCTGGCTGCCACCGACAGAATCTGGGCTACCGCTTCTTGCGGCACTGGGGTCGGCAGAAAGGCGCGCACGGAACGACGTTCGCGGATCACCGCATCGATCAGCTTGTCGCGCAAAGGCGCTGCGCAGACAGACATTCACGCACTCCTAGTTGCTGAGCTATTTGGGTAAGCACACCGACATGCCGTTGCCGAAGAAGCATTCGTGCGAATGCATCGATTCCGCACGTCCATGGGGCGTCTCCTAGGTGTACTAAAAAACGGTATTTTGGGCACTCGGCCCGTACGCGTCTTGCCCGCCAGTGCATGGCGAGTTGACTTTGTATGCACAAGGAATAACCTGGCTGACAGCGGTCGGACGTTCGCATGAAAGGGTGGCGAATGGCCATGCGATGCGTCATGAGTAGCGCTTTGCTAGCTGCATCCCGAGTCGAACTTGTTCGGTGTAGGCTTGGGGTAATTCCATCGCCAAACCATGCCATGACTTTGGTAGTGCATGGCTTGTGCTACGTGCAAGATGATCGGGGGCGTAGCGACGTTCCATCGGTTTGCGGGCCGCATTCTTGGTGTAATTTCGGATTCAGCGCAAGCTTTCGTTGCTACCTTTAACTATGTTGAAACCCGTCGTCACGGTTCCTGTTTTCGCCGTGCGTGGCTTGCTCGAAGGCGCGCGCAGCAAAGGACTGGCCACCGAGTCCTGGCTGGATGGCGTTCTGGCGCAGGCCCGCATCGCCGAGTCGCTGCTGCATCTGGAGCAGTCGCGTGTGACTATGGAGCAATACATCGCACTCTTCTGTGCTGTGAAGGACAGCTTGGACGACGAATGCCTAGGCTATCTACACGGTCGGCCGTTGCGCTGCGGCAGCTTTGCGCTGATGGCTCGCTCTACGCTCGGGGCCAAGACGCTGGCAGCCGCCTTGCAGCGCTTGAGCGCTTCCTTCACCCTGCTGCAGGACGACCTGTCGCTTGTGCCCGTCTCGGATGGCTTGCTCAAGGGTGCTGCGCTAGACGTGCGCTGCGCTGCGGGCGAACATTCCGACTTCCTGCAAGGGCTGCTGTTGCGCGTCTTCTGGCGTCTGCTGGTATGGCTGCACGGCGGTCGGATGGTGCCCAAAGGGTTCGATTTCGCCTTCGAGACACCGCCGTATGCTGCAGACTATGCCCAAATCTTCTCAGGCACGTTGCGGTTCGGGCAGGCGCGGTCGGCGATCTGGTTCGAGGCATCCGCATTCGCGCAGCCGATGCGCCGTGACGCCGCCGCGCTCCAGACCTTTTTGCACACCGCACCGAGCAACCTGATCGGCCCGCGCCTGATTGAGCGGACGGCTAGCGCGCGGGTGCGCGCTCTATTGCAGCAAGCGTACCCGGAGTGGCCCGATCTGACCATCGCCGCGCAGCGCTTGCACATGTCGGTCAGCGCACTGCAAAGGCATCTGGCCGCGGAGGGTAAGTCCTTTCAGCTGCTGAAGGACGAGTTACGGCGCGACATGGCGATCATTCGGTTGACCAGCACCGATGCCGCGCTGAGCGCCATCGCCGCCGAGTTGGGGTTCGCGGACAGCACTGCCTTCCAGCGGGCCTTCAAGTCATGGACCGGCAGCACGCCAGGTGTCTATCGTTCCCACACCCAAAAGACGTAGCGCTGCTTCGACGCGGTAGCACTCAAAGCGACGAGCACAGATGCCCGCCATACACTGGTGCGCAGGCGCCGGTCATCCACGACCCGGCCTCGGTCGCGAACAGTAGGAACAGACCGTTGAGCTCCTCCGGCTTACCAAGGCGGCGCATTGGGATGCGCTTGATAAGCACCTTGCCATGGTCGGTATCCCGCATGGCATCGGTCATCTCGGTGTCGATTTAGCCCGGCTCGATGGCATTGACGCGAATGCCTTGGCGCGCCCATTCGAGTGCCAAGCTCTTGGTCATGTGCACGACTGCAGCTTTGGACGTGGCATACAGCATGGCGCCCAGTATCACGCGCTCGCTCAGGATCGATGCCATGTTGATGACTGAGCCTCCCCGCACCGCATCCACCCAGCGCTGTGAGGCACGCGCGGCCACCAGCCACACGCTGCGCACGTTGTTCTCCATCCGCGAGTCGAAGTCGGACGCAGACAGCGTGAGCGACAAGGCGTCGTTGAAAGCCCCAGCGTTGTTAACCACCACGTCGAGGATGGTGCCCGAGGCGTCAATCTCGGCAAAGGCGTCGTCGATGGACTGCTCGGAAGCCACATCCATTTCCAGCACCGTGACCTGAGGCGAGCCGAGCTTTTCGAGCTTGGGCGAGCTTGTCGAGCCGCGCCTTGTGCCGCGCCCCAACCACCACCTTGGCCTTGCAACCAGCAGCCAGCCGGGCGAAGTTCTCGCCCATGCCCGACGAGGCCCCCGTCGCCAGCACCCGCTTCCCTGCCAGCATTGCATCCAGATCCATCATCGTCTCCTTGAATCTTCAGTTCGCCGTCGATGCAGGGAGGTTAGCGCAGGGCCGCTCGGCTGCGGGGCCGCCTCGCGCCCCCCCTCATCCGTCGAAAGAGGCGCCTTGTCAGTTGATCGAGACCATCCGTCATTGCCGCGCCAAGCACCGCTGCCTAGGATTGCCTGTATGCCTTAGGCACCCTGAGCGCCGTACGAATGCACGCCACGGTGTCGATGCTCCGGTCCCGATGGACTGCAGCGTCCGGGGGCAGATTCAGGAGACGACAAATGCTGCAACAGTCACCCATGGACTGGTCCATCGACCGTGCGCCCATTGAGGGCAGGATAGATGCGACGGAAGCGATCCTCAAGGACTCCTTCCAGCGCTGGAGTCTTTCCACCCCGGCGAAGGCAGCTGCATTCCGGACGAAGTTGCGGCGGCACGAATTCGCCGGGGCCTCCTTGGTATGCGCCGTCACCGGTCCTTGCGTCGCCCAGTCTCCGCCTGGGCATTCGCCATTAGACAATGAGTTCTGCCTGGGGCTGCAGCTGAACCTGAGCGGTCGAGTGCAGCTGAAGCATTGGGACACGCCAATCTGCAAGGGCGACATGTTCCTCTGGCGTACAGATCAGCAGCAAGACTATGAGGTGCTGGAACGAACCCACAGCGTGTCGTTGATGATTCCCTGGCAGCTCATGCGCGAGCATCTACCGGGCCGCAAGCAACCGCCCGCAACCTGCCGCATTGACAGCCACACAGGTGTGGGCTCACTGCTGAGCCGATACCTGATGGGGTTAGCCAAGGAGATCGGCGCCGTGCCGCCCTCCGCCCACGTCGCCCTATGCCGCATGGTGATCGGGCTTCTGGACCTTGCGTTGCCAGAGCCGGAGAGCACCACTCGATTCACGACCATGGCCGCTTTGCGCGAACGAGCACTGGCCTACATCGCCCAGCATTTTCAAGAGGATGACCTAAGTCCGGCACGCATCGCCGAGGCGCAGGGCATTTCACTGCGTTACCTTCATGCGCTTTTTGCGCAGGGCGATACCACGGTGGTCGGCCACATCCTGGAAAGCCGATTGCAAGCGTGCTGGCGGTCACTCGTCGACCCGGCCTGCCGGCATCTGCAGGTCTCGGCGATCGCCTTTCACTGGGGCTTCAACTCAACCAGCCACTTCTGTCGCGCGTTCAAACAACGCTTTGGGGTGTCGCCCAGCGATGCACGCGAAATGACTGCTCACGGCTCCGCCATTGCCATGGTCGAGTCGGCCGGGTTTTCCCTTGCACACGCAAAGTCAACTTGCCATGCACTGGTGGGCAAGACGCGCACGGGCTAAGTACCGACCATATGCCCTAGACAGCCTGAGAACGCAGAGATTCGACGCTTCGCTGCCCCCTTGTGGATGTGCGGGCATGACCCGGGGCCACATTGCTGGCCAAGTTTTCAAACCTTCACCGTACCAACTTTCTGAGGAGCGCTTCCATGCTGCCGCAACTGCACCGCCAACCCTGGATGGACAGCGACATCGAGACCTTTCGCGACCAGGTTCGCCGCTACATCGCCGCCGAAATGGCGCCGAAGTTGCCTGGCTGGCGCGAGCAGGGCTACATCCCGCGCGAAACCTGGCGGCCCTTCGGCGAAATGGGCTTTCTGCTGCCCGAAATGCCAGAGGCTTACGGCGGCGCCAGTGCCAGCATCGCCTACCAACTGGTGGTGCAGGACGAGCTGACCAAGGCCGAAATGCCCAACAACGTCACGGTGCACAGCATCGCCTCGCATTACATCATGGACTTCGGCACCGAGGCACAGAAGCAGCGCTGGCTGCCCAAGCTGAACAACGGCGAGATGCTGGCCGGCATCGCGATGACCGAGCCAAGCTGTGGAACGGATCTCAAGGCCATCGCCACCCGCGCGCGTCGCGATGGCGACCACTACGTGATCGACGGCGCCAAGACCTTCATCACCAATGGCTTCACCTGCAACCTGCTGATCGTGGTTGCGCGCACCGGCGAAGCGGGGAGCCGGGGCTTGTCGCTGATCGTGGTGGAGACCGAAAACCTACCCGGGTTTCGCGTGGGCCGCCTACTCGAAAAGATCGGCATGCCGGCGTCGGACACGGCCGAACTCTTCTTCGACGAGGTGCGTGTGCCGGTTGACCAGTTGCTGGGGGGCGTCGAAGGCCATGGATTCAAGCAGTTGATGAGCCAGCTGCCCTACGAGCGGATGTCCATCGCGGTGCCAGCGGCGGCCGTCATCGACCGAGCCCTGGAGCTGACCATCGAATACACAAAGGAGCGCAAGATCTTCGGCGCGCCGTTGTTCGACATGCAGACCACGCGCCACAAGCTGGCCGAGCTGGCCACCATCGCCCACGTGGTGCGCACCTTCGTCAACGACTGCACGCAGCGGCTGCTGGACGGAACGCTCGACGACGAGGCTGCGTACATGGCTAAGTGGTGGTGCACAGAACAGCAGTGCCGTGTGACCGACGAATGCTTGCAGTTGTTCGGCGGCTATGGCTTCATGGCCGAGTACCCGATCGCGCGCATGTACGCCGCCTCGCGCGTGCAGAAGATCTACGGCGGCGCGAACGAGGTCATGAAGGAACTGATCGCGAGGAAGCTGTGAACGCGCCGCACACGCTGCGGACGCCGCTAAACGGCATCCGCGTGGTGGAGTTCGAGGGCCTCGGGCCGGGCCCGCTGGCCGCCATGATGCTGGCCGATATGGGCGCCGAGGTGATCGTGTTGACACGGGCCGAGCAGGCTGCTGGAGCGCAGCTGCTGGGCGGAGCGGCGAAGAATCCGCTACACCGCGGCAAGACAGTCGAGGTCATAGACCTGAAGTCGGCCGACGGCAAGGTGCGCGCCCTGGCGCTGATCGCCCAGGCCGACGCCCTGATCGAGGGCTATCGCCCAGGTGTGATGGAGCGGCTGGGCCTCGGTCCCGCCGAATGCGCTGCGCGCAACCCCCGGTTGGTCTACGGCCGGATGACGGGCTGGGGCCAGGACGGCCCGCTCGCCCAGGCCGCTGGCCATGACCTGAACTATGTCGCGTTGACGGGCTTGCTGTCGCTGTCTGCGCGGAGGGGGCAGGCGCCTATCGTGCCGCCCTCGGTACTCGGGGACGCAACGGGGGCGCTGGGCCTTGCCTTTGGCGTCGCCTGTGCGTTGGTCGATTCGCGCGCCACCGGTCAAGGCAGGGTCGTGGACGCGGCAATAGTCGACATCGTGGCCATGCTGGGCACGCTGGTGCACTGGATTCGCGCCAATGGGCAGATCGATGGCGCGCAGCCGAGTCCGTTTCACGATTCGCCATTCTATGACGTGTATGCCTGCGCCGACGGCGGCTTCATCAGCCTCGCGGCGGTAGAGCCCGCATTCCACGCACTGCTGCTGTCAAAGCTGGGCCTGACGGACGTCAACCCTGCCGAGCAGTACGAAACTGCGAAGTGGCCAGCGCTGAAGGAGCGCATCGTGGCCCTTATCCGCAGCAGGCCCCGGGCGCACTGGTGCGAATTGCTCGAAGGCAGCGACGCCTGCTTTGCGCCTGTGCTCAGCTTGGCCGAGTCAGTTCGGCATCCGCACAACGCGGCAAGGGGCATCTACCAATCCACCCCCTCCGGCGCCATCGAAGCGGCTCCGGCCCCACGGTTCCAGGCTCTCAACGCAACCACTCAGGAGACAAAGAAATGACAGCTACCACCCAGCTCGTTCGCGGATGTCCGTCCACCACGGGTAACGAGCGCCAGCTCAACACTACGACGCTGATCCGGCACGCCGCGCGCACCCACGGGGACCAGGAGATCGTCTACCGCACACCCGATGGTGGCTGGGATCGCTACACCTATGCCGAGTGCTACGCGCGCGTCTGCCGCAGCGCCAATGCTCTGCGCGCACTAGGCGTCGAGCCGGGCGACCGGGTCGGCATCCTAGACTGGAATAGTCGGCGCCACTTCGAGCTGTACTGGTCCATCCCTGGCCTGGGCGCGGTCATGCTGCAGATGAACCTGCGCCTAGGCGCTGAGGACTTGGGCTATGTGGTTGGCCACAGCAAGGTGTCTTACGTCTGCGTGGACGAGTCCTTGCTGCCGATCGCCGAATCCGTTGCAGCGAACTCCCCCCAGATCAAGGGCTGGATCGTCATGACCGACAAGCCGCTGGACCAGATCAAGACCACGCTGAAGCCGCTGCTGCACTATGAAGACCTGCTGGCCGCTGCCGACACGAAGATCGACTGGCCCGAGATTGACGAAACCTCGGCTTACAGCGCCTGCTATACCACCGGCACCACAGGCAAGCCCAAGGGCGTGTACTACTCGCACCGCGGCATCTACTTGCACTCCACGGCCATGGCCACTAATTTGGGCATGACGCTGGACGACTGCGTCATGCTCATCACGCCCATGTTCCACGGGCAGTGCTGGGGCCTGCCACAGGCCGCCACGCTGCTGGCCGACAAGATCGTGCTGCCTGGCCGCTACGCTGCCGAAGACACCAAGCCGCTGGTTGACGCCATGATCGCCGAGGGTGTGACCATCACCAATGGCGCGCCGGCCATCTTCCAACCGATGCTGCAGTACATCGAGACGATGCCGGTCAAGCCGGACTTTGGCCGCATGCGCATGCTGTCTGGTGCCTCCGAGCCACCGCTGTCGATGATGATCGGTTTCTACGACCTCACGGGCGCTGAGGTGGTGCACGCCTACGGCGCCACCGAAGCCACTACGCTGGTGACCGTCAACCGTCTCAAGCCCACGCTGAGCAACCGCTTGACCCAGGAGGAGCGGTGGAATCTCAAGCGCAAGCAGGGCCTGGTCCTGACTGGCGTGGACATCCGCATCCTAAATGCCAACGACCAGGACCTGCCGCACGACGGCCAGTCGGCCGGAGAGATTTGCCTGCGCGGCCCCTGGATCACGACCAGCTACCACGACATGCCCGATTCTGGTGATCGCTTCTTGGTGGGCGGGTGGTGGCGCTCGGGCGATGTCGGCACGGTGGACGAGAACGGCTACCTCAAGGTCACTGACCGCATCAAGGACGTGATCAAGAGCGGCGGCGAATGGATTTCTTCCATCGACATGGAAAACCTGCTCATGGGCCATTCCGCCGTGCGTGATGCCGCGGTGGTCGGCATTCCTCATGCGAAGTGGCAGGAAAGGCCGCTGGCCCTGGTGGTGCTGAAGCCCGGCCAGCAGGCAACCCAGGAACAACTGCAGGAACACCTAACCAGCGCCTTCGCAAAGTGGCAGTTGCCCGATCAGGTCCTGTTTGTCGAAGCCATCCCCAAGACCAGCGTCGGCAAGCTCGACAAGAAGCGCATACGCGCCGAGCATGCGGGCCGCTACGCAGAGTGAGCCAACCTTTTCTACAGGAGAACAACATGAATGACCATGAACCCGTCATCGTCGGTGCTCTGCGCACCCCCGTGGGCAAACGCGGTGGGCGCCTGCAGAAATGGCACCCCGTCGATCTGCTGGGCGAGACGCTACGCCAACTGGTCGAGCGCTCCGGCGTCAACCCCGCAGATCTGGACGATGTGATCGTTGGCTGCGTGCTGCAGTGGGATCAACAGCACGGCAACCTGGGACGTCATGCCGTATTGGCAGCGGGACTGCCCGAATCCGTCCCGGCTGTGACGGTTGACCGGCAATGCGGCTCCGGCCAGCAAGCGGTCAGCTTTGCCGTGCACGGTATCCAGGCTGGTGCCTACCAACTGGTTATCGGGGCCGGGGTGGAGTCGATGTCGCAGGCTCCCATGCCACCTTCGTTCAAGCCCGGCGCGCCGCTGGGCTCGCAATACAGCCCGCGCGAACTGGCGCGCTACCAGGACAACCCGCTGCTGCCGCAAGGCGTCTCGTCGGAGTTGATGAACAAGCGCTTCGGCCTCACGCGCGAGGCCCTGGACGCTTTCGCCGTGCGCAGCCATCGGCGCGCCATCGCGGCATCGCAGGCTGGCCGCGTCCAAGACCAACTGGTGCGGCTGAACGAGGACCCGGCCGACCCGGACAGCCCGATCATCACCGCCGATGAGGGCATGCGCGCGGACCCCAACCCCGAAAAGATGGCCACGCTCAAGCCCGTGTTTTCCGCAGACGGCGCCACCACGGCCGCCAACTCGTCGCAGATCAGCGATGGAGCCGCTGCGCTGCTGATCGCCAGCCGCGCCTATGCCAAACAGCATGGCCTGGTGCCGCGAGCGCGCTTCGTCAGCACTGCCGTGGCGGCAGCCGACCCCGTCATCCAGTTCACCGCTGTTCTCGATGCCACCCGCAAGGCGCTGAAGGAATCGTGTCTGAGCCTGGCCGACATTGACCTGTTTGAAGTCAACGAAGCCTTTGGCGGAGTGCCGCTGATGTTCCAGCAGGAATTCCGCATTCCGGATGATCGCCTCAACGTCAACGGCGGCTCGGTGGCGATCGGCCATCCGCTGGGTTCCACCGGCGCGCGCATGCTCACCGACCTGCTGTGCGAGCTGGAGCGCCGGGGCGGCCGCTATGGCCTGCAAACCATCTGCGAGGCCTCGGGCACGGCCAATACAACCATCATCGAGCGACTGGCATGAGCGTGGCCAACATGAGCGAATCCAGCGAAGTGCTCGTCAGCCGCGAAGGCGCCATTGTCACGTTGACCATCAACCGCCCCCGTGCGAAGAACAGCTTGAACCGCACGGTATTCGATGGCCTGCGCGCACAGCTTGCGCAACTGCGCGACGACGATGCTGTGCGAGCCGTCGTCATCACCGGTGCCGAGGGAGTGTTTTGCGCAGGAGTTGACATCACGGCGTTCGAGGTTCTGCGCGCCGCGCCACTGATGGGTGATCGCGGACCGACGGGCTGGGACTTCTTTTCGGAACTGGGGAGATTTCCTAAGCCCGTCATTGCGGCGGTCGAAAAGGTCGCGCTGGGCGGCGGCACGGAACTGGCGCTGGCCTGCGACATCGTGATCGCCGGCGAGTCCGCCAAGTTCGGCGTGCCGGAAGTCAAGCTGGGCGCCATTCCTGGCGCCGGTGGCACCCAGCGCCTGATCCATGCCATCGGCAAGTCCAAGGCGATGGCCCTGCTGCTGACCGGCGATTTCATTGACGCCCGCAAAGCCTGCGACTTCGGCATCGTCGCCGAAGTGACGGCCGACGGCCAAGCCCTACCGACGGCGTTGGCGATGGCCAGCCGGATTGCGGCCAATTCGCCACTGGCCGTGGTTCTGGCGAAAGACGCGGCCTTGGCCAGCTTTGAAACTCCGCTCGCGCAGGGCCTGGAGCATGAGAAGCGCAATTTCTTCGTCGTTTTGCGTTCGGCCGACAACCTGGAAGGGCAAGCGGCATTCTTGGGCAAGCGTGCCCCCAATTTCACTGGCCATTAACGCCTGTCTGTCCTCTATCAAGGAAAAGCCATGAAACTGAATTCCGACATTTCTGCCGTCATCACCGGGGGGGCTTCCGGTCTGGGAGCTGCCACGGCCCGACTCTTGGCGAGCCACGGCGTCAAAGTCGCCATCTTCGACATGAACGAAGCCGTCGGCCAGGCTTTGGCAAGCGAGCTTGGCGGCGTTTACTGCAATGTGGACGTGATGTCCGAGGAGCAGGTGGACGCAGCCTTCGCCAAGGCCCGCGCCGCGATCGGGCAGGAACGCATTTTGGTCAACTGCGCCGGCACTGCCGATGCCGTCAAGACTGTCAGCCGCGACAAGAAAACCGGCGAAATCCGCCCATGCGCGGCAGATCGTTTCAATCGCATCATTCAGATCAACCTGGTGGGCACCTTCCGCTGCATCGCCAAGTCAGCTGCGGGTATGTTGACGCTCGCGCCGCTCGCCGATGGCGACCGCGGCGCCATCGTCAACACCGCTTCGGCCGCCGCGCAGGACGGCCAAGTCGGCCAGGCCAGCTATGCGGCCAGCAAGGCAGCAATCGTGGGTATGACCCTTCCAATCGCGCGCGACATGATGGACGAAGGGATTCGGATCAACACCATCATGCCGGGGATCTTCGGTACACCTTTGCTGTTGAGCCTGCCAGACAACGTCAAACAGGCGCTGGCGGCCAGCGTGCCCTTTCCCAAGCGGTTGGGTGACCCCGATGAATTCGCGCAGACCGTCGAGTTTCTCGTCACTTGCGGCTACATGAACGCCGAGTCCATTCGTGTGGATGGTGCCATTCGGATGGCGCCGCGCTGACGTATCAATTTACCTGACCCATCCAACCACAACAGGAGACATCATGCAGAAAAGACAATTCATCACCATGCTTTCCGGCGCCATGCTGACGGGCGTTTCTGGTCTGACCCGCGCGCAGGGCGCGGGCATCCAAGGCGTAACAGACAGCGAGATCAAGATCGGCACGACCCTCCCGCTTAGCGGCCCGGCCGCAGGCTATGGCGCCGTCGGCAAGGCCATGTCTGCATGGTTTGATCTGGTAAACGCTGAGGGTGGCTTGAATGGTCGCAAGCTCAAGCTGGTGCTGGCCGACGATGGCTACAGCCCGCCGAAAACCCTGGAGCAAGTGCGCCGCCTGGTGGAGCGTGAGCAGGTGGCCTTCATTGCGGGTCAGATAGGCTCGTCCACCGGGCTGGCGGCGCGCAGCTATCTCAACAACGCCAAAGTACCGCAGCTCTTTGTTACGTCCGGTGCCGCCACATGGTTGGACGATGCGGCCAAGTTCCCCTGGAGCATGGGCTGGCTGCCCCTTTACACCGACGAGGGGCGCATTTTGGCCAGACACATCCTGCGGACGCGGCCGAACGCGAAGATCGCCATGTTCTACCAGAACGACGATGCCGGCAAGGATGTGCTGCGCGGCATGAAGGAGGTTCTGGCCGCCGCCGGAAAGCCGCTCGTGCGCGAAGAATCGCACGAGGTGTCCGATCCGACGGTGGACTCGCAGATCGTCTCCATGCAAGCCTCGGGCGCGGACGTTCTGGTGGCGTGGGGTTCGCCCAAAGCCACCCTCCAGTCGCTGCGCAAGGCCCATGACATCGGCTGGCGGCCGACGATCTACATCAACCCGAGTGCGTCTTCGGTGCCCATGGTGCTGACTCCGGTGGGGCTGGACAAGGTCAAGGGCGTCATGAGCGCCGCGTTCCTCAAGGATCCGGGCGATCCGACCTGGAAGGACGACTCCGGGCTCCAGGCCTGGCATGCTTTCATGGACAAATACAACAAAGGCGCGGCAAAGGAGTACCTTGCCGTACTCGGTGCTTCTATTGGACAAACGGTGGTGCAGTTGCTCAAGCAGTGTGGCAAAGACCTCTCGCGTGAAAACATCATGCGGCAGTCGCTCAGACTGGACATGGAGTTGCCCATGATGTTGCCGGGCCTGCGCATCAAGACCAGCGACGCCCGGCCTCACCCGATACCGGACATGCGCATCCAGCAGTTCGACGGTACGAGTTGGAAGGTGATGCCGTCCTGACGAGGCGAGCGCAGCGATGAACCCTATTCTTTCCGTACGCGATCTGACGATCCGCTTTGGCGGCGTCGTTGCGCTGGATGCCTTCTCGATGGACGTACCCGAAGGCAGCATCTTCGGCCTAATCGGGCCGAACGGGGCCGGCAAGACGACCTGCTTCAACTGCATTAGCGGCTTGTACCGGCCCACGCGCGGCAGCGTGCGCTTCGGCGGCACCGAACTGACGCGCCTGCCGCGCCACGGCGTCGCCCGGCTGGGCCTCAGCCGCACTTTCCAGAACGTGGCGCTCTACCCGTCGCTCCCGGTACGCGAGAACGTGATGGTGGGCGCGCACGCGCGGCTGCCCGTTTCCATGCTGGGTGCCGCGCTGCGCTCGCCCGCCGTCCGCGCGGCCGAGGAGGAGATCGCGCACTCGGCCGACGCGGCGCTGGCCACGCTGCGGCTGTCCGCTTATGCGGACCGGGGCGTGGCCGAACTGCCGGTGGGTATCCAGCACCGCGTGGAAATCGCACGGGCGCTGGTGACGCGGCCCAAGCTGCTGCTGCTCGACGAACCCGCCGCTGGCCTCACCGCTGGCGAGGTGGACGAGTTGCGTGAGGTGCTGCTGCGCCTGCATGAGGAATTGAAGCTGACCATAGTGGTCGTGGAGCACAACATGCGCTTCGTGATGAAGACCTGCTCCGACCTCGCGGTGTTGAGTTTTGGTCGCAAGCTCGCCCAGGGGTCGCCCGAGGATATTGCCAACGACGCCGCCGTGATCGACGCCTATCTGGGGGGTGTTCTGTGACCCAACGACTTGAAATCCGTGGTCTTGCGGTGGCCTACGGCCGAACGGTGGTGGTGCATGGCATCGATCTGCACGTTCAGGCGGGCGAGATGGTGGCGCTGCTCGGCGCCAACGGCGCGGGCAAGACCTCCATCCTGCGCGCGGTCAGCCACCAGCAGGTGACGGCCACGGGCGCACTGCGCTTCGAGGGCCGGGACATCATCGACATGCCCGCGCCCGCGATCGCCTCGCTGGGCATCGCGCACGTACCTGAAGGTCGCGGCACCTTCGCGGATCTGACGGTGCTGGAGAATCTGCGCGTGGGTGCAATCCACCGCCGCGACAAGGACAGCATCGAGCAGGACATCGCCCGGATGCAGACGCTGTTTCCCAAGCTGGCCAGCCGCTCCAAGCAGACGGCGGGCACGCTCAGCGGCGGCGAGCAGCAGATGCTGGCCATCGCCCGCGCGCTGATGATGCGCCCCAAGATGCTGCTGCTGGACGAGCCTTCGTTCGGCATCGCTCCGCGCGTGACGCAGGAAATCTACGAACTCCTGCATCAGTTGCGGGAAAGCGAGCATCTCACGGCGCTCATCGTGGAGCAGAACGCCCAAGTCGCGCTTAACTTGGTCAACAGGGCCTATGTGCTCGAAAGCGGTCGCATTACCGCGCAAGGCACCGCTGCCGAACTGCGCGAAGACGATGCTGTTCGCCGCAGCTACCTCGGCCACTAATCCACCAGAGATTCACCATGCAAGCATTCCTTCACCAGATCGCCTCGGGCCTAGCGGCAGGCGGCATCTACGCTAGCCTCGCCATCGCGCTCGTGCTTATCTACCGTTGCACTTCGTCCATAAATTTCGCACAGGGCGAATTGGCGATGTTCTCTACCTACATGAACTGGGCACTGGTTCAGGCTGGCGTGTCGTGGTGGGTGGCCTTCGCCATCGTTGTCGTGGGTGCCTTCCTGCTCGGGCTCGTACTGGAGCGGGTCATTTTCCAGCCCCTGCGGCACAAGCCGGTGCTCTCGGTCGTTGCAGCCAGCATTGCGCTGCTCATCATCCTCAACAGCCTGGTCGGCTGGCTGTTCGGACATGAGATGCAGGAGTCCGCCACGCCGTTCGGTGGTGTCCTTCGCCGTGCCGAGCCCTTTCTCTCTGCCCATGAGGTCGGCGTTCTGCTCTTCACCCTTGTCGAGCTGGTAGCGGTGTTCGTGTTCTTTCGCTTCACCCGCTTCGGCTTGGCGATGCGCGCGGTGGCGGTGAACGCGCCATCGGCAGAGCTATCGGGTATCAGCACCAACAAGGTTCTGGCCGTAGGCTGGGGCCTTGCGGCGGTGGCTGGTGCCGTAGCAGGGCTGATGGCCGCGCCAATCGTGTTCCTGGAGCCGTCGATGATGATGAGCCCGCTGATCTACGCGCTGGCGGGTGCGTTGCTGGGTGGTATTGCCAGCCCCGTGGGTGCCGTGGCCGGGGGCTTCACCATCGGAGTGCTGGAGAACCTGCTGGGCGCATATGTGGTTGGCAACGATCTGAAGCTGACCTGCATCATGCTTCTGATCATCGCCATGCTGGTCTTGCGGCCCGCCGGCATCTTCGGCAAGACGGTTCAGGTGAGGGTGTGAGCATGAACACCCTGAACACCCCTCTCACTACCTGCCCGGCGGCGTCGCCCGCCTGGTTGCGATGGGCGGCCTTGGCGGCCGGTCTCACGCTGCTGGCCTGGTCCTTTGGCTGGCAAAGCTACCAGTTGTACGTGATGACGCAAGTGTTGATCTACGGCATTGCCATCATGGGCCTGAACTTGCTCACCGGCTACACGGGCCAGATCTCGCTCGGCCACAGCGCCTTCTTCGCCATCGGTGCCTATACGGCGGCGGTGCTCTCGCACCAGCTGGGCTGGCCGTTCTACGTGGGCGTGCCGGTGGCGATGGTGCTGTGCTTTGCGACTGGGTTTCTTTTCGGCTTCCCGGCGCTGCGGCTGCCTATGCTCTACTTGGCACTGTCAACCTTCGCGGTGGCTGTAGTGACGCCGCAGGCGCTCAAGTGGAAGAAGATCGAGTGGCTGACCGGCGGCGTGGCGGGGATCGTCCTTGAAAAGCCTGTGTTCCCAGGGGCGCTGGCCGACCGGGCGGACTGGGCCATCATGGCCTGCGTTGCAGCCTGCGCGCTGTGCGCCTTCCTGCTGGCTCGGCGGATTCTCGGCTCGCAGTTCGGCCGCCTTGTGGACGCCTCGCGCGACCAACCGCTCGCGGCGGCGGCGGGCGGGCTCGACATCACCGCTCTGCGCACGCAGATGTTCGGCCTCAGCGCGTCGTTCACTGGCTTGGCCGGTGCTCTGAGCGTGGTGGCGGGCCAGTTCGTGGCGCCCGAGAACTTTCCCTTCCTGCTCTCAGTGTCCCTGTTGGTGGGTAGCTTCGTGGGTGGGGTGCGGAGCCTGTGGGGCGCCTTCTTGGGAGCCGCCTTCATCGTGCTCACGCCCAACTTGGCCGAGAGCCTGTCACAATCCGCCCCGTGGATGATCTTCGGCTTCGCACTGCTCGCAATGGTTTTCCTAGCCCCCAATGGCTTGAGCGGCTGGATCACCGGCCTCTGGCGCAGCCGCGCAAATTCCTCATCCACCCAGCCCTAGGCGCTTTCCATGCAGCCGTCTTCGTCGGGGGTACGGGCATGACCCGTTTCGGCAAGCACATTGACCGCAGCCTCAAATCGCTCGCTGCCGACGCGATCGGCGAGGCCGCGCCGATGCGGACATCACTCCGTCCCAACAGCAGGCGGCCTACATGGGAAACGCCGCCACTGGCGTGATTTCCGGCCAAGTGCTGATCCCCAGACAGGTAGGGCTGCGCAGCATGAGCATCGGGCGCATTCCGGTCGTCAACATCGAGAGGGCTTGTAAACGGATCTGTGCAGTGGGTGCTCGATATGCTGTCGGCTTCAGATAACAGACAAGCCCTGCTGCCATCGGATTTGCCAGGATACGCGGCCGTCATGTACCTGCGCAGAAATCGGCATACCGAGCCGTTGTTCGATGACAGGACTCCATGGCACCAGGCGAAACCCCATGCCGTCATCGAGCATAGCGTAGCGTCCGCTGGCCAGCATGATGCTGCGGCGGTAAATGCCCGCCACGCGCTGGCCGTCGGCCATGGGCCGGTGCTCCAGGCCAGTTTCGGCGGCCAAGTCTTTCGCGGCATGCGCGACATTCCGGCTGCGCAGCGTTGCCAGCAGGTTGCGCGCCAAGATCACCCGCGGCCCCCGCCGCTCGGCCAGCCCCTGTTCGGTTAGAAAATCAACCCGTTGCTGCAGCGCGGCCTTGACCTCCCCGCCAAAGCCCAAATCTCCCAGCCCCTTGCCACCGCTGATCAACTGCCGATCCAGCCAGGTCGCGCCGATCACGCGGGTCTGCCGCTCGATGGGCAGGTGCGACTTCAGTACCACCGCCACGCCACCGCCCAGGCGCTGGACATCGTATTGGAGGCCTTGTTCGGCCAGGTCACCGGGTATGCGCCAAACGCCTTCGGCCTCGCGCTCCACGATGCCGGCGCGGCGCAGGGCTTCGAGCCGGCGCACATGCGCGGCCACCACCTCGCGCGATTCGCGATTGGGCGTGGCCTGACCTTGGGCGAGCGCTAGGTGATGGTCGGTGCGATAGATGCCGTTCTCCGACAGCGCGGCGATGTTCCGGTCTGCCGCTCGCACGTCGGTAGAACCTTTCACCTCTACCACGGCGCCTGTGGGGTATTGCTCAAGTTCCGACCTGGGTGGCAGAGCAACGTAGTGAGCCTTGCCGTCGGTCCCGTCGATGACCAGATAGCCCTTGTTGTACAGCTCGTCTGCCAGCCCTTTAGCGGCAACGCGGCCTACGATGGTGTGGCCATCCGCGCCAGGCTGGAACACGGCGAACTCACACTGCTTGCCGCTCATGGCGCGCTGCATGTTGCGGATGATGTCGCCGCGCTCACCCATGGCCCTTAGTGTCGGCTCGGTCTCGGGATGAATGGTCCACACGCCGGGCTGTTGCTCGGTCGCCAGCCCCATGCATTGCAAGCGCTGCAGGCGTCCGATCAGCATTTGCCTCTGACGTTGCAACCCGGGATCTTTCAGCGTCTCCGGCAGCACCAGACCATCCTTGGCCTCGCGTTGCAAGGCGCGATCCAAACTGGTCCACCGCTCATGGTCGACTTCGCGTTGCATAGTCCGCTGGATCTCCAACTCGGTGCGCGGACCAAGCCATTCGGTTGCAAGTTCGGCGGCTCGGTGGCGCATCCCAACGGCGATGTAATCGTGGGAGATAACGAGGTCTTTGCCGGTGTCGTCCTTGCCGCGCAGGACGACGTGCGTGTGTGGGTTGTCGGTGTTCCAGTGATCCACCGCCACCCAGTCCAGCCGCGTGCCCAGGTCGGCCTCTATGCGCGCCATCAGATGCCGGGTGTAGGTGCGCAGGTCATCGAGCTGTTCGGCATCCTCCGGCGAGACGATAAAGCGAAACTGGTGCCGATCCTCGCGCCCTCGCGCCTCGAAAGAGGTGGTGTCCGCCGTGTCAGCGGTCGGACCGTAGGCATGGCCAGGACCGCCCTGACGATCGACGCCCTCGCGCTCGATGTAGCGCAGGTGCGCGACGGTAGAGCGCGGCCCGGCCTTGGCCAGATTGACCAGCCGCGCCTTGATCGTCACACGCCGGGCACTGGGCGTGAGCGAGGCCCTTGCGAAGCGAGCTGCGACATGGCCACGTCCCAGCCGAGAACCAGGTCGCTGGCCGACCTTGCCGACTGCTTTGCCGAACTTGGCACCGGCCTTGTTGGTCTGGCGCATCACTTTGTTGATGAAGGCGTCATCACGCTGTTTGGGCGTGCCAGGACGGATGCCAAAGCGGTCGTCATCGCTGCGGCTCATCCTGCGCCTCCATCCAAGATCAGCGTAGCTGAGCGTGCGAAGCACGCGCTTTCACCAATGCCGATGCGGCATTGCGCACTTTCGCAGCACGCTGCCGCCTCTTGGCGCGTGCCGCGCCACCCCCACGTGCAGACAGGGTTTTCAAGCGGTATGGTGCCGCGACCTTTTATCTTGCCCTGCATCTTTCCCCGTGCACCTGTGCCGTCCACCGGGCCGGCGGGCACGGTGAGGCGATGCACTGGCGGCTGCAGCGACAGCCGTCGCGCGGCCATCATGGCTGGGCCTCCAGCCACAGCGGGTGCGCGGTGCCGATGACATCGGTGCTGCGCACCGGCCCGAAATAGCGGCTGTCGAACGACGCCGAGTTAGTCAAGCTGAGCAGGAAGACCTCGCCAGTCCGCAAGCGTCGGCACTGCGGCCAGCCGTGCAGCGGGCGACCCAAGCGGTCCGCGCGCAAGGTGGTGGCCACAGTGTGGCCGTCGATACGCAAGGCCTGGCCAATGGTGCACACGCGTTGTGGCGCCACAGCGCCCACGCGTTTGAGCAACGGAACCTGCAGCGGCAGGTAGCCGCGCTGCGCGGCCAGTGCAGCGGCGTGGGCTGGAAGGCGGACAAGCACGATGCTGCCGACCTGCAGCGGTGCGGACTTCAGTGTGGTGTCAGACGCTGGTTGTTGCAGCATCGGATCGACGCGGTACCAGCCCACGGGCACGCTGTCAGATGGGTTGTAGACCAGGCGCGGCAAGGGCTTTGCGAACGAGGCCCACGCGACTGCAGCCAATGCGACGGCTGCTGTGCAGCCGAGTGCAAGGATGGAAGCACGCGAGCGGCTCATGACGCGCCCCTCGTGGCCAGCGCTGCGGCGTGGCGGTCGGCACCATATGCCGGCAGTTGCAGCGGAGTGGCCGACGGCCCAGAAGTCCAGACCGCAAGACGGTTTCCCAGCGTGCCCCAGTACGCGGCGGCGACGGTGCAGGCGTCGGTGCCCTGGGCCTCGATGGCGTCGATCTGCTGCAGCACGGCGCGTACCTTGAGTTCGCCTTCGGCGTTCAGCAACAGGCGCGCGCCAGGGCGTACGCCAGGCAGGCTCTGCAAGGTGTCCAGCGGCGTGCCGGCCTGCAGCACCATCAACTGCCACAGCGTCGTGCCGTGGTCGTTGGCCTGCCAGCGCACGCGGCAGAAAACGGCCGACGGTTTGAAGATCGCACAGCGCCGCCAGTGGTCGAGTTGCAAGGTACGTTCGGGTTGCCCAAAGCGCAGGTAGAGGTTGAACCGCTGGTGGACGTAGGCCAGCGAGACGCGGGTCTGCGGCGTGGTTCTTGCCGGGTTGTGTTGCAGCGGAAGAGGTCGCGGCAGCGGCGAATGCGTTGCGCTGGGCGCAACCGTGCCATCGGGCGTGGTGTGCATGTTCATGGGGATGTCTCCGAACGGGATTCCGGGAATTCGCGCTCCAACAGAGCGCGCAGCAGTTCGGCCACAGTGGTGCCCTGGGTGAACGCCGAGACCTTGATGCGCGCCCGCATGGCGGGAGTGACGTCCAGCGTCAGGCGGGCGGTGAACAGATCGCCTTTCTGCAGGTTTTCGGCATCACCCTGGCGCACCCAGGCATCGGCCTGCGGGTTGGCGGGTGGGCGTGCGCCGATGGCGATGCGTTTGCCACGCGACGGGTGTTCCGCAGTCATGACGGCCACCGCAGCAGTTCATCGACCAGGGCGGTCACCTCGCGTGCGGCAGCGCTGTCGGGTGCGGTTTCGCAGGCCAGCCGGCCGGCGGCCACGCTGTCGGCGAACACGATGCGCTGGTGCACCTCCGAGCGCAGCGCGGGCAGCGGCTGCTCGGCCAGCGCCTGGCGGGCTTCTCGGCCGATCACGGTGGTGCTGACGCGCCGGTTGATGGCAAAGGCCGCGCGCAGCGCCGGGCGGAAGACCTGGGCTTCCCGGATCAGCGCCACCATTTCGGCGCTGGCCCACAGGTCGTAGGGGCTGGGCTGCACCGGGATGACCACGCGGTCGGCCGCCAACAACGCGGAGCGCGCCAGCGCCGCGATGCGCGGGGGACCGTCGATGACGACGTGATCGACCCGGCGAGCGAGTTCCGGCGCCTCCTGGTGCAGGGTTTCGCGGGCCAGGCCGACAGCGCTGAAAAGCCGGGGCAGGCCCTGCTGGCTGCGGCGCTGGGTCCAGTCCAGTGCCGAGCCTTGCGGATCGGCATCGAGCAGCACCACCTGCTGACCGCGCAGCGCGAGCTCGCCCGCGATGTGGGTGGCCAGCGTGGTCTTGCCCACGCCGCCTTTCTGGTTTAGCAGGGCCAGGATCACGACGTGGTCCCTTCCGCTCGAAGCATGGTGGCGGCAGCGTGCCGGTCGACACTTGTCCACCGAAACGGCGCGCTCTCACCACCAGTTAGATGAATTGGGTTAGGTACGTTACGGCCGACGACAACCCGCGCCGCCATTGGGCTGGCGGCCGATCGGCACGCCTGATGGCACGATGGATGCACGCCGGATAGCACGAGGCTGGACACGCCCGATGGCACGAGCCCGTCCACAGGCCATGAACCGCTTATCCCCGTGCCGTGGGTGGCACCGGTCGGAACGTCAGTACCTCTGCACCCGTGCCCGGCATGCGCACGATGCCCAGGCGGTAGCCTGGCATGGTCTGCCGTGCCACCAGGGCGCGCAGGTCGCAGGCGAAGTCGTGTGGCTTGGCGGTGCTGCCGGACTTGCGGTGCAGGTGCTTGAAGTCGAACTGCCAGCCGCCAGGCTGGTGCCCGCCGTGTTTGCGCACCAGGCGGTAGAGCCAGCGCTCGATGCCGCCGGTCAGGTCGAAGTAGGCCGGGTCGATGGTGAGCACCAGGGCGGCGTCCAGCACGCCCGCGTAAAACCAGTCTGGCAGGATCAACTCGATGCCCAGCGGCGTGCCGCGGGCGTCGGCCAGTTCCTTCCACTCGTTGATCCAGGAAAAGCGGTGCAGTCGCCGCCCGGTCGTTTCTCGGATGGAGGTGGCCACGGTGGTGGACTGCAGGCGATCCAGCGCGGCCTTGAGGCGCAGGTAGTCGCGCAGAGACACACCGCGCCCGATGAAGCGCAGGATCTCGTAGGGCCGTGCGCGCATCAGCCGCGAGGTGGTGATTCCGGCATCGCGCGCCTCCACGATCTGGCTGGCCGCCCAGATGAGGATGTCGGCATCCCAGATGGTGGCGATGCCGTGTTCCTGCGTGCCCTCCACCCGGATGGCAACGTTGCCGCTGCGAAAGTCGATGGGCTTGGTGCGCCGTGATTTGGCCAACGAGAAGAAGGGGTAGGCCATCAGGTCCTGGCTGTCGCGCGGCGCCATGTCGCCCGGCAGCGCGCGGAACAGGTCGAGTTGCTCGGTGGGCCGCTGTGGCGAGGATAGAGACATCGGCAACAGGCGGCGAAGTGGGCGCGCAGCGCCCCTCAGCGCGCACGGCTGTCGGCCGAGTGGTGCTCGGCGTACTCGGGGTCGGACGTCGCTTCGAAGCTGCGCTGGTCGGCCCAGGTGTCGAGGTCGGTGACGGCGTACATGACGCGCCGGCCGAATTTCCGGAAACGCGGGCCGCCGCCGATGACCCGCTGCTTTTCCAGGGTGCGGGGGGATAGGCGCAGGTAGTCGGCGGCCTCGTCGTTGGTGAGGTAGCGCGGCGGCGGCGGCTTCGCAGCCGTCTGTGCGGTGCCTTGCGGCGGGTGAGCGGGTGCGGCAGCAGGCCGCAGGGGAGCGGGTCGCATGAGAGGCGCCTCCATCGGTCAGGAAGGGCCGGCTGCGGGGTTGCAGCCGGGTGGAGGCAGTCTCAGGAAATGCAGGCGTTCTGCTCAGGGACGATCTGGGGTCGGCCACTTTCGTCCCTGCTGGGTAGTGGTCAGCGGACCGAGCCCGGCCAACTCGCGATAGCCACCGTTCAAAAGCGCGCGGCTACGCGCCACCAGGCGGCGCACGCGGGCGCGCAAGGCGCTGTCGGCGTGCCAGTCGGCCGCGACCTCCGTCGTGCCGAACAGGCCCTCAGCGATCTCGCGCAGCGAGGCGCCTGCCTGTGCCGCATCCAGGGCCTGCAGGGTGTGCAACGCCTGCAGGGCGTCATGGCTGGGCCGTGGGCGCGCTACGGCCAAGGGCTCGCAGCGGCTGGCGACGGCCAGCCGATCCAGATCGGCCGCCATGTCGCGGTAGCGCACGCGGGGCCCTCGGCAGGCGCGCATGGCAAATGCGTGCGGCATGCCGTCGTGCAGTTCGGGCGCCAGCATCAGGCGCGCGCAGCAACCCGGCCAGCGCGCGGTGAGTACGAGCCCTTGTCCGTCGTGTTGCAAGGCCTTGCGGCCGGGCAGGCGCCAGAACTCGAAGGGGTAGTCATCAGGCCCAGCGTCGTCGTCGGGCACCACGCGGATGGCGCGAGCCCGAGTGCTGAGCCAGTGGGGCAGCGCTTCACGCGCGTCCAGCGCCGGGTCTTCCAGCGTGCGCAGGCCCCAGGGCCGCGCAGCACCGGCGTCAGTTGCCTGCATATGCCAGGCCAAGCGGTAGCCGGGGTGGCGTCGCAGGTACTCCCAGGCCAGTTCCGGCCCGTCGAGGTGCAGCGCGTAGAGGTAGGCCGCGCTGGCGTGCCAGGGCGGCGGTTGGGCGGCCTGCGGCTGGCTGTCGGTAGGGTCTGCCATGGTGCGAACTCCCTGTTCTCGTGCGGGAACGTCGCATCGGTCGGCGGCGGCCACGCCGTCATTAGTCAACCATTCGGTTGGGGGCAGGGCGGTGACCTTGCATCCGAAGGTTGTCCGGCTCTCGGTGAGCACACACGAGGCGAATGCGACGTAGCCTCAATGCCATCGTGGCAACGCCGACCATGGCGTGGTGCAGCGGATTCGTCATGACCTTTTGGGTCTGAATGATGACAGCGAGCGCGTGTTGGCGGCATTCAGACCGTCCTGGTCTGACGTGTGGCGACGCGGAGCGCTCAGTCCGTGATCGAGCCGTTGTCCTGTGCCAGTCGCAGGTATTGCGACATCGGTCGCACGGCGTGAAAGTGCAGGTCGCGCCGCACAGGAAGCTGGTCTGGACCGACGATGGCTGCAAGGTCCGACAGCCTGATGGTGCCCAGCTCGGGCATGCCGATACCCACGTCGCACAGGCCCCAGGCGGTGTCGCCGTCGGCGGGGTTCAGGGCGGCGAGCAGCCAGGTTGCGTGCGCGTCAGGTGTGAACAGGCGCACCACGGGCCACAGTTGGGCCTGCGCCTCAGCGGCGCGGGCATGGCCGTTGGCCAGCAGCTGCGCACGCTGTTCGTCGGTGATGAGGGGTTCAGCCGCCATGGTCAGAGTGCGTGGCGCGGTGCGGAAGCACGTGTTGCATCAGAAGCACCGAATCGCAAAGCCGACTTCGTGCTTCTCCGCAAAGGCGCACAGCCGCTTTTGCAGAAAAATACCCTTGCACGAAGGCTGAAAGTCGGCATGGCGTGAATGCCCGGATGAGCCAATGTGGCTTTGAGTTTTTACGTGGATACACGATTGTTACGTAAAAAAGCACGGAAACGCCCATGAGTGGATTCACCAAATCGGCCCCGCAAATCGCTCATGAGTTAAAGATAACGTGGTTTTAATTGTCTCTCGACAGGACGCTTCTGTCCATGCAGAAGCGTCCCATCCAGGCCGGCCGTCCGGCCGGCGCCACCACCTTCGATGCCGAGCTGGCGCAAGCCTTCGGCGCGGCGGTGCGTGCGCTGCGCTCGGAGCAGGGCATGGCCCAGGAGGCGCTGGCGCACCGGGCGGGCATCGAGCGCTCGCACATGGGCAAGATCGAGCGCGGGGAGCACATTCCCTCGCTGCCGCTGATCTTCAAGATCGCGGCAGCGCTGGAGTGCGGTGCGACCGACCTGATGGCCGCGACCGAAGCCCAACTGGGTTCGACCGCGGCCTGAGACTGCAGGCTTGGCCTGCAGCATCGATCCCGCCGGGGCGGCGGGATCGGCGTGGCCCTCAGGCCGTGGGCTTGCTGCGCGACCAGATCAGGTTGTGCGTGCCGTCCTCTTCCTCGATCAGGCGGGCGTAGATGGTCGCCGGGAACGAGGGGTCGTCCAGCGTCACCGAGAGGTAGGGGCGTTCGGACTGGCTGACCTTCTTCCAGGCGGCGCCGATGTCGTAGCCGGTGCCGGCCTGGATGCGGTAGTCGGGGGCGTTCTCGCTGCCCTTGTCGTTGCGCACGAACTTGACCTTGACGTTGAGCGTGAGGGTTCGCACGGTGCCGATGAAGCCGTCGTTCTGAGCGGTGAAGGTGCCGATGTTGGCCATGATGATTTCCTTTCGGGTTGCCAAGGTCGCGCCCATCGCGTCCTTGTTGTGATCCGTCAGGCGGGGGACGGGCG
>Ga0208242_100461_pt1 | contig 25920 bp, 20 predicted proteins | sample SubbioAug_CSW13A_FD_184825 | JGI IMG/M metagenome (GOLD analysis project Ga0208242, IMG submission 184825) | Serpentinite rock and fluid subsurface biosphere microbial communities from McLaughlin Reserve, California, USA - CR12Aug_CSW13A (SPAdes) | ecosystem: Environmental > Terrestrial > Deep...
AGGCCTTGGCCTGACCGCCGAACTTCTTGGCCAGCACGGTGGTGATGGCAGCCGTCAGCGTGGTCTTGCCGTGGTCCACGTGACCGATGGTGCCCACGTTCACGTGCGGCTTGGTCCGCTCGAATTTCTCTTTTGCCATGTTTCAGCTCCGATTTGAAAATTGCCGAAATTACAAACACACCAATGGGATGGTGCCCATGGGCAGGATCGAACTGCCGACCTCTCCCTTACCAAGGGAGTGCTCTACCACTGAGCCACATGGGCATAACAGCCTGACGACTGTTACTCAAAACTTTGCCGCAACCTCGAAACCGTCGCTGGAGCGGGAGACGGGAATCGAACCCGCGTCATCAGCTTGGAAGGCTGGGGTTCTACCATTGAACTACTCCCGCATCTTGCCTTCTGGCCTGACGCGGACCCACAGTCCGCTCTACTTCGGTTTCGCTGGTGGAGGAGGCTGGATTCGAACCAGCGTAGGCGTAAGCCAACAGATTTACAGTCTGCCCCCTTTAGCCACTCGGGCACCCCTCCGGCGAGCCACAAATTATGCCACGGTTTTTTTGCTTTTCACATCCACTCGACAGTTTTTTCGCCCAAACTGTGCAACCAGCGGTCCACCGCCCGGAAATGCCCGCAACCGATGAAGGGCAGCGGGCCCCGCGTCGCCGACAACGGTGACGGGTGGTTGGCCGTCAGCACCAGGTGCCGCCCGCGGTCGATCAGAGGGGCTTTGGCCTGGGCATGCGCACCCCACAGCAGGAAGGCCTTGGGCCGAGCGTGGGCGCTGCACGCTTCGATCAACCGGTCGGTCAACGCCTCCCAGCCCCAGCCCGCGTGGCTGGCCGCCGCGCCCTGCTCCACCGTCAGTGTGGTGTTGAGCAGCAACACGCCCTGCCTCGACCAGCGCACCAGGCTGCCGCCCCGCGGCAGCTGCGGCGCCAGGCCGTCTCGCACCAGTTCCTTGAAGATGTTTCGCAACGACGGCGGCAGGCGCACCCCGTCCTGCACCGAGAAAGCCAGGCCCTCGGCCTGCCCCGGGCCATGGTACGGGTCCTGCCCCAGGATGACGACGCGCACCTGCCCCAGCGGCGTCAGCTCCAGTGCCCGCAGCGGTTGTGGCGGGTAGATGATCGCCCCGGCTTCCAGCCGCTGCTGCACGCGCTGCCCCAGGGCGGCGGCGGCATCGGTGCGCCAGAACGCCTCGGTGTGCGGCCGCCAGTCATCGGCCACCGGCCACGCCTCGGGCGCCCAGCACTGCAGGGCCGCCGGGCCCTCGGGCCACAGGGCGGCGGTGGCGCCAGCCAAGGCGGTCAACGCCCGAACCCGAACAGCTCGGCCAGTGCCACGCCCGGTTCGGGCGCGCGCATGAAGGCTTCGCCCACCAGGAAGGCGTGCACGCCGGCGTCGCGCATGCGCTGCACATCGGCCTGGCCCAGAATGCCGCTTTCGGTCACCAGCAGGCGGTCGGCCGGCACGTCGGGCAGCATCGCCAGCGTGGTGTCGAGCGAGACTTCAAAGGTCCGCAGGTTGCGGTTGTTGATGCCGACCAGCGGGGTCTTGAGTTGCAGCGCCCGGTGCAACTCGTCGCGGTCGTGCACCTCCACCAGCACGGCCAGGTTGAGGCCCAGGGCGATGGCCTCCAGGTCGGCCATCTGCGCGTCGTCGAGGCAGGCGGCAATCAGCAGAATGCAATCGGCTCCCATGGCACGGGCCTCGTAGACCTGGTACGGGTCCACCATGAAGTCCTTGCGCAGCACGGGCAGGTCGCAGCTGGCGCGGGCCTGCTTGAGGTAGTCGGGGCTGCCTTGGAAGTAGCGCTGATCGGTGAGCACCGAGAGGCAGGCAGCCCCGTGTTCGGCGTAGCTCTGCGCGATGTCGGCCGGAACGAAGTCCGCACGGATCACACCCTTGGACGGGCTGGCTTTTTTGACTTCGGCGATGACGGCGGGCAGACCGGCCGCCACCTTGGCGCGCAGCGCGGCGGCGAAATCACGCGTCAACAGACGCGACTCGGCATCTTCGCGCACGGCGGCCAGCGGGCGCTTCTTCAAAGCCAGCGCAATTTCTTCGCGCTTGGTGGCGACGATTTGGTTCAGGATGTCACTCATGGGGGACTTTCGAGGGGTCAGGCGGCCAGGGCGTGCGCGGCCGTGACGAACTGCTCCAGCTTGGCCTTGGCCGCACCGGACGCGAGCGCTTCGGTGGCCCGGGCCAGCCCGGCCTCCATGGAGGCAACGACGTTGGCGGCGTACAGGGCCACGCCGGCGTTGAGGGCAACAATGTCGCGCGCCGGGCCGGGCTGGTTGTCCAGCACGGCCAGCAGCATGTTGCGCGAGGCCTCGGGTGTGTCCACCTTCAGGGCCCGGTTGCTCACCATGCCGAGGCCAAAGTCCTCGGGGTGGATCTCGTACTCGGTGATCTGGCCGTCCTTCAGCTCGCCGACCAGCGTGCCGGCGCCGAGGCTGACCTCGTCCATGCCATCTTTGCCGTAAACCACCAGCGCGTGCTCTGCACCCAGGCGCTGCAGGGCCCGCACCTGGATGCCGACCAGATCGGGGTGGAACACGCCCATCAGGATGTTGGGCGCATCGGCCGGATTGGTGAGCGGCCCGAGGATGTTGAACAGGGTGCGCACACCCAGCTCCTTGCGCACCGGCGCCACGTTCTTCATGGCCGGGTGGTGGTTGGGCGCGAACATGAAGCCGATGCCGGTCTGCTCGATGCAACGGGCAATCTGCTCGGGCTTGAGGTGGATGTTGACGCCCAGGTTTTCCAGCACGTCGGCACTGCCGGACTTGCTGGAGACGCTGCGCCCGCCGTGCTTGCTGACCTTGGCGCCCGCCGCCGCCGCGACGAACATGGCGCAAGTGGAAATGTTGAAGGTGTGGGAGCCGTCGCCACCCGTGCCCACGATGTCGACCAGGTGGGTGCGGTCGGCCACCGGCACCTTGGTGGAGAACTCGCGCATCACCTGTGCGGCGGCCGTGATCTCGCCGATGGTTTCCTTCTTGACGCGCAGGCCGGTGATGAGCGCGGCCATCATGACGGGCGACATCTCGCCGCTCATGATCAGGCGCATGAGGTGCAACATCTCGTCGTGGAAGATTTCGCGGTGCTCGATGGTGCGTTGCAGCGCTTCTTGTGGCGTGATCTGGTGGGCGTGGGGCATGGGGACTCCAGGGTGTGGGGATTCAGCGGCCCGGCGGCTCGGACAGGGCGAGCTTGAGGCCAAAACCGACGAACAGGATAGCGGCGCCGCGATCGATCCGCGGCGTCAGGCCTGGTCGAGGAAGTTCTGCAGCATGGCGTGGCCGTGCTCGGTCAGGATGGACTCGGGGTGGAATTGCACGCCCTGGATGGCCAGTTCGGTGTGGCGCACGCCCATGATTTCGCCGTCGTCGGTCCAGGCGGTGACCTTCAGGACGTCTGGACAGGAGACGCGCTCAATGGCCAGCGAGTGGTAGCGGTTGACGGTGAACTGCGCCGGCAGATGGGCGAACACCCCCTCCTGCGTGGTGGTGATGACGCTGGTCTTGCCGTGCATCAGCTCTTGCGCACGGACGATCTTGCCGCCGAACGCCGCACCGATGCTCTGGTGGCCCAGGCACACGCCCAGGATGGGCATCTGGCCCGCGAAATGCCGGATGGCGGCGACGGAAATGCCCGCCTCGGCCGGCGAGCAGGGGCCGGGCGAAATCACCAGCCGGTCGGGCGCGCGGGCAGCGATGCCTTCCAGGGTGATCTCGTCGTTGCGGAACACCTCGACCTCGGCGCCCAGTTCGCCGAAATACTGCACGATGTTGTAGGTGAACGAGTCGTAGTTGTCCACCATCAGGACTTTGGTGCGGCTCATTGCAGGCCCTCCTCGACCAGTTCGCTGGCGCGCAACACGGCGCGGGCCTTGTGTTCGGTTTCTTTCCACTCCAGCTCGGGCACGCTGTCGGCCACCACGCCGGCGGCGGCTTGCACGTGCAGCATGCCGTCCTTGATGACACCGGTGCGGATGGCGATGGCCACGTCCATGTCGCCGGCGTAGCTCAGGTAGCCGCAGGCACCGCCATAGACGCCGCGCTTGGTCAGCTCCAGCTGGTCGATCAGCTCCATGGCATGCACCTTGGGCGCGCCGCTCAACGTGCCGGCCGGGAACGCGGCCTTGAGCACGTCCATGTTGCTCATGCCGGGCTTGAGCAGGCCTTCGACGTTGGAGACGATGTGCATGACGTGGCTGTAGCGCTCGATGGCGAACGCCTCGGTCACATTGACGCTGCCGGTCTGGGCGATGCGACCGATGTCGTTGCGCGCCAGGTCGATCAGCATGACGTGCTCGGCACGTTCTTTCGGGTCCGCCAGCAGGTCTTTTTCGGCGGCCTGATCGGCCTCGGGCGTGGCGCCGCGCGGGCGGGTGCCGGCCAGCGGGCGGATGGTGACCTTGGTGCCATCCAGCGTCTTTTCCTGCCGCACCAAAATTTCGGGCGAAGAGCCCACCACCTGCGCATCGCCCAGGTGGTAGTAGTACATGTAGGGGCTGGGGTTGAGGGTGCGCAGGGCGCGGTACAGGCTCAACGGGCTTTGCGTGTAAGGCTTGCTGATGCGCTGGCCCATGACGATCTGCATGAAGTCGCCGGCGCGGATCAGGCCCTTGGCACGCTCCACCGCGGCCAGGAAATCGGCCTTGGCGTAGGGGCGCACTTCGGCCGCGGGCGCCGACGGGTGCACCTCGGGCACCTGCACCGGCACGCGCAGACGGGCTTTGAGCTCGGCCAGGCGGGCTTCGGCGCGGGCGTAGGCATCGGGCTCGGCCGGGTCGGCGTACACCATCAGGTGCAGCTTACCCGACAGGTTGTCGATGACGGCCAGCTCCTCGCAGTGCAGCAGGTGGATGTCGGGCATGCCGATGTCGTCGGGCGGGCAGCTGTGCGCCAGCTTTTTCTCGATGTGGCGCACGGTGTCGTAGCCGAAGTAGCCGGCCAGGCCACCGCAGAAGCGCGGCATGCCGGGGCGCAACGCCACCTGGAAGCGCCGCTGGTAGGCCTCGATGAAGTCCAGCGGGTTGCCCGCCACGGTCTCGACCACCTCGCCATCGCGCACCACCTCGGTCCGGGCGGCGGCACCAAAGCCGTGGGCACGCAGCCACACCCGCGCCGGCAGGCCGATGAAGCTGTAGCGGCCAAAACGCTCGCCGCCCACCACGGATTCGAGCAGAAAGCTGTTGCGGCCACCGTCTTGCACATGGGCCAGCTTGAGGTAGAGCGACAGCGGGGTTTCGAGGTCGGCAAAGGCCTCGGCCGTCAATGGGATGCGGTTGTAGCCTTGACGGGCCAGGTCCTGGAATTCGGTTTCGGTGATCACGGGTGAGCCTCCTGCAGCTCAGCCCCGCTCGGCGCGGGGCGGTTCATTCCAAAAGGGCTTGCGACGGTGGCAAGCCGGGGCGCGGCATCGGGTGGCCTGCGCAACACACGGTCAATGCGAGCTGGCTGGCTTACGCCAGGGCCAAGCCCCCCGGCCGCGGTTGGCGGCCAGGCGTGCGGTGGGCGTGCCATGGGGAATGAACATGGGACAAAGTGTAGCAAACCTGTGCATGCGGCCAGACGACCATCCGCACCGCGCGCACCCGGCGCGTGGACACGCGAGCGCCTATGATGGTGGGTTACCCAGATGTCCCCGCACACCGTGAACGACGACACCCCCGACGCCCGCACGCCCCAGGCCCCACAGAGTGCGGGCACCTACCTGCGCGACGCCTGGCGCCAGCCCATGCTCAGCGTGCGCGGCGCGCGCACCCACAACCTCAAGAACATCGACCTCGACATCCCCAAGCACGCGCTGGTGGTGATCACGGGGCTGAGCGGTTCGGGCAAGTCCAGCCTGGCCTTCGACACGCTGTACGCCGAGGGCCAGCGCCGCTACGTGGAAAGCCTGAGCGCCTACGCACGCCAGTTCCTGCAACTGATGGACAAGCCAGACGTCGATCTGATCGAAGGCCTGTCACCCGCCATCAGCATCGAGCAAAAGGCCACCAGCCACAACCCGCGCTCCACCGTGGGCACGGTGACCGAAATCCACGACTACCTGCGCCTGCTGTTCGCCCGCGCCGGCACGCCGCACTGCCCCGAGCACGACCTGCCGCTGCAGGCCCAGACGGTGAGCCAGATGGTGGACCACGTGCTGGCCCTGCCCGAAGACACCAGGCTGATGGTGCTGGCCCCGATCGCGCGCGACCGCAAGGGCGAGTTTGCCGACACGCTGGCCGAGCTGCAGGCCCAGGGCTACGTGCGCTTTCGCTTGAACGGGCAAGTGCTGGACGCGGCGGACATGCCGGCGCTGAACAAGCAGGAAAAGCACGACCTGGACGTGGTGGTGGACCGGCTGAAGGTGCGCCCCGATGCGCAGCAGCGTCTGGCCGAAAGCTTCGAGGCCGCGCTGCGCCTGGCCAACGGCCGCGCGATTGCGCTGGAAATGGACAGCGGCACCGAGCACCTGTTCAGCGCCCGATTTGCCTGCCCGCTGTGCAGCTACGCGCTGAGCGAGCTGGAGCCGCGCCTGTTTTCGTTCAACTCGCCGGTGGGCGCCTGCCCCACCTGCGACGGCCTGGGCCACACCGAGGTGTTCGACCCGGCGCGCGTGGTCGCCTTCCCCACGCTGAGCCTGGCCAGCGGCGCCATCAAGGGCTGGGACCGGCGCAACGGCTACTACTTTGCGATGGTGGAAAGCCTGGCCGCGCACTACGGCTTCGACGCCGAAGCACCGTGGGAGCAGTTGCCCGAGCACGTGCAGCAGGTGCTGCTGTACGGCTCCGGCAGCGAGGCCATTGCCTTCAGCTACGTGATGGACTCGGGCGCCTCCGCCGGCAAGCGGGTGAGCAAAAGCCACCCGTTCGAAGGGATTGTGCGCAACTTCGAACGCCGCTATCGCGAAACCGACAGCCCCGCCGTGCGCGAGGAACTGGCCCGCTACCGCGCCACCCACGCCTGCCCCAGCTGCCACGGCACCCGCCTGCGCAAGGAGGCGCGGCACGTGTTCGTGGGCACCGGCGAGCAGCGGCGCGCCATTTACGACATTGGCCGCATCACGCTGGCCCAGGCGCAGACCTACTTCCAGACACTGCAGCTCACCGGGGCCAAGGCCGAGATTGCCGACAAGGTGGTGCGCGAAATCGCCGCACGCCTAAAGTTCCTCAACGACGTGGGCCTGAACTACCTGAGCCTGGACCGCAGCGCCGAAACCCTGAGCGGCGGCGAGGCACAGCGCATCCGTCTGGCCTCGCAGATCGGCTCCGGCCTGACCGGCGTGATGTACGTGCTGGACGAGCCCAGCATCGGCCTGCACCAACGCGACAACGACCGCCTGATCGACACGCTCAAACACCTGCGCGACCTGGGCAACAGCGTGCTGGTGGTGGAACACGACGAGGACATGATCCGCGCGGCGGACCACGTGATCGACATGGGCCCCGGGGCTGGCGTGCACGGCGGGCGGGTGATGGCGCAAGGCACGCCCGCGGCGGTGATGATCGACCCGCAATCGCTGACTGGCCAATACCTGAGCGGCGCCCGGACGATTGCGGTGCCGACGCGCCGCACGCCCTGGCTGCCGGAAAAAGCCGCCGAGCCGGTGGTGCCGACCAAAAAAGGCGCCAAGCCCCACGCCTGGCCCACCAGGAAAACGGTCGCCGCGCCGAGCGCCAGCGGCTTGCAAACCCTGCGCGTGGTGGGCGCCCGCGGCCACAGCCTGCAGCAGGTGACGGTGGACTTCCCCGTCGGCCTGCTCACCTGCGTCACCGGCGTGAGCGGCTCAGGCAAATCGACCCTGGTCAACGACACGCTGTACCGCGCCGTGGCGCGCCACCTGTACCGCAGCCACGACGAGCCCGAGGCGCACGACGCCATCGAAGGGCTGGAGCACTTCGACAAGGTGATCAACGTGGACCAGAGCCCGATCGGGCGCACACCGCGCAGCAACCCGGCCACCTACACGGGGCTGTTCACCGGCATTCGCGAGCTGATGGCCGAGGTGCCCACCGCGCGCGAACGCGGCTACGGCCCGGGGCGCTTCAGCTTCAACGTGGCGGGTGGCCGCTGCGAGGCCTGCCAGGGCGACGGCGTGGTGAAAGTGGAAATGCACTTTCTGCCCGACGTGTACGTGCCCTGCGACGTGTGCCAAGGCCAGCGGTACAACCGCGAAACGCTGGAGGTGCTGTACAAGGGCAAGAACATCGCGCAGATCCTGGACCTGACGGTGGAGCAGGCCCACGCCTTCTTCAACGCCGTGCCCACGCTGCAACGCAAGCTGCAGACCCTGCTGGACGTGGGGCTGAGCTACATCCGCCTGGGCCAGAGCGCCACCACACTCTCGGGCGGCGAGGCGCAACGCGTGAAACTGGCCCAGGAGCTGAGCAAGCGCGACACCGGCCGCACGCTCTACATCCTGGACGAGCCCACCACGGGCTTGCACTTTGGCGACATCGAGCTGCTGCTGAAGGTGCTGCACCAGTTGCGCGACGCGGGCAACACCATCGTCGTCATCGAACACAACCTGGACGTGATCAAGACCGCCGACTGGATCGTGGACATGGGGCCCGAGGGCGGCTCGGGCGGGGGTACCGTGGTGGTGTGCGGCACGCCCGAAACGGTGGCGGCCCATCCGGGCAGCCACACCGGGCGCTACCTGCGCCGGCTGCTGCCCGCGGCGCACGCCACCGAGAGGGAGCCCGCCACCGCCCCCTGAGCCGGCACCTGGCCGGCGCCGGCAGGCGTCAGAGCCCCGCCAGGTCCTCGATGGCGTCGACCACCATGCTGGTGCCAACGGCGATGAGCAGGATGTCGGCCGCGACGCGGACGTACTTGTGGCCCGCCGGCGGCGTGCCCAGCCGCAGTTCGAGGTTGCGCGGCAGGGGATACACCACCACCCCACCGGGCAGAGGCTGACCAATGTGCCAGGCCTTGACCTGCCCCGGCGGCAGGCAACCGTTGTTTTTCTTGGCCAGGCCGGGCGGGCACTTGCCCGCACGCACCAGCGGCGCGTAGTAGTCGTACACCGCGCGGCGGTGGTCGTCGCCGAAGCGGATGCTCACCCCGAACGACGGGCCGCCGACGTGCACCGACCCCGACACACCCTCCGACGACGGCCGATCACGCCCGTCTTTGGCGCCCTGCACCTTCACCTTGTCATTGCCTTTGCCGTTGGCCTGCCCCTGCTCCACCCAGTCGGGCTTGGCGGCCCACGAGGCACCGGCCGACAGCCACAAGGCACTGCAGGCCAGGACCATGCCAGCCCAAGGATTCGTTGTGGTTTTCATGTTTGGCTCTCTTCGAACTGAGGAGTCCAGATGCTAGCAGTGCCCCGCCGGCGTGAGACCCGGGTTTGTAAGCACATGCATCCTGTGGGGGCACCTGGTCACGCTTCGATACGTCCCCAGCCGCGTGGCGCGATTTGGCCGACAATCGTTGCCAGCAAGGGCCGCGGCCCGGTTACGAGACAACGACACCATGAGCCATTTTGACTTTGACTTTTTCGTGATTGGCGGCGGCAGCGGCGGCGTGCGCGCCGCCCGCATGGCGGCCCAGCGCGGCGTGCGCGTGGCGCTGGCCGAGGCCCTGGGCACCGATGGCCTGGGCGGCACCTGCGTGAACGTGGGCTGCATCCCCAAAAAGCTCTACAGCTACGCGGCCCACTACGCGGAGGCGTTCGAGGAATCGCACGGCTACGGCTGGGAAGGCGCTGCGCCCACCCTCAACTGGGGCACGCTCAAGGCCCACCGCGCCAAGGAGATTGCCCGCCTCAACGGCGTGTACGCCAACCTGCTGCGCGGCTCGGGCGTGACCGTGCTCAACGGCTTTGCCCAGCTACAGGACGCCCACACCGTGCGCCTGGCCACACTGAACGCCGACGGCTCGCCCGGCCACCAGACGCTGACCGCCGAGCACATCCTGATCGCCACCGGCGGCACACCACACGTGCCCCATTTCCAGGGCCGCGAGCACGTCATCACCTCCAACGAGGTGTTCGACCTGGAGCCCTTCCCGCAGCGGCTGCTGGTGGTGGGTGGGGGCTACATCGCCTGCGAGTTCGCGTCCATCTTCAACGGCCTGGGTGCCCAGGTGACGCAGCTGTACCGCGGCGAGCAGGTGCTGCGCGGCTTTGACGACGAGGTGCGCCACTTCCTGGCCAGCGAAATGCGCAAGCACGGCGTGGACCTGCGGCTGAACGCGGGGGTGGTCAGCATCCACCGCGAGGCCAACGGCCTGCACGTGCTGCTGGAAGACGGCAACCGCCTGGTGGTGGACGCCGCCCTGTACGCCACCGGGCGCGTGCCCAATGTGCAGGGGCTGGGGCTGGAGGCCGTGGGGGTGGCGCAGGGGGCGCAAGGTGCCATCGTGGTGGACGAGCACTACCGCACCAACGTGCCGAGCATCCACGCCCTGGGTGACGTGACGGCCCGCGTGCAGCTCACCCCGGTGGCGCTGGGCGAAGCCATGAAGCTGGTGGACCACCTGTTCGGCCCCGCTGCCGGCAAGCCGCCGCGCGGCATGAGCTACGACCTCATCCCCACCGCCGTGTTCACCCACCCCAACGTGGGCACGGTGGGCCTGACCGAGGCCGAGGCCCGCGAGCGCTTCGGCCACGTCACCGTGTTCCGCTCCGAATTCCGCGCCCTGAAACACACGCTGAGCGGCAGCCAGGAGCGCACCCTGATGAAGCTGGTGGTGGACCCGGCCACCGACCGCGTGGTGGGCCTGCACATGGTGGGCGCCGAGGCCGGCGAAATCGTGCAGGGCTTTGCCGTGGCCATGAAAGCCGGCGCCACCAAGGCCGTGTTCGACAGCACCATCGGCATCCACCCGACGGCGGCCGAGGAATTCGTGACCATGCGGGAACCGGTGGCGTAGGCTTTGTGTAGGCCTGCTACGCGCGCCGACCGTTAAAGTGCCCAGGCTTGGCTGCGGACCGTCTGCACCGGGCCCCACGTTCGCTGCCCGACACACCATGCCCACGCCCGCCCCGCCCATCAACTACCAGCTGCTGGTGGAAAGCCTGCGGGACGTGGTCTGGGTGCTCGACGTGGTGTCGCGCCGCTTCATCTACGTGAGCCCCTCGGTCCGGGAACTGGTGGGCCACACCGCCGCCGAGGTCATGGCCCAGCCGATGGAAATGGCGGTGCCACCGCCCCACCGGGCGGCGCTGCTCGAGTTGCTGGAGCAGCGGGTACGGGCCTTCGAGGCCGGCCAGATCCCGGACGACAACCGCTTCGTCGAAGACATGGAGCTGCTGCGCCAGGACGGCAGCACCGTGATGGTGGAAGTGGCCGCCCACTACCTGCGCGACGCCGACACGGGCCGGCTTCAGGTGTACGGCGTGGCGCGCGACATCACCGAGCGGCGGCGGGCGGAAGAAGCCATCCGCATGAGCGACGTGCGCCACCGGCTGCTGGCCGAGTACGCCAACGCCGTGGTGTGGACCATGGACATGGACGGCTCGATCACCTACGTCAGCCCGACGGTGGAGCGGATCCGAGGCTACACCCCCGAAGAGGCGATGCGCCAGTCGATCGACGAGATCCTGACGCCGGCCTCGCAGGCCGAATCCATCGGCTATTTCACCGGGATGCTGCAAGCCATCGCCGAAGGCCGGCAACCTCCCGGGTACCGGGGCCAGCAGGAATACCTGCACAAGAATGGCGGCACCGTGTGGTGCGAGGTGATTGCCTTCCCGCTGCAGGGCAGCGACGGGCGGTATGTGGAGTTGCTGGGCATCAGCCGCGACATTCACCTGCGCAAGCAACAGGAAGAGGAGGTGCGCAAGGCGCACGCCGAAACCGCCCGCGCCAACGAAGCGCTGCGGCACCTGAACGAGGAGCTCGAGCGGCTGGCGCAGCGGGCGCGGCAGCAGGCCGAGCAGGAACGCCTGCTGCGGGAAGAACAGGAAAAGCTGTTCGCCATGCTGGCGCACGAGCTCAAGACACCGCTGGCCACGGTGCGCATGGTGGCGGCCTCCATCCCACGGGAAAACGGCCACGAGATCGCGCGCGCCGTGCGCGACATGAACGAGGTGATCGAGCGCTGCGTGCATTCGGGCCAACTGAGCGACCGGCGGCTGCTGCCGCGCCACGCCCGCCACGACCTGTCGGCCCTGGTGGGCCTGGCCATCCAGTCCGGCCGCTGGCCGCACCGCGTCGACTGGACCGCGCCCACCGAGCCCACGCCCCTTGAGAGCGACGCCCAGATGGTGCGCATGATCGCAGACAACCTGATCGACAACGCCGCCAAGTACAGCCCGCCCGACAGCCGCATCCCGGTGGAGGTGCAGGCCGAGGCGCGCAACGGCCAGCCCGGTTACACGGTGCGGGTCACCAACCTGCCGGGCGACGCCGGCTGGCCCGACCCGGCGCTGGTGTTCGACAAGTACTACCGGGCGCCCCACGCCCAGCGTCAGATCGGCGCCGGTCTGGGCCTGTTCCTGGTGGCGGGCCTGGCCCGCCTGCTGGGCGGCCGCATCGACTACCGCCCCAGTGACACGCACATCCGCTTCGAGTGCTGGCTGCCCCAGCAGCCACCAGCTGCGGGGCCTGTGGCATGAACATCCTGGTGGTCGAAGACAACGACAGCCTGCGCCAGGCCACCGTGGCGATGCTGATTCGGCACGGCCACTGGACCACGGGCCTGGTTTGCGCCGAAGACCTGGACGACCTGCGGCTGAACCCGCAGCCCGACCTGTTCATCATCGACCTGAACCTGCCTGGCGAAGATGGGCTAAGCCTGTCGCGGCGCCTGCGGGCGGCCCAACCATTGGTGGGCATCATCATGGTCACGGCGCGCAGCCTGCTGGGCGACAAGCTGGCGGGTTACGAATCGGGGGCCGACCTCTACCTGGCCAAACCGGTGGACCCGGCCGAACTGCTGGCGGCGGTGGAATCGCTGGGGCGGCGCCTGCACCGCACGGCGGGCGCCCCGCCACCGCCCGACACGGCCGGCCAGGTGTACCTGGACCAGACCAGCCGCACCCTGCACGGGCCGGCGGGGCAGGAGCAGCTGTCGGAAAGCGAGGTCTCCCTCCTGGTCGGGCTCTGCCGCGCCCAGGGCAACCGGCTGGAGAACTGGCAGCTGATGGACCTGATCGGCATGGACGCCAAAACCTACGCCAAGTCGTCACTGGAGGTGCGCATGGTACGCCTGCGGCAGAAGCTGGCGCGCGTGGGGGCCGACAAGCACTGCCTGCCCGCGGTGCGGGGCCTGGGCTACCGCCTCGCGGTGCCGCTGCACTGTCTGTGAATCCGGGGCGGCATCCGTGGCGCCGTGCGGACGGTCGGCCATCGGCATCCCGATGGTGAGCAGCTCATCGATGAGCTCTGCTTGCTCGGGCTCCGAATCTGAGGATACCCGGGTGGTCAAGGCCTCAAAAAATGGGGACAGTGGCAAATACCACTCGCCCGGAGACAACGCCATAGGTCTATAGATAACCTGGCTCTGACGCCCAACGACCAGATGACACGAGCAGCTCCCCAGTAAGACTTCCTGGCTCGCGGGCAAGAACTTCATGGCGACGATCGAAGCACGGATGATGTCGAAAGCATTCACCATGTCTGCCACAGCTTTCCCGCCCAGCGACAGATTGATGCCCATCGCTGCAGTCGCGAGATCGTGATTCAGCTGATGCTCGATCTGCTGGAGGCCAGGTTCCGCATGCCAACCCGCATCCTGCCAATGATGCAACAGACTGGATGCTTTCATCGACAACTGGCTGCCATCAACATGACCCTCCAACGCGCCCCAAGCCGCGGACCAGAAAATGGTGCGCGCCTCCTCGGCAAACCACTGAGGATCAGCCCGTTCACGCCGAACAACGTTGTCCCGCATAGTTTGTTCGATCGCGTGCCGCCGGATCTGCGCCCACTTGGCGCAGATTTCTATCGCTTCGGCTCTGATGCCATCAGGTACCGGCTCTCGCATCGCTTGCCACAGCAACTGCAGAGAGTGCTCCGCCTCATTGCGCCGTGCGGCTATTGCCATTACGCGGGTGTGCCCGTTCATCACACCATCTAGCCAACGTCGGTCGTCCTGAACGATCTCTCTCAAGTTCGCAATCGCTCTCGCGCAGCCGTCATGCTGCACGCGCCCTGAGCACACTATGTCCCTCGGATACAGCGATCCAAAAATGGTCTGGTAAAGATCTTTGAGCATCACGTACCTCTTGAGGCCTTGTTGATGAAACTGCAATCTTTTTTGTTTTTTTGATTTATATACCCTTTGTAACGCCAAATATACGAAAACATCGCGTCCAAACACCTACAGCAGGCCTACAGGACAGGCAAGACGCCGGCCGCCCGAAAAATCGCTTTCGGAGGCTGTCGATCGGTGTACGGGCGCGCCGGATATGTATAGGGCGAAGAATCACCGCGTCGCGTGCACAACCGCACCCGACTCCTCAGACGACTGAAGCCCATTCACCATTCACGCCAGCAACAAGTCCTATGAGATCAAGAGCCACTTACGACATGAACCGCTGGACCATCAATACAAACCGCTGAATTCAGGCTCTTTCTCACACGCGAATGGGTGGGCCGTGGCCTGGCGGCGGGCTTCAACGACTACATCACCAAACCCTTTGAGCTGGGCCTGCTGCTGACCCGGGTGAAAACCTACCTGAACCCCTAGCCCCCTGTCGCACAATGGGGGCATGCACATCCAGCCCCCTTTCACCGCCCCGACGCGCCACACCGAGGCGCAGGCCGCGCTGCAACAGGTCGAATCGCTCTACCGGCAAGCGGTGGACCACCTGCGCGAAGGGCTGCAGGCCTTTGCCCGCCAGGCCGCCCCGCCCCCCGGCCAGCCCCTGCAACGCGTGCGTGCCTGCTACCCCCATGTGCGCCTGTACAGCCACAGCAGCCAGCGGCTCGATGGCCAGCCCCACACCCGCCTGAGCTACGGTTTCGTGGCCGGCCCGGGGCGGTTTGAAACCACACTCACCCGCCCCGACCTGTACGCCGACTACTACCTGGAACAGTTCCGGCTGCTGCTCGACAACCACGGCGGCGCGCTCGAGGTGGGCATCAGCCACCAGCCCATCCCGGTGCACTTCGCCTTTGGCGAACACGACCACCTGGAAGGCGACCTGAGCGAGGCGCACCGCGCCCGCCTGCGCGACGTGTTCGACCTGCCCGACCTGACGGTGATGGACGACGGCATCGCCAACGGCACCTTCGAGCCCGGCCCGAACGACCCGCAACCGCTGGCCCTGTTCACCGCCCCGCGGGTGGACTATTCGCTGCAGCGCCTGCGCCACTACAGCGGCACGGCACCGGCCTGGTTCCAGAACTTCGTGCTGTTCACCAACTACCAGTTCTACATCGACGAGTTCATCCGCCTGGGCCACGCCGAAATGGCCCGCCCGGACAGCGACTACATCGCCTTCGTGGAGCCGGGCAACGTGGTCACGCCGCGCGCCGGGCTCAGCCCCCAGGCGCTGCAGGCCCTGCAGCCGCTGTGGAACGGCGAGCCCGGCAGCGCGCCGCCGCGCCTGCCGCAGATGCCGGCCTACCACCTGCTGCGGGCCGACCGCAGCGGCATCACCATGGTCAACATCGGGGTTGGGCCGAGCAATGCCAAGACCATCACCGACCACATTGCAGTACTGCGCCCGCACGCCTGGCTGATGCTGGGCCATTGCGCCGGCCTGCGCAACAGCCAGCAACTGGGCGACTACGTGCTGGCCCACGCCTACGTGCGCGAAGACCACGTGCTCGACGAAGAGCTGCCGCTGTGGGTGCCCATCCCGGCGCTGGCCGAGATCCAGCTGGCCCTGGAAGGCGCGGTGGCCGACGTGACCGGCCTGGCGCCCGGCGAGCTGAAACGCGTGATGCGCACCGGCACCGTGGCCAGCACCGACAACCGCAACTGGGAACTGCTGCCCACCCAGAATGCGCTCACCACGCCTCAGCGGCGCTTCAGCCAGAGCCGCGCGGTGGCACTCGACATGGAAAGCGCCACCATCGCCGCCAACGGCTTCCGCTTCCGGGTGCCCTATGGCACCCTGCTGTGCGTGAGCGACAAACCGCTGCACGGCGAAATCAAGCTCCCCGGCATGGCCAACGCTTTCTACCGCGAACGGGTGGACCAGCACCTGCGCATCGGCATCCGCGCCATCGAGCGGCTGCGCCAAGGCGGTGTGGACCAACTGCACAGCCGCAAGCTGCGCAGCTTTGCCGAAGTGGCCTTCCAGTAACGCACCCAGAGGCCACCACATGCCCCGCCGCCGCACCGTCCTCCTGAGCAGCCTGGGCGTGGCCGGGGCGCTGGCCATCGGCTGGGGCGTCATGCCCCCGCGCCAGCGGCTCACCACCGCCCGGCCGCTGCCCGTCAACCCGGGCGAATCGGCGCTGAACGGCTGGGTCAAGCTCACCCCAGACGGTGACGTGACCGTGATGCTCGCCAAAAGCGAAATGGGCCAGGGCGTGGTCACGGCGCTGTGCATGCTGCTGGCCGACGAACTCGACGCCGACTGGTCCCGCGTGCGCTGGGAGGCCTCGCCCATCGACAAGATTTACAACAACCTGAGCACCGTGGTCGATGGGCTGCCGGTGCACCCCGACAACCACCACCCGCTGGTGGAGGCGGCGCGCTGGCTCACCGCCAAGGCAATGCGCGAGTTCGGGGTGATGATGACCGGCGGTTCGTCCAGCGTGAAAGACCTCTGGGGCCCCATGCGCGAAGCCGGGGCCTCGGCGCGCGCCATGCTGGTGACCGCGGCCGCGGCGCGCTGGGGGGTGGCCCCCGAGGCATGCCACACCGAACCGGGCCAGGTGCTGGGCCCAGGCGGGCGCCGGCTCGGCTACGGGGAACTGGTGGCCGACGCGGCCCGGCAGCCATTGCCCCGCCGCCCGACGCTCAAGCGGGCCGATGAGTTCCGCCTCATCGGCCGCCCCACCTTGCGGCTGGACACCCCAGGCAAGCTCGACGGCAGCGCGCGGTTCGGCCTGGACGTGCAACCCGAGGGCCTGCTGTACGCCAGCGTGGTGATGTGCCCCACCCTGCTCGGCCGCGCCGTGCGGGTGGACGACGCGGCGGCCCGCGCCCTGCCCGGGGTGCACGCGGTGGCGATTTTTCCACCGGCCCGCGGCGGCACCGGGGGCGTGGCGGTGGTGGCCGACCACCCCTGGCGGGCGCAGAAGGCCGCCGAGGCCCTGCAAGTGACCTGGGACCACGGTCCGCTGGCGGGCTTTCACAGCGAACAGGCGCTGACGCAGTTGGCGCAAGCCGCCTCGACCGAACCGGGCCGTGCCTTTTTCAGCCGCGGGGACGTTGACGCGGCACTGGCCAGCGCCACCCGCCGGGTATCGGCCGAGTACCGGGCGCCCTACCTGACCCACTTGGCGCTGGAGCCGGTCAACTGCACGGTGCGCCACGACGGTGACCGCGCCACCGTGTGGGTATCGACCCAGGTGCCGGGCCTGGCACGCGCAGCGGCGGCTGAGGCCCTGGGGCTGCCAGCCGAAGCGGTGACGGTACACGTGACGCTGCTGGGCGGGGGCTTTGGCCGGCGGCTGGAGGTGGACTATGTGGCCCAGGCCGCGACGATTGCGCGGGCGGTGCCGGGACGGCCGGTGCAAACGCTGTGGAGCCGTGAGCAGGACATCCGGCACGACCTGTTCCGACCGGCCTGCGTGGCGCGGCTCGAGGCCGGGCTGGACGCGCAGGGCCGGCCGGTGGCCTGGCGCCACACCAGCGCCAGCCAAGCCATCGTGCCCATGGCGTTGCGGCGCCTGTTCGGCTTGCCCGCGGGCGGACCCGACAAGACCACCAGCGAGGGCGCGTTCGACCAGCCCTACGAATGGCCCGCCGCGCGCATCGCCCACGTGACGGTGCCGCTGCCGCTGGAGGTAGGCTTCTGGCGCTCGGTCGGGCATTCGCACCAGGCCTTCTTCAAGGAATGCTTCATCGACGAGCTGGCCCATGCCGCAGGGCAGGACCCGCTCGCCTTCCGCGACGCGCTGCTGCCACACCACCCCAAACAGCGGGCGGTGCTGCGCGCCGTGGCCGAAGCCGCGGGCTGGGGTCAACCTCCACCGCCAGCCCCCGACGGCGCCGCCACCGCCTTGGGGCTGGCCCTGCACGACTCGTTTGGCTCCACCGTGGCCCAGGTGGCCCAGGTATCCCTCGGGCCAGGGCGGCAGATTCGGGTGCACCGGGTGTGGACCGCGATCGACTGCGGCCTGGCGGTCAACCCGGCAGGGGTGCGCCAGCAGATGGAAAGCGCGGTGGTGTTCGGGTTGTCTGCGGCGCTGCAAGGCGGTGTGACCATCGTCAACGGCCAAGTGCAGGCGGGCAACTTCCACGACCAGCCGGTGTTGCGGCTGAGCGAGACCCCGCAGGTGGACACCGTGATCCTGCCCAGCCAGGCACCGCCCGAGGGCGTGGGCGAGCCCGGACTGCCCCCCATCGCACCGGCGGTGGCCAATGCCGTGTTCGCGCTCACCGGCCAGCGCCTGCGCCGCCTGCCCCTGACACTCACCCCGTGAGGACACCCCGATGACCGCACTCCAAGTGAATGGCCACCCCGTCCGGGTCGAGGCCGCACCCGAGACCCCGCTGCTGTGGGTGCTGCGCGCCGACCTGGGCCTGACCGGCACCAAATTCGGCTGCGGCACCGGCCTGTGCGGGGCCTGCACGGTGCACCTCAACGGCCAGCCGGCACGTGCCTGCGTCTTGCCGCTCGCTGCAACCGAAGGTCAGGCCGTCACCACCATCGAAGGTGCTCAGGGGCCGGTGATGGACGCCCTGCGGGCCGCCTGGCAAGCGCTGGACGTGGTGCAGTGCGGCTACTGCCAGAGCGGCCAGCTCATGGGCGCCGCAGCCCTGCTCCAGACTCACCCGTCGCCCGACGCAACCACCGTGGCCGCCGCCATGGACGGCCACCTGTGCCGCTGCGGCACCTACCAGCGCATCCGCGAGGCGGTGGCGCTGGCAGCCCAGCGGCTGGCTGGCTGACCCTGGGGCAGCCAGTCTCGATGCCGCTTCAAGGTTTGCGCGGCCTCACTTTCGAGGCGGCCAGCTTGGCGTTGGCGCGTGCCGTGTCGGTGTCGGCCGCGCGCGCCAGCGCCACGCCCATGCGCCGCTTGACGAAGCTCTCGGGCTTGCCGAACAGGCGCAGGTCGGTGCCGGGCACGGCCAGGGCCTCGTCCACGCCGTCGAACACCAGGCCGGGCGCGTCCACGCCGCCGTAAATCACGGCGCTGGCGCCGGGGTTGCGCAGCGACGCGTCCACCGGCAGGCCCAGGATGGCGCGGGCGTGCAGCTCGAACTCACTCTGGTGCTGGGTGCACAGCGTCACCAGGCCGGTGTCGTGCGGGCGCGGGCTCACCTCGCTGAACCACACCTGCTCGCCCTTGACGAACAGCTCCACGCCGTACAGCCCCAGGCCGGCGGGTTCGTCGTTCAGGCCCAGGCCCAGGTTGTCGGTGATGGTTTTGGCAATCTGGCGCGAACGCTCCAGCGCCGCCGGGTGCATGGGCATGGGCTGCCAGCTTTCCACGTAGTCGCCGCCCACCTGCACGTGGCCAATGGGGTCGCAAAAATGCGTCTCGATCTGGCCGTTGGCCCCGCGGGCGCGCACGGTGAGCTGGGTGATTTCGTAGTCGAAGTCGATGAAGCCTTCCACGATCACGCGCCCGTGGCTCACCCGGCCGCCGGCCATGGCGTAGTCCCAGGCCTTCTGCACGTCGGCGGGGCCGTCGATCTTGCTCTGGCCCTTGCCGGAACTGCTCATGACCGGCTTGACGATGCAGGGGTAGCCGATGCCCGGCTTGCCGTCGGTGCCCTCGATGGCGGCCTGCAATTCTTCAAGCGAATCACAGAACTGGTACGGGCTGGTGGGCAGGCCCAGCGTTTCGGCGGCCAGGCGGCGGATGCCCTCGCGGTCCATGGTGAGGCGGGCGGCACGGGCGGTGGGCACCACCTTCACCTTGCCGGCGGCTTCCAGCTCCTGCAGCATGGGCGTGGCAATGGCCTCGATTTCGGGCACGACCAGGTCGGGCTGTTCGGCTTCGATCAGCGCCTTGAGCTGCGCCGGGTCGCTCATGGTGATGGTGCGTGCGTGGTGCGCCACCTGCTGGCCGGGCGCGTGGTCGTAGCGGTCCACGGCGATGGTTTCCACCCCCAGGCGCTGCAGCGCGATCAGCACCTCCTTGCCCAGCTCGCCGGAGCCGAGCAGCATGACTTTGGTGGCGTGGGGGGTCAGCGGCGTACCGAGGGTGGTCATGGCATCAGGCTCCTGAGGATCAAGACAAGGTGAACGGAAACAGGTCAAAACATGGCGGGCGGGTTCAGGCCGCGCCGCCCAGCCAGTCGCCCATGGCCTCGCCCATGCGGATGGCGCGGGCCGGCGCCCAGTCGGGGTTGAAGCGCATGGCGCCCTGCGGGAACAGCAGCACCACGGTGGAGCCCAGCAGAAAGCGGCCCATCTCGTCGCCGCGCGCCAGGGTGATGTCGCGGTCGTCGTAGCGCCAGTCGCGCGGCACGCCAGGGCGCGGCGGGTTCACCACACCGTGCCACACCGTGGCCATGCTGCCGACGATGGTGGCGCCCACCAGCACCAGCACGAAGGGGCCGTGTGCGCCCTCGAACACGCACACCACCCGCTCGTTGCGGGCAAACAGGCCCGGCACGCCGCGCGCGGTGGTGGGGTTGACCGAGAACAGGTCGCCCGGCACGTGCACCATGCGCGTCAGTCGGCCGGCGCAGGGCATGTGGATGCGGTGGTAGTCCTTGGGGCTGAGGTAGAGCGTGGCGAAGCTGCCGTTGTCGAAACGCTGGGCCAGTTGCGCATCGCCCCCCACCAGCGCGGTGGTGCTGTAGCGGTGGCCCTTGGCCTGGAAAATCTGGTCGCGTTCGATGGCGCCGAACTGGCTGATGGCGCCGTCCACCGGGCACAGCAGGTCGCTGGCGGCAAACGGCCGCGCGCCCGGCTTGAGGGCACGGGTGAAAAAGTCGTTGAAAGTAGCGTAGCGGGCGATGTCGGGCTCGGCCGCTTCGCTCATGTCCACGCCGTAGCGGGCCACGAAGTTGCGGATGTTGCGCTGGGTGAAACCGCCCAGCGGCCGGCGCGCCAGCGCACCGGCCAGCGAGGTCAGGGCCTGCTTGGGCAGCAGGTATTGCGGCAACACCGCCAAACGGTCAGACACGGGGGCGTCCCCTCCAGAAACTCAGGCCAAAGCCAGGCATTTTAGCGGCGGGGGCACAATTGGCGCATGCCCCCGCTCTTCCAAGCCCGCCACCTCACCAAGCGCTACGGCGATGCGACCGTGGTCAACGACCTGTCGTTCCACATCGCCCCGGGCGAATGCCTGGGTCTGATCGGCCCCAACGGCGCCGGCAAGACCACCACCATCCGCATGTGCCTGGGCCAGACCACCCCTGACAGCGGCGAGATCACCGCGCTGGGCCTCGAGATGCCGGCGCAGGCCCAAGCCATCAAGGCCCAGTTGGGCGTGGTCAGCCAGATGGACACGCTGGACCCCGACTTCACCTGCGCCGAAAACCTGCTCGTGTTCGGCCGCTACTTCGGGCTGCCCAAGGCGGCGGTGCAGGCCCGCATCCCGGCGCTGCTGGACTTTGCCGCACTGGCGCACAAGGCCAAGGCCAAGCCGGGCGAACTCTCGGGCGGCATGAAGCGGCGCCTGTCGCTGGCCCGCGCCTTGGTGAACGACCCGCAATTGCTGCTGCTCGACGAGCCCACCACCGGACTGGATCCGCAGGCCCGCCACCTCATGTGGGAGCGCCTGCAACAGTTGCTGCAACAGGGCAAGAGCATCCTGCTCACCACCCACTTCATGGACGAGGCCGAGCGCCTGTGCCACCGGCTGCTGGTGATCGACCACGGCCGCGCCATCGCCGAAGGCCAACCGCGCGAACTGATCGCCCGCCACCTGGAGCCCGAGGTGGTGGAGGTGTATGGTGGCGCCGGCAGCGAGGCGCAGGCCCTGGCCCACTCGCCGCTCGCGGCCCTGGCCAACCGGGTGGAAGTGAGCGGCGAGACCGTGTTTTTCTACACCCAGGACGCCAAGCCCTTGCTGGCCGCCCTGGCCGACCACCCCACCCTGCGCACCCTGCACCGCCCGGCCAACCTGGAAGACCTGTTCCTCAAACTCACCGGCCGCCAGATCCGGGAGGAAGGCTGACCCATGCTCCCTGTCACCACATCCACGACCGCCTTGACCCACCCCCCCATCGCCAGCCACTGGCGTGCGCCCCACCTGTCGCCGCGCTTCTGGCCGGTGTTCCTGCGCAACCTGCTGGTGTGGCGCAAGCTCGCCATCCCCAGCCTGGTAGGCAACATCGCCGAACCGCTGATCTGGCTGGTGGCCTTTGGCTACGGCATGGGCCTGCTGGTGGGCGAGGTGCAGGTGGCCGGGCCCGACGGCGCAGCGCGCGCCGTGCCCTACATCCTGTTCCTGGCCAGCGGCAGCATCTGCATGAGCGCCATGAACGCCGCCACCTTCGAGGCGCTGTACTCGGCGTTTTCGCGCATGCACGTGCAAAAAACCTGGGACGGCATCATGAACGCGCCGGTCACGCTCGACGACGTGCTGCTGGCCGAGATGCTGTGGGCAGCGTTCAAGTCGCTGTTCACGGTCACGGCCATCCTGGGCGTGATGCTGGCGCTGGGCATCAGCCACAGCCCCAAGCTGCTGGTGGCCTGGCCGGTGCTGCTGCTGGTGGGCATCACCTTCAGCTGCATCGCGCTGATCTTCAACGCGCTGGCCCAGGGCTATGACTTCTTCACCTACTACTTCACGCTGTTCCTCACGCCGATGATGTTCCTCAGTGGCGTGTTCTTTCCGCGCGAGCAGCTGCCGCAACTGGTGCTGTGGCTGTCGAACGCGCTGCCGCTGACGCACGCCGTGCTGCTGGTGCGGCCGCTGTTCCTGGACCAGTGGCCCACCGATGCCTGGCTGCACCTGGCGGTGCTGCTGGGCTACACCGTGGCGGCGTTCTGGGTGGCGCTGGCGTTCACGCGCCGGCGTTTTTCACGCTGAGGCCGCGCGCTCAGGCAGGGGCAGCCACCGGCTCGGGGATGCCCATCTGGTCGAGCGCGGCGGCCAGATGCGCCACACTGCGCCCCACGTGGTGCAGCTTTTCCAGGCCGAACAGGCCGACACGGAACGTGCTCCAATCGGCCGGTTCGTCGCACTGCAGCGGCACGCCGGCGGCGGTCTGCAGGCCCAGCGCCAGGAATTTCTTGCTGTTCTGGATGTCCGGGTCGCGGGTGTAGCTCACCACCACGCCCGGGGCCTTGAACCCCTCGGCGGCCACACTGCGGATACCGCGCCGCTCGAACAACGCGCGCACCTGGGCGCCCAGCTCGATCTGCTCCTGGCGCACCTTTTCGAAGCCGTAGGCGCGGGTTTCCTGCATCACGTCGCGCAGGCGGGCCAGCGCGTCGGTCGGCATGGTGGTGTGGTAGGCGTGGCCGCCCGCCTCGTAGGTCTCCATGATCTGCAGCCACTTTTTCAGGTCACAGGCAAAGCTGGTGCTGGTGGTGCCATCGATCGCTTGGCGCGCCCGCTCACTCAGCATGACCATGGCACAGGCGGGCGAGCCGCTCCAGCCCTTTTGCGGCGCGCTCACCAGCACGTCCACGCCGGTGGCGCGCATGTCCACCCACATGGCACCCGAGGCAATGCAGTCCAGCACGAACAGGCCACCGACCGCGTGTACCGCATCGGCCACGGCTTGCAGGTAATCGTCGGGCAGGATCATGCCGGCGGCGGTTTCCACGTGCGGGGCGAACACCAGCGCTGGCCGTTCGGCCCGGATGGTGGCGACCACCTCGTCAATCGGACACGGCACCCAGGGCGACTGCGCGTCGGACGGGTCCACCCGGCGCGCCTTGAGCACGGTTTCCTGCGACGGAATGCCGCCCATCTGGAAGATCTGCGTCCAGCGGTAGCTGAACCAGCCGTTGCGCAAGACCAGCACCTTCTGCCCAGTGGCGAACTGGCGCGCCACCGCCTCCATGCCGAAGGTGCCGCTGCCCGGCACGAGCACCGCCGAATGGGCGTGGTACACCTCCTTCAGGATGGCCGAGATGTCGCGCATGACGCCCTGGAAGCGCTTGGACATGTGGTTGAGCGCGCGGTCGGTGTAGACCACCGAGAATTCGAGCAGGCCGTCGGGGTCGATCTGGGGCAGCAGGCCGGGCATGGGGGTGTCTCCGTGTGATGTTGTGGCTAGCGTGCAGGTTAGCACGGGCGGCGCAAGGCATCCACCGCCGCACGCACCACCCCCTGCACACTCCCGGTCTCGGCATAGCAGCGGCGCAGGAAGCTGGCGTGGTTGCCATCGCGGGCAGCGGCGCGCTCCACCTCGTCCAGGGCCGCGTGGGCATTCAGCGCATCGGCGTGCGGCCCCAGGAGGCGCAAGGTGGCCAGGATGTCCTCGCGGATGCTGATCTGCTCGCGCGTCTTGGGGTTGACCATCATGCCGTCGAGCCCGAAACGGCAGGCCTGGAAGCGGTTGTAGGTGTAGACGAGGTAGTCGTCTTCTTCGGGTGGGGGCTCGTTGCGCTCCAGCAGGTGGCGGCACAGCGCCTGCAGGTAGCAGGCCAGCGCAGCGGCGCGCTCCACCGTCAGCGGGGTGTCGCACACCCGCAGTTCGATGGTGCCGTACTCGGGCTTGGGGCGAATGTCCCAGTAAAAGTCCTTCATGGACTTGACCACCCCGGTGGACTCCATCTTGGTGAAGTAGCCGTTGGCAAACTCGTCCCAGTTGAGCACGAAGGGCGCGCGCCCGCTCAGGGGAAAGGCGAACACCGAATTCAGGCGCGCCGAGTCGAACAGCGTGTCCACCCCCTGGAAGAACGGCGACGAAGCCGACAGCGCGATGAAATGCGGCACGTAGCGGTTGAGCGCGTGCAGCAGGAACAGCGCCTCGTCGGGCGAGCTGCAACCCACGTGCACGTGTTGCCCGAACACGGTGAACTGCTTGGCCAGGTAGCCGTACAGCCCCGACAGCTGCTGGAAACGCGGCTTGGAGAAGATGCGCTGCTCGAACCAGCGCTGGAAGGGGTGGGTACCGCCGCCGGCGAGCTCGATATTGAGCCGGTCGCAGGCGGTCACCAGGGCGTCGCGGATCTCCCGCAGCTGCGCCAGCAGGGGCCCATGCGCGGTGTGCACGCCCGTGGCGATTTCGATCATGCTCTGCGTCATCTCGGGCGTCACCGTGCCGGGAAAGGGGCGGCGGCCCAGCAGCTCCAGCAGGTCGTCCGCGCTGCTCGACAGGTCGTAGTCGTAGGTGTTGACGAGTTGCAGCTCCAGCTCCACCCCGAGGGTGAGGGAGTCCGACGCCTTGAAGGGTTCGAGTGCCATGGGTCGCTCCACCAAGGTTCAGGGCCGCACCGCGGCGGTCACGTGGGTCTCGTGTGCCGCCATCAGGCTGCGTTGCGTGACCCACGGGCCCACCAGCTCCTGGATCACCATCATCGCGGCCATCGCAGCAAACGCCGTGGTGGCTGGCTCGAAGCCATAGCGCAGGCTCTGCTCGAGCAGCAGGATGGCAAAGGCCGACATGGGCGTGAGCGCCAGCCCGGTCAGCCAGCCCTTGCGCCAGGTGATGCCGCTGAAGCGCGCCACCGCCAGGTTGCACAGCGTTTTGGAGGCCAGGCGCAGCGCCAGCAGCACGGCGGCCAGCGCCAGCGTCTCACCCACCTGCGGCCACTGGATGAGCGACGCCACGTAGACGAACAGGAACAGGCCGAGCAGTTCACCGATGGAGCCGAAGTTGCGCTGCGCCGGCGTCAGCTGCACCCGCCGCTCGCGCGCCACAATGCCCAGGCTGAGCGCCCCCAGCAGGGGCGAGAGCATCAGCGTCTGCGACACCGTGGCCAGCAGCAACACCGCCAGCGCGAACACCGCGGTGGCGTTGGAGATCGGAA
>Ga0208242_100462_pt1 | contig 25875 bp, 23 predicted proteins | sample SubbioAug_CSW13A_FD_184825 | JGI IMG/M metagenome (GOLD analysis project Ga0208242, IMG submission 184825) | Serpentinite rock and fluid subsurface biosphere microbial communities from McLaughlin Reserve, California, USA - CR12Aug_CSW13A (SPAdes) | ecosystem: Environmental > Terrestrial > Deep...
CACTCATGGGCAACACCGGCAGGTCGCTCATGGCGTTGGGCTGGAAGGCCAGGTGCGGCACACGGTTGAGCGGGTCGGCCGTGTGCAGGCGGGTCACGTCCACCAGGTCGGCGATCACGGCGCTGGCCGTGGGCTCGCTGCCCGCGCCCTTGCCGTAGTACAGCGTGGTGCCCACGGCATCGCCCTGCACCATCACGGCGTTCATGGCACCCTCCACGTTGGCGATGAGCCGCTTGGACGGCACCAGGCAGGGGTGCACGCGCAGCTCGATGCCCTTGGCCGCGCGTTTGGCAATGCCCAGCAACTTGATGCGGTAGCCCAGTTGCTCGGCGTAGCGGATGTCGGCCGCGGCCAACTGGGTGATGCCCTCGACGTGCGCCTTGTCAAACTGCACCGGGATGCCGAAAGCGATCGCGCTCATGATGGTCGCCTTGTGAGCGGCGTCCACCCCCTCGATGTCGAAGGTCGGGTCGGCTTCGGCATAGCCCAGGCGCTGCGCTTCCTTCAGCACCACGTCAAAGTCCAGCCCCTTGTCGCGCATTTCGGACAGGATGAAGTTGGTGGTGCCGTTGATGATGCCCGCCACCCACTGGATCTGGTTGGCCGTGAGGCCTTCGCGCAGCGCCTTGATGATGGGGATGCCGCCGGCCACGGCGGCTTCGAACGCCACCATCACGCCCTTGGCCTGCGCGGCCGCAAAAATCTCGGTACCGTGCACCGCCAGCAGTGCCTTGTTGGCGGTGACGACGTGCTTGCCAGCGGCAATGGCCTCCATCACCAGCGCCTTGGCAATGCCGTAGCCGCCGATCAACTCGATCACGATGTCGATCTCGGGGTTGGCAATGATCTGGCGCGCGTCGTTGACCACGGCCACGCCCTCGCCCACCACCGCCTTGGCGCGGGCCACGTCGAGGTCGGCCACCATGGTGATTTCGATGCCACGGCCGGCGCGGCGCTGAATCTCTTCCTGGTTGCGCTTGAGCACGTTGAAGGTGCCACTGCCCACGGTGCCTATGCCCAGCAGGCCCACTTGAATCGGTTTCATGTCGTTAGCTTCGCAGTCAAAAATCAAAACGGTATTCGGTCAAAGGCCTCAAGTGCCATGGCGGCGGCGGTAGTGCGCCAGGAACCGCGCGATGCGCCCGATGGCGTCGCCCAGGTCGTCCTCGTGCGGCAGGAACACCAGCCGGAAATGGTCGGGCGTGGGGTAATTGAAACCCGTTCCCTGGACGATGAGCACCTTTTCTTCGGCAAGCAGCTCGTAGGCAAACTGCTGGTCGTCCTCGATGGGGTACATCTTTGGGTCCAGCCGCGGGAACATGTACAGGGCTGCCTTGGGCTTGACGCAGGTGACCCCGGGAATCTCGGTCAGCATGCGGTGGGCCAGGTCACGCTGGCGGCACAGCCGACCTGTCGGCGCCACCAGGTCGTTGATGCTCTGGTAGCCGCCCAACGCGGTCTGGATGGCCAGCTGGCCCGGCGTGTTGGCGCACAGGCGCATCGAGGCCAGCATGTTCAGCCCCTCAATGTAGTCCTTGGCACGGCGCTTGTCGCCCGACACGATCATCCAGCCCGCCCGGTAGCCGCACGACCGGTAGTTCTTGCTCAGGCCGTTGAAGGTGACGAACAGCACGTCGTCGGCCAGCGAGGCGATGGAGGTGTGCACGTTGCCGTCGTACAGCACCTTGTCGTAGATCTCGTCGGCAAAAATGATCAGGTCGTGCTTGCGCGCCAGGTCCACGATGGCCTGCAGCACCTCGGTGGGGTACAGCGCGCCGGTCGGGTTGTTGGGGTTGATGACCACGATGCCCTTGGTGTTGGGCGTGATCTTGCGTGCCATGTCGGCCAGGTCGGGCGTCCAGCCGGCCTGTTCGTCGCACATGTAATGCACGGGTGTGCCGCCCGACAGCGACACCGAGGCCGTCCACAGCGGGTAGTCGGGCGCCGGCACCAGAATTTCATCACCGGCGTTGAGCAGCGCGTTCATGCTCATGGTGATGAGCTCGCTCGCGCCGTTGCCGAGGTACACATCGTCCACCGTCACCCCGGCAATGTGCTTTTCCTGGGTGTAGTGCACGATGGACTTGCGGGGCGCAAACAGCCCCTTGCTGTCGGTGTAACCCGCCGCGTTGGGCAGGTTGCGGATCATGTCCTGCAGAATCTCGTCCGGCGGCTCCAGCCCGAACACCGCCAGGTTGCCGATGTTGAGCTTGATGATCTTGTGGCCTTCCTCCTCCATCGCTCGCGCCTTGTCCAGCACGGGACCCCGGATGTCGTAACAGACATTGGCCAGCTTGGCGGATTTCTGGATGGAGGTGGTGGACATGGCACGGAATGGGTGAAACCTATAATTTCACCACACTTTCTGCCGCACACCCGACGATGAAGCTTCAACCCGACCGCGTGGACACCCTGTCCATCCAAGCCCATGGCCCGGGCTGGGTGGCCGTGAACGGGCAGCGCTACGCACACAGCGTCGTCGTCAGCTCGCAAGGGCGCCTCACCGACTGGGGTTGCCAACAAGCCAGCGAACTCACCGCCGAGCATTTCGCCACACTGGCGCAAGACAACCCCGAACTGGTCATTTTCGGCAGCGGCGAGCGTTTGCGCTTCGTGTCGCCGGCCCTGCTGCGCCCGTTGATTGAACGTGGGATAGGCGTGGAAACCATGGACACCATGGCCGCTGCCCGCACCTACAACATCCTGGCGGGCGAAGGACGCCGGGTCGTGGCCGCATTGCTGATTGAATCGACCTGACCCTGTCGTGCAGGCGTCGAGCCCCGATGCCACAGCCCAGAACGGTTCGAGGTAAAATACTAATTTGTGTTCGGCGCCTCCCAGGCTTTTTCTGCCTGAGGTCAGGCGATGTTTCACCGAACGCCATTGTTGCCCACCAACCACTCAGGGGACCTGCTACATGGCCGTTGTTGTCAACAAACCCATTCCAGAATTTGAAGCGAACGCGACGGGCGGTGTCAAGGTCACGCACCAGTCCCACTTGGGCCAAACCCTGATCCTGTACTTCTACCCCAAGGACAACACCCCGGGCTGCACCACCGAAGCCATGCAGTTCCGCGACAAGTACAAAGATTTCGTCAAGGAAGGCGCCCAGGTATTCGGCGTCTCGCGCGACAACATGAAGTCGCACGACGACTTCAAGGCCAAGCTGGAACTGCCGTTCGAGCTGATCGCCGACACCGAAGAAAAGATGTGCCACATGTTCGGCGTCGTCAAGAACAAGATCATGTATGGCAAAAAGGTCAAAGGCATCGAGCGCAGCACCTTCCTCGTCGGCCCCGACGGCGTGCTGCTGCAGGAATGGCGTGGCCTCAAGGTGCCAGGCCATGTCGACGAAGTGCTGAAAGCCGTCAAAATGCTGAAAAAGGCTGCCTGATTCCAGCGCGGGGGCACGCCCATTTGGCTGCCGCCGGGGTCGTGCATAATGATCCCATGCAATTGAGTCAGCCTTCGCTCAACAGCCCCCATCCTTCCAAAGCCGCCAGGTAGCCCTGGCGGCTTTTTGTTTTCTGCGTCCATCCATGCCACTGCCCCCAGCCCCCACCCGCAAAGCCGCCCGCCTGAGCGCGGAAGCGCTGCAAGCCCCCGCACCCGCTGCGCCGCCCAAGGCGAGCACGACCACGGCCACCGCCAGCAACGGCCGCCGCAAGGCCATTGCAGCCAAGTCTGCCCCCATGCCCAGCGCACCCACGCCGCCGGCACCCACAGCGCCGGCCGTGACGGTCAGCCCACCGGTGGCGGCCACCGCGCCGACCTTGCCCATCCCCTCTCGCAGAGCTGCCCGCCGCACGGCCAAGCGCAACGGCACCCAGCCCAGCCGCCTGTTCGTACTCGACACCAACGTGCTGATGCACGACCCTGTCAGCCTGTTCCGCTTCGAGGAACACGACATCTTCCTGCCGATGATCGTGCTGGAAGAACTGGACAGCAACAAGAAGGGCATGAGCGAGGTGGCCCGCAACGCACGCCAGGCCAGCCGCACGCTCGACGCCCTGGCCGCCCACCGCGACGGGGACATCAACGCCGGGCTGCCCCTGGCGGCACTGGGCAACAGCGACGCCACCGGCCAGCTGTTTTTCCAGACCGAGCCGCTGAGCCACACCCTGCCGGCCAGCCTGCCCCAGGGCAAGGCCGACAACCAGATCCTGGGCGTGGTCCACGCGCTGAAGGAAAAGTTCGCACCGCGCGAGGTGGTGCTGGTGTCGAAAGACATCAACATGCGCATCAAGGCGCGGGCGCTGGGCCTGGCCGCCGAGGACTACCAGAACGACAAGGCGCTGGACGACGACGAGCTGCTCTACACCGGTGCCCTGCCCCTGCCCCCCGATTTCTGGACCCGCCAGAGCAAGACACTGGAAAGCTGGCAGCAGGGCGGGCACACCTTCTACCGCATCAGCGGACCGGCGGTCGAGCAGATGACGATCAACCAGTTCGTCTACTTCGAAGCCGCCGGTGAGCCTTCGCTGTACGCCCGAGTGACCGAGGTGCGTGGCAAGCAGGCGGTGCTGCGCACCCTGAAAGACTACAACCACCTGAAAAACGCCGTTTGGGGCGTGACCAGCCGCAACCGCGAGCAGAACTTCGCGCTCAACCTGCTGATGGACCCGGAGATCGACTTCGTGACCCTGGCGGGCACGGCCGGCACCGGCAAGACGCTGATGGCCCTGGCCGCCGGCCTCACGCAGGTGCTGGACGAGCGCCGCTACACCGAAATCATCATGACCCGCGCCACCGTGAGCGTGGGTGAAGACATCGGCTTCCTGCCCGGCACGGAAGAGGAAAAGATGGGCCCCTGGATGGGCGCGCTCGACGACAACCTGGAGTTCCTGGCCAAGGGCGACGGCGGCAACGCCGGGGAATGGGGGCGCGCCGCCACCAACGAACTCATCCGCAGCCGCATCAAGGTCAAGAGCATGAACTTCATGCGCGGGCGCACCTTCATGAACAAGTACGTCATCATCGACGAGGCGCAGAACCTCACGCCCAAGCAGATGAAGACGCTGATCACCCGCGCCGGCCCCGGCACCAAGATCATCTGCATGGGTAACCTGGCCCAGATCGACACCCCTTACCTGACCGAAGGCTCCAGCGGACTCACCTACGCGGTGGACCGCTTCAAAGGCTGGCCGCACGGCGGGCACATCACGCTGGCGCGCGGCGAGCGTTCGCGCCTGGCCGACTTTGCCAGCGACGTGCTCTGATCAGAAGTCGTCCGAGTAGCCGGCCAGGCTCTCGAAGCGGGTCAGCATGTTCAGGAAGGCGAGCTTGACGGTCCCGGTGGGGCCGTTACGCTGCTTGCCGATGATGATCTCGGCCACGCCGGGCTCCTTGCACGCGTCCTTGGTGTAGTACTCGTCGCGGTAGATGAACATGATGATGTCCGCGTCCTGCTCGATGGCGCCGGATTCGCGCAGGTCGGACATCATCGGGCGCTTGTCGGTGCGCTGCTCCACCGAACGGTTGAGCTGCGACAGCGCGATCACCGGGCACTGCAGTTCCTTGGCGAGCATCTTCAGGCCCCGGGAGATTTCACCCAGTTCGGTGGCGCGGTTTTCGCCATCGCTGTTCGTGCCGCTCATCAGCTGCAGGTAGTCGACCACAATCAGCCCGAGCTTGCCACATTGGCGGGCCAGCCGGCGGGCGTTGGCGCGCAACTCGCTGGGGGTGAGGCCCGGGGTTTCGTCGATGTGCAGCGAGACCGTGCGCAGCCGCTCGATTGCCTCGGTCAGGCGCGGCCATTCGTCGTCGGTCAGCTTGCCGGTGCGCAAATGCCCCTGGTTGATGCGACCGATCGAGCCGACGATACGCACCGCCAACTGGGCCGCGCCCATTTCCATGGAGAACACGGCCACCGGCAGGCCTTCGTTGAGCGCCACGTGCTCGGCGATGTTGATCGCGAAGGCCGTCTTACCCATGGACGGGCGCGCAGCCAGCACGATCAGGTCACCGGGTTGCAGGCCCGCGGTCATGCGGTCCAGGTCGATGAAGCCGGTCGGCACCCCGGTGATGTCGTTGGGGTTGTCGGCCATGTCCTGCACGCGGTCGAGCAGGTCCACCACCAGCGAGTCCATCGACTGGAAGCCCTGCTTCATACGCGAGCCTTCCTCGCCGATGTTGAAGATTTTCTGCTCGGCCTCGTCCAGGATGTTGGCCACCGGCTTGCCCTTGGGATTGAAGGCGTTGGTGGCGATTTCGTCGCTGACGGTGATGAGCTTGCGCAGGATGGCGCGCTCACGCACGATTTCGGCGTAGCGGCGGATGTTGGCCGCACTGGGCACGTACTGCGCCAGCGTGTTCAGGTAGGCCAGCCCGCCCACGTCCTCGGCCTTGCCCTGGCTCTGCAACTGCTCGAACACGGTGATCACGTCGGCCGGCTTGTTGGCGTTGATCAGCGCAGCGATGGCGCCGTACACCAGCTGGTGTTCATGGCGGTAGTAATGGGATTCGGTCACCAGATCGGCCACCCGGTCCCAGGCCCCGTTGTCCAGCAGCAGGCCGCCCAGGACGCTGGATTCGGCTTCGATGGAGTGAGGCGGGACGCGCAACTGTGCCACCTGCCGGTCCCCGGAGTAAGGGATTGGGGATGTGTCGAGTTCGTCCAGGGGGAAGATGTCGGACATGGGAATTCCTGTTGCAGCGGAATTATTACAGGCAGACCCGACCAGAACCGCCGAATGAAAAAACCCAGAAACATCGGAAACGTTTCTGGGTTTTGAATTGGTAGGCGCGATTGGACTCGAACCAACGACCCCCACCATGTCAAGGTGGTGCTCTAACCAGCTGAGCTACGCGCCTGGGTCGGTAACAAGACTTAGATTGTAGCAGGAAATTTTGAGATATTTCGCCCGCCTTCAACGCCGGCGCACGACCTGCACGCCCGGCACATCGGACACCGCAGACATGACACGGGCCACCCGCGTGGCGTCGGGCACCTCCACGGTGAACGTCATCCACGCCACCCCCTTCACGGACTGGGTCTGCACCCCGATGACGTTGATCTTCTCGCGCGCGAAAGCGTCCGAGATGTCTCGCAGCAGGCCCTGTCGATCGATCGCTTCAACGGCCACGTCCACCGGGTAGAACGCCCCGTCCGTGCCTTTGGGTTTGGCGCCACTCCACTGCACGTCGATGACGCGCCCGGGCTGGCGGGCCGCCAGGTGACCGAAATCTGGGCAGTCGGCCCGGTGGATGCTGACCCCCTTGCCACGGGTGACGAAGCCGCGAATGTCGTCGGGCGGCGCGGGCTTGCAGCACTTCGCCAGTTGGGTCAGCAGCGAATCCACCCCCACCACCAGCACGCTGCCTTGCGGCGCGCGCTCGTCGGCGCGGGCGCGTTTGAGTACCACCTCGTCGGGAGAGGGCGGTGCCTGGGGCGGATTGAGCTGCTGCTCCACCGCGCGCAGGGTGATTTCTTCCTTGCCCAACGCCTCGAACAGGGCCTGCGGCGCCGGGTAGCCCAGCGCCGTGGCCAGATCGTCCAGGTTGATGGCGGTCCTGCCTTCGCGCTGGAGCAACTTTTCCAGCGCGTCCCGGCCACGGGCGGCGTTGTCCTCGGCGGCCAGGGCATTGAACCACGCGCGGACCTTACTCTTCGCCCGGTGGCTGACGAGGTAGCCCTGCTCCGTGTTGAGCCAGTCGCGCGACGGTCCGCCCTCCTTCGCGGTCACGACCTCCACCGTCTGTCCGTTCTGCAGCGGGGTGTTCAGCGGCACCATGGCCCCATCGACCTTGGCCCCCCGGCAGCGGTGGCCCAGGTCGGTGTGTACGCTGTAAGCGAAATCCACCGGCGTGGCGCCCTTGGGCAGCTCCACGATGGCCGCGTGCGGCGTGAGCACGTAGATGCAATCGTCGAACAGCTGGCTGGCGGCGCCGCTGAGGTCGCTCTGCCACGCCAGCAGTTGCCGCAGCACCGCGATCTTGGCGTCGTAGTCTGAACTGGCCGTCACGCCGGCGTAGCCTTTGGCGCCGGCCTCCTTGTAGGCCCAGTGCGCCGCCACGCCGTGCTCGGCATGGTCGTGCATGGCCTGGGTGCGGATCTGGATCTCGAACGCGCGGCCCTGGCTGTCGCGGACCACGGTATGCAGCGACTGGTAACCGTTGGGCTTGGGTTTGGCGATGTAGTCGTCGAACTCCTCGGGCACCGGGCTGAAATGGGCGTGCACCCAGGCCAGCACGCGGTAGCACTCGTCCATGGTGGGCACCACCACGCGCAGGGCACGGATGTCGAACACCTGGTCGAAATCCAGGCCCTTGCCACGCATCTTCTTGATGATGCTGTAGATGTGTTTGGGCCGGCCTTGCACCTGCGCGGCAATGCCCTGGGCCTGCAGTTCGGCCTCGATCGTCTGCCGCACCTGCTCGACGTGGGTTTCGCGCTCGACCCGTTTTTCGTCCAGCAGCCGGGCGATCTGTTTGTAGGTGTCGGGCTCCAGGAAGCGGAAGGCCAGGTCTTCCATCTCCCACTTGATCTGCCAGATACCCAGCCGGTTGGCCAGCGGCGCGAAGATGTGCAGCGATTCGCGCGCCAGGTCGGCACCGGGCAGTTGCTTGGTGGCGGCGTGGTGGCGCAGCGTTTGCAGTCGCGAGGCCAGCCGCAACATCACCACCCGCAGGTCGCGCGAGAAGGCCAGCAGCATCTTGCGCACGTTTTCGGTCTGGCTGGCGTCGAGTTCCGAGACCGGGACCTTGCCACTCGCTGCGGGCAGCCCGCTCTGGCCCTGGGCCGCCTGGCGCTGGGCCCGCACCTCTGCCGCCTTGACACGGGCCTGACGCTGCAACTGCACCAGCTTGGTGGTTTCCAGCGCCACATCGGCAAAATCGGCGCCGAACGCTTTGGCGATGACCTCGCGCGGGCGGTTCAGGTGCTGGCACGCATACACCAGATAGACACAGGCCTGCATTTCGGCCGTGCCCCCGATGCGTTGCAGGATCTCGACCACCGCATCGGCATGGGCCAGCGTGCCTTCGCCGGTGTCCAGGGTTTCGCCGGCAAGCAAGGGCTCGGCAAAGGCCCGAGCACGCGCCAGCGACAACCCATCGCGGTCGGGCGAGACACCGGCGGCCAGCGCGGTCGCGATGGCCGTGGGCACCGGTTCAACCGATACCGCGGAAGACGTGAGGGTCTGTGGGGTCATGGTGCGAGCAGGAAATCCCTCACCACCGCCACCTGGTCGGCCGCCACCAGCGTGGGCGCGTGGCCCACGCCCGCAAATTCGACACACCGGGCCCGTGGGCCGCATTCGGTCATGCGCTGCGCCGTGGCAGGTGACAGCAGGTCCGACTCCGCGCCGCGCAGTACCAGGGTGCGCGCCGTGATGGCTTCGTACATCTGCCACAGCAGCGCCTCGCCAACGCGGGTGGCCTCGCGCGAGGCTTCGGTGTCACCTGCAGCCGCCATGGCCTTGAACGGCACGGCAATGTCCGGGTCGTAGTGCAAGGTCCAGCCGTCCTGCACCGGCCGCAGCATGGGACGCGACAGGGCCAGCCAGGCTTCGGGGGTGTGGGGGCCGAAGCCGGTGAAAATCTGCCGCAAGGCATCGGCCGCGGCCTGTTCGCTCGGGTACACCGGCTGAGCGCCCACGTAGCTGGCAATGCGCCGCAGCGCCACCGGCTCGATGACCGGGCCGACGTCGTTGAGCACAAGCCGCCGCAGGCCCACCGCCGGCTGCGACGCCAGCGCCATGCCGATCAAACCTCCCATGCTGGTGCCCACCCAGTCCACCGTGAGGGCGTAAGGTTCGGCCGAGCCCGTGACCGCGGCATGGCGCTGGCGCAAATGGGCCAGCAGCACCGCCAGGTCGGTGGCGTAGGTTGGGACCTGGTAGGCCATCGGGTCGGCCAGCCAGTCGCTGTGGCCACGGCCTGCCACGTCCACGCTCACCACACAGGCATGGGGTGCCAGGGCCTGGGCCAGCACGTCGAAATCACGCGCCTGGCGCGTGAGCCCGTGCACGCAGACCACCAGGTGCGGCGGGCATGCCTGTCCAGTGGCATTCCACTCCCACCACGCCAGCCGGCGCTCGGGGCTGTGGCGGGCCTTGGGTCCGGGCACATCGAGGTGGTGCAAAACGGGTTCCATGCGATCGTCTCCGCAGGGTGGGCGACACGCCGCCGTCCCTGTATCCGTGATAATGGGTGAAGCCCATCGGTGGCGGCCAAACCGGCCACACCAGACAGGCCCCGATGGCACCGATCGTAATGGAAACGGAGAAGACTTCATGCTGCAAAACAAGACAGCCCTCGTCACCGGCTCGACCAGCGGGATCGGCCTGGGAATTGCCAAGGCCCTGGCCCGCCAGGGGGCCAACATCATGCTCAACGGCTTTGGCGATGTGGACGGGGCGCGGGCCGAGGTGGAAGCGCTCGGGGTTCGCGTGGGCTACCACGGGGCTGACATGAGCAAACCCGCCGACATCGAAGACATGATGCGCGCAACGGCGGCCCAGTTCGGCCGGGTGGACGTGCTGGTGAACAACGCCGGCATCCAGCACGTGGCGCCGGTGCAGGACTTCCCGGTGGACCGCTGGGACGCGATCATCGCCATCAACCTCAGCAGCGCGTTCCACACCACCCGTCTGGCCCTGCCCGCCATGCTGGCGGCCAACTGGGGGCGGATCATCAACGTGGCTTCGGTGCATGGCCTGGTGGCCTCGGCACAGAAATCGGCCTACGTGGCAGCCAAGCACGGCGTTGTGGGCCTGACCAAGGTGACGGCGCTTGAGACCGCCACCACCGGCGTCACCTGCAACGCCATCTGCCCGGGCTGGGTGCTGACCCCGCTGGTGCAGAAACAGGTGGACGCCAAGGCCGCCGCGCTGGGGCTGAGCAACGAAGAGGCCACGAAGCTGTTGCTCGGCGAGAAGGAGCCGTCGATGCAGTTCACCACCCCCGAAGAACTGGGTGAGCTGGCGGTGTTCTTCTGCTCGCCGGCAGCCAACAACGTGCGCGGCGTGGCCTGGAACATGGACGGCGGCTGGGCCGCCCAGTGAAGCGGTCCTGAGCGACCAGGCTACCGGCGGGTGCTGGCAGGGACCACGTCGCCTCACTTGAGCTGCACGCTGCCCGACACCGTCACCTGCACCGTGGCCTTGCCCGGTTCGGTCGGCATGGGTGCCGAAGCCATCGCGGCTTCGGCGGCCATCAACACCCGGGCACGCGGTATGGCGGGCACGCCGCCGTCGCTCACCGCGATTTCGCGCAGGGTGTAACCCTTGAAGCCAAAGTCCTGCGCCACCTGTTGTGCCGTCGCCTGGAAGCGGGCGATGGCCTGTTGACGAACCTCGGCTTCAAGGCGCTGGCTGGCTTCACGGCTCAGTGAAAATGCCATCTGCGACACCGTCATGCCCGGTGTAGACCCCGCCAGTTGGGCCACGCGGGGCACGTCGCGTCCCTGCACCAGCAGTTCGGCCTGCCCCTGCCAGCCACTGATCTGGCCTTCGCGGCCATAACGCGGCTGAACACTGAAGGCGCCGGTGCTCACCTCCACCCCTGGGGCCACCCGCCCGCGGGCATGGGCCAGTGCGCGGTCCAGCGTTACTTTGAGCTGGTTTTGCACGGTGGCGGCGTCGGGTGCCTGGTGGCGCGTCACGAGCACCGCGGTCAACCAGTCCTGCACCACCTCCTGCTGGGCGGTGGCGCTCAACTGCACCACGTTTTCTGGCGGTGGCATGACCTGTGCCGAGGCCAGCGGCACGCCCAGGGGGCCCAGCAGCACCAGCGCGCCAGACATCGTGAGGCGGCGGGCGGTTTTCAACACGGGGCTCATGGCAAACAGACTCCTGTCATAAGGGGAACAGCGGCCAGTGTGCCAGCAAACACCGGGTCTCTGGCAACATCTGTAACAAGCCGTGTCGCGATGCCTCCTGGGCACGGGGGCGCATGAAACGCGGTGTCACAATCGGCCACACACAGTCTGAGGAGAGCCGCGCCATGCCGAACGCCACGAACCGCCCCGACCGCATCCTGGTGGTCGACGACGACGCCCGCATCCGCGACCTGCTCAACCGCTACCTGACCCAGGAAGGGTTTGACGTCTGGGTGGCTGAGGACGGACGCTCGATGAGCCGCCTGCTGACCCGCGACACGGTCGACCTCATCGTGCTGGACCTGATGCTCCCGGGCGAAGACGGGCTGAGCATTTGCCGCCGCCTGCGCGCCTCGAACGACAAGACGCCCATCATCATGCTCACCGCCAAGGGCGAGGACGTGGACCGCATCGTGGGTCTGGAGGTGGGGGCCGACGATTACCTGGGCAAACCCTTCAACCCGCGCGAGCTGCTGGCGCGCATCCACGCGGTGCTGCGCCGCCGGCCCGCCCCCGAGATGCCGGGGGCCCCCTCCCAGGACGCGGAAGTGGTGCGTTTCGGCGCCTTCGAGCTGGACCTGGGCAAGCGCACCCTGAGCAAGGACGGCGCCGACGTGGGGCTGACCACCGGCGAATTCGCGATGCTCAAGGCCCTGGTGCGCCACCCCCGCCAACCGCTGTCGCGGGACAAACTGGCCCAGCTCGCCCGAGGGCGCGAGTTCGAGCCTTTCGACCGCAGCCTCGACGTCCAGGTCTCGCGGCTGCGCAAACTGATCGAGGCCGACCCGTCGGCACCGCGCTACCTGCAGACGGTCTGGGGCGTGGGTTACGTGTTCGTACCCGACGATGCGCCCAACGCCAGCTGAACGTCCCGACGGCACACCACAACGCAGCATCAGCCTGTTCTGGCGCACCTTCTTGCTGCTGGGGCTGCTGCTGGTGGGGTCCATCGTGGCCTGGTTCCAGACCTTCCGGACGCTGGAAGAAGAGCCGCGCACCCTGCAGAGCGCCCGGCAACTGGCCTCGCTGGTGAACCTGACGCGTGCAGCTCTGGTGCATGCCGACGCGATTTCGCGCGTGTCGCTCGTCAAGACCCTGGTGGACGAAGAAAACGTGCGCATCGCGGTGCGCGAGCCGACCGATGTGCACCTGCCCTACAACCGGGGCACGCTGGAGCGGCGCATCAGCGACGAACTCGCCCAGCGGCTGGGGGAGAGCACCATCGTGGCCCGCGAGGTGAACGGCTTTCCGGGGCTGTGGATCGGCTTCGACATCGGCCCCGACACCTTCTGGCTGCTGGCCGACCCCGACCGTCTGGACACCATTGGCGGCATGACCTGGCTGGTGTGGCTGGGCATCGCGGCCAGCCTGTCGCTGCTGGGGTCGGTGGCGATCACCCGGCTCATCAACCACCCGCTCAAACGCCTGTCGGCCGCCGCCGCCCGGGTGCGAGAGGGCGATTTCGCCGTCAGCCGCCTCGACGAAGGCGTGCCCACCGCCGAGATCCGCGAGGTGAACGTCGGCTTCAACCGCATGGCCGACCGGCTGGCCCAGGCGGAACGCGACCGCACGCTGATGCTGGCCGGCATCTCCCACGACCTGCGCACGCCGCTGGCCCGGCTGCGGCTGGAAACCGAAATGAGCGTGCCCGACCCGGCCACCCGCGACCTGATGGCGGCCGACATCGAGCAGGTCGATGCCATCATCGACAAGTTCATGGACTACGCGCGGGCCGGGCGTACCGCCCTGGAACCGGTGGCGCTGGGCGACGTGGTGCATGCTGCGATCCAGCCCTTCCTGCCGCTGCCCGACTGGCGCCTTGAGCTTGCTGTGCCCGATCAGCTGCGGGTGCAGGCCGACGAGGTGGAACTGCATCGGGTCGTGACCAACCTGCTGGAAAACGCCCAACGCTACGGGCGCACGGCCGACGGCACGGTGCACGTGTCGCTCAAGGCCCAGGCCGCCGCAGGCTGGGTCACGCTGCAGGTGCGCGACCACGGCGCGGGCGTGCCGGCAGAGGTGCTGCCACGGCTCACCGAACCGTTTTACCGTGCCGACGAAGCCCGCACCGCCGCCGGGGCCGGCCTGGGGTTGGCGATCGTGCAGAAGACCCTGCACCGCATGGGCGGGGACCTGCGCCTGTCCAACCACCCCAAAGGAGGGCTGCTGGTGGAGCTGCGGCTGCGGGAAGCCGCGCAATGACCTGCAATCACGCGGCCGGTCAGGCGCGCACCAGCAGCACCACGGCCCGCGCCTCGATGCTCAGCCCCTGGCCAACCGGCCCGAGCTTCTCGGCCGTCTTGGCCTTGACGTTGACCTGATAGACCGGCACGCCCAGCACGTCGGCAATGCGCTCGCGCATCGCGGCCTTGTGTGCCCCCAGGCGAGGCGCTTGCGCCACCACGGTGCAATCCACGTTGCCCACCGCATAACCCAGCGCACGCACACCACGCACCGCCTCGGCGAGCAAGACCGACGAGTCGGCCCCTTTGAAACGCGGGTCGCTGTCCGGAAACCAGGTGCCGATGTCGCCTTGGCCGGCCGCGCCCAGCACGGCGTCCGTGATGGCATGCAGCAGCGCGTCCGCGTCGGAATGCCCCAGCAAACCACTGTGGTGAGGAATCTGAACCCCCCCCAGCCAGAGCGGTCGGCCCGGGACCAGCGCATGGACGTCCCACCCCTCACCGATGCGCCACGGGATGGAAGAGACAGGGGGCATCAAAGCGTCGTTCATGGGCTGTGGGGCAAGAGAGTGTCGCGCCGGCGCGTAGCCAACAGGGCTTCGGCCAGGGCAAAGTCTTCGGGGTAGGTGACCTTGAAATTCTGCGCGCTGCCACGCACCAGCTTGGGGGCGGCCCCCGTGCGTTCGATCGCGCTGGCTTCGTCGGTGATGCCGGCAAACCCGCTGGCCTGCGCATCCTGCAGCGCGGCCCACAAAGCCCCCAGCCGGAACATCTGCGGCGTCTGGGCCTGCCAGACGCGGCTGCGGTCCAGCGTGGCAGTCACACGGTCTTGCTCGCCGGACTGTTTGAGGGTGTCGGGCACCGGCAGCGCCAGCAATCCACCGACCGGGTCGTCCTTACAGGCGTCGATCAGGGCCTGCGCCTCCCGCGGCTGCAGCAAGCAGCGCGCCGCGTCGTGGACCAGCACCCAGTCGCTGGCCCGGGCGCCTGCACCCTGCAAGGCCAGCAGGCCGTTGAACACGCTGTGGGCCCGCGTGGCACCGCCCACGTGCCAGACGCGCACCCGCGCGTCCGTGCTCGCCAGCACCCGGTCTTCGGGCGACACCACCACCCCGATGCCCGCCAGGCGCGGCACGGCCAGCAGCGCCGCCAGGGTGTGGTCAATCAACCGTGCCCCCGCCAGCACCTGGTACTGCTTGGGCAACGCGGTGCCCGCGCGGCTACCGTGCCCGGCACAGGGAATCAGCGCGTAGAAGCGGTCTGGGCCATCGGGCCGGTCGGGAAATGGCGTCGGTTCATCGGGCATGGTTGGCCTGATTCTAAAATCAGCGTGGTTGCCACCCCGCCTTTCGCGGGGTATTTGTTTTTGCCTCGCGCGCCGCCCCATGGACCTGCCCAAACTCACCCCAGGAAAACGCTACGCCCTGCCCCGCCCCATCGGATCGTCCGACGCGTTGCTGCTGGCAGAGCTGGGCCAGCGCGAAAAGGCCGCCGGCCGGCCGGTGGCCATCGTCACCGCCGACGCCACCGACGCCCAGCGCCTGCTCGAGGAAATCCCCTTCTTCGCCCCCGGGCTGCGTTGCGCCCTGTTCCCCGACTGGGAAACCCTGCCCTACGACAGCTTTTCGCCGCACCAGGATTTGATTTCGGAACGGCTGGCCACGCTGTGGCGCATCCAGCAGCGCAAGGCCGATGACGGGGCCGATGTGGTACTGGTGCCCGCCACCACCGCGCTGTACCGGCTGGCGCCGCCGTCGTTCCTGGCGGGCTACACGTTTGAATTCAAGGTCAAGCAGAAGCTGGACGAAGCCAGGCTGAAGGCCCAACTCACGCTGGCCGGCTACCAGCACGTGACCCAGGTGGTCAGCCCCGGCGAATACGCGGTGCGCGGCGGCCTGATCGACCTGTTTCCCATGGGCTCGCTGGTGCCCTACCGGGTGGACCTGTTCGACGACGAGATCGACAGCATCCGCACCTTCGACCCCGACAGCCAGCGCAGCCTCTACCCCGTACCGGAAGTGCGCCTGCTGCCGGGCCGCGAATTCCCCATGGACGAAGCCGCGCGCGCCAAATTCCGCGCCCGCTGGCGCGAACTGCTGGACGGCGACCCGACCAAGAGCCGCATCTACAAGGACATGGGCAACGGCGTGGCCACCGCCGGCATTGAGTACTACCTGCCGCTGTTCTTCGAGCAGACCGCCACCGTGTTCGATTACCTGGGTGACGATGCGGCCCTGGTGCTGCACGGCGACCTGGAACCGGCCTTCCAGCGCTTCTGGCAGGACACACGGGAGCGTTACCGCCTGGTGCAGGGCGACCCGGACCGCCCTGCCCTGCCGCCCGACACGCTGTTCCTGGACGCCGAAGCGTTTTACGCCGCCGCCAAGCCGCACATGCAACTGGCCCTGCGCGCCGAGCAGCAGGACGTAGAACACAGCGCCTGGGTGCAAGCCCTGCCCGACCTGAGCGCCCAGCGCGGCGCCGACGACCCGCTGGCCAGGCTACAGGCGCACATCCGCGCCAGCGCCGACCGCGTGCTGCTGCTCGCCGAAAGCGACGGCCGACGCGAAAGCCTGCTGGACTTTCTGCGCGCCAGCGGCCTGAACCCACCCGCGTTCGACTCGCTGGCCGAATTCCAGACCAGCTACGAAAAAACCGGCATCGCCACCGCCGCGCTGGCCAGCGGCTTTGCCTGGGTGGAAGGTGGCATCCACTTCGTCACCGAAACCGAACTCTTCGCCGCCGGCCCCACCACGCGACGGCGCAAGAAGCAGGAACAGGTCAGCGACGTCGATGCGCTCATCAAGGACCTGAGCGAACTCAACGTGGGCGACCCGGTGGTGCACAGCCAGCACGGCATCGGCCGCTACCGGGGTCTGATCAACATGGACCTGGGCGAGAAGAACCCCGACGGCTCGCCCGCGCTGCAGGAATTCCTGCACCTGGAGTACGCGCAGGACGCGGTGCTGTACGTGCCGGTGAGCCAGCTGCAGCTCATCAGCCGCTACACCGGCGTGAGCGCCGACGAAGCACCGCTGCACCGCCTGGGCTCGGGCCAGTGGGAAAAAGCCAAGCGCAAGGCCGCCGAACAGGTGCGTGACGCTGCGGCAGAACTGCTCAACATCTACGCCCGCCGCGCCGCGCGCGAGGGCTACGCCTTCCGCTACAGCCCGCACGACTACGAAACCTTCGCCAACGACTTCGGCTTCGAGGAAACGGCCGACCAGAAGGCCGCCATCCATGCCGTCATCCAGGACATGATCAGCCCCCGCCCGATGGACCGCCTGGTGTGTGGCGACGTGGGCTTTGGCAAGACAGAAGTGGCCCTGCGCGCCGCCTTCGTGGCGGTGACGGGCGGCAAACAGGTGGCCTTTCTGGCGCCCACCACGCTGCTGGCCGAGCAGCACTACCAGACGCTGGTGGACCGCTTCGCCAAATGGCCGGTGAAGATCGCCGAGATGAGCCGTTTCCGCACCACCAAAGAAATCAACGCCGCGCTCAAAGGCGTGTCCGACGGCACGGTGGACATCGTGGTGGGCACCCACAAGCTGCTGAGCGAAAAGACCAAGTTCAAGAACCTGGGCCTGCTCATCATCGACGAGGAACACCGCTTTGGCGTGCGCCACAAGGAAGCGATGAAGGAACTGCGCGCCGAGGTGGACGTGCTCACGCTGACGGCCACACCCATTCCCCGCACCCTGGGCATGGCGCTCGAAGGCCTGCGCGACCTGAGCGTGATCGCCACCGCGCCGCAGCGCCGCCTGGCCATCAAGACCTTTGTGCGCAACGAAGGCAACGGCGTCATCCGCGAAGCGGTGCTGCGCGAGTTGAAACGTGGCGGGCAGGTGTATTTCCTGCACAACGAGGTCGAAACCATCGAGAACCGCAAGCAGAAGCTGGAGGAAATCCTGCCCGAAGCGCGCATCGCCATCGCCCACGGGCAGATGCCCGAGCGCGAACTGGAACGCGTGATGCGCGACTTCGTGGCGCAGCGCTTCAACCTGCTGCTGTGCTCCACCATCATCGAAACCGGCATCGACGTGCCCACGGCCAACACCATCATCATGGCGCGGGCCGACAAGTTCGGCCTGGCGCAGCTGCACCAACTGCGCGGGCGCGTGGGCCGCAGCCACCACCAGGCCTACGCCTACCTGCTGGTGCCCGACATCGACAGCCTGACCAAGCAGGCGGCCCAGCGGCTGGACGCCATCCAGCAGATGGAAGAGCTGGGCAGCGGCTTTTACCTGGCCATGCACGACCTGGAAATCCGCGGCGCGGGCGAGGTGCTGGGCGAAAACCAGAGCGGCAACATGCTGGAGGTGGGCTTCCAGCTCTACAACGAGATGCTGAGCGAAGCCGTGGCCAGCCTGAAGGCCGGGCGCGAGCCCGACCTGCTCAAGCCCCTGAGCGCCGCCACCGACATCAACCTGCACGCCCCGGCCCTGCTGCCCAACGACTACTGCGGCGACGTGCACCTGCGCCTGAGCTTCTACAAGAAGCTGGCCACCGCCAAGACGTCCGACCAGATCGACACGCTGCTCGAAGAAATCGTGGACCGTTTCGGCAAGCTGCCGCCCCAAGCGCAGACGCTCATCGACGTGCACCGGCTGCGCGTGCTGTGCGCGCCCTACGGCGTGCAGAAGGTGGACGCCACGCCGGGCGTCATCCTCATCACCTTCCGGCCCAACCCACCGGTGGACCCGATGCGCATCATCGAGCTGGTGCAGAAGAACAAGCAGATCAAGCTGGCCGGCAACGACAAGCTGCGCATCGAACGCGCCCTGCCCGAACCCAAGGACCGGGCGCAGATGGTGCGGGATGTGCTGCGCTCGCTTGGGCAACCTCTGGCCGCGGTGGCCACCGCTTGACCCGTACGATCAAGCAAATTTGAAAGTTTGCTGCAAGCCAACGCGGGACATAATTGCATATTGATATTCGAAAGGGAGGAAACACCGCATGACTTGGTTCAAACACCTGTGCTTGGCTGCAGCCATCGTCAGTACCACCGCCTGGGCCAGCGACTGGCCCGCCGGCTCCACCGACTGGAGCAAACTGCCCGAAGTGAAAGTGAGCAAGGCCGGCCTGTACCTGACGCCTCAGCAAGCCTTGGAAATGAAGCAGAAGGCACCCCAGAAGGTCGCGCTGTTCGACGTACGCACTCGGGCCGAGGCCATGTACGTGGGCATGGCCAGTGCCGCCGATGCGCTGGTGCCTTACGTCGAACACCAGGAAATCATGACCGACTGGGACGAGAAGCGCGGCATGTACAAGCTGGAGCCGAATGCCGATTTCGAACCCGAGATCGAACGCCGCCTCAAGGCCATGGGCCTGGGCAAGACCGACCCCATTGTGCTGATCTGCCGCTCCGGCGACCGCAGTTCCAAAGCCGCCGACCGGCTGCTGATGTCTGGCTACACCCAGGTCTATTCCGTGGCAGAAGGCTTTGAGGGCGACGTGGCCAAAGACGGTGCGCAAAAAGGCCAGCGCGTGGTCAACGGCTGGAAGAACGCCCAACTGCCCTGGGGCTACAAACTGGACAAGGCCAAAGCCTACTTCCCGCGCTGAGCATCGGCCGCCTGCACCTCGACCCGCCAACTGGCGGGTTATTCGTTTCGGGGCCGGGTGCCGCTACACTGCGCGCTTCAATCCCAGGCCCGCACAGGCCATCCCGACACGTCCCACCCCCATGACTGCCACCGAATTCGCCCCCGGCCTTGTCGTCCAAGGCTTCGCCGCCCCGCTGAAACTGAGCGACTTCAAGCTCATCGCCTTCGACATGGACTCCACCCTCATCAACATCGAGTGCGTGGACGAAATCGCCGAGGCCGTGGGCCGCAAAGCCGAAGTGGCCGCCATCACCGAGGCCGCCATGCGCGGCGAGATCACCGACTTCAAGGACAGCCTGCGCCGCCGGGTCGCCCTGCTCAAGGGCGTGACCGTGGCCGACATGGAGCGGGTGTACACCGAGCGCCTGCGCATCAACCCCGGCGCGGCCGAGCTCATCCAGGCCTGCAAGGCCGCCGGCATGAAGGTGCTGCTGGTCTCGGGCGGCTTCACCTACTTCGCCGACCGTGTCAAGGCGCGCCTGGGCATCGACTTCGCCCGCTCCAACATCCTGGAAATCGAAAATGGCCCGCATTGCGGTGCCCTCACCGGCCGTCTGGTAGACCAGTGCTGGGGCGACATTTGCGACGGCGCCGAGAAACGCCGCACGCTGCTGGAAGTCGCCTCGCTGCTGGGCATCGAGCCGCGCCAGTGCATTGCCATGGGTGATGGCGCCAACGACCTGCCCATGATGGGCGAAGCGGGGCTCTCGGTGGCTTACCACGCCAAGCCCAAGGTGCGCGAACAGGCCATGGTCGCCATCAACGAGGGCGGCCTGGACCGCCTGCTGGAAGTTCTGCGCTGAACGCAGCCCGGGCCCGCCAGCGTCAATCGCCCTGCGGCTCTGGGTCACCTTCACCGGCCGACCCGCGAGCCTGGCGAACGCCATGCTTGGCCCACACCTCCACATACACCTGCGCGGCGCCCCCCTGGGCGGCGGCGTCCAGCCGCTGGCCCAGGTCTTTCAGGTGCACGGGCTCGGCGCTGTCGGCGTCCAGGCCAAACTTGCAGTCAAAGTCCCAGTAATCCACCCCTTCGGGCAAGGCGCGGCGGCGCTCGCGTTTGACGTAGCGGTTCAATTCGTGCTTGATCGCATCCATCACCCGGTCGGGGTGTTTGCCTTCAAGGTGGAGCGGAAAGGTTTTCTTCATGGGTGTCCTGCCCGCAACGGTCGGCACCGACATGGCGCCGTGGCGGGAGCGCGATTATGCGGCCAAGCGTGCCCGCTGAGGTATTCTCGGCGCTGCACCATGTCCCAGCCACCGCACTGCCCCAGCCCAGAAGCCATCGCCCAGCTCGAGCCGTTCGAGCGCTTGCCGCTGTCCCGCATCCAACGAATACGCACCGCCGACGAGGCCCAGCAGGCCGTCTTGGCCCTGAAACAGGCCACGGCCTGGGGCTTCGACACCGAATCCAAGCCGACCTTCCAGCGGGACCAGGTGTCCGATGGCCCGCACACGGTGCAACTGGCCACGCTGACGCATGCCTGGGTGTTCCAGCTGCACGACCCCGGCTGCCGCGCCTTGGTGGCCGAACTGCTGACGTGGCCCCACGCGGTCAAGGCCGGGTTCGGTCTGCGCGACGACCGCGCCCGCATCGAGCGCAAGCTGGGCGTCACGCCAGCCCGCGTGCTGGAGCTCAACACGGTGTTCCGTCAGCGAGGCCACCGGCGGGAAGTGGGCCTCAAAACCGCCATCGCGCTGCTGTTCAACCAGCGCTTCCTCAAGTCCAAAAAAACCGCCACCACCAACTGGGCCGCACCCGAACTGACCGATTCGCAGCTGCTCTACGCCGCCAACGACGCCTACGGGGCCGTGCGTGTCTACCACGCACTCGGCCTGAATCACTGAGGCGTCCGTGGGCGTGTGTGCGGGTTCAGAGCGCCCGCGCCAGGCGCTGCACGCCTTCGCGGATCTTGTCCACGTCGGACGTGGCAAAGCTCAGCCGCAACGCGGCCGGATCGGGCCGTTCGCAGTAGAACGGCACGCCGGGCACGAAGGCCACACCCTGCTCGATGGCCCGCTGGGCGTACGCCTGGCTGTCCTGCAGCTTGCCATGGGCGCCCGTGAGCCGGCCCCAGACAAACAACCCGCCCTTGGGAGCCACGAAATCGAACGCCTCCCCCAGTTCGGTGTGCAACGCATCGCACATGGTGCGGGCACGCTCGGCGTACACGGCACGGGCACGCGAGAGGTTGGCGTCCATGCGACCGGCCTTGAGGTACTGTGCCGCCGTGGCCTGGGCAAAGGTGCTGGAGTTGGCGTCGCTGAACTGCTTGCACATCACCGCCTTGGCCATCAGGGCCGGCGGTGCGATCATCCAGCCCAGCCGCAACCCGGCCGACAACGTCTTGCTCAAGCTGCCGCAATACACCAGCCAGTCGCGGCTGCCCGGCACCTCTTCGCTCAAGGCCAGCAGGCTGGGCGGCGGCGGCTCGCCGAAGTACAGGTCGCCATACGGGTCGTCTTCCACGATCAGCGTGCCGTGCTTGACCGCCAGCTCCAGCACGCGGCGTCGGCGCTCCAGCGTGAGCGTTGCCCCGCTGGGGTTGCCGAACGTGGGGATCAGGTAGACGAACTTGGGCCGGTGCTCGACGATCAGCTGCTCCAGGCGGTCCACCTGCACACCGTCGCCGTCGATAGGGGCGCTCACCAGCTGGGCGCCGTACAGGCGGAAGCACTGGATGGTGGCGAGGAATGTGGGCCCCTCGACAATGACCTTGTCACCGGGCGACACCAGCGTCTTCCCCAGCAGGTCCAGCCCTTGCTGGCTGCCGGTGGTCACGAGCAACTGCTCCGGCGCAAGGCTCTGGACGCCCTTGCCCGCCATGAACGCCGCGAGCTGCTCGCGCAGTGGCTGGTAACCTTCGGTGGCACCGTACTGCAGCGCACCGGCCGGCTCATGGGCCAAAGCGGCCAACGTGGCGTCGCGGATGCCATCCACATCCACCAGACCCACGTCCGGGAACCCCCCCGCGAAACTGATGATGCCCGGCTTGCCCAGCAACTTGAACAGCTCGCGGATGGCCGAGGTTTCTACGTTGTTCAGGCGGTCGGCAAAGCGCAAGGTTTGTGGATCACTCATGGGAGAATCGATGGCATGAAGAAGGAACAGATCGAGCTGTTTTTTGCCACCTTGCAGGCGGCCAACCCACAGCCGAACACCGAATTGGAGTATACGAGCGTGTTCGAGCTGCTGGCGGCGGTGCTGCTGAGTGCGCAGGCCACCGACGTCGGGGTCAACAAGGCCACACGCCGGCTGTTCCCGGTGGCCAATACGCCGCAGAAAATCCTCGATCTTGGGCTGGCCGGGCTGGAGTCCTACATCCAGACCATCGGCCTGTACCGCAGCAAGGCCAAACACCTGATGGAGACCTGCCGACTCCTGATCGAGCGCCACGCCGGGCAAGTGCCACGTGACCGCGCCGCCCTTGAAGCCCTTCCCGGCGTCGGGCGCAAGACCGCCAACGTGGTGCTCAACGTGGCCTTTGGCGAGCCCACCATGGCGGTGGACACCCACATTTTCCGGCTCGGCAACCGCACCGGCCTGGCACCGGGCAAGACGCCGCTGGAGGTCGAGCGCAAGTTGTTGCAACGTGTGCCGGCCCGCTACCTGGAAGACGCCCACCACTGGCTGATCCTGCACGGGCGCTACGTCTGCCAGGCCCGCAAACCACAGTGTGGCCGCTGCGCCGTGGCCGCCTACTGCGACTACAAGGCCAAGACGGCCTGAGGCACCTACCATGTCGCGCAGCCACCCCCTGCCCTGGCTCGACCCAGGCGACCGCTTTCCGCCAACGGATGCGGCGTGGGGGCCGAAAGACCCCATTCCCGGACTGCTCGCCGCCGGGGGCGACCTGTCGGTGCCCACGCTGCTCGATGCGTACGCCCATGGTGTGTTCCCCTGGTACAGCGCCGACCAGCCCATCCTCTGGTGGAGCCCCGACCCCCGTATGGTGCTCCAGCCGGCCGACTTTCGGCTTCACCCCTCGCTGCGCAAGACCTTGCGCGCCGCCATCCGGCAAGGGCGCCTTAGCATCCGTTTCGACAGCGCCTTCGAACGCGTCATCGCTGCTTGCGCGCAGACGCCCCGAAAAGGGCAGCGCGGCACCTGGATCGTGCCCGACATGGTGGCCGCCTACACCGCGCTGCACCGCGCCGGACACGCACACAGCGTGGAAGCCTGGTGGGACGGCGAGCTCGCGGGCGGGCTGTACTGCGTCAACCTGGGTCGCATGGTGTTCGGCGAATCGATGTTCAGCCACCGCACCGACGCCTCCAAGCTGGCGCTGGCGGCCCTGGTGGCTGCCTGCCGGGCATGGGACGTCAAGGCCATCGACTGCCAGCAGAACACCACGCACCTCGCCTCTCTCGGTGCCCGGGAAATGCCGCGCACAGGGTTTCTGCGAACCGTGCGCGAGGCCATTGCCCTGCCCACACCGGCCTGGGAATGGCAGCCCGTATACTGGGAGACATTGATCGACCAGCCCCCGAGCGAACCGCCCTCCCCGCCCGAGCCGTGACGCACCCCAAGGAACTCCCGCTGGAAGCCGTGCAGTTCTACGCCACGGCACCCTACCCCTGCAGCTACCTAGACGGCCGGCTGGCCCGCTCCCAGGTAGCCACCCCGAGCCACCTCATCCACCACGACACCTACTCGGAACTGGTGGCGCACGGCTTCCGACGCAGCGGCCTGTTCACCTACCGCCCGCATTGCGACGACTGCCAGGCCTGCGTGCCGCTGCGCATTCGCGCACTCGACTTTCAACCCAACCGCAGCCAGCGCCGGGCTTGGCGTCAGCACGCCGCACTCCAGGCGCGCGTCATGACCCTGGGCTTCGTGCGCAGCCATTACGAGCTCTACCTGCGTTACCAGAATGCCCGCCACCCTGGCGGCGGCATGGACCACGACAACGTCGAGCAATACACCCAGTTCCTGCTGCAAAGCCGGGTGAACTCCCGGCTCGTCGAGTTCGTGGCACCCGCCACCGCACACGAGCCAGAACGGCTCAAGATGGTCTCCATCGTCGACGTGCTCAACGACGGGCTTTCGGCCGTTTACACATTTTTCGAACCCGAGCCACAGGCCGCCTACGGCACTTACAACGTGCTGTGGCAAATTGAGCAGGCCCGCAGCTTGCAGTTGCCCTACGTGTACCTGGGCTACTGGATCGACGACAGCCCCAAGATGCGCTACAAAAGCCAGTTCAGGCCTTACGAGGTGCTGCACCACGGCCTGTGGGTGCGCAGCGACGCCGCCTGAATCGCCCCCGGCTGCACGGGCGACATTTCACGTTATAAAATGCGTGATACACATACCCCTATGACCCGACGCCAAGACCCCCTACCCAGCCACCCGAGTGTGCAGGTACTCGAACGGATGTTCACCCTGCTCGACGTGCTGGCCGCTCACGAAGAGGCGGTTTCGCTCAAGGACATCAGCGAACGGACGGGCCTGCACCCGTCTACCGCGCACCGGATCCTGAACGACCTGACCATCGGCCGCTTTGTGGACCGCCCCGAGCCCGGCGCCTACCGCCTGGGCATGCGGCTGCTGGAGCTGGGCAACCTCGTCAAGGCGCGGCTGAGCGTGCGCGACACCGCCCTCGGGCCCATGCGGGAACTGCACAAGCAGATCCAGCAACCGGTCAACCTCAGTGTGCGCCAGGGCGACGAAATCGTTTACGTGGAGCGCGCCTACAGCGAGCGCTCGGGCATGCAGGTGGTACGGGCCATTGGCGGCCGCGCGCCATTGCACCTCACCTCGGTTGGCAAACTGTTCCTCGCGGCGGACGACCCGCAACGCGTACGGGCCTATGCGGCACGCACCGGCCTCATGGGCAACACCCGCAACAGCCTCACGCAGCTGCCCGCGCTTGAGCGCGAATTGCTGGTCTGCCGCCAGCAAGGGATGGCCCGGGACAACGAGGAACTTGAAATGGGTGTGCGGTGCATGGCCGCCGGCATCTACGACGACCAGGGCAAGCTGGTGGCAGGCCTGTCGATCTCTGCGCCGGCAGACCGGCTCGACGACAGTTGGGCGCCCAAGCTACAGGCCACCGCCGACCAGATCAGCGCCACATTGGGCTACCGCAAACCGACAGAACGCGTGGGTTGAACCACGCCAACCTGCACCTCAGCCTTTGTCGGCAAATTCCGCGATGGCGTCCGAATAGCGGCTCGACTCAAGCCAGCGGCGCAGGCGCTCGGCGTCACCCACCCGGGCGGCCGGGCCCGCGGCGTCCAGCAGTACCATGATCAGCTTGCG
>Ga0208242_100464_pt1 | contig 25565 bp, 24 predicted proteins | sample SubbioAug_CSW13A_FD_184825 | JGI IMG/M metagenome (GOLD analysis project Ga0208242, IMG submission 184825) | Serpentinite rock and fluid subsurface biosphere microbial communities from McLaughlin Reserve, California, USA - CR12Aug_CSW13A (SPAdes) | ecosystem: Environmental > Terrestrial > Deep...
GCTGGCGCTGGCCGCGCAGGCCGGCTGGCCGCTGCACTTCTACCCCGCCACCCAGCTGGCCGAGGTGGTGGTGCCCCACCCGTCGGAGACCGTGCGCCGACACACCGGCACGCCCTCGGTGTCCGAAGCCGCCGCCTTGCTCGCCGCCGGCACCACCGAGGCCTCAGCCCTGTGGGTGGAGAAGCACCGGCTGCGCGGCGGCGACGGGCGCAACGCCACGGTGTCGGTGGCGCGGGTGATGCCGCGCACAGCCATCCCGCCCTGTGTCGCCAACCCCGATCCGGCGCGCCGCTTCACGGCCTGCGAACGCGAAGCCGTGTTGTCGCTGATGCAGGTGCGGCGCGACATGCGCCACTTCACTGCCGGTGCGCAGGTCGCTGAAGACGTGCGGGCCCGCCTGCAATCGGCGCTGCTCGCCGCTCCTTCGGTGGGCCTGATGCAGCCGCTGCGGGTGCTGCGCATCACCGACCCTGTATTGCGCGACCGGCTGGCCGCCGCCGTGGACCAGGAGCGCATGCGCACCGCGCAGGCCCTGGGGCCCCGTGCGGCCGAGTTCCTGGCACTGAAGGTGGAAGGCCTGCGCGAATGCGCCGAGCTGTGGGCGCTGGTGCTGGCGCCCGACGACGGCACGGTGTTCGGTCGCCGCACGCTGGCGAGCGAAATGGCGTGGTGCTCGGCCGGCGCCGCCGTCCAGAACCTCTGGCTGGCCGCGCGCGCAGAGAACCTCGGTCTCGGTTGGGTGTCGCTGTTCGAACCCGCTGACCTGCACAGGCTGCTGGCGCTGCCCGAAGGAGCGGCGCCACTGGGCCTGCTGTGCATCGGCCCGGTGGACCGCTTCTACGAAGCACCCATGCTCATCCAGCAACAGTGGCGCCAGGCGCGTCCGGCGCCGGCCGTGTTCACCGAGAACGCCTGGGACCCGTCCTGGACCACCGGCGGTTGCGCCACACCGGAACACCTGCCGCAGGGCTGATCGCCTTGCCATTCAACGCTCGCTTGTCACAAGGAACGAAATGACCACCGACACCTCTGTCACCCCCCCGCACGACGCGGGCACCACCGGCGCGGCCGGCCGCATCAGCCTGGTGGGCATCGGCCCCGGCCACACCGACCACATGACCGCGCGTGCGCGCGCCGCCATTGCCGAGGCCGATGTGGTGGTGGGCTATGTCACCTACATCAAGCTGGTGGCCGACCTGCTGGAGGGCAAGGAAGTCGTGCGCAAGGGCATGACCGAAGAGCTCGACCGCGCCGTGCATGCGCTGGAAGCGGCCCGCGCGGGCAAGAAAGTGGCCCTGATCTCGTCGGGCGACGCCGGCGTCTACGGCATGGCCGGCCCTACCTACGAGGTGCTGTTCCAGGCCGGCTGGACACCGGAGGACGACGTGGCGGTGGAGATCGTGCCCGGTGCGTCGGCTATCAACGCCTGCGCCGCCCTGGTCGGTGCGCCCCTGACGCACGACTTCTGTTCCATCTCGCTGTCCGACCTGCTCACGCCCTGGCCGGTGATCGCCAGGCGCCTGGACGCGGCCGCCGCCGCCGACTTCGTGGTGGCGCTCTACAACCCCAAGAGCGGGCGCCGCACGCGCCAGATCGTCGAAGCGCAGCGCCTCTTCCTGCGCCACCGCCGCGCGGACACGCCGGTGGCGATCGTCAAGAGCGCCTACCGGCGCCGCCAGCACATCGTGCACACCACCCTGGACCAGATGGCCGAACAGGAGATCGGCATGCTCAGCACCGTGCTGATCGGCAACAGCAGCACCTTCCTGCGCGTGGGGCTGATGGTCACCCCGCGTGGCTACGCCAACAAGTACGACGTGGACCAGGGCTTCGAGACCCGCGAAGGCGAGAAGGCTGGCCGCTCGCTCTCCAGCGGTCTGCTGGGCTGGATCGAGGGGCTGCGGGCCGAGCAAGCGGCCGGCGCGGGCCTGGCCGAACTCGCCAGCCGACACCGCCTGCCCGCCGACTACATCGAACAGGTGCTGGCGGCACCCGACGAACACGCACCGGCCGAGGCCAGTACCGAGGAGACCGAGGCATGAGCAGCACGGAAAAACCCCGCATCGGCGACTACCGCCGGCACCTGCTGGTCTGCACCGGCACGCGCTGCACACAGGACGGCGCGGCGCAGGTGCTGTTCGACAGCCTGGGCGAGAAGTTCAAGGCCGCCGGGCTGAACGAAGGCGCGCTGCGCGTCAAGCGCAGCCGCGTGAGCTGTTTTGCTGCCTGCAAGGGTGGTCCCATCCTGTGCGTGCAGCCCGACGGCACCTGGTACCACGGCGTGACCCCCGACAACATGGAGCGCATCATCGGGCAGCACCTGGTGGGCGGACAGGTAGTCGCCGATCTGGTGTTCCACCAGGGACCGGGGGTCATCGATGGTGAGTGAGACACCGGCTGCGGGCTCGGTCTGCATCGTTGGCGCCGGGCCGGGACCGGCCGACCTGATGACGCTGCGCGCGCTGAACCGGCTGAAACAGGCCCAAGTGGTGGTGCACGATCGGCTGATCGCCGAGGATGTGCTGGCGCTGATCCCGGCCGCCGCCCGGCGTGTGTACGTGGGCAAAGCGCTGGGACACCACGCGGTCCCGCAGGAAGAGATTCATGACCTGCTGGTGGGGCATGCGCGCCAGGGCCTGCGCGTCGTTCGCCTCAAAGGTGGTGACCCCTATGTGTTCGGACGTGGTGGCGAGGAAGTGCTGGCGCTGCAGGCTGCCGGCATTGCATTCGAGGTGGTGCCCGGTGTGACAGCCGCCAGCGGCTGCTCCGCCGCGGCTGGCATTCCGCTGACTCACCGCCAGCTTGCAGCCAGCTGCGTGTTTCTGCCCGGCCATCTGGCGGACGACCAGGCCAGTCACGACTGGCAAGCCCTGGCGGGTGCGGGGCAGACCCGGGTGTTCTACATGGGCGTTCAGCGTCTGGCGCAGATTGCCCAGGCCTTGATCGCCCATGGGCTGCCGCCCGACACACCCGCGGCCATCGTCCAGGACGGTGCCCGACCCACACAGTCCGTTCTGGCCCACCCATTGCGCCGTTTGGTCGAGATCGCTCCCCCCTACGGTCCTCGACCGGGCTTGCTGATCATTGGCGAAACGGTGCGACTGAGCCCGTCATTTGAAGAATGATGCGAGTGTCTGAGCCGACGGCAAGGGCGCTGACTCTCCTTGGCGACTGATTTTCGATTTTCGGTTGTGAAAACGCCCGTTCAACAGAGGCTCTGACAAATTCATTCGCACCCAGGGCATTGAGTGCTTCCATCATTCTTGAATGGTCTTCCGGCCCATCCGATTTGAAAACCCCGTCCTTGAGATTGATCTCGTAGTTCGACCTGTTCCAGTTCCAGCCCGTCATACACCACCCGCATTGGATTCCAATGCAGTCATTGTGCATGACTGTTCCCAGTCTGAACGAGATAGAGGGGTCGAAATCGGCGGATATTTTGGACCTGCTGGTCAGCAGCCCAGCAAGTCAACTTGGAACGTGCTCAGGCTGTCTTGGCCCCAGAGCGATTGATCAAAACTTGGCGCCGCGCAGCACGCTGTCGCAATGCTTCTGCCGCCTGTAGGTGACTCAAGTGGTGATCGAAATACGACTTGAACTCCGGATCGGGGAGCTTGAGCAGCGCCGGTTCCAGCCCTTCGTGCTTGATCACTTGGATCGTCTCGGCTTGGACCGCGAGATTGATTGAGCGCACATACTTGCCATGTACACCGGAAACCGCCGTGGTTGTGTGGCCCGACACCCGGTGAATGGCCGCTGCGTTGGCACCGCGGTTGTGCAGGTCAGTGATCACTGTCGAGCGGATCGAATGAAAGGACTTGTTTGCTCCGTTTTTCAGGCGGCGCTTCACCCACACTGACCAACTTCGTCCAGCCATTTTTTCGGACTTCAGTTCGGGGCGATGGGGAAACAAGCGATCGCAGCCACGGGCCTTGAGTGCTTCAACGTACTGCCAGAACCCAAGGTCGAGCAAGTCGCTGTGCAAGGGCACGGTCCTTCGGCCACCGCGGGTCTTGGCGTCGGGGATCAGCATGACTTTGTAGCCTTCGATTTCTACGAAATCGTCGAGCTTGCGATGCGCTATTTCAGACAAGCGCGCGCCGGAGTACATGGCTACCAGCGGGGTCCAGTACCAGTCCGGGGCTTTCATTTCCTGGCGATAGTCCTCCGAAAATAACAGCTTGATGTCGTCACTGGTGAACTCTTCGTACGGCTTTTCGTGCCGTCGAATCTCGCTTTTGCCAGCCATTGCCACAGCCATCGGATTTTCACCCCGGTAGCGGCCCGTCTGGATAGCCCAAGCAAAGAGCCGGTGAATGTACCCCCTGCGCTTTTCGAGCCGAGCCAGGCTGGTCGCCCGGCCCTGATGCTTGCCGTTCTCGCGTGAGTACTCCGCAGGCCGCCAACGCGTGTTGATGTCGACAGACGTGACGGATTGAATCTCTGCGTTGTTGAAAAACGCCACGAACTCAGCAAAGATCGAACGCTTTTCATTGATCGTCGTGGCGCCTGGCTTCAAGCGGCGCGCTTCTTCGACAAGATGCATCTCGATCACCTCGGCCAGTCGAATCCCTGCAGACGGCAGTCCTTGCGGGCTACCCGTTATCGGCCTTGCGACAGAAGGATCGGTTTGCGGTTCCACCACAGCCGCTAGAGCAAGCTCTGGAGAACGATTAAACGCCGGTGCACCCAAGGAACCACACTTGGCTGTAACAGACGCGGCTGCAATCTGATCCTGCAAGCGGGAGCTCTGTGCACCCGCGTATTCCGCTTCCCGCCGAATGAGTGACAGCGAAAACTCCAGCGCGGCAATTTTGGCCGCGGCTGGATCTTTCGTGAGGAGGGAGCGTTGAACGACTTTGCGCCGTCCTGCACCGTCAAGTACTGGGTACCTGAGGTAGAAGACCCCGTGCCTGTTGGCACCGAGACGGGGGACTTTGATCTTCGTTGCTTTGAGCTTCATGCGTGACACCAAGTAGTGACACCGAAGCACAGAAAAAGCAAAAAACTATTTGAAAATCAAAGACTTGCAAACTTGGGGTGGCTGATGGGACTCGAACCCACGACAACAGGAATCACAATCCTGGACTCTACCAACTGAGCTACAGCCACCGTAGCCTCAAATTATAGCGCGATAGAAGCTGGTTTTGGGGTTTTCAGCCTTCCACGCCGGATTTTTTGTTGAGCAGTTTGACGTTGTAGCGCGCGCGCAAGCTCTGGAGGTAGGCTTGCGTCTCGGCCTGCGACCACAGCTTGGCCAGCTGCTCCCGCTCTTGCTGAGCACGGGCTGCATCCACGGCACCGCGCTCGATCACGCGGTTGACACGGACCACCGCATACCCGTCGGCCCCCAGGTCCACCCCGGTCCAGGCCGCCGTAGTGGTGCCGGCGGGGGCACTCAGGGCGGCGGTGATCAACGCCGGCGGCAAACCCTGCGCGTCTTCGCGGGACACCACAACCGCCGGGCGCAACGAGGCCGTTGCAGGCGCCGCCTGCCAGGCCGCCAGCCGGGCAACACCTTCTTCGCGCGCGGCCGCTTCGGCGCGCTGCTGGCGCAGCCGTTCGCGCACGGCGCTTGCCACCTCATCGAAAGGCCGCACAGCCGCCGGGCGATGTTCCAGTACACGCACCGACACCAGCTGGTTGGCACCCAGTTCGATCGCTTCGCTGTTGCGCCGCTGCCGCAGCGAGTCCGCCGAGAACAGGGCGGTCAACACCCTCGGCTGGGCCAACGGGGCATCGGCCGATGCGTCGGCCGGCCCAGTACGCAGCACGGCTGACGCGCGGCGCGGGGTCAAGCCCAGTTTCTCGGCCGCAGGGCCGAAACTGTCGGCATGCTCGTACACCAGGTTGGTGAACTCCTCGGCCACTTCGGCGTACCGGCGCTGCGCCATCTGCTTGGACAGTTCGGCCGTGAGCTTCGCCCGCACCGCCTCGAAGGGCTCGGGCGTTGGCCGACGGATGTCGGTCACCTGGATGATGTGGAAGCCGAATTCGGTTTCCACCACGGGGGAAATCTCACCCTTGGCCAACGCGTAGGCCGCATCCTCGAACGGCTTGACCATGGCGCCGCGGCCAAAGTAATCGAGGTCGCCGCCTTGCGCCGCCGAACCCGGGTCTTGCGAACGGGTGCGCGCGAGTTCGGCAAACCGATCGGGCGACTGACGCAACTGGGCCAGCAGCGCATCGGCTTGCGCACGCACCTTGCCCTTGTCGTCGGCGCTCGCACCAGGGTCCACCGTCAGCAAGATGTGTCGGGCCCGCCGCTGCTCCTGCTGGGCCAGGGCCGCGTTGTTCTGCTCGTAATAAGAGCGCAACTCGCTGTCGCTCGGCCGCACCGTGCGCGCAACCGCCTCGAGGTCGAGTACTAGGTACTCCACATCCACCTGCTCAGGGGTCTGGAAGGACTGGGCGTTGTCGTCGTAAAAACGGCGCACCTCGTCGTCGGACACCGTGATCGCGGCCTTGAAATCGGCCGGACGGAACAGGCTCCACTGGATCTCACGCCGTTCGAAGAACGCCTGCAACGCGGTGCGGGCGGCGGCCTCGGTCACAAAACCCGAGCCTTCGACACCCTGCAGCACCTGGCGCCGGGCCAAGTCGGCCCGCACCGAGGCTTCGAACATCTCCGGGGTCATGCCTTGTGCGCGCAACAACTGCTGGTAGCGCTCCACATCCAGGCTGCCATCTGGCTTGCGCAGGGCAGCGATCGTGGGGTCCTGGGTCAGTTCGCGGGCCAAACGCTGATCGGTGGCGAGGAACAGGCCATCCTGCGCCGCCAGGGCCAGCACGCGCTCATTGACCAGCCGCTCCAGCGTGGCATCGCGACTGGCCGCGTTGTCCAGCAGGCTGCGGTCCACCCCGGGCAGCGACGCCGCTAGGCGGTCCACCTCGTTGCGGTGCGCCGCATCCCACTCCTGGCGGGTGATCTCGACCTTGCCCACCTTGGCCACGACGTCCTTGTTCTCGCGGAAACTGCTGTAGCCCTCGATGCCAAACAGCACGAACGACGGGATGATGAGCAACATCAGCAGCCCCATGAGGAACTTGATGTTGTTACGGAAAAAGTCAAACATGAGCGCGCTGCCTGAAACAGAAAAGGCGAACCCGTGTTCGCCTTCTGTGTGGGAGGGTGGTGGGTGCTAACGGGATCGAACCGCTGACCTACGCCTTGTAAGGGCGCCGCTCTACCAGCTGAGCTAAGCACCCCTCCGGAACCTGTCTACCTTTCACATGATAGCGTCTTTCAGCCCTTTGCCAGGCCGAAACTTTGGAATTTTAGCGGCTTCGATGCGCACTTCCTCGCCAGTCTTGGGATTGCGCCCGGTGCGTGCGGCGCGCTGGGCCACCGCGAACGAGCCGAACCCCACCAGCGACACCGTACCGCCCTCCTTCAACGTCGCCACGATGGCTTCCAGCGTCGCATCCAGCGCTCGGGTGGCCGAGGCTTTGGAGATGTCCGCACGCTGGGCAATGTGTTCAACGAGGTCGGCTTTGTTCATGGTTGGGCAATCTGTGAGATGTGGTGGGTTACCGCCAAACGGGGGATTCTAGTCGGTCGCTCAGGCCTTGGGCGCACGCACGACCAGGCTCACGCCCAGCGCGGTGAGCGCGGTACCCGCCACCGTGATGGCGTTGATCGGCTCGCTGAACAGCACCCATGCGATCAGCGCCGTGCACGGCGGCACCAGGTACATCAGGCTGGAGACCGACGCCGCCGCCCCACGCTGGATCAGCAGGTAGAGCAGCGAGCTGCCGCCGAGCGTGAGGCCCAGCACCGACCACGCCAACGCGCCCACGAGCTGGCCATTCCAGCCCATGCCTTCGGACTCGAGCAGCGCCAGCGGCAAGGTCACCGCAAAGGCCGCCAGCAACTGGACCGTGTTGGCGCTGCGCACATCGCAGGGTTGCACGAAGCGCTTCTGGTACAGCGTGCCGATGGTGATGCTGAACAGCGCAATCACGGCAAACGACAGGTTGAGCCAGGTGGCGGTATCGCCTGGCCCGCCGGCGCCGAACTTGCGCGACACCACCAGCACCAGACCCGCAAACCCCAGCGTCAGGCCCAGCCACTGGCGCCGCGTCACATGACCGCCGGTGGCCGAGAGCCACACCGCGGTGAGCACCGGTTGCAAGCCGACCACCAACGCCGACAGCCCAGAGCCCATGCCAGCCTTCACCGCCGCCCACACGCCCCCGAGGTAGCCCGCGTGCATGAGGACGCCCAGCACCGCCAGGTGCAGCCACTGCCGCCGGTCCTTCGGCCAGGCCACCTTGGCCAACCAGATCCAGGGCAGAAAGCACAGGATGGACAGGGCATAGCGCCAGGCCAGGAAGGTCATGGGTGGCGCGTACGGCATGCCGTAACGCGCCACGATGAAACCCGTGCTCCAGATCAGCACGAACACCCAGGGCATGGCGCGCAGCCAGCCGTTGTCGGACGCAGAAGCCACCATTGCAGAAAAATGAAGTGCCGTCAGCGCGCCTTGGCCCGGATCTCGGGCAGCGCCTTTTGCAGGTAATAGACCATGGACCAGACGGTCAGCACCGCCGCCACCCAGATGAGCAGCGTGCCCCACCAGCGGGTATCGAGCAGGCCCAGCACCATGCCGTCAAAGAGCAAAAACGGAATGGCCACCATCTGCACCGTGGTCTTGAGTTTGCCCACCATGTGCACTGCCACGCTCTTGTTGGCGCCGATCATGGCCATCCACTCGCGCAGGGCGGAAATGGCGATCTCCCGACCGATGATGATCAGGGCCACGAACACGTCGGCGCGGTCGAGGTGCACCAGCACCAGCACGCAGGCACAGACCAGGAACTTGTCGGCCACGGGGTCGAGGAAGGCCCCGAACGACGAGGTCTGGTTGAGCTTGCGGGCCAGGAAGCCATCGGCCCAATCGGTGATGGCAAACACCACGAACAGCACCGTGGCAATCAGGTTCTGCAAGGGCTGGCTCAACCCCGGCCAGTAAAACACGGCGACGATGAGCGGGATCGCGGCGATCCGGGCCCAGGTCAGCAGGGTGGGCAGGTTGAAGAACATGGCCGTCATTATGCGGGGCTTTTGGGGCGTGTCCGGGGCGGCGCACTGTCGCCATCGCGGCTCAGTGCAGCGCGCGGTAAATGGCGTCGGCCAGCTCGGCGGAAATGCCATCGACCGTGGCCAGGTCCTCGGCGCTGGCCGCCGCTACGCCGCGCACGCCGCCGAACCGCTGCAGCAGGCGCGCCCGCTTCTTGGGCCCCACGCCCGGAATGTCTTCCAGCTGGCTGCCGCCGGTGCGGGTCTTGGCGCGCTGCGCCCGCATGCCGGTGATGGCGAAGCGGTGCGCCTCGTCGCGGATCTGGGCCACCAGCATCAGCGCGGCCGAATCGGCGCCCAAGTAAATCTTCTCGCGGCCGTCGGCAAACACCAGTTCCTCCAGCCCCACCTTGCGGCCCTCGCCTTTTTCCACGCCCACCAGACGGCCCAGGTCCAGCCCCAGCGACTCGAACACCTCGCGCGCCACGCCCACCTGGCCTTTGCCGCCATCGATGAGCACGATGTCGGGCAGGCGGTGCTGGCCCCCTTTGGGCGAACCGTCGTCCTCGCGCAGCGCCTGCGCCAGTTTGCCGTAGCGCCGCTGCAGCACCTGCCGCATGGCGGCATAGTCGTCGCCGGGGGTGATGCCGTCGATGTTGTAGCGCCGGTACTGGGCGCTCTGCATCTTGTGGCCCTCAAACACCACGCACGAGGCCACGGTCGATTCGCCCGCGGTGTGCGAGATGTCAAAGCACTCGATGCGCAACTGCTCCAGCGCGTCTTCGGGCAGATCGAGCGCCTGGGCCAGTGCCCGGGTGCGCGCCTGCTGGGACCCCTCTTCGGCCAGCAGCCGCGCCAGCTGGATCTCGGCGTTCTTCTGGGCCATGTCCAGCCAGGCGCGCCGGTGCTCGCGCGGGTTGAACACCGTGTGCAGCCGTATGCCGCTCTGCTCGGTCAGCAGGTCGATCAGGTGATCGTCCACCGCCGCGCCCAGCACCAGTACGGGCGGGGGTGGCACGCCGGTGTAGTGCTGGGCCATGAAGGCCTCCAACACCCGCTGCTCCACCGTCGCCGCGGCGTTGGACACGTCCTCTTCCAGTGCGGCGAGCACCGCGCCGTCTTCCACATGGGTGGGGAAATACGGCCGGTCACCCAGGTGGCGCCCGCCGCGCACCATGGCCAGGTTCACGCAGGCGCGCCCGCCCTGCACCTTCACCGCCAGAATGTCCACGTCCTGGTCGCTGGTGCTTTCCATCGTCTGCTGGTGCAGCACCTTGGAAAGCGCGGCGATCTGGTTGCGCACCTCCGCCGCCTGCTCAAAGGCCAGCTGTTCGGCGTGGGCCAGCATGCGCTGCTCCAGCTCGTCGAGCACGGTCTGGGTTTCGCCGCGCAGGAAGGCGCTGGCGCTGCGCACGTCGGCCGCGTAATCGGCCGGGCTCACAAACCCCACGCACGGGCCGCTGCAGCGCTTGATCTGGTACAGCAGGCAGGGGCGCGTGCGGTGGTTGAACACCGTGTCTTCGCACGTGCGCAGGCGAAACACCTTCTGGATGAGCTGGATGGTTTCCTTCACCGCCCAGGCGTTGGGGTACGGGCCGAAATACTGGTGGCGCTTTTCCACCGCGCCGCGGTAGTACGACACGCGGGGGTAATGCTCCGGGCGGGGCGTGCCGGTGGCGCCGTCGGGGCTGGCGGCCACCGCGGGCGTCCAGTTGCTGGCGCTCAGCCTCAGGTAGGGGTAGCTTTTATCGTCCCGAAACAGGATGTTGAAGCGCGGCTGCTGCGTCTTGATGAGGTTGTTTTCGAGCAGCAGCGCCTCGGCCTCGGAGCGCACCACGGTGGTTTCCATGCGCGCGATCTTGCTGACCATGTGGCCGATGCGCGTGCCGTCGTGGCTGCGGGTGAAATAGCTAGACACGCGGCGCTTGAGGTCGCGCGCCTTGCCCACGTACAGCAGCAGGCCGTGGGCATCGAAATAGCGGTAGACGCCCGGCAGCGACGGCAAGGCGGCCACTGCCTTGAGCAGGTCTTCGGGGTGCGGACTCGTCATGGTGTGACGCGATTGTGGCACCAAGCCGGCGACAATTCCGCCCATGCAAAACGACGGACCGCCTCTGCGCTGGGACATTTTCTGCCGTGTGATCGACAACTTCGGCGACGTGGGCGTGTGCTGGCGCCTGTCGCGCGAACTGGCAGCACGGGGCCAACGGGTGCGGCTGTGGCTGGACCAGACCGACACGCTGCACTGGATGGCCCCCGGTGCGCTGGAAGGCCGATACACGGGCATCGAGGTGTTGGCCTGGGAGAGCGAATGGCCCACCTCGACGCACGCCCACCTGCCCCGCTCCGACGTGTGGGTCGAGGCCTTTGGCTGCGAGCCGCCCGACGGCTTCATTGCCCAGCAGCGTCCACTCTGGGCTGGCGACGAGGCCCCGGTGTGGATCAACCTGGAGTACCTGAGCGCCGAGGCCTACGTGGAGCGCATGCACCGCCTGCCCTCGCCCCTGATGCGTGGGCCGGGCCAGGGCTGGACCCGCTGGTTTTTCTACCCTGGGTTCACGCCGGCCACGGGCGGCCTGCTGCGCGAAACCGACCTGCACGTCCGCCAAGCGGCCTTCGACCGCCTCACGTGGCGCCAGGCGGCACATCGGTCAACCAACACGGCGGACCTTTCGACGACTGGCACCGCGTCCAGCCGCCCCTCTGACCTCCTCCCTTCCCTCTGGATCAGCCTGTTTTGCTACGAGCCCCCCGCACTGCCCTGGTTGCTTGGGCACTTGCGGCAGACGCCAGACACCGCCTTGGCCATCACGCCCGGCCGGGCCGATGCCGCCGTTCGGCAGTGGCTGGCGCCACGGCCGCTGCCCCGCCACTGGCTGCGGCGGCCCTTCGTCGACCAGCCCGCCTTCGACGAAATGCTGTGGGCCTGTGACCTCAACTTCGTGCGCGGGGAAGATTCGCTGGTGCGCGCCCTCTGGGCGGGACAGGCCTTTGTCTGGCATATCTACCCCCAGCACGACCGCGCACACCACGACAAGCTCGTCGCCTTCCTGGACTGGCTGGACGCCCCGGCCGACCTGCGGCAGCTGAACCTGTTCTGGAACGGCTTGGGTGGCGAGCCACCGCCGGACCTGTCGCCGCAGCGCCTGCACGCCTGGGCCAGCGTGACCCGCACAGCCCGTGACCGCTTGTGGCAACAGCCCGACCTGAGCACACAGCTGCTGCGCTTCGTCATGGAAAAACGGTAAAATGCTGGGTTTTGCGACACGTTCGCCCACCGCCGCGCGCAGAGGTTTCGCCCTGGCTTGAGCGGCAACAACTCACGGAAACACCATGAAAATCGCTCAAGAAATCCGCGCCGGCAACGTGATCATGCACGGCAAGGACCCGATGATCGTCCTGAAAACCGAATACGCCCGTGGCGGCCGCGGCGCCGCCACCGTGCGCATGAAGCTCAAGGCCCTGCTGAGCAACATGGGCACTGAAGTCGTGTTCAAGGCCGACGACAAAATCGACAACGTCATCCTCGACAAGAAAGAGTGCACCTACTCCTACTTCGCCGACCCGATGTACGTGTGGATGGACACCGAGTACAACCAGTACGAAGTGGAAGCCGGTAACATGGGCGACGCCATCAACTACCTCGAAGACGGCATGGCCGCCGAAGTGGTGTTCTACGACGGCAAAGCCATCTCGGTGGAACTGCCCACCAGCGTGGAACGCGAAATCACCTGGACCGAGCCCGCCGTCAAGGGCGACACGTCCGGCAAGGTGCTGAAGCCCGCCAAGATCGCCACCGGCTTCGAAGTGGCCGTGCCCCTGTTCGTGGACCAGGGCGACCGCATCGAAATCGACACCCGTACCGGCGAATACCGCAAGCGCGTCTGAACGCGGCACGCGTTTTGCTGTCAAAAAGGCTCTGCGGAGCCTTTTTTTGTGCCCGCTTTCCAGGAGCCCCTCGCATGGACACCCACCAGAACAACAAAACCCACCAACTCAGCGCGCAACGGCTGGCCGATGCCGCCGTCGAGATGCACCTCATGTCGGACGAGCACCCCAAACTCGAAGCCGACGCCTACCGCCTCGCTTTTGCCGACCCCGAGTTCCTGCTGCGCCGCGAAACCCGCGGCATCCGCTTCCAGCTCGAACTGCTCAAGCCCGACCTGGCCCAACAGGAGCATGGCATCGAGAACACCATTGTGGTGTTCGGTAGCGCGCGTTTCCGCGAGCCGGCCGAGGCGCAACGCCAGCTGGACGAAGCCCGGGCCAGCGGAAACGCCCACGCCATCCGCCGCGCCGAAGCGCTGCTGCGCAACGCCCACTACTACGACAAGTCACGCCGCTTTGCGCAGCTGGTGGCCGATTACAGCCTCACCTGTCCCAAGGCCGACCAGCTCTACATCGCCACCGGCGGCGGGCCAGGCATCATGGAAGCCGCCAACCGTGGCGCCCACGACCGGGGTGTGCTCAACGTCGGCCTCAACATCCTGCTGCCCCACGAGCAGGAACCCAACCCCTACATCAGCCCGGAGCTGTGCTTCAAGTTCCACTACTTCGCGCTGCGCAAGATGCACTTCCTCATGCGCGCCAAGGCGCTGGTGGCCTTCCCGGGCGGCTTTGGCACGCTCGACGAGCTGTTCGAGGTGATGACCCTGGTGCAGTGCAAAAAGGCCAAACCCGTGCCCATCTTCCTGTTCGGCTCCGAGTACTGGAAACGGCTGGTCAACTTTGACGTGCTGGTCGAAGAAGGGGCGATTTCACCGGAAGACCTGGAACTGTTCGAATACGTGGACGAACCCGAGCAGGCCTGGGAGGGCATCAAACGGTTCTACAACCTGCCCGACGCCTGTCCGGTGGCCTGAACCGGCTGGCTGGGGGCAGGAGCCCCCTGCCTGGTCAGCGGCGCTCCGGCACCGCATCGCGCGGCACCGGGGCCTGCGAGCGCAGCTTCAGGTGCAGCGCAGCTTGCCCCATGAGGTTGGCCGACACCGGGGCCGTGACGAACACGAACAAGGTGATCAACAGCTCGGCCACCCCGGGGCGGCCGTGTGCCAGCGTCACCAGCATCGATGCCAGCAGCACCCCGCCCACTCCCAGCGTGGAAGCCTTGGTCGGGGCGTGCAGGCGCATGTAAAAGTCGGGGAAGCGGACCAGCCCGATCGCGCCCACCAGCAGGAAAAACGACGCCAGCAGGACCAGCAGGGCTGCGGCATTCTCAAGCCATTGCGTCATGGTTCGTTCTCCTCTCGTTCACTCGATCACGTCGCCACGGGTCACGTAGCGCGCCAGGGCCACGGTGGACACGAAACCCATCATCGCCACCAGCAAGGCGGCTTCAAACAGCAGCTCGGTGTCCCAGCGGATGTCCAATAGGATGACAAGCGCCACCATGTTCATGTAGAGCGTGTCGATCGCCAGCACGCGGTCGGGCAGCTCGGGCCCACGCAGCAGGCGCCAGCTGCAAAGCACCACCGCCAGCGCCACCGCCACGATGCCGACGTTGAGCGCCATGTCAAGCCATACCGTCATGTGGACCTCCTGAAAGCGGTGCCCGCGTCATCGATCCGGAAAATCCGGATCAGCGGGGCCTCGTAACGGTGTTTCATGTCGCGCACCATGGCCGCGGCATCGTCGCAGTTCAGGGCATGGACCAGGATCTCGCCCTTCACGTCGTCCACCACGATGGAGACCGTGCCCGGCGTGGTGGTGATGATGCTGGCAAAGAAGGCATTGACGCGAGGATGGGTGGTGGCCAGCGGCACCCGCAGCCAGGCTGGCTTGGGCTTGCCCATGGGGCCCAGCGTGATGCGCGCGACCGTGACGTTGGACACGACGATGTCCCACAGCACCACCCCCACGAGGCGGAAGGCCTGCCCCCAGCGCACCCGGCTGGCCTGGTCCAGGAACGGGGCCAGCAGGTGGGGCAGCCCCCACGCCATCAAGAGGGCCGACAGGACGTGCACCAGCGCCAGGCTGTGCGACAGCACCAGCCAGGTCACCGTCAGTTGCAGCGACAGCACCGGGTGGGGAAACACCCGGCGCCAGCCGCGTTCTGCTTGGGGCGCGCTCATGGTTTGTTCTCCTCGATGGATGGTGCAAGCGGTGACTCGACCGGCGCCGCATCACCGCGCCGGAACGGCCCACGGCTGCCGTCGTAGGGCAAGGTGGTGCGCAGGTCGGCGCCCCCCTGGCGGCCGAGCACAGCGGCCGCGTAGCCCGCCTTGTCGGTGAGCTGCTGGGCCGCCGCGTCTGTGTAGGCCTTGATGGGGGCAGCAAACACCGCCATGGCCACGGTCACGGCCATGAAGGCCCAGGCCGAGGCCAGCAACTTGGGGCTGGAGCCCGAGGCATGGACATTTTCGTCGGGCTGGACGTGCCAGAACACGACCACGCCCGCGCGCGCCAGACCGACGATGGTGAGGAACCCCACCACCAGCACCACCGTCCACACCCAGGCCTGGCCAGGGAGCCCGGCCGAACTTTCCAGGATCATCAGCTTGCCCAGAAAACCAGGCAGCGGGGGCAGGCCAGCGGCCGAAGCCGCACCGAACAGCATCATCACCCCGAGCAGCACCGGCTCGCGCACGGCGGGGGCCGGCTGCAAGCGGTCGTAGGTGGCACCGCGCTGCGAGGCCATCAGTTCGACAAAGAGAAACAAGCCCGCGATCACCACCGTGCTGTGCAGGGTGTAGTACAGCGCAGCCGAGAGCGTTTCGGGCGTGAACAGGGCCACACCCGCCAGGATGGTGCCAACCGACGACACCGTCAGGTAGGCCACCAGCCGGCCCAGGCTGTGCGAGGCGAGCGCGCCGAACACGCCCAGCACACTGGTGGTCAGCGCCAGCGGCAGCAGCCAGTCGGCGGCCGTCAGGCTCGCGGCCCCGGCGTCCACCCCGAAGATGACCCAATGCACCCGCACGATGCTGTACACCCCCACCTTGGTCATGATGGCAAACAGCGCCGCCACGGGCGCACTGGCCGCAGCGTAGGTGCCAGGGAGCCAGAAGTACAAAGGCACCAGTGCCGCCTTCAGGCCGAACACCACGAGCAGGACCAGCGCAGCCGACTGGGCCAGCCACAGGGCATCGCTGTCCAGCCGGGCCACGTGCAGGGCAGCATCGGCCATGTTCAGCGTGCCGGTGGTCGAGTACACCATCGCCAGGCCGATCAGGAACAGGGCCGACGCGGTAAGGTTCAGCACCACGTAGTGCACCCCCATGCGCAACCGCTCGCGCCCCAGCCCGTGCAACAGCAGCACATAGGAGGCGATCAGCAGCACCTCGAAGAACACGAACAGGTTGAACAGGTCGCCAGTGAGGAAGGCGCCGCTCAGGCCCATCAACTGGAACTGGAACACCGCATGGAAGTGGCGACCGCGTGTGTCCCAGCCGCCACAGGCGTACCACAGCACCGGCAGCGCCACCACGTAGGTGAGCGTGAGCATCAGGGCCGACAACCGGTCCACCACCATCACGATGCCGAACGGCGCGGGCCATTCGCCCAGTTCATAGACCGTGAGTTCGCCCCCGTGCGCCCGCCACAGCAGGCCGATTGCCATGACCAGGCCGAGCGCCGTGGACGCCAGCCCCAGCCAGCGGCGCCAGCGCAGGCGCCCGTGGTGGTGCCCCCCGCCCAGGGCCGACAGCCCCGCGTGATCGCCCAGCAGCAGGTGCGCCATCGCCGTGAACGACGGCAGCAACACCGACAGCACCGGGGCATGCTGCCCCCAGAAATCCAGCAAGGCTTGCAACATCAGGCACGCCCCCCGTGATCGCTGGCCCCGGGTGCCGTGCCGCCCGGCGCCACGTAACCCACGGCATGACCAGGCTCATGGCCGTCGACATGGTCGCTGCCCGACTCGTGGCGGTTGCGCAGCGCCAGCTCGATCACGAACCCGGTGGTGGCAAAACCGATCACGATGGCGGTCAGCACCAGCGCTTGCGGCAGCGGATCGGCCACCAGCTCCTGCCCGACCAGGATGGGGTGGGCATCGGTCCACAGGCGGCCCATCACGAAAATGAACACGTTGACCGCGTAACCGATGAGGGACAGACCCAGCACCACCGGAAAGGTGCGCCCACGCAGCAAGAGGTAAATGCCACAGGCGGTGACCAGCCCGATGCCGCTGGCCAGAAGAAATTCCATGCTGATCATGCGTTGCTCCGGTCGGCCACGGCAGGGCCCTCAACGCTGGCCGTACCCAGCACCGAGATCGTCAACAGGGTGGCGCCCACCACAGTGAAGTAGACACCCAGGTCAAACAGTGCCGCCGAGGCCAGCGGCAATTCGCCCAGCCAGCCCACATGGGGGTGGCCATGGGCACTGGTCAGGAAGGGGCGCCCGAACAGGAACGCCGCAGCGCCAGTGACGCCAGCGATCGTGAGGCCGGAGCCGATCCAGCGCACGAAACGGCGACCGCCCTCGGCACGCAGGTAGGTTTCGGCGCGGTCCTGGCCCAAGGCCATGAACTGCAACACCAGCGCCACCGCGGTGATCAGGCCCGCAATGAAACCGCCACCGGGCATGTTGTGGCCACGCATGAAGATGTAGACCGTGAACACCATGGCCACCGGCAACACTACCGAAGCGGCCACCCGCAGCAACAACGGGTGCTGGGCAAAGGTCCAGTTGCGCCCCTCAGGGTCGACCGATGGCCGGCGCGTACGCATGCCCTCCATCAGCGCCAGCACGCCAACGGCGGCAATGCCCAGCACCGTGATTTCGCCGAAGGTGTCGTAGCCCCGGAAGTCAACCAGGATGACGTTGACCACGTTCGACCCGCCGCCCAGGGGCAAGGCGTTCTCCAGGAAGTACCACGCGATGGAGCTGTGGTCGCGGGTCATCATCACCCAGGCGATCCAGGCCACGCCCGCGCCACCGGCCAGGGCGATGGCGGCATCGCGCACCCGCGTGCCAGTGCTCGATTCGCGCGGCGTGTGGTTGGGCAGCAGGGCCAGGCCCATGAGCAGCAGCACCGTGGACACGAGCTCCACCGACAGCTGGGTCAGCGCCAGGTCGGGGGCCGACAGGCTGACAAACGACAGCGAAGTGACCAGACCGACCACGCCCACCAGCACCACGGCCTGGAAGCGGCGGTGGTGCGTCACCACCAGCGCCACGCAGGTGGCCAGCAGAAGCAACCACACGGCCATCGACAGGGGATTGGCCGGCAACAGTTCACGCGCCCCGCTGCCAACGGAGCGCCCCAGCAGCGGCGCCGCGCCGACCACGATGACCGCGCCAAGCATCCAGGCCAAGTAGCGCTGCAACGAGCCGCTCTCGAACAGGCTGGTGACGCGACCCGCCATGGCGAACAGGCCATCGATGGTGGCCTCGAACAGTTGGCGGCCCGTGGCGCGGCCAAACCACGCCTCGGAGCTGATGCGGTGCAGCCGCTTGCCGCGCGCCAGCACGGCGTACAGGGCGATGCCAGCCACCAACGCGATCGCGCTCATCAGCAGCGGCAGATTGAAACCGTGCCATAGGGCCAGGTGGTAGTCCGGCAAATCCCCTGCCACCAGGGCGGTGGCCGCCACGTGCACCAGCGGGCCGAACGTGACCGCGGGCAGCAGACCGACCACGATGCACAGTATCACCAGCAGGATGGCCGGCAGCTTCATGCCCAGCGGTGGCTCGTGTGGGTGGGTGTTGGGGACATCGCCCAGCGGGCCATTGAAATAGGTGTCGTGCACGAAGCGCAGGGAATACGCCACGCTGCAGATACCCGCCAGCGTGACCGCCACCGGTACCAGCCAGCCCCAGACGCCGCTCGTCCCCACCACCGCCTCGGTGAAGAACATTTCCTTGGACAGGAAGCCGTTGGTCAGCGGGACACCGGCCATGGAGGCCGCCGCCACCATCGACAGCGTCGCTGTCCACGGCATGAGCGACCACAGCCCACCCAGCTGGCGCATGTCGCGCGAGTGGGTTTCGTGGTCCACGATACCGGCGATCATGAACAGCGAGGCCTTGAAGGTGGCGTGGTTCAGCACGTGGAACACCGCCGCCACCGCGGCCAGCGGCGAGCCCAACCCGACCAGAAAAGTCACCAACCCGAGGTGGCTGACCGTGGAGTAGGCCAGCAGCCCCTTGAGGTCGTGCTTGAAAATGGCGATGAAGGCCGCGAACAGCACCGTCACCAGCCCGGCCGCCGTCACGATGGCCTCGAACCAGCCCGAGCCGGCCAGCACCGGGTACATGCGCATCAGCAGGAACACCCCCGCTTTCACCATGGTGGCCGAGTGCAGGTAGGCCGACACCGGCGTGGGCGCGGCCATGGCGTCGGGCAGCCAGAAGTGGAACGGGAACTGCGCGCTCTTGGTGAAGGCCCCCAGCAGAATCAGCAGCAACGCGGGCACAAACAGCGGGTCGGCCTGGATCTCGGCCGCCCGGCCGGTCATCTCGCTGAGCTCGAAGGTGCCCGCGATCAGCCCCAGCAGCACGAAGCCCCCCAGCATGGCCAGACCACCGCCGCCCGTCACCGCCAGGGCCTGGCGGGCGCCGCTGCGGGCATCGGGCCGGTGGCTCCAATAGCCCACCAGCAGGAACGACGACACGCTGGTCAGCTCCCAGAACACCACCAGCAGCAGCAGGTTGTCCGAAAGCACCACCCCCAGCATGGCGGCCATGAACAGCATCATCACCGCGTAAAACTTGGCCACCGAATCGGTGGGGCTCAGGTAGTAGCTGGCGTACAGGATGATGAGCAGGCCGATGCCCATGATGAGCCCGGCGAACATCAACGACAGGCCGTCGAGCCGGAATCCGAGGTTCAACCCGATTTGCGGCACCCACGGCAGGAACTCGACGACGGTTTGCCCGTCGAAGATGGCAGGCGCATGGGACAACAGCAGCAGCAGGCTGGCGGCCGTCACTGTGGCGGCCGCAAGGGCCGTGAGGGGGCGTGAACGCGGCCCCAGCCACCATGTGACCAGTGTGCCGACCAGCAAGGGCAATAAAACGATCAGCAGCAACACGGCGTTTGTCTTCTTTGTTGTGAACGGGGCGTGCACCCAGCACACGCCCCTGGCCCGGGTCGGGCCGAAAGAGAAACGCCGATTGTAGTGAAGCCGCGGTCAGCGCTGCGCCGGGGCCTTGGCGGCCGGATCGTCACCCACCAGAGGGGCTTGGGCCACCGTCGCCTCGCCACCCGCTTCACGCACTGCCGCGCGCGCCAGCAGGTGCGATGCCACGGGCAAAGTGGCCAGGAGGAAGCCCAGCACCAGCAACAGGCGCCAGGTCCATTCCCCATCGCGCGCCACCAGCATGGCCCCCACGCACACCAGCGCCAGGGCCAGCGTACCGGCCTTGGTGGCGGCGTGCTGCCGCGCCAGAGCGTCTGGCAACACGATCACACCCCAGGCCGCCACCACCAGCAACAGACCGCCCAGCACCAGGCACAACGCCGCCAACACCGTCATGTCCGACCTCCCTTGTCCACCAGGCGCGCCCAGCCGACGGTGGCGACAAACCCGACCAGCGCCAAGCCAATCGCCACGTCCAGGAACACCGTCCGACCGGTGGTCAACGATGCGCCCACACAAAGCGCCACCGCCGCCGCCAGGAAAATGTCCAGCGCCACGATGCGGTCGGCATGCAGCGGCCCCTTCACGATGCGCACCGTGGCCAACGCCGTGGCCACCAGCGCCGCGATCACCAGCACCACCATGGCCGCCGCGATCATGCTCGCACCCCGAACAAGGCCACCAGGCCGGGCTCGAAATCGCGCCGGATGCCCTGCACCAGCGCATCGGTGTCAGAGGCGTCAAGCACGTGCAAGAGCAACTCGCGTTTGTCCATGTCGATGTCCAGTGTGGTGGTACCAGGCGTGAGCGTGACCATGCACCCCAGCAAGGCCGCGCCCTGCGCCGTCATGGGGGCAAAACGCACGCGCAGGAAAGCCGCTGGGGGTGGTCGGCGCTCACCCAGGCCGCTGCGCAAAATGACGGCCACGGTCTGCACACCCGAGACAACCACGGCCTTGACGAATCGCAGCAGCAGCACCAGCGTCGCCCAAGGTTTGAAGGTTCCTGATCGCATCTCAGCGGGCTCCCAGGGTCTGTGCAGCTGCCAGGCTGTAATCCAGCAGCGCCTGCGGGTAGAAGGAAATGGCCAGCGTCACCGCCGCCAGGCCCAACGTGGCCAGCCAGGCGGGCCACAGGCGGGTGGCGGCGGGACATTGCCAGCCGTCATCGGGGTGCGGCTTCCAGAAAGCCTCCATCCAGATCTTCATCATGGAGTACAGGGTCAGCACACTCACCAGTAGGGCCACCACCGTCCAGGTCACGTGCCCCTGGGCGATGGCCTCCTGCAACACCAGCAGCTTGGACCAGAAGCCAGACAGCGGCGGAATGCCCACCAGCGACAGCGCCGGGACCAGGAACAGCACCGCCAGTGCCGGGCGCACCTTGTACAGCCCACCGATGCGGCGCAAGTCGTAACTGCCGGTCAGCCGCCAGACCATGGCCGCAATCAGGAACAGGTTGGCCTTCACCACGATGTGGTGCAGGGTGTAGAACAGCGTGGCCGCGTTGCCGGCCTCGCTGGCCAGCGCAATGCCCAGCAGGATGTAGCCAATCTGGCTGACGATGTGGAAGGCCAGAATGCGCCGCATGTCCCAGTGGTAGGCCGCGCCGAGCACGCCGAACAGCATGGTGGCGGCCGCCACCCAGCCGAGCGCCTCGAACAGCAGGCCGGGCGCGGTGGCGAACAAGTCCCCCATGGAGCGCAGCACCGCGTACACGCCGACCTTGGTCAGCAGGCCCGCGAACAGCGCCAGCACCGGCGCCGGCAGCGTGTGATACGACGCCGGCAACCAGGCGAACAGCGGGAAAGCGCCCGCCTTGATCAGGAACGCCAGCAGCAGACCCGACAGCACCAGCGTCTGCACCCAGGCAGAGAGCTGCGGTGCGGCCTGGGCGATGGCGCCATAGTTCAGGTGCCCGGTGGTCGCGTACACCATGCCCACCGCCACCAGCAGCAACAGCGTGCCGAACATGTTGAGCACGAAGTACTTGAAGGTGGCATCGAGCTGGTCCACCCGCCCACCGATGGCGAACAGGCCCACCGCGCAGATGAGCATCACCTCGAACCACACGTAGAGGTTGAACAGGTCGGCGGTGGCAAACGAGCCGCCCACACCGACCAGCACACCATGCAGCAGCGGCAGCAGCAAGGGATGGCGCGGCTGCGTGTCGGCGTCGCTGGCCAGGAACAGCAGCGCTGCCGCCCCCATGAGCGCCGTGATGAGGACCAGCGCCGCACTGGTGCGGTCCACCGCAAACTCGATGCCAAACGGCACGCCCCACCCACCAAAGGCCACCCGCGCGGCTTCGTCCTGGTGCGCCAGACCCACCAGCGCGATCGCACACGCGAGAAAACCAACAATGCCCGCATAACTCAGCGCCTGCTGGGCACCGGGTCGCTTCTGGGCCAGGGTGGTGGCCACCACCGTTACCAAAGGCACCAGCACAGGGGTCACGGCCAACGCACTCATCGCGGCCCTCCTGTGGCAGACACGGGGGGCCAGGCTGGGTCGTGCCTTTCACCGGCATAGGGCGGCTTCACCGGGTGATCGGGCAATGGCTCGGCCGCCCGCAAGGCGAGCGCGTCGTCGGTATCGGCGCGCTGGATCAGGCGCAGCACAAGCGCAAGCGAGAAGCACACCAGCGCAAAGCCGATCACGATGGCCGTCAGCACCAGGGCCTGCGGCAAGGGGTTGGCTGCATCGCGCAGCGTCGTCTCGCCCAGCGGCACCACGGCCGGCGCCGCCGAACCAAGCCGGCCCGCGGCAAAGAGCACCAGGTTGACGGCACTGCCCAGCACCCCCAGGCCCAGCACACAGCGGAACACGTCTTTCGACAGCGCCAGCACCACGCCAGCGCTCACGGTCACCCAGACCGTCAGGGCCAATACCCAGATCATGTGGAATCTCCTCGGCCGCCCTGCGCCGGCTCGGCGGCGGCCCCCTCTCCGTCTTCTCCAAGGGCCAGCAGCGCCAGGGCATAGCCAGCCAGCGCCCCCCAGACGCACAGATAAACACCTATGTCAAACATGAGCACGGTCGAAACCGTCAGGTCGGTCACGCCGAGCGGGATCTCGCCCCACCAGTGGGTGAGGTAAGGCTGTCCCTGCCACCAAGCCGGCAGGCCCGAAAGAGCCCCCACGCCCACGCCGGCCGCGGCCAGGCGCATGGGCGAACGCAGCGGCAGGCGCCGGGCCGCCGCATCGCTGCCACGGGCCACGGCCCACAGCACCGAGGCACTCACGGCCACCAGTCCGCCGATGAAACCACCACCGGGCTCGTTGTGGCCGCGAAACAGCACCCACAGCGAGGCCGCCAGGATCACCCAGTACAAGGGGCCCGCCACGGCCTCCAGAATCACCAGCCGTCGGTTCATGACTGCTCCTTGCGGTTCGCGGCCTGGCGCATCTGCGCCCGCACCGCCTGCAACAGCGGCCAGGCCGCCAGGAACGACAGCATCACCACCGTGATCTCACCCAGCGTGTCCAGGGCGCGGAAGTCCACCAGGATCACGTTCACCACGTTGCGGCCGTGCGCGTCGGGCACACTGCGCTCAGCAAAGAAGCCCGACAAGGCCGGGTCCAGCGGCCCCGCCACCGACACCAGCAGCCACAGCGCCACCACGCCGCCAAAAGCAATGGCCACGGCCCAGATGCCCCAGCGCGGCGGCTCAGGCAGGCCCTGCCCCCGCCCCTTCAGCCGCAGCTTGAGCAACACCGAAGCCACCACGATCACGAACACCGACTCGACGACGAACTGGGTGAAGGCCACATCGGGCGCACCGGCATACAGGAAGAACACCGCGCTACCGAACCCCACCAGGCCAGCCGCCAGCAGCAGCACCAGGCGGTCGCGCTGGCGTGTGGCCAGCCAAGCCCCGGCGGCGATCAGGGCACAGGCCCCCGCAAATCCAGGCGAAACCCCGTCCCAGGCGGGCCATGCCCAATGGGCCGAGCCGGCCAGCAGCACCCCGCCCATCGCCAGCGTGACCGTGGCCAGCAACAGCACCCCGTAGCCGGGCAGACGCCCGTGCTGCAACCTGCGGGTCGAGGCGGCCGCGAACGCAGGGATGCCCCGCAGCAAGCGATCGTAGTGCGACGACATGCCCATGGGCCCCACCCGCTGCGCCACGCGTTCGAACAGACGGTGCAAGGGGTCCCACAGGAAAAAGACCGCCAGCCCGACCGCCAATGTGATCGCCACCGACGTCAGCGCCGGCCCCACCTCCAGCGCCAGCCCCACAATGACCGCTTCCGTGCCCGGCGTCATGGCCACTGACGCCTGGGCAATCAAATCCTGCACGATGAAGGGAAACAGCCCGAGCAGGATGCCGATGCCCGACAGCACCAGCGGGGGCCCCACCAGCGCCGGACCGCCCTCGTGGGCCTCCGGCGTCACGTTGCTGCCGGGGTGGCGCCAGAACACACGGATCGCCGCCACACCCGCCACGGCCACTGCGATGGCGCCAAAAATCGTGTTGGCGGCGCGCGCAAAGGCAAACACATCGTCAGCCCCCTTGGCCGCCAGAATGATGTCTTTGGCAATGTAGCCAAACGACATCGGCATACCGGCCATGGAAGCCCCTGCCAGCAACGCCGCTGCGGCTGTCCAGGGCATGGCGTGGCGCAGGTTGCCCAGCCGGTCGATGACGCGGGTGCCGGTGCCGTGGTCGATGTTGCCGGCCACGAAGAACAGTGGCGCCTTGTACAGCGCATGCGCCAGCAGCAGGGCACCCACCGCCACCGTGGCCCCCTCGCCGCGCAGCCCCACCAGCGTCACCAGCGTGCCGAGTGTGGCCACCGTCGACCAGGCCAGGATGCGCTTGAGGTCCCGTTCGCGCAAGGCCAGCACCATGCCCCAGGCGGCGGTGATGGAGCCCGCGCCTTTGAGGGCCCACTCCCAGAGCGCCCATTCGCCAAAACCGGGGTCCAGGCGCGCCAGCAGGTACACCCCGAGCTTGACCATGGTGGCCGAATGCAGGTACGCCGACACCGGTGTGGGCGCCGACATGGCGTTGGGCAACCAGAAATGGAAGGGGAACTGGGCGCTCTTGGTGAACGCGCCCACCAGGATCAGCAACAAGGCCACCGTCAGCTGCGGTGTGGCATCGACCTGGGGCAACTGCGCCACGATGGCGCTGACCGAATAGGTGCCCATGGCCTGACCGAGCACGATGAAGCCCGCCAACAAGGCCAGCCCCCCGGTGCCTGTGACAAGGAACGCCTGCTGGGCCGACTTGCGGCTGCTCTCCTGCTCGTGGTTGAAACCCACCAGCAGGAAGGACATGAGGCTGGTCATCTCCCAAAAGAGGAAGAGGACGATCAGGTTGTCGGCCGTCACGCAGCCGATCATCGCCACCATGAACAGCGAGAGCAGCACGTACAGCCGGTTTTGCTGCGGGTGCCCGGCCAGGTAGCCACCCGCATAGACGAACACCGCCGTGCCCACGCCCGTGATCATCAACAGCATCAGCACCGACAGGCCGTCCACATGAAACGCCAGGTCCACCCCCAAGGCCGG
>Ga0208242_100465_pt1 | contig 25399 bp, 23 predicted proteins | sample SubbioAug_CSW13A_FD_184825 | JGI IMG/M metagenome (GOLD analysis project Ga0208242, IMG submission 184825) | Serpentinite rock and fluid subsurface biosphere microbial communities from McLaughlin Reserve, California, USA - CR12Aug_CSW13A (SPAdes) | ecosystem: Environmental > Terrestrial > Deep...
GCTACGCCCCGAACGACCTGCAGGTGGGGCAGACGGGCAAGATCGTGGCGCCGCAGCTCTACATCGCCTGCGGCATCAGCGGCGCGATCCAGCACCTGGCGGGCATGAAGGACTCCAAGGTGATCGTGGCGATCAACAAGGACCCCGAGGCGCCCATCTTCAGCTTGGCCGACTACGGCCTGGCGCTTCAAGCATTCCAGTGCCGCTGCGGGGATCACCAAAACCGCACGGGCCAAAGCCCAGAAAGGAGCCGATCAAACGACCCAGCCGTTAGACTTATCCACAACCAACTGACAAAACATCCTTAAAACTAGTGGCTCAATATTCGGCGTGAACACTGGCTCAGTTTGTACGGTGAATCAACAGCGTGTCCGGCGGCTGCAGGACACGCGACACATTGAGCGTCGTTTCGCTGTGACGCACCGGAAGGATGCTGATGCAAGCCTCCTGGTGCCGAGCACCATGCGCCACTGAAGGTGGATTACTTGAAGCTGGCGATCGCCATTTCTTTGATTTTGCCACCTTCCACCACACCCACACGGGTGTTCGCCAAGGTGCCGCCCCGAGCGTCCACGCCGTCAATGCTGTGCGGGTTCTGGCTCGACTTGAGCGTCTTGAAGGCTTTATCGAGTTGAGCCCGGATGGCGGCAGTATCCGAGGTGGTGCCGGCCAACTTCATGGCCTGAGCCGTGGCAAGCATAGCGGTATAGTTCAGCGACATTTCCGAACCTGGCATACGGCCTGGGTGAGCCTTCAACCATGTACTGACAAAGGCCTTGGTGCCCGGACGAGCATCATCCACCAGGGGCAGCAAGCCGATGGAGCCTTCGAGCATGTCGTATTTGTCTCCCAGGATGGGCTTCATCTGTTCCATTTTGGCCTGGTCGATCAAGATGAAGCCGCCTTTAAAGCCCAGCTCACGCGCCTGCTTCACCACCAGGGCAGTCGGTTCGGATGCTCCACCGATAAACAGCACGTCGGGCTTGGCTGCCAGCACTTTGCTCACGCCGCTGTAGAAGTCGGTTGCCCGGTTGTAGCTCATGGGGTTCTCGGCCACTACCTCGCCACCAGCAGCGGTCCAGGCCGGCACAAAGGCTTTGGTCCAGGCTTTGGCGTAGTCGTGGTCGGCATTGGCAATGGCCACTTTCTTGCCGAACTTAGCCTGCGCGTGTTTGACGAAGGCCGGGATGTAAGAGGTAAATTCTGGCGGTATGCGCAGCGTCAGCGGGTTGGCGCGCGCAGTGATCTCGGGCACGCTGGAATAAGCCAGCAGCAGCGTCTTGGTGGCCATGTTCTTGGTCTGGATGGCGAAAATGCCGCCGGAATGCGGAGTCATCACCACCGGCGTCTTATGCTCTTGCACCAGGCGCTGGAAGTTGATCCCTGTCTCGGCCGGGTTGTACTTGTCGTCCAGTGCCACCACCTCGAAGCGCACCGGTTTGCCCGCCACTTCAAAACCTGACGCATTGAGTTCGTCAACGGCAAACTTCATGCCGTCGAGTGCATTTTTGCCGTATTGGGCAGCGCCGCCGCTTAGTGGACCGGAGTAGCCGATCTTCACGACTTCCTGAGCCATCGCCGGTGCGCAAGCCAAGAGGCCCGCCATGGCAATAGCGCCTGTGATCTGGGTGAATTGTCTTCTGATCATGAGAGTCTCCTGGTTGGGGGAAAAATGAAATCGAGCAGGGCTCGTGTGTGGACAGGCGTGGATCAAGCGCCTATATAGGCCTTGCGCACGGCCTCGTTGTTCATAAGGCTCTCGCGGTCGCCCTCGAGAACGATGCGGCCGCGCTCGATGACGTAGGCGCGGCTGGCGATCTTGAGGGCCGCGTAAGCGTTTTGTTCGGCCAGCAGCACCGTGGTGCCGGCGGCGTTGATGCCTTTGACGACCTCGAACACCTGCTTGACCACCAGCGGCGCCAGACCGAGCGAGGGTTCGTCGAGCAGCAGCACCTGGGGCCGCCCCATGAGCGCGCGGCCGATGGCCACCATCTGCTGCTGACCCCCGCTGAGCGAGCCGGCCGCGTCGTGGCGCTTCTCGGTCAGGATGGGGAACAAGTCCATCACCTGGTCGAGCCGGCGCTGGTTCTCGGCCTTGTCGCGGTGGTGCACGTAGGCACCGAGCATCAGGTTCTTGAGTACCGACATCTGCGGGAACAGCTTGCGCCCTTCGGGGCACTGCACCACGCCGTGTCGCACCACCTGCGAGGGCTTCATGCCGCGCAGCGAGGTGCTGCCCAAGGCGATGTCGCCGCCCGAGATGGGCGTGAGCCCGGAGATGGCGCGGAAGATGGAGCTTTTGCCTGCCCCGTTGGCGCCCAGCAGCACCACCAGTTCGCCCGCTTCGACGTGCAGGTTGACGTTCTCCAGCGCGCGGAAGGCGCCGTAGTGGAGCGAAACATCCTTAAATGTCAGCATGATCGCTCCCCAGGTAGGCGTCGATCACGGCCGGGTTGGCCTTGACCTCGGCGGGCGTGCCTTCGGCGATCTTCTCGCCGTAGCTGAGCACCAGGATCTTGTCGGCCAGGCTCATGATCATGTCCATCTTGTGTTCGATCAGGCAGACGGTCAGGCCGTTGCCCACCATTTTGCGGATCAGCTCTGCCAGGCCGACGGTTTCTTCCGGGTTGACGCCACCGGCCGGTTCGTCGAGCAGCACCAGCCGCGGTTCGGTGGCCAGCGCAAGCGCAAAGGCCACGCGCTTGCGTTCTTCCTGCGAGATGTCGCCGGCCAGCCGGTGTTCCAGGTGGGCCAGGCCCACGAAGTCCAGTGCGTTGCGCGCCTTCTCACGGCAGATGCGCTCCTCTTCCCGCAGGCGCGAGGATCCGACCAGCACGTCCAGCAGGCCCGAGCGGGTGCGCAGGCGGTGGCCCACGATCAGGTTGTCCAGCACGCTGGCGTTGTCGAACAGCGTGGTCGCCTGGAAGGTGCGCGCCACGCCCAGGCGGGCCACCGCGTCGGTGCGAAGCGAGGTAATGTCACGCCCGTCGTAGGTGATGGTGCCCGAGGTGGGTTTGTGCACCCCGCTGATGAGGTTGAAGAAAGTCGTCTTGCCAGCGCCGTTGGGGCCGATGATGGCGTTGATCTTGCCTTCCTCGATGGTGGTGGAGACGTTGTTGACGGCCGCGTTGCCGCCGAACTTCTTGGTCAGGTGTTCGATCTTGAGCATGGACTTCACCCCTGCTGGGTGGGGTTGCGGGCGGCGGCCTTGCGTGCGCGCCAGCCCAGCCAGGTGCCCACCACGCCGTGCGGCAGGTAGATCACCAGCAGAATCAGGATGGGGCCGAAGATGACGAAGCGGTACTCCTGCAGGAATTGCAGGTACTGCGTGATCCAGGGCACGGAGATGGAGCCGAGCAGCGGGCCGACGAGGGTGCCCAGGCCACCGACCAGCATGTACATGGTCATGTCGAAGGTGTGCGCCACGCTGGCGATGTCCGGCCCCAGGAAGCGCACGAAGCCGGCGTACAGCGCGCCCGCCCAGCCGGCATACAGCACCGAGATGAGGAAGGCCAGCAGCTTGTTGCGCATCAGGTTGATGCCCAGCGCCTCGGCCAGATCGTCGCCGTTGCGGATGGCCATGAAGGTGCGGCCGAGCAGCGAATTGACTATGCGGCGCATGACCCACACGCCCAGCACCAGGAAGAAGTACATCAGGTAGTACAGCTCGCGCGGCGTCTCGAAACCGAAGTCACCGATGGGCTCGGGCGCGGGGATGCCGATGATGCCGACCGGGCCGTGGGTGAGGTCGTCCCACTTCTCGATCACCAGGAAGATGATGTAGCCCACGCAGAGCGTGAAGATGGAGAAGTAGTGGCCCTTCAGGCGCAGCGAGACCCAGCCCAGCGGCAGGCCGATGGCCACGGTGACTACCCCGGCCAGGAAGAACGAGAGCCAGTACGAGTAGTTGTGGTCCACGGTGAGGATGCCCACCGTGTAAGCGCCGATCGCCATGAAGCCGGCGTGCGCCAGGTTGAACTGGCCGGTGTAGCCGACGATGAGGTTCAGCCCCAGTGTCGCGATGGCGAACAGGTAGGCTGTGGACATCACCGTGAGGTGGTAGTCGTTGCCGGTGACGAAGGGGAAGACCAGGCCGGCCAGCAGCAGCAGGGCCCAGCCCAGCGGGCCGTGAAGACGTTCCATCATGTCAATGCGCTCCCTTGAAGATGCCCTGCGGACGGAACGACAGGATGACCACCAGCGCGACGAAGGCGATGATGTCCTTGTAGTGGTCGGAGACATAGAAGGCGCCGAAGGACTCGGCGAAGCCGATGATCAGACCGCCCAGGATGGCGCCGGGTACGCTGCCCATACCGCCCAGGATGATGATCACGAAAGCCTTGGTGATGACCAGATGCCCCATGGCCGGATAGACCAGGTTGATGGGCGCGTACAGCGTGGCGGCGAAGGCGGCGAGCACGCCCGAGACGGCAAAGGTCAGCATGGCCACGCGGTTGGCGTCGATACCCACCAGCGAGGCGCCCTCGCGGTTCTGCGCCATGGCGATGATGGTCGAACCCATGACCGTGCGCGTGAGGAACAGGTGCAGCGCCAGCATGAGTGCAAAGGCCGCCGCAATGATTAGCAGGCGTTGCGCCGGCGCGGTGATGCCGCCGAAGTCGAAGATGCCGGTGTAGGGCGTGGGCATGCGCAGGAAGTCAGGGCCCCAGATGGCTTGCACGCCAGCTTCGAGGAATAGCAGCAGGCCGATGGCCGCGATCATGGGGTGCAGGCCGGTTTCGTGGCGCAGCGGGTGAAACACCAGGCGCTCGGCCGCCGCCGCCAGCACCGCCACCACCGCCGCCGCGCCCAGCATGGCCAGCCAGTAGTTCACGCCCCATTGGGTCATGAGGGTGTAGGCGATAAACGCGCCCACCATGTAGAAGGCGCCGTGCGCAAAGTTGGGCACATGCAGGATGCCGTAAACCAGAGTCAGGCCCAGCGCCACGAGGCTGTAGATGCCTCCCAGCGTCAGGCCGTTGAGCACCTGTTGAAGAAAGATTTCCACTGTCAGAACACTTTCAATAGAGGTTGTGGATGCATGGGAAGATACGTTCCAATTTTTGCCAATATATGCTGCATAGTGGAATTTGAACAAGGGGAGAAACCATGGGCGTATCGCCTTTGCGACAGATGATTTGGCTATTGGTTACCTACGCCAGGCGCGGCCTTTAAATGAATTAGTGGCTTACCATTCTGCATAGCAAGCTAAAGGAGTCGATGTCAATCGCTGCCCGTCGCGCGCCGTGGCCGCTGTCGAAGTCGGTCGCCTGGCGCACGGTTTTGCGCCGCCACCATTCCGCTGAAGAACGGTGACGCGCGGTGGTGGAAAGTGTTGGATGCCTTGAGCCTACCGGGCTGTGCCGGTGTCAGCCTGTGGGGCGGGCGACGCCATCACCCGCGTGAACAGCTCGTTGCGGAAATGAATGCCCAGCCGCGCAAACGCGCGGTTGCGGTAGGTTTTGACCGTGGGCACGCTCAGCCCCAAGTCGGCCGCGATCCCGTCGTGGGTCAGGCCCGCGAGCAGGCGTTCGCACACGTCGAGCTCGCGTGGCGTCAGGGCGGGGCACTGGCGCAGCAGCCGTGCCCGCCAGTCGGTGGGCGAGTCCGTCGCGACTCCGGTGGCCACCCCCGGCGCGGTCAGTTCCAAATGCTTTTCCACCAGCGCGAGCAGGCCGGGGGCCAGGGCCGAGAAGTCGCCGATCTGCCCGTCTCGCCACCGCGCCTGGCCCTGGTGCCGGTACACGTTCAGGGCGAGCAAGGCCTCGCCCCGCCGGCGCACCACCGACAACCGTTCCGCCATCCCGTGCGGGTCATAGACCGCGGCACGGTGCGCGGCGGGCACCTCCGGCGCGGTGATGTGGCACAGCCACGTCCGTTCGGCCGGAGGCCCCTCGCCACCCAGCGTACGGTCTTGCGCATGGGGGCCCTGCAGGTAGGCGCGCCAGCAGGCCTGGGTGCGGTCTGGGCCGCCGTGGCTACCCGACAGGTACATGGCCGGCGCCTGCCCTACCCGGTACACCGCGTAGGACCCCGCCGGCACCAGCGCGCGCAGGTGCTCGAGCACCGCCGCGCCGAAGCCAGGTTGGCCCAGTGGCGCGATCAGGTCGGCCAGCCAGTGGCCGCTCACGGGGGCGGCCTGGCCGGGGTCGGGGCTCCAGGTTCTCATGGGGCGGCGGTACAGCGGTGTCGTCTTCTGGGATGACAGCCCGATCGGCCCTGGCCGCGTACAGTGTCAACCGAACGCGCCAAGCGGGCCGTGCAGGCACAAGCCGCGATTGTCGCCCGTCGTTGCCCACTTGGCCAGACCGAACCCGACCCCACAGGAGACCTTCATGTACTACGAACCCGGCATCACCCCCCACGGCCTGCCGCACGACCCGTTCAAGTCCTGCGTGGTGCCGCGCCCCATCGGCTGGATTTCCACCGTGGACCGCGAGGGCCGCCACAACCTGGCGCCGTACAGCCAGTTCCAGAACGTCACCTTCAACCCGCCTATCGTCATGTTCTCGGCCAACCAGGACACCTCGGGCCAGCGCAAGGACTCGGTGCGCAACGCCGAAGACACCGGCGAGTTCGTCTGGAACATGGCCACCTACGAGCTGCGCGAGGCGGTGAACATCTCCGCCCAGGAGCTGCCCCATGGCGTGGACGAGTTCGAGCGCGCGGGCCTGGCCAAGCTCCCCTCGCGCAAGGTGAAACCGGCGCGGGTGGCGGGCTCGCCCATCCAGTTCGAGTGCGTGTACCTCAACACCCTGCGCTTCCCTGGCGTGCCGCCCATGGGCACCGCCGACGTGGTGTTCGGCCGCGTGGTGGCGGTGCACATTGACGACGAGGTGCTCACGCCCGAGGGGCTGGTGGACGTGCTCAAGATCCGCCCGCTGGCGCGCATGGGCTACTTCGACTACACCACGGTGGATAGCAAGTTCCAGATGGTGATCCCGGGCGACAGCCGCGCGCTGCTGGCAGGCCTGGAAGGCTCGCCGGACAAGGCGCGGGCGGCGCAACGCTGAGGCCCGCACGCGCCCGACACACAGAGCCCGTACCATGGGGTACCCGGAGCCGTTGGGCTCCTTTTGAACCCCCAGGTGACCCCATGCTGCATTTGCCCGAACACCAGCTCTCGATGACGGTGCTGATGACGCCAGACACCGCCAACTTTTCCGGCAAGGTGCACGGCGGCACCATCCTCAAGCTGCTGGACCAGGTGGCCTACGCCTGTGCCAGCCGCTACGCCGGGCGTTACGTCGTCACACTCAGCGTCGACCAGGTGATGTTCCGTCAGCCCGTGCACGTGGGCGAGCTGGTGACCTTCCTGGCCTCGGTGAACCACACCGGGCGCTCGTCGATGGAGGTCGGCATCAAGGTCGTTGCCGAGGACATCCGCGCCAAAGTGGTGCGGCATGTGAACAGCTGCTTTTTCACCATGGTGGCGGTGGACGACGACGGTCAACCCACCAGCGTGCCGCCGCTCACGCCGCAAACCCCCGACGAGCACCGCCGCTACGCCGCGGCCCAGGTGCGCAAGGCGATGCGGCTGGAGCTTGCCCAGCGTGCGCAGGCACTGGCAGGCCGTTGAGCCGGGCCGCCGGGGCGCCCGGCTGTTCAGCGCAAGTGCTTGAAGCGCTGGGCGTGGAGGGCCTCGGCGATGCTGAGCCCTCTGGGGCCGGGATGCAGTTCGCCCACCTGGCCGGCCTGCAGCGTGCCTGCCTGCACCACCGCCAGGTAAAAGCCGCAGCGCCGCGACAGCACCATGTCTTTGCCCGCTTGCGGGTAGCCCATCACGGCCGCGAACTTGAAGCACGGCTGGCGCGGTTCGGTCACGCGCAGCACGGCGTCGGGGAAGTGCAAGGTGTCGCCCACGAACACCTGGGCTTCTTCCAGCGGGGCGTCCACGCCGCGCAGGCCCAGGTTCTCGCCAAAAAAGCCGGCTGGCAGCGCCTCGTCGAACAGGCTGGCACCACGCTCGCGGCGCTGGGCCTGCCACCACGCGGTGTGCTGCACCGGCCAGGCGTACAGGGCTTTGCTCAGGCCGCCATGCACGCTCAGGTCGGCTTGTTCATCACCGGCCAGCCCGAGCGCTGACACCGCCACGGCCTCGCCGCGCGGGCGTTTGCCGATGGCGCTGGTGAAGCGCCGGCCCTCGGCCACCAGTGGCGCCACCGTGCCGGTGCACAGGTGCTCGAGGGCGATGCGTACCGGCGTGTTTGGCCCGCTCATTCCCCCATCACCGCTTCGATGTCGTCTGCTTTCACCGGTACGCCGCGGGTGATGAGTTCGCAGCCATCTTCCGTCACCACCGCGTCGTCCTCGATGCGGATGCCGATGTTCCAGAAGTGCTCGGGCACGCCGGGCGCCGGGCTCACGTACAAGCCGGGCTCGATGGTCAGCACCATGCCGGGCCGCAGGATGCGGCTGGGGCGGTCCTTGATGGTTTCGCCGCTCAGCGGGTCCTTGCGCTCGCTCAATTGGCCGAGCTCGCTGGGTTCCACGTAGCTGCCCACGTCGTGCACGTCCAGCCCCAGCCAGTGGCCGGTGCGGTGCATGTAGAAGCGGAAGTAGTGGCGCTGGGCGATCACGTCGTCCAGGTGGCCCACGTCGTTCTTGTTCAGCAGCCCCAGGTCGAGCATGCCCTGGGCCAGTACCTTCACCGTGGCGTCGTGCGGGTCCACGAAGCGGTTGCCGGGTTTGGTGGCGGCCACGGCGGCGTCCTGGCTGGCCAGCACCAGGTCGTACAGGTCGCGCTGTGGGCCGGTGAACTTCCCGTTGGCCGGGAAGGTGCGGGTGATGTCGCTGGCGTAGCCATCCAGTTCGCACCCGGCGTCGATCAGCACCAGTTCGCCGTCGCGCACCGGGGCCGCGTCGGCGCGGTAGTGCAGCACGCAGGCGTTGGCGCCGGCGGCCACGATGCTGCCGTAGGCCGGGTACTGCGAGCCGTGCTGGCGGAATTCATGCAGCAGCTCGGCGTCCAGGTGGTATTCGCGCAGGTTCTGCCCGGCGCGGATGGTGGCCGCGCTGCGGCGCATGGCGCGGATATGGGCCTGCGCGCTGATCTGAGCGGCGCGCTTCATCACGCCGATTTCGTGCGCGTCCTTGATCAGGCGCATTTCGTCGAGCGGGCCGCACAGGTCGCGCTGGGCGTCGGGGCACAGGGCGCCGAAGCGCACCCGGGCGCGCACTTTCTGCAGCCAGCCGTCCACCCGGGTTTCCAGCCCGGCGTGCACCGCGAACGGGTACCACACGGTGTGGCGGTTCTCCAGCAGCTTGGGCAGGCGGGCGTCCAGCTCGTCCACCGAAAAGGCTTCGTCCACACCCAAGGCGGCCGGGGCGGCTTGAGGGCCCAGGCGGATGCCGTCCCAGATCTCGCGTTCCAGGTCTTTGGGCTGGCAGAACAGGGTGGTGTGGCCTTCGGCGGTGAGCACCAGCCAGGCGCGTGGCTCGGTGAAGCCGGTGAGGTAGTAGAAGTAGCTGTCGAACCGGAACAGGTACTCGCTGTCGCGGTTGCGGGTGCGCTCGGGCGCGGTGGGGATGATGGCGATGCCACCGGCGCCCAGCTGGGCGGCGAGACGGGCACGGCGGTCGGCGTAGATGGCTTGGTGGGGGATGGCGGACATGGGAGGGTTTCCTTGCGGTGCCGGGGCACGCGTAACGTCACTTGTATCACAGGCGCGCGGCGGCTGGCGGCCTGGGGGGTGTTCATTGGCAGGCGGTGCAGGCCTGCAACGCCTGGGCAGCGTGCTGGCGCGTCTGCTCCACCAGAAAATCCAGGAACACCCGGGTGCGCTGGGGCACAAACTTGCGGCTGGGCAGGGCGGCGTACAGGGCCAGCCGGCCGGTGATCCAGGGCGCCAGCACGCGCACCAGTTGCCCCTGCATCAGGTAGGGCGCCACCACGTCCACCGCCACCGAGGTGATGCCCGCGCCGTCGAGCGTGGCGCGCAGCAGGGTGTCGGTGTGGTTGGCCTGCAGCACGGGCTGCACCGGCACGTCCACCGGCGGGTGGGCCGGGCTGTCGCACCACAGCCGCCACGTCCGCGCCTGGCCAAAGGGTGTTTTCAGGCGCAGGCAGTCGTGCTGGGCCAGGTCCTGCGGCGCGGCGGGGGTGCCATGGCGGCGCAGGTAGTCGGGGGCGGCCACCAGAATGGCTTCCGACTCGATGACTTTGCGCGCCACCACGTCGGCGTCGAAGGCGTCGTCGGTGCCGATCAGGGTGATGTCGTGGTCCTCGATCGGCGGCTCGGCGGTGGAGTCGACCTGCAGATCGACCCGGATGTCGGGGTAGCGACGGCGGAATTCGGCCAGCAGCGGGGCGACCACGTGGCTGGCCAGCACCGGTGGCGCGTGCAGGCGCAGCAGGCCTTCCAGGCCGGTGGTGTGCTGCCGCGTGACGGCGTGGGCCTCGTCGATGTCCTGCAGGATGTTACGCACCCGGTTGAGGTAGGTCTGCCCGGCTTCGGTGAGGGCCAGGCGGCGGGTGGAGCGCTGCAGCAGCCGGGTGCCCAGGTGGTCTTCCAGGTCGGCAACCAGCCGCGTCACCACCGGGGGCGACAGGTCGAGCGCGCGGGCGGCGGCGGCAAAGCTGCCTTCGGCCACCACGCGCTCAAACACACGCATTGAAAGCAGTCGGTCCATGGGCGTTCCGGTGGGTTTTCAAGGGCTTTATTGTTTCCAATTCGGAAATACATTATTGGATTAAAGGCTATTTTTCTTCTGATTCAGAAATTTTACAGTTCATCCATCGGCGACGGATCTCACCAACCCAGCCGACCAACCCCTGAAATTTTTCTGAAAGGTTCATCCCATGAAACGCTCTGCACTCTCCATCATCGCCCTCGTGTCGGCCGCCGTGTTGGCCGGCCCGGCTCTGGCCGACGTGTCCACCGGCAAAACCCGCGAGCAGGTGAAGGCCGAATTGGCCGAAGCCATTCGCACCGGAGACATGCCGGCCGATGGCGAAAGTGGCCGCAAGCTCAACGAGGTTTACCCGCACCTGTACCCGAAGCAGCCGGCGGTGGCTGGCAAAACCCGTCAGCAGGTGAAAGACGAGCTGAGCCAGGCCCAGCGCGACGGCACGATGCCGGTGTACGTGGGCGGTTGAGCCGGTAGAACGGCGCGGCTCAGCCGTTGAGCTGCGCCAGCCGCTCCGGCGTGCCCACGTCGGTCCAGGGTCCGGCGTACACCTCTGCGGTGACCAGGCCGCGGTCCATGGCCTGGCGCAGCAGCGGCCCCAGGGCGGCCTTGATGCCCTGGGGGTTGCCCGGCGCGATCTCGCACAGCGGCGCGCGGAACAGGGCGCGTTTGTACAGCCCCACCGTGCTGTAGGTGTAACGCGGCCCCGGGTGCTCGGGCGGAAGGTTCAGGGCATGGCCTTGCGTGTCCAGGCCAAAATCGCCCTTGGGGTGGTGCGGCGGGTTGGGCACCAGCCACAGGTGGGCCAGTGCCGGGCTGCCGGCGAAGCGCACCATGGCCCGCGGGTCGAATGCAAAGCCGGGCATGAACACGTCACCCGCCACCACCCAGAACGCCTCGTCCAGTTGGGGCAGCGCGCGCGCAATGCCGCCGGCGGTTTCCAGCGCCCCGCCAAAGTCGCGCCCTTCCATAGAATAGCTCAGCGCCAGCGTGCGCCCATCGGCCTGCCAGGCGTGGCCCAGGCGCGCCGGGATCTGTTCTTCCAGCCAGGCCGTGTTGATGCAGGCGTGCCTGACGCCCCCATGCGCCAGCGCCGACAGGTGCCAGGCCAGCAGCGCTTGCCCGCGGACTGCCAGCAGGGGCTTGGGCGTGTGGTCGGTGAGGGGGCGCATGCGCTCGCCCCGGCCGGCGGCCAGCACCAGGGCCTGGGCGGGGGGGAGGGGCGCGTCGCTCTCTTGGGTGGCGTGGGCGTTCATGGCCCTGGATTGTCGCCGCCCGCGCCGGGTCATGCCGGCCGGTGCGTGCCGCTTCAGCTGCGCAGCGCTATCCTCGCCGCCATGCCCGCGACCGACCCCGTCGATCTTGTCATTGCCCGTCCCGAAGGCCTGTACTGCCCGCCCGGGGACTTCTACATCGACCCGTGGCGGCCGGTGGAGCGGGCCGTGATCACCCACGGTCATTCCGACCACGCGCGCTGGGGCCACGCGCACTACCTGGCGCACGCGCACAGCGCTGGCGTGCTGCGCCAGCGTCTGGGGGCCGACATCGCGCTGCAGACGCTGGACTACGGCGAGGCGATCGAACACCACGGCGTGCGCGTCTCGCTGCACCCGGCGGGCCATGTGCTGGGCTCGGCCCAGGTGCGGCTGGAGCATGGGGGCCGGGTCTGGGTGGCCTCGGGCGACTACAAGACCGAGCCCGACGGCACCTGTACCCCCTTCGAGCCGGTGCGCTGCGACACCTTCATCACCGAAAGCACGTTTGGCCTGCCCATTTACCGCTGGCCGGCACAGGCGGTGCTGTTCGAACAGATCAACGCCTGGTGGCGGCGCAACGCGGCCGACGGCCGGGCTTCCGTGCTGCTGTGCTACGCCTTTGGCAAGGCCCAGCGGCTGTTGCACGGGGTGGATGCGAGCATCGGCCCGATCGTGGTGCACGGGGCGGTGGAGCCGCTGAACGCGGTGTACCGCGCCGCGGGCGTGCCGCTGCCCGCCACCCACCGCGTGACCGAACTGGACAAGGCCGGCCTGCAGCGCGCCTTGGTGGTGGCGCCGCCCTCGGCCCAGGGCACGCCGTGGATGAAGCGCTTCGGGCCAGACGCCATGGTGGCCTTTGCCAGCGGCTGGATGCAGGTGCGCGGCACCCGGCGCCGGCGCGGGGTGGACCAGGGTTTCGTCATGTCCGACCACGCCGACTGGCCGGGCCTCATGGCAGCGATTGGCGCCACCGGGGCCGAGCACGTGCGGGTGACGCATGGCAGCGTGCCGGTGCTGGTGCGCTGGTTGTGCGAGCAGGGGCTGGACGCACAGGCCTTCCAGACCGAGTACGGCGGTGACGATGCCGCTGACCGCACCGACGCCTTAGTCACCACTCCACCCGAAGGGCCTGCCCCGTGAAGCGCTTTGCCGCCCTGTACCGCGAGCTCGACGCCAGCACCGCCACGCGCGACAAGCAGGCCGCCCTGCAGCGCTACTTCAGCGAAGCGCCGGCCGAAGACGCCGCCTGGGCCGTGTACTTCCTGGCCGGTGGCAAGCCGCGCCAGACCGTGCCCACCCGCACCCTGCGCGAGCTGGCCCAGCAGGCGGCCGGCCTGCCCGAATGGCTGTTCGAGGAAAGCTACCAGACCGTGGGCGACCTGGCCGAGACCGTGTCGCTGCTGCTGCCCCCCGCCACGGCACCGGTGGGGCGCGGCCTGGCCGACTGGCTGGTGCACCACCTGCTGCCGCTGCGCGGCCAGCCCCCCGAGGTGCAGGCGCAGACCCTGCGCGCCCAGTGGGCGACGCTGCCCGATGACCAGCGCTTCGTCTACTTCAAACTCATCACCGGCGGCTTCCGCGTGGGTGTCTCCAAACTGCAGGTGACGCAGGCCCTGGCCGCCGTGGCCGGGCTGGACGCCAAGCGCGTGGCCCAGCGCCTCATGGGCTACACCGCCGTGGGCCGGCACCCCACCGCCGCCGACTTCGCGGCGCTGGTGGCGCCCGAAAGTGCCCACGAACAGCGCGCTGACAGCGGCCAGCCCTACCCCTTTTTCCTGGCCCACCCGCTGGCTGAGCCGGTGGACCGGTTCACCGAACTGCTGGGCCCGCCCGGCGACTGGCTGGTGGAGTGGAAGTGGGACGGCATCCGCGCGCAGCTGGTGCACCGCGCCGGCCAGACGTGGCTCTGGTCGCGCGGCGAGGAGCTGGTGACCGAGCGCTTCCCCGAACTGGCCGCGCTGGGCGATGCGCTGCCCGACGGCACCGTGATCGACGGCGAAATCGTGGTCTGGCGCAACGATGGCCCGCAGCCCTTTGCCGAGCTGCAAAAACGCATCACCCGCAAGACGCTGGGCCCGAAAATCCTGCGCGAGTTGCCCGTGGCGCTGCTGGCCTACGACCTGCTCGAGCACGCCGGGCAGGACCAGCGCGAACACCCCCTGCACGCGCGCCGCGCGGCGCTGGACGCGCTGTTGAATACCCTGAACCACCCGCTGCTGCAGCCCAGCCCCCTGGTGACGGGCGCCACCTGGCAGGTCCTCGCCGCCCAGCGCGAGCAAGCCCGCGAGCGCGGCACCGAAGGCTTCATGCTCAAGCACCGAAGCAGCCGTTACGGCGTGGGCCGCACCAAGGCCGACGGCACCTGGTGGAAATGGAAAATCGACCCCATGAGCGTGGATGCGGTGCTCATCTACGCCCAGCGTGGCCACGGCCGCCGCGCCAGTGTCTACAGCGACTACACCTTCGCCGTGTGGAACGCGCCACCGGGCGCTGAGGGCCGCGCGCTGGTGCCGTTCGCGAAAGCCTATTCGGGCCTCACCGACGCCGAAATGGCGCGGGTGGACGCCATCATCCGCCAGACCACGGTAGAAAGCTTTGGCCCGGTGCGCAGCGTGCGGCCCACGCTGGTGTTCGAGCTGGGGTTTGAAGGCATTGCGCGCAGCCCGCGCCACAAAAGCGGCATCGCGGTGCGCTTTCCGCGCATGCTGCGCTGGCGCGAGGACAAACCCATCGACGAGGCCGACACCCTGCAGACGCTGGCCGCGCTGTTGCCAGGAGGCGGCGCATGACCCGCACCCCCGACGCCACCGCCTGGATGGCCGCGCGCGGCTGGGCGCCGTTTGCCTTCCAGCGCGAGGTGTGGCGGGCCATGGCCGAGGGGCGCAGCGGCCTGCTGCACGCCACCACCGGCGCCGGCAAAACCTACGCCGTCTGGCTGGGGGCGCTGCAGGCGCTGGCCGGGGCGGTGGGGGCGCCAGGGCCTGCCACTCCGCCGCTCACGGTGCTCTGGGTCACCCCCATGCGCGCGCTGGCGGCAGACACCCTGCGCGCCCTGCAGGAGCCGCTGCCCGACCTGGCCCCGAACTGGACCACCGGCACCCGCAGCGGCGACACGGCCAGCAGCGAACGCGCCGCGCAGAACCGCCGCCTGCCCACGGTGCTGGTCACCACCCCCGAAAGCCTCTCGCTGCTGCTGGCGCGGGCCGATGCCCAGCAGACGCTGGGCCAGGTGCGCCTGGTGGTGGTGGACGAATGGCACGAACTGCTGGGCAACAAGCGCGGCGTGCAGGTGCAATTGGCCCTGGCCCGCCTGCGCCGCTGGCAGCCCGGCCTGTGCGTGTGGGGCATGTCGGCCACCCTGGGCAACCTGCCCCAGGCCCTGCACACGCTGCTGGGGCCGCAGGCCAGCCAGCAGGGCGTGCTGGTGCGCGGCGAGGTGCCCAAAACGCTGGTGGTGGACACCCTGTTGCCAGAGCGTGCCGAGCGCTTTCCCTGGGCCGGCCACCTCGGCCTGACCCTGCTGCCGCAGGTGGTGCGCGAGATCGACGCCAGCGCCACCACGCTGGTGTTCACCAACACCCGCTCGCAGGCCGAGGTCTGGTACCAGGCCCTGCTGGAAGCGCGGCCCGACTGGGCCGGGCAGATCGCGCTGCACCACGGCTCGCTCGACCGCGCGGTGCGCGACTGGGTGGAGCAGGGCCTCAAGGCCGGCACCCTGCGCGCGGTGGTCTGCACCTCCAGCCTGGATCTCGGGGTGGACTTCCTGCCGGTGGAGCGCGTGCTGCAGATCGGTTCGCCCAAAGGCGTGGCCCGCTTGCTGCAACGCGCGGGCCGCTCCGGCCACGCGCCGGGCCGGCCCTCGCGCGTCACCGTGGTGCCCACCCACAGCCTGGAACTGATCGAGGGTGTGGCCGCTCGCGTGGCGGCGCAGGCCGGTCAGGTGGAGTCGCGCCCGCCGCCGCACCAGCCGCTGGACGTGCTGGTGCAGCACCTCGTCACCGTGGCGCTGGGCGGCGGCTTCACGCCCGAGGCGCTGTACGGCGAGGTGCGCACCACCGCCGCGTTTGCCGACCTGTCGCCCGAGGCCTGGCGCTGGTGCCTGGACTTCGTGTCGCAGGGCGGCTCGGCCCTGGCGGCCTACCCCGACTACCGCCGCGCCGTGCCGGGTGACGATGGCCGCTGGCACGTGCCCGACGCCCGGCTGGCGCGCCGCCACCGCGCCAACATCGGCACCATCGTCAGCGACGCGAGCATGACGGTGCAGTACCTGGGCGGCGCGAAGCTGGGGCAGGTGGAGGAAAGCTTTGCCGCCCGCCTGAAGCCCGGTGACTGTTTCCTGTTCGGTGGCCGTCTGCTGGAGCTGGTGCGCGTGCGCGAGATGACGGCCTGGGTCAAGCGCGCCAGCGGCAGCCGCCCTGCCGTGCCGCGCTGGAACGGTGGCCGCATGCCCCTGTCCACCGAGCTGTCCGACGCGCTGGTGCAGCAGCTGGAGCAGGCCCGCGCCGGCGTGTTCGACAGCCCCGAGCTGCAGACCGCGCAACCCCTGCTGGCGCTGCAGCAGCACTGGTCGGCCCTGCCCGGGCGCGACACCCTGCTGGCCGAGGTGCTGGCCTCGCGCGAAGGCACGCACCTGTTCCTCTACCCCTTCGCGGGCCGCCATGTGCACCTGGGGCTGGCCAGCCTGCTGGCTTGGCGCGTGGCCCGCCAGGCCCCCGCCACCTTCTCCATCGCCGTCAACGATTACGGGTTCGAGCTGCTCAGTGCCACCCCGGTGGACTGGCCGCAGACCCTGGCCGAGGTGCTGCTCCCGGTGGGCGATGCGACGCTGCTGCAGGAGCTGCTCGACAGCCTCAACGCCAGCGAGCTGGCCCAGCGGCGCTTCCGCGAGATCGCGCGGGTGTCGGGGCTGATCTTCCAGAGCCACCCCGGCGAGCGGCGCAGCAGCCGGCAGCTGCAGGCCTCGTCCAGCCTGTTCTGGGAGGTGTTTCGCCAGTACGACCCACACAACCGCCTGCTCGCCCAGGCCCAACAGGAGCTGCTGGCCCAGGAGCTGGACCTGGCACGCCTGCAGGCCACCCTGCAGCGACTCGCCGGCCTGCGGCTCGCCCTGTACCCCATCGCTCGGCCCACCCCCTTCGCCTTCCCGCTGATGGTGGAGCGGCTGCGCGAAAAGCTCTCCAACGAAAGCGTGGCCGACCGCATCGCCCGCATGGTGGCGCAGCTGGAACGCGCCGCCGGGGAGGCCGAGGCCGGTCCGGCGAGCCACCCCGATGCGGCCACCGTCCGCCAGGCCCTGGCGTTCGGCCGCGACACCGCGTTGGAAAACGCCGGGCGCGAGGCCCCGGCCGCCACCACCCGCCGACCCCGAGCCCGCCGCCGATGACTTCCATCCCTACTGGCCTCAACGCTGCCCATGCCGTGGTCTACTGGGCCGGCGAACGCCTGCACCTGCTGCCCGAGCGCGCCGTGTGGTGGCCGGCGGGCGGCACCCTGTTCGTGGCCGACGTGCACCTGGGCAAGGCCGCCAGCTACCGCGCGCTCGGCCAGCCGGTGCCTGCCGGCACCACGCAGGACAACCTGGCCCGCCTCGAGGCGCTGATCGCTGCCCACGCCCCGCAGCGCCTGGTGGTGCTTGGCGACTTCCTGCACGCCGCCAGCGCCCGCACACCGTCGGTGCTGGCCGCCCTCGACGCCTGGCGGCAGCGCCACGCCCGGCTCGACGCCGTGCTGGTGCGCGGCAACCACGACGACCGCGCCGGCGACCCGCCCGAGCACCTCGGCATTGCGGTGGTGGACGAGCCGTGGTTGCTCGGTCCCTTCGCCTGCTGCCACCACCCGCGCAGCCATCCCACCCACTTCGTGCTCGCCGGGCACGACCACCCGGTCTGCCGCCTGCAGGGGCCGGGGCGCGATGCGTTGCGCCTGCCCTGCTTTGCCAGCACCCCGCACGGGGCCACGCTGCCCGCGTTCGGCGCCTTCACGGGCGGCCACGCGGTCACTCCCGCGCCCGGGTTGGCGCTGCACGCCATCGGTGGAGACCGGGTGTGGGCGGTACCGTCGGAAGCACAGGCCATGGCCCGTCGGCGGGGCCCCCGTTAAAATCTCGGGTTTCATTCCCCAGCGGCCGAAAGGACTCGCGCCGCGCATCCCGAGGTTTCCATGACCGCCACCGCAGTCGTCTCCGCCCAGACCATGGCCAACGCCATCCGCGCCCTCGCCATGGACGCCGTGCAGCAAGCCAACTCCGGCCACCCCGGCGCCCCCATGGGCATGGCCGACATGGCCGTCGCCCTGTGGCAGCGCCACCTCAGGCACAACCCGGCCAACCCGCAGTGGGCCGACCGCGACCGCTTCGTGCTCTCCAACGGCCACGGCTCCATGCTGATCTACGCGCTGCTGCACCTGACCGGCTACAAGCTGCCGATGCAGGAGCTGAAGAACTTCCGCCAGCTGGGCAGCAAGACCGCGGGCCACCCCGAAGTGGGCCACACCCCGGGGGTGGAAACCACCACCGGCCCGCTGGGCCAGGGCATCACCAACGCTGTGGGCATGGCGCTGGCCGAAAAGCTGCTGGCGGCTGAATTTAACAAGCCAGACCACACCATCGTCGACCACCGCACCTACGTCTTCCTGGGCGACGGCTGCCTGATGGAAGGCATCAGCCACGAGGCCGTGGCCCTGGCCGGTGCCTGGAAGCTCAACAAGCTGATCGCGCTGTACGACGACAACGGCATTTCCATCGACGGCCAGGTCACGCCCTGGTTCATCGACAACACGCCCCAGCGCTTCGAGGCCTGCGGCTGGAACGTGATCCGCGCGGTCGATGGCCACGACGTCGACGCGGTGGACGCCGCCATTGCCCAGGCCAAACTGAGCACCGACAAGCCCACGCTGATCTGCTGCAAGACGCACATCGGCAAGGGCAGCCCGAACCGTGCCAACACCGCCAAGGCCCACGGCGAGCCGCTGGGCCCCGACGAGATCAAGCTGACCCGCGAAGCGCTGGGCTGGACGCACGAGCCCTTCGTGATCCCCAAGGACATCTACGCCGCCTGGGACGCCAAGGACGCCGGCAAAGCCGCCGAAAAGGCCTGGGACGAACGTTTTGCTGCCTACAAGAAGGCCTTCCCGGCCGAGGCCAAGGAATTCGTGCGCCGCATGAAAGGCGAACTGCCCAAGGGCTTCGACCAGCTGGTGGTGGACACCGCCGTGGCCGCCCACACCAAGGCCGAAACCGTGGCCAGCCGCAAGGCCAGCCAGCTGGCGCTGGAAGCCTTCACCGCCGCGCTGCCCGAACTGCTGGGCGGCAGCGCCGACCTGACCGGCTCCAACCTCACCAACACCAAATCCACCCCCAGCCTGCGCTTTGACGCCGCCGGTGCGGTGGTGAAGAACGAGCAGGGTCAGGGCGGCCGCCACATCAACTACGGCGTGCGCGAATTCGGCATGGCCGCCATCATGAACGGCGTAGCGCTGCACGGCGGCTACATCCCCTACGGCGGCACCTTCCTCACCTTCTCCGACTACTCGCGCAACGCCATCCGCATGGCTGCGCTCATGAAGCAGCGCGTGGTGCACGTGTTCACCCACGACTCCATCGGCCTGGGCGAAGACGGCCCCACGCACCAGTCCATCGAGCACGCCGCCAGCCTGCGCCTCATCCCCAACCTGGACGTGTGGCGCCCCGCCGACACGGCCGAAACCGCCATCGCCTGGGCCGTGGCGCTGCGCAACGACAGCAAGCCCACCGCGCTGCTGCTGAGCCGCCAGAACCTGGCCTACGCGCCCAAGAAGGACCTGAGCGACATCAGCAAGGGCGCCTACGTGTTGAGCGAACCGCAGGACGTGGGCTTCAAGGCCGGCAAGAAGGCCAAGGCGGTGATCATCGCCACCGGCTCCGAAGTGCAGCTGGCGCTCAAGGCCCAGCAGCTGCTGGCCGAGCAGAAGGTGCCGGTGCGCGTGGTGTCCATGCCCAGCACCACCACCTTCGACCGCCAGGACGTGGACTACAAGACCGCCGTGCTGCCCAAGGGCCTGCCGCGCGTGGCGGTGGAGATGGGCTCCACCGACGGCTGGTGGAAGTACGGCTGCGCCGCCGTGGTGGGCATTGACACCTACGGCGAGTCCGCCCCTGCGCCGGTGCTGTTCCAGCACTTCGGCTTCACGCCCGACAACGTGGCCGCCACCGTGCAGGCCGTGCTGGGCCAGTAAGGTACCGATTCATTCGCATCAAAGGGAAGCACCATGACCATCAAACTGGGCATCAACGGTTTTGGCCGCATCGGCCGCCTGGCGCTGCGCGCCGCCATCCGCGACTTCGCTGACATCGAAGTCGTCGGCATCAACGACCCCAAGTCGGCCGACTACCTGGCCTACATGCTGAAGTACGACAGCGTGCACGGCCGCTTCAACGGCACCGTGAGCTACGAGGGCAACGAGGCCCTGATCGTCAACGGCAAGCGCATTCCCCTGACGCACGAACGCGACGACCCGAAGCTGAAATGGGGCGAGATGGGCGTGGACATCGTGCTGGAATGCACCGGCGCCTTCCTCACCGCCGACACCTGCCAGGTGCACCTGGACGCCGGCGCCAAGAAGGTGGTGATCTCCGCCCCGTCCAAGGACGACGTGCCCATGTTCGTCTACGGCGTGAACCACACCGCCTACGCCGGCCAGGCCATCGTCAGCAACGCCAGCTGCACCACCAACGCCCTGGCCCCGGTGGCCAAGGTGCTGAACGACAAATGGGGCATCAAGCGCGGTCTGATGACCACCGTGCACGCCGCCACCGCCAGCCAGAAAACCGTGGACGGCACCTCCAAGAAGGACTGGCGCGGTGGCCGCGGCATCCTGGAAAACATCATCCCCAGCAGCACCGGTGCGGCCAAGGCCGTGGGCAAGGTGATTCCTGAGCTGAACAAGAAGCTGACCGGCATGAGCTTCCGCGTGCCCACCTCCGACGTGTCGGTGGTGGACCTGACGGTGGAGCTCAACAGCGAGGCCAGCTACGACGAGATCTGCGCCCACATGAAGGCCATGAGCGAAACGCCCGTGAGCGAAGGCGGCTTGCAGGGCGTGCTGGGCTACACCACCGACAAGGTGGTCTCCACCGACTTCCGCGGCGAAAACTGCACCAGCGTGTTCGACGCCGAGGCCGGCATTGCACTGGACAAGAGCTTCGTCAAGGTCGTGGCCTGGTACGACAACGAATGGGGCTACGCCGCCAAGTGCCTGGAGATGGTGCGGGTGGTGGCGAAGTAAGCGACCGCCACTTCAGGCCGGCGCGACGTCCGACACGGCGTACCGGCCCCGCCCCGCGTCCTTGGCGCGGTACATCGCGTGGTCGGCTTGCAGCATCAATTCTTTGGCGGTCGAGTGGCCGTCGCCCAGCGCAATGCCGACCGACACCCCCAGGCGGCAATGGGTGTGCTGTACCTCGAACGGGGCGGCCAGGGCCTCGATCAGTTTCTGCGCCACCGCTTGCGCCGCCTCCAGCGGGGGCACTGCGCTGGGTGGGCTGAGCAGCACCACGAACTCGTCGCCGCCAATGCGCGCGACCGTGTCCGATGCCCGCACCGTCTGCACCAGCCGCTGGGCCACGGCCCGCAGCACCTGGTCGCCCCCTTCGTGGCCCAGGGCATCGTTGACGGGCTTGAAACCGTCCAGGTCCAGGTAGAGCAGGGCCACCGCCTGCCGCTGCCGCCGGGCCTGCGACAGGGCCTGCTCCAGCCGGTCGGCCAGCAAGGTGCGGTTGGGCAGGCCGGTCAGGGGGTCGTGGTGTGCCAGCCGCTGCAGCTCGGCCTGCTGCGCATTGAGTTTGACCAGCAAACGGTTGAACGCGGCGATCAGGTGGCCCACCTCGTCGTTGCGCGCCACGGGCAAGGTGTTGAGCGGCAGTTCCCCCAGGGTCATGCGCTCGGCCAGGTCCGCGGCATGGAACAGCGGGCGCATCTGCCAATACAGCATCAGCCCGAACACCACGGAGAACACCAGCACCGCCAGCACGGCGTTGCGCAGCACGAACGTCTGGATGCGGCCCACCGTGGCCAGCGCTTCCGACGTGGGGATGCGCGCCACCACGAACCAGCCGGTGCTCGGGACCGACACCATGGCCGAAATCTCCTCAACGCCTTGCGCGTTCGTCGTCACGCCGGTGCCGCGGTAGCCGGCCATGGCGCGGTCGTGCAAGGGGTTGACGCCCTCGGGGGGCGTGGGCTTGAGGACCATCTCTGGCCGCGACGAGGCGACGAACAGCCGGTCGCGGGGGGAGATCACCAGAAAGCCACCGCTGGCGCTGCCGATCTGGCTGTTGAGCAGGATGCCCATCAACCCCTGCGACGACAGTGGCACCAGGCCGGTGAGCAGGCCGAAAGGGGCGCCGCTGTCGGACAGGATGGGCACGCTCAGCGGCAGCATGGGCTCGCGCGCCTCCCCCGCAGGCACGGGGGTGCCCACGTACGGTTCACCCTGGCGGGCGGCGGCCAGGGCGGCTGCATCGGGGCGCAGCGCCTGGGCCAGGCCTTGGGCCGCCCAGACGTCGCCGTTCAAGCCGGTGGCCACCAGACCGCCCATGAAACCCTCGGCTTCGGGTGGATGGTCGCTCAGCCAGCGCGTCCAGACCGGGTCTTGGGGGTCGAGGTGGCGCGGTGCGGCCACCGCGAGCTGCTGGAGCCGCTTGGTCCGCTGGACGATGCCCTGGTCAATGTCGGCGGCGGCGTAGCGTGCCAGCGAGAGTTGCTGCTCGGCCACCACCTTGCTCAGGTCCTCGCGCAGAAAGCCCGACAGCGCAAAGTACCGCACCACCACCGCTACCAGCACCAGCACGAGCCCGAGCAGCATGAGCCGCGTGGCCATGCTGTGGTAGAACTGGCGCCAGGCCCAACGCATGGGCCGGGTCAGTGCTGGTGGCCGTGCGCACCGTGCGCATGGCCATGGGCGATTTCTTCGGCAGCTGCGGCGCGCACGTCCAGCACCTTCAGGCCGAACTTCAGCGTCTTGCCGGCGTGCGGGTGGTTGCCGTCGAGGATCACCTCTGGCCCCTTGATCTTCACCACGGTGAAAATGCGCTCGTGCCCGTCGTCGGCCACGCCACGCAGCGTGCCGCCCACCTTCACACCGGGCGGAAAGTCGGCTTTGCTGATGGTCTGCACCAGGCCCTCGTCGCGCTCGCCGAAGGCGTCGGCCGGCGCCAGTTCCACCGTGGTGGCAAAGCCCACGGTCTGGCCTTCCAGTGCCGCTTCGATTTTCTCGAACGTGTTGCCGTAGCCGCCGTGCAGGTAGGCCATGGGCTGCTCGCTGGCTTCCAGCAGCTTGCCTTGGGCATCGCGCACCTGGTAGCTCAGGGTGACGACGGTGTCTTTGGAAATGTGCATCTCAGGTCCTGCGGGTAAAGGTCCGATTGTGCCTGTACGGCCCCGGGCTTTCAGGGGCAGCGCTGCAGCGGGCGGCCCCCCAGTACCCCGAAGCTTTCGATTTGCCGCCGCTGCGCTTCGGTCACGGCGGGCAGCCGCAGTGTATAGAGACGGGTCTCGTCGCGTTCCTGCACCACGCGGGCGTTGGCCACACCCCGTCGCCGCAGCTCGGCCAGGGCGCGTTCGGCCGCTTCGTCGCTCGAATAGGTGCCCAAGGCCAGCCCAGGCCTCAGCGCCGGCACATTCACCTCCCGCTGGTCGATGCCCGCCTGCCGCAGTTCGGCCCGGCGGCGCTGCAGGGCCGCCTCGTCGGCAAACTTGCCCAGGTACACGATCCAGCGCGCCGGCAGCACCCCGGCCTCGATGGTCCAGCGCCCGGCCAGTTCGGGCAGGTTGGACAAGGTGCCTCGCAGCAGCACGGTCTGGCTGTCGGTGAGGCCGCCGAGTTGCCAGCAGGCGGTCGGGGCGTTGGGCTGGGCGGAAGAGGGGGCTTGGAGGCCTGCGTTCACGGCAGCGTCCTCGCTGGGCGAGGGGCCAACCTGCGGGGTGCTCTCGGCCACCGCGGCAACATCTGCTGTCTCTGGCGGCAGCCTGTCGGCCGTGCCCCCGGGGGCCGAAAGGCGGGGTGCATTCAGCACGGTCAGGGCTTCGGGGGCCACCTGCTGGGCCAGCCGTTGTGGCTCCCCCGTGGGTGCCGGGGCCACCCCCAGCCATGCCAAGTGGCCCCGCGTGTAGCCCCAGAAGGCCAGGTTGGCCAGCAGGAGCAGGGCCACCAGCAGCCTCAGCACGGGCGTACGCTCACTTCGTGCTGGACGACCGGCACGGTGGCCTGGCCGGTGTCGATGAGCAGCGCGCCGTCGGCGCGCACCCCCACGGCGGTGCCCTCGGTACCGTCCGACAGCCGCACCGGCCGCCCGTACAGGGCGTCGCGCGCCGCAAACCGGTCGCGGAAGGTGGCAAACCCTTCCCGTTCAAAGCGCTGCAGGTCGCGCACGAGCGCGGGTATCCAGGCCTCCAGGCAGTCGGCTGGGTCGGCAGGCCGCCCAGGGGTGCCGAACACCTCGTCCAGCCCCACCGGTGGCACACTGGGCGGCTGGTCGGGCGCGGCCGGCACCGGCAGCGGCATGTCTGGTGTCAGCAGGTTGATGCCCACACCCACCACCGCGTACCGCTGTGGTCCCAGGCTGGCGGTTTCCACCAGGATGCCGCCGAGCTTGCGGTCTTGCCACCACAGGTCGTTGGGCCACTTCAGCCGCACCGCCGGCGGCAATGCCGTGACCAGGCTCGCCCCCACCGCCAGCGACAGGCCCGACCAGTCGGCGGGGGCCAGGGGCAGCCCCAGCGAGAACGTGAGCGAGGCGCCCGGCCGGCTGACCCAGTCGCGGCCCCGGCGCCCCCGCCCGGCGGTCTGTTCAGCGGCCAGCAGCAGCACCGGCTCCAGCCGCCCGGCACGCGCGCGGCGCATCAGCTCGGTGTTGGTGGAGTCGATGGTGGGCAGCACTTCCACCGTGAAGCCTGGGCAGGTGGGGGCCACTGCCTGCCACAGCGACTCGGCGCCGCGGGTCAGGGCCATCAGCGCAGGCGTCGGGGTCATGTGCCGCCACCTTGGCGCCGCGGGGTGGCCCGCCGCTTGGGTGCCAGCATGGTGCCCCGGCAGCCGTTGGCCCCGCACCAGCAGGCGTACTCCGCTTTCAACCGAGCGGTGTAGGGCTCGTCGATCACCAGGCCGTAGTCGTAAAACAGCTCTTCGCCCGCCGCAATGTCGCGCAGGGCCTTGATGAACACCCGCCCATCGGGCGTCTCCTCGGCCTCGCAATTGGGGGCGCAGCTGTGGTTGATCCAGCGTGACGAGTTGCCCCCGTGTTTGGCGTCGATCACATGCCCGTCGTCGATGTGGAAGTAGAAGGTGTGCGTGGGGTGTGCGGGGTCGTGGGGGTGTCGGCGCAAGGCTTCGTCCCAGGTGATCACTTCGCCGGCGTACTCGATCAGGCGTTCACCGGCGCTCAATGGGCGCAGGGCGAACACCCCTTTGCCGTGCACGCCCGAACGTCGGACCTGCAGGCGCCGACCCACCTGGTGTGCAGGGGGGGAGAGACGGGTGGG
>Ga0208242_100466_pt1 | contig 25314 bp, 24 predicted proteins | sample SubbioAug_CSW13A_FD_184825 | JGI IMG/M metagenome (GOLD analysis project Ga0208242, IMG submission 184825) | Serpentinite rock and fluid subsurface biosphere microbial communities from McLaughlin Reserve, California, USA - CR12Aug_CSW13A (SPAdes) | ecosystem: Environmental > Terrestrial > Deep...
TCCCACCTGTTCCCATCCCGAACACAGAAGTTAAGCACTTCAGCGTCAACAATAGCATGGCTTGCCCATGTGAAGATAGAACGTTGCCGGGTAACTAACGCCTCCTACCCAGGAGGTGTTTTTTTATCTATTAAGGAGTTATGATACAATACTATTATGATATTGACCTCACACTCACCTGAAGAAACATCTGAATTAGCTTTTAACTTAGGTCGGTTAATCCAACCTCCTTTTGTGTGTTTTCTTCATGGTGAACTAGGGACAGGAAAAACATTGTTTACTCAAGCTCTTGCAAAGGGATTAGGGATCAAAGGACATATCAATAGTCCTACGTTTGTATTTATGAAAATATACGAAGGCCAACCAAGGTTAGTCCATGTGGATGCATATCGCCTTGAAGGAGTAGATGAACCTATTGGAATTCTTGATGAACTTGATCAAGATACAGTCATGATTATTGAGTGGCCACAATACTTGAATGAAGACATTAAAGCAAATATGAGCATTTCATTAGAATACATTGATGATCAAACACGCATTCTTAATATTGATTCAGATCACCACGTGATGGAATCTTGGAGGGCTTATGTGGCAACTCGTGATTAATACCGCTCATAGACATTTAAGTATAGGATTACTCAAAGATGGAGTTTACGTGGATGGAGTCCATGAAGTGGCTTTCAAGTCACAATCTGAAGTCATTCTTCCGCGTTTAAAACAATGTTTATCAAAGTATCATCTTAATCCACAAGATTTAAGTGAGGTGTATGTTGGATTAGGACCTGGATCATATACTGGGGTCCGCATTGGCTTAAGTGTTGTGAAGGTCCTTGCTTTAGTGTGTTCCTTTGAGGTATTCACCTTTAATTCATATGATTTTATGCTTGCGCAACACGAAGGAACGATGATAATGGATGCACGATCTTCACGAGCTTATGTCGGGATAAAGCAAGATCATCAGTGGATTTTTCAAGGGATTATGACACTGGATGAATTAAAATCATCAATGATTCCTCCTTATGTAGGAGACACAGATTTAGTCAATCAACAAGATTCCTCTTTAGATTTTAAAGCTCTTTGTGAGCATGTATGTTTAGTGAGTGAAAGAGTGAGTGATGTGCATGTTTTAGAACCACTCTATATCAAATCGTTATGATAAAACCAATACGAGACTCACACAAGGAAATGGTTGGCTCACTTGAAAAAGAACTTCATTTAGCATCGTGCATCGATTTTCCACAAGCAAAAACGGTTGTGCTTGAAGAAGATAATCATGTTTTAGGTTTTATAACATGGATCCAATCAGATGATGAAGTTGAACTTCTCAATTTAGGAGTCAATCCAAATCATCAAGGGCATGGGATTGGTTCACAAATTCTTAAAGAGTGGTTCAATATTTTAGCCGATTCACAAGTGAAGCATATTTTTGTCGAGGTGCGTGAGTCGAATGCGATTGCGATACACTTATACAATAAATATGGATTTAAGCTTAATCGTACGCGCTTAAATTATTATCAAAATCCAAGCGAGAATGCTCTTGAAATGAGGTTTGATTATGAATGATGTCATACTTTGCGCCATTGAAACAAGCTGTGATGAAACCTCAGTGGCTTTTGTGCGCAATGGGAATGAGTTGTTAAGTCAGGTGACTCAATCGCAAATTAGCGCTCATCAAACCTATAAAGGAGTAATGCCTGAACTCGCGAGTCGACTTCACATACAGGTCATATCTAGTGTCATTCAAGAAGCGCTCCAACAATCTAAACTCACTTGGAATGACGTGGATGCGATCGCATTTACGGTCGGACCAGGACTTGTTGGGTCACTTCATATTGGAGCCCTTGCAGCCAAATCATTATCGTATGCTTTAGATAAACCCTTAATTGCGGTGAATCACTTAGCAGGCCATATCCATGCGAATGCCTTTGTTGCACCACTTGAATATCCATGTCTTGCCTTAGTGGTGTCAGGCGGACATACAGAGCTTGTAATGATGCAAGGACCACTTGATTTTCAAATCATTGCGCAAACTCAAGATGATGCGATTGGTGAAGCTTTTGATAAAGTAGGTCGGCTACTTAATCTTGAATATCCTGCCGGACCTCATATTGATAAATTAGCTCAAAGTGGTCAAAGTAATTTACCACTTCCTCATTTAAAACTAGAAGCGAATACATTCTCATACAGTGGCATTAAGAGTCATTTCAACAATCTTATTTACCATGCGAATCAACGCAGTGAGAAATTGGACATTAATGATGTGTGTGCTTCATTTCAGAATATTGCGATTGGTCAACTGATTAATCGCCTTGAACATGCTATCATTCAATACCAACCCAAGCAAGTGATTGTCGCGGGAGGAGTGAGTGCGAATACTTATTTAAGAAGTGAATGTGCTAAGATGATGCAACAATTTCCTCATATAAAGTTAAGTGTACCACCCATTGCATACTGTACTGATAATGCGGCGATGATTGGTGCGGCAGCATATCATATGGCACTTGCACAGCAATTTAGTGATTTAGACGTAAAAGTTAACCCAGGATTAGGCTTATAAGAGGAAAAACACTCGAAAAATTTGTCAATTTTGTGTGAATTTAACGATTCTTTTCACTAAAGTTGCTAATTAATTCACATGGTATACTCTTTTGTGATACAATATCACAAGAAGAGGGTGATACTATGAATAAAAGAAAAGTACCAAAAGCAACCATGCAGCGCTATCCGTTATATCTTAAAGCGCTCAAGAAACTACAGAGTCTAGGAATTGATCGAATCATGTCAAATCAATTAGGTAGTTTTATCGATGTCGAACCCACAACCATTCGTCGAGATTTCTCATTTATTGGAACTCTTGGTAAACAAGGTTATGGTTATGATATTGAAACACTGATTGAAACATTTGAAGGGCATTTAGGAGGCACATACAATGAGAAAATTATCATTGTAGGGGCAGGTAACCTTGGACGCGCACTAATGAATTATAATCGTTGGAATAATGTGGTCGGGGAAGTCGCATGTGCTTTTGATATCGATGAAAATAAAGTCGGTGTCATTAATGATATTCCCATTTATCCATTAAGCCAACTTAGTAAAAATATCCCGGTAGGATGTCGAATTGCGATCCTTACTGTTTCTCATGATGCGCAAGAAACAGTTGATAAACTCATTGAAGCCGGCATTGTTGGGTTCATTAGTTTTACTCATGATCATATTCGTGTTCCCAAGGATGTCTTTATTAAATACGTAGATGTGATATCATCTATACAGGAACTTGTTTTCCAAGTCAACAATATTTAGAAGGAGCATATTATGCCAACGTTTATGACTGTACAAGAATGTTTTGATGTCATTAGTTCGGATAACCCATTAGAACTTGATGGGATAGAGCTAGTCCACTTACAAGGATGGGTTCGCACCAATCGTTCTAATAATCATATTGGATTTATTGAGCTGAATGACGGAACATCTTTTCGTAATGTACAGTGTGTCTATGATTCTAGTTTAAGTGAATACAGTGTAGCTCAGTCATTTAACACAGGAACTGCCATCTCGGTGGTTGGAACACTTAAACTTACTCCAGAGAATAAACAACCTTTTGAAATTGTATGTCAATCTATTGTGTTAGAAGGAGCTTGTGATTCGTCCTATCCTTTGCAAAAGAAACGACATTCATTTGAATATTTACGTGAGATAGCTCATTTACGCGTAAGATCGAATACTTTTTCAGCTGTCTTTAGAGTGCGATCATTATTGTCCATGGCTATTCATGAGTTCTTTCAAAATCAAGGATTCATCTATGTTCACACCCCAATCATTACTGGTAATGATGCGGAAGGTGCTGGAGAAAGCTTTAGAGTAGAAAGTGATACTTTCTCAAAGAAGAAAGATCATTTCTTTGGGAAAGATGCTTCATTGACCGTTTCTGGACAACTTCATGCGGAAGCATTTGCACTAGCTTTTAGAGATGTCTATACTTTTGGACCAACCTTTAGAGCTGAGAATTCAAATACAACACGTCATGCGAGTGAATTCTGGATGATTGAACCTGAGATTGCTTTTGCGGATCTTGATGATAATATGAATCTTATTGAAGATATGGTAACGTACTGCGTTAATTATATTCTTGTGAATGCACCTCATGAAATGAAGTTTTTCAATGATATGATTGATAATACAGTACTTGAGCGTTTGCATCGATTACTCGAAAGCGAGTTTGTTCGAATGAGCTACACTGAAGCTGTTGAACATTTACTTAAAGCTGATGTGAAGTTTGAATTCCCAGTATCATGGGGTATGGACTTGCAAGCAGAACATGAGCGCTATATTTGCGAAGTTATTGTGAAGGGACCTGTGTTCTTAACTGATTATCCTAAAGATATCAAAGCATTTTATATGAGACTCAATGATGATCAAAAGACAGTGGCAGCTTGTGATTTATTAGTTCCTGGTGTTGGTGAACTTGTGGGCGGATCACAACGTGAAGAACGTCTTGATTATCTTGAAGCAGCAATGGAAAAATTCCACATTGAAAAGGCTGGACTTGAATGGTATCTTGATTTACGTCGCTTTGGAGGAGTTAAACATGCAGGGTTTGGCTTAGGATTTGAGCGATTCCTCATGTACATTACAGGGATGCAAAATATTCGTGATGTGATTCCATTTGCACGTACTCCTAAAAACTTAGATTATTAAGGCAGGTCACTAGACTTGCCTTTCTTTCTTGAAACAACCATGAGGATGCTCTATAATCAAAACTATGAATGCCCAAGAAATAATTCTCAAACAACACGAGGATGGAACAACCATCACTCTTCATGACTTACATCAAGTGTTACTTCACATGATGAAAGATGTAGACTACGTTTTACGCAAGCACCATATCCCATATTTTCTTAATGGAGGCAGTGCTTTAGGAGCTTTTCGCCATCAAGGATTTATCCCTTGGGATGATGACATTGATATTGCGATGATGATGGATGATTTCCATAGAGCGATTCCTATATTAGAAAAAGAACTTTCTGATCGCTATATAATTCATTGTTTTGAAACAAGGACTTGTTATAACGTCCTTATTCCAGGTATGAAGATACGACTTAAGGGCACCCGAATTGAAGAAGTGAACGAACTTCTAGCAAACAAATGCAAAGATAGTGATGGAGTCTTTATTGATGTCTTCGTTTATTCAAAAGTGAATGGATCAAAAATTCTTGATTTACCACTTAGATTACTCAATCAAGGGCTTATGCCCATCATTGTCTTCTTTGAGAATCTTAACTTTAATCCTGTCTGGATTAAGCGTTGGTTTAAATGGAATGCGAAGATTTATCATCATTTAAATAAACATTCAGATTACATAGGATTTGATTTAACATGGACATTTAAATCCGCATTCAAACCATTTATCTTCAAAGAAAAGGATATATTCCCACTTAAAGAAATGGAGTTTGAAAAAGAAATGCTATTTGTCCCAAATAATATTGAAACTTATTTGGAAACAGCCATTGCGCCAACATTTAGAGAACTCCCTCCCCTTGATCAACAAAAACCAAAACATTTAAAGGATATTGAACTATAAGATGAGACGACGTCGACGCCTTAATTTTAGATTACTGATCCCCCTTAGCGTCATAGTGTTTGCGATAGCATATACAGCGTGGTTTTTCTTTTGGAATCAAAAGCCATCTTCAGAACTGCCTTGTGAGCTCAATTCCTTCTCAGAGCAAGCTTGGTTAACAACATCCCAAGAGGTAGTGCTTGTTAATGATTTCTTTGTGTATGGCGAAAATTTATCCTTCTTTCAACAACCTTATCGCTTAGATACTCGTGATGAGTTTGTAGGAAAAACATTAAGACTCACTAATTTGTGTACTCGTGAAATTCGTGATTATATGATTGAAGAAAGTGTTGATGGCCAAATTCCTATGGATGATTTACCAGTGGGAGTTTATGCGATGCAAGTCAACATTAATCTTCAACGACTTCAGCTTGTCAGTAATCAATCAATGAGTCATACGTGGACCACAATCAATCGTAACGATCAAACTAAAGCTATTCATGTCTTTTCGGCTGTGGATGATCAACGTGTGATCGCACCCATCTTACTTGAAGTTAAACCATTTTCATTATCAAGTGAAGTGTATGATGTGGTGATTGATCCAGGACATTATCATGCTGATTTTGGAGGATTAGATTTAGGAACTATTGCTTTTGGTCTCATTGAGGCTGAAGAGAATTATAAATTAGCCGTAGCTTTAAAAAGTGAGTTAGAAGCATTAGGACTTAATGTTCTAATTCTTAGAGATGAAAATGAAAGAGTGAACATATATGGTGAAGGAGGGCGTTTGTTTAAAACCTATGCTTCTCAGGCTAAATATTATATTGAACTACAAATGGTAGGTAGCACAAACCCTAGTATTCAAGGAACCCAAGTGATCCATTCATCCTATGTATCATCACGACTTGGAGCAGCAATCCATCGAAGTTTAATTGAAAATACATCTTTAGTCTCCACAAACAACCGTGGACGTGGTAACATACAAGGGGTTTTACCTTCTGCATTAGCTATCGGGATGGATAATCAGCGTTATGATGGACGCTTTACTATCCGTGAAAGTGGAGGAAAAGCATTAGGTGCAGCTCAGTTCTCTGAGTTTTCATACTCACGAAATGCATCCTTTGCCTATATGAATCCAAGAGGAGTTCATGCATTAGTCATTGAAATTATTCATTTAACGCATGAACCTTCAGCACAAGCCTGGCCAAATGAGTATCCTCACTACGCTAAGGAAATTGCTCGTGGATTCGCGAATTATTTACAATTACCATAACTATGATCATTACATTAAGTCACATTTCAAAATCATATCCTTCAAAAGCCATCCTCACGGATGTCTCTTTAAGTATTAATGAAAAAGAGAAAGTGGCGATTATTGGACTTAATGGCAGTGGTAAGACGACTTTACTAAATATCATTTCCAAGGAAATGACTCCTGATGAAGGGGATGTTTTTTATGGCGGTAAGATTACCGTGCGCTCCTTAAAACAACACGCCTTTGAAAATGAAGATATTAGTGTTAAAGAAGTCTTCGAACAATCCATGGCAAAAATTGTAGCACTTGAGAAACAACTTAATCACGTTTTAAATCAAGTATCTAAACATCCTGAGGATGAAAAACTGCTTCTAAAACTATCAACACTTCAACACGAATTTGAAGACATGGGGGGATATCACATTCAAAGCACTATGGAAACCATGTTGACGAAGATGGGGTTTTCAAAAGAAGTGTTATCTCAATCCATCCATACGTTTTCTCAAGGACAGAAAACACGACTTGCGTTAGCGAGTTTACTCCTTTCTTATCCAGATGTACTGATATTGGATGAACCCACAAACCATCTTGATATTGAAATGATTGAGTGGTTAGAAGGATTTTTAGTAACCTATCCTAAAACGATTCTTTTTGTGTCACATGATCGTCGTTTTATCGATAAGGTTGCGACAGATATCATTGAAATTGAATATGAAAAAACCACTTCATTTAAAGGAAACTATTCATCTTATCAAAAAGCTAAAGTTAAAATGCTTGAGAAGATGCAGAGTGCTTATCATCGCCAACAAAAAGATATAGAACGCCTAGAGGCTTTGATAGAGAAATTCCGCTATAAACGTTCTAAAGCCGCTTTTGCGCAATCAAAAATTAAGTACTTAGAACGAATGGATCGTGTCGATGCCCCAAAACAAGGTTCGAAAGCAATGACCTTCTCGTTTAATCCTTATATTAAAGGGGGAAAAGAAGTATTACTTGTGTCTTCACTCAAAATTGGATATGATCGCCCACTACACACGCTTGACCTTACCTTAAGACGAGGACAACGCATTGCGATTGTAGGGAAAAATGGAGTCGGAAAAAGTACACTCCTTCGTACCTTAGTGAATGAAATACCACCATTATCAGGGGAATTCCTATATGGTCATCAAATTCATTGGGCGTATTTCGATCAAAATCATGCGCAACTTAATAGTAATAAACTTGTGATTGAAGAACTGTGGGATGAATATCCACAACTGGATCACCATCAAATCCGCACGGTCTTAGCTCAATTTCTGTTTACTCAAGAAGATGTATTTAAATCAGTGAGTGCATGTTCAGGGGGTGAGCGAGTTCGACTATCACTCGCAAAGATGATGTTGAAGCGTGCAAACTTACTCATTTTAGATGAGCCAACAAACCATCTGGATATTCCCGCTAAAGAAGCACTTGAAGCGGCCTTACTTTCATATACAGGATCCATTCTATTTGTTTCACATGATCGATACTTTATTGATAAAGTATCGACGGCTGTGTTAACCTTAGATGAGCATACTTCAACCTTGACAGAGATGATTCACAACCAAGAGCAAGAAGATATGAATGATGAATTAAAGGAACTACGGGTTCAAGCTCATCAAGAGCGTAAAGCGGTCCAAAAATCCTTGAAGCAAAAAGAAAAACGAATTAAAGAATTAGAACAACTCATTCAAGAAAGTGAAGCACATCTTGAAGTCTTGCGAGATTATCGTTATGAACCAGAGTATTACCATGATTTTTCGAAAATGGAGAAGTTAAATGCTCAAATCGATGAACAACATAACGTGATTGCTCAGTATGTTCATGAGTGGGAAGCATTATCCTTAGAAATGGAAGAAGGAGAAAAGAATGATAAAAACATTTGAACCATTAGATATCGCAGGAATGCAAATAAAGAATCGTGTTGGGGTTGCGCCAATGTGTACGTACCTATGCGAGAAAAAAGATGGAGTAGCGAATGACTTTCATTTCACACATTATACTAATCTTGCATTAGGTCAACCTGGATTGATCATTCAAGAAGCAACCGCGGTGAATGAGTTTGGATATATTTCGGACAATTGTCTAGGTATCTTTAATCCTCGTCAAAAAGAAGCGCTTACTCATCTTGTGTCATTAGTCCATCGTTATGATACAAAGTTTGGAATTCAACTTGCGCATGCAGGAAATAAAAGTCGACGCTCAAATACATTAAGATTTGGGCCAATGACTACAGATGATGTGGTTGGAATGAGTCAGATTGAAATTGATCGATTTATTCAAGACTTTTCGAACTCAGCTAAAGCGGCACGTGCATGTGGTTATGATTTTGTGGAGATTCATGGGGCTCATGGATACTTAATAAATCAATTTCTTTCTCCTTTAACCAACCAACGTGATGATGAATATGGACAAGATCGCACATTATTCTTAAAGCAAGTGACTCAAGCTGTTGTTAAAGCTTTTGAAGGTCCAGTATTTATTCGCTTAAGTGGTGACGAATATGATCCAATGGGCAATAGTGTAGAAGATATTCAAAAGATTGGAGCTTTATGCTTAAGTCTTGGAGTATGTTTACTTAATATCTCTTCAGGAGGCTTTGCGAACATCCCACACATCGGCCCACTGTATCAAGTTCATCTAGCCACTCAAATGAAACAAGCAACTCAAGGGCTTGTAGCGACCGCTGGTTTGATTACTGAGGCTGAACAAGTTGCACAAATTATTGATTCGGGTCAATCTGATATCGTTTTATTAGGACGCAAGTTTCTACAAGACCCATACTTCCTATTAAAATGGAAATATAAAGAAGGCTTAGTTCAAGAAAAAGATGTCTTTGCCTATGTATATCGTGGACTTCGTAGTCTTAAATAATCTTTAAGTTTAAGGTTGTTTTTAGTATAATAGTAACGTTAAAAGGAGGACATTATGTCTAATTGTCTAGTTGCTCAATCAGGAGGGCCTACCTCTGTCATCAACGCAACACTTGCAGGTGTTGTGAAAGCAAATCAACTTAATCCTGTCTATGATATTGTCTATGGAGGACTTCATGGTGTTGAAGGTATCTTACAAGAAATGCTTGTGGATCTTACTCACATGAGTGAAATGGATAATCTTATCTTAAAGCAAACTCCAGCATCAGCGTTAGGGTCTTGCCGATACAAATTAAAACGTGCAAACGTGAAAGATTTTGAACGTATTGTGGAAGTCTTACGTAAATACAATATTGAAACCATGTTTTATATTGGTGGAAATGATTCTATGGATACTGTAGCGGCATTAAGCGAATATGCAGAAGCACATAACATTACGGATTTACGTTTTGTGGGTTGCCCTAAAACAGTGGATAATGACCTCATGGTAACCGATCATTGCCCTGGATTTGGTTCTGCGGCGAAATTTATCGCCAATACAGCACTTCAAACTTGGTTAGATGTGAATGTATATACTCGTCAAGAAGTGTTTGTATTAGAAACCATGGGACGTGATGCGGGATGGTTAGCAGCTTCCGCATGTCTTTCTGGAATTGTGGATTTAGTGGTACTTCCAGAGATTCCGTTTAATAAAGAAGTGTTCCTTGCGCAAGTGAAGAAGCACATTGATACAAAAAACAAATGTTATGTGGTGGTATCCGAAGGGGTTAAATATCCTGATGGTAACTACTTAGCCGCAGGTGAAGCTAAAAATGATGGCTTTGGTCATGCAGTCTTAGGTGGAGCAGGACAAGCTGTTCGTCAACTTATCTTAGATAGTGGCGTAGCAAGTCGTGTTAAGGTTCAAGACCTTTCGACAGCACAACGTTGCCATACCACAGATCAATCATTAGTGGATGTGGAAGAATCATTTAAGCTTGGTATGTCAGCACACATGCGTTCTATGGACAAATCCTTTACCGGTAACATGGTGGGGGTAAAACGTGTCTCAAATCATCCATACAATGTGGAGTATTTTGCGACTAAAGCAAGTAATGTTGCGAATCATGTGAAACACTTCCCTGCAGAATGGATGCTTCCAGATTATGCAGGTGTGAGTCAAGAAGCACTAGATTATATGAGACCACTTATTAATGGATCACCTGTGATTCATTATAATGAAGGGGTTCAAGCATACTTAAAGCCTTTCTATCTAAAGAAATAAAAGAATAAGCGTGATTCGATTGAATCACGCTTTTTAGTTGTTATGGCGGAGAAAGTGGGTTTCGAACCCACGCGAGTGTGACCTCCTAACGGTTTTCGAGACCGTCCCCTTGAGCCGCTTGGGTATTTCTCCAAGAAATTATCTTAAAAAAGGTAGTTGGATAATACCAAACATGTGAAGACCAATGGTATTAATCGCTAAATTGGCAAACATATGCACCATCCAACTCGAGAGAATGTTTTGATTTCGCTCATTAAGTAGAATAAAGAATATTCCAATAAAAAACAAGCCTAAAATTGAAAGAGTTACAATTAATGGATGAGCCCAATCCTTAACAATACTAATATGATAGATTGCGAAAAGCAAACTACTTAAGATCATACTTAAATTTTTGCCTAGAAAAAGTTTCATTTTAAAGTATCCAAATCCTCTAAAAAAGAATTCCTCAATCCATGAGTTAATGAATGATATATAAAGAGCTACGAAGATAAAGTTTTCCCTATTGACGTTAACTTGATTTAAAAGCGAATCCCTAATCATTTCTAATGAAACAATCGTCTGAACAATTACAAATCCCCCAAGGATGACAACATAGACAAACAATCCAAGAGAAAGGGATTTAACCAGTGTTTTATAATCTGTTGTAGGGAATTGAAACTGCTTATATTGGATAATCATAGGCAACATAGCAAATAGTGCGATTTTTATGAATGACTTTTGCCAGTAGTTAATTGTTAGTGTGGATTCAATGAGAAAGAAGCATAGACATGCAAAAATGAAGATCCCTAACATTAATCCATTTTTAAGTGATTGACTCTGGAAAGTTTTAGTAAAGAATGACATATCACACCTCAAAATTCTATCAACATTATCTTATCATGCGAAACAATTAAACGATCATAAATAAAAAAAGAGGTGTGAACTTAGACTTAATTCAGCACAAAAAGCCAGGTGTGTACGTGATTTCCATAACTATTATGGTCAAATTATGAAAATTTTCATAAAGCCCTTACACCAAAGAAATTGTGAAAACCATAATGTAAGAATTTTCAGTTATCGTGTGCAAAATTTACAAAAAAACAGTGTATTTTATTGACATTTCACAATTCTATCACTATAATTGCGATATACAGTGAAATACTCTGTATTCTCATTAAGGAGGAGAAATGAAAAAATTATTATCTCTTGCGGTAATAGCTCTAGTTGCTCTTTCCATGGCTGCGTGTGCTCCAACACCAACTACACCAGCTGAAGGAAAAGGAACAGTTGTTATCGGAACTCCTGCATTTAGCGGAAACTTAATCGGCGGCTTTGGTAACAATGCTTACGACGTAATCGTCCGTAATATGATCTGGGGTTATGCTACTTATACCACGACTATCGGTGGGGAAATCGTATTAGACCCAACTGTAGTTAAAACTGTAACCACTGCAGTTAATGATGCTGGTGACAAAACTTACACATTTGAGTTAAACACTAACTTAAAATGGTCTGATGGCACTGCAATCACTGCCGATGACTACGTATTCGCATTATTATTTGCTTCATCACCACAATGGCGTTTAGCTGGTGCATCTGACACTACTGGACGTGAATTAGTTGGTTATTCAGCTTATAACAAAGGCGAAGCCACTGTATTTGAAGGAGTTAAGAAATTAGGAACTCATTCATTCTCGGTAACTATTAGCAATGACTACTTACCATACTTCTATGAAACTCTATATGCTGCTGTTTCACCAGTTCCTCTACATGTTTGGGGTCAAGGTGTGACTATTGGCGAAGATGGTTCATCATTAGTTGGTGATGTTACTGCTGCTGCTACTTATGTTGCAGGTACAGAAAGATTTGCTCCTTCTGTAACTTCTGGTCCATTCAAATTTGTCTCTAACATTGACAAACGTATGACCGTTAAATTTAACCCAGAGTATGTTGGTGACTATCGTGGGGTTAAAGCTAAACTTGATACAGTTATCGTTCAAGAAGTAAACCAAGACTTAGACGTTGACCTAGTTATCGCTGGTGAAGTTGACATCGTTACTGGTGTTATCCAAGATGCTAAGATCAAAAAAGCTATCGTATCTGATCAAGTTGATTTAATCAACTACAAACGTAATGGTTATGGATTCATTGGTTTCACTACTGACTTCGGACCTACAAAAGATCTTAACTACCGTAAAGCTGTTGCTCACTTAATTGACCGTCAACAATTCGTAACTACAATTCTTGGTGGTTATGGTGCTATGGTTAATGCTGAGTACGGACTTGCACAATGGATGTATGATGCTAAAGCTGCTGAACTTAACGAAAACTTAATTAACTATGTCGTTAACGTTGACGAAGCTAACCGTTTATTAGACCTTACTGAATGGAAATTTGAAGCTGATGGTGTTACTCCTTGGGATAAGACTAAAGCTACTGCTGGATATTGGAGACATAATGACAAAGGTGAAGTCTTAAAACACAATCACTTTGGTTCAACAAACAACCCAATTTCAGACTTAATTAACACAGAATGGCCTAAAGGTATGAACCAAGCAGGTATCCAATTCTACTTAGAATATGGTGATTTCTCTGCTCTACTTTCTAACTACTATGTAGAAGATCCTGAAAACCGTTTCTTCAACTCTTATAACTTAGCTGTTAACTTCTCAGTTGCTTATGACCCATACTACTCACTACACAGTGACTTCTATGGCCAATACAGCCAAAACCCTACTGGTACAAACGATCCAGAAATCGACCGTTTAACAGTTGCTATGAGAAGCTTAGAGCCTACACAAAAAGACGAGTACTTAGAATTATGGTACGAATACCAATTATACTGGAATTCACAATTACTACCACAACTTCCTCTATACTCTAACGTATACTTCGATATCTTCAACAAACGTGTTGTAGGACTCCAAACTAACCCATTATGGACAGTTGGACGTGCAATTATCGACGTATCTGTTGCAGACTAAGCCGAAATTTTATATACTTAACTGAAGGGGATAGTCTTGTACTATCACCCTTTAGTTTCTATAAGGAGATACACTATGCTTAAATTCTTGCTCAAGCGACTAGTTCTGTTAGTCCCAGTTATTTTTATCATTTCTATAATGTTATTTGGGATGTTTAAACTTATGCCAGGTGATCCTGTGCTTTTGATGTTGCCACCAGACTTACGCTCTCAGGCTGAACGAGATTTTTATTATAATGCCTATCGTGAGAAACTAGGTCTTGATAAATCAATTCCTGAACAATATATAGCTTGGGTCGGAAACATTGCACGTCTAGATTTTGGTACTTCTATTACTAACAATCGCCCTGTTCGCGAAGTTATTGCTAGACCACTTAGAAATTCAATTGTATTGAATAGTTTTTCCATTATATTTGCATTTGTTATATCCATACCAGTAGGAATTAAATCCGCAGTTAAGCGGCACTCTTTCTTTGATTCCTTTTGGCAAGTGTTTTCACTCATTGGATTATCGGTGCCAGTATTCTTTATTGGTTTGATTTTAATCTACACTTTTGCAATTACTATGCGCGTTCTGCCTGCAGGTGGCATGCCTCGTATGCAAGATGATGGAAGTTTCAGGTACTTCTTGGAATGGTCCAGATATCTTATTTTACCAATCACAACATTGACCATTGGTTCATTAGCGGGGACAACTCGTTATGTACGAAATGCTATGATCGAAATTATTGGTAAAGACTTTATTCGTACGGCTCGCTCAAAAGGTTTGAATGAAAAAGTCATTATTTATACACATGCATTTAGAAATGCACTTATCCCAGTTGTTACACTTGTGGCTGGATCACTTGTGGCCTTATTTGGTGGATCAGCGATTACTGAAAGTATATTCTCTTGGAATGGTATTGGTCGAGTTCTCATTGACTCACTCAATAACCGTGATTATATGGTGGTATTAACCATGAATATCTTCTACGCTGTACTATCATTAACTGCAAACTTAATTATGGACATTGGATACGCATTAGTTGATCCACGTGTTAAGTTGAACTAAGGGGTAATCGACATGTCAAATTCAAATAAAACAAATCCATATTTAAAAGCGCTCGGTTCGTTTGGGCGTACTATTGCATCACTTTTTACGTTTGGTTCTGCGAATAAACCAAAACGCAGTGTCTTAGAAGAAGAAGCAATCACCTCTCCAGGGAAGACGATTGTTAAAAACTTCATGAGAAACAAATTAGCATTAACGGGTTTAGCGGGGATCACGCTAATGACACTCTTTGTGTTTGGTGGATCTCAAATAGTACCTTTTGAAATTTTATCAGGAGAATGGGCACATAAAAACCTTCCTCCTTCAAACAACATGTTGAAAATTCCATCTGAACTTGTAAAAGCTGGAATCCAAGATATCACTTCAGGACGTAGTTTTTCTATAGGCCTAGATGTTAATGGAAAAGTGTATGCATGGGGTATTGATGTTGAAGGCGTTTTAAACATACCTGCAGAGGTTCAAGCAGCTACTATTGTAAAAATCGGTGCAGGTGATGAACATGTTTTAGCTCTTTCTTCAACTGGAAAACTATATGCTTGGGGAAATGATTCATTTGAACAAGGAACTGTTCCTATGAGTATTTCCAATATTTTAATGTTAGAAAATGTTGTCGATATCGGTGGTGGAGATATTTTCTCATATATGATTACCGATAGAGGACGTTTATATGTGTGGGGTGGAACTCTTTCAAACGGGTTAGACATCGTCCCTACACGTTTACAAGGACGTTTAGTATCCGCTGGTGCATCTACAGTAAGTATGCTTCTATTAACCAATGAGCAAACGGTTGAATATCACGGCGCACGTGGAACTCAACTTGCAACAATTCCTTCATATTTACAAGATGGCTCAGTTAAACTTAGTAAAGTTGTAGCAAGTATCTATACTGGACTTGCATTAGATACAAATGGATATATCCACCAATGGGGTCATAGTGGAGATGGAATGAGAAATGTTCCTGAAAAAGTAAGTTTCAATGATCCAAATCGAATCAAATTTCTAGATATCCAAGCTGGACGTCGCCATTTTGTGGCTTTAGGTAGTGATGGTAATGTTTATGCATGGGGTGATAACGAGTTTGGTCAAATTAGTGTACCAACATCACTTCAACAAGGTAAAACTGTAGCCATTCATTCTGATTTCTACCAAAACTATGCTGTGCTAGAAGATGGAACCGTGGTGCCATGGGGACTTAAAGGATTCATTCTAGGTACTGATGATAATGGTAAAGATATTTTCGTTAGACTTATCCACGGTGGTCGTATTACGATGACGGTAGGTGCGGTTGCGGTGCTTATCTCTACTTTCTTAGGAGTTCTTATTGGATTAATTGCAGGGTTCTACGGAAAATGGGTTGATAACTTACTCATGCGTTTTGCGGAAATTATCAGTTCATTCCCATTCTTACCTTTAGCCATTACTTTATCTTCATTCTTAACCGGACAGTTAGATCAAAATCAACGTATCTTGATGATCATGGTCATCTTAGGTATTATTGGATGGCCAGGTTTAGCTCGACTTGTTCGAGGACAAATTCTAGCGGAAAGAGAAAAAGAATTTGTGCTTGCAGCTCGTGCACTTGGTATTCGCTCAAGAGTTGTGATCTTACGCCATATTTTACCAAACGTTATTAACTTAGTTATTGTAAGTATGACCTTAAGTTATGCAGGTAGCTTACTTACTGAAGCAGGTCTTTCATTCTTAGGATTCGGGGTTGTACCTCCTAGTCCATCATGGGGGAACATGCTTACTGGTGCGCAAAGACCTGAAGTTATTCAATTCTTCTGGTGGCGTTGGATTTTACCAGCACTAGCAGTATTATTCACAGCATTAAGTGTTAACCTCGTGGGTGATGGTTTGCGTGAAGCCATGGATCCTCGATCAAACGAGAAGTAGGAGGTAAAAATGACAAAACTACTTGAAATTAAAAATTTACATACCTACTTTACGACTCGACGTGGTCTTATTAAAGCCGTCAACGGTGTTTCTCTTTCTGTAGAAGAAGGTCGCACTTTAGGGGTTGTTGGAGAGTCTGGAAGTGGTAAATCGCAAACAGCGATGTCTATTCTTCGCTTGTTTGAGCGTAATCAAAAAATCTACGAAGGTGAGATTTTGTTTGAAGGTAAAGACCTTGCACAAATGAGTGAAGCTGAACTACGAAAAATTCGTGGTAATGATATTTCTATGATTTTCCAAGAGCCGATGACAAGTCTTAACCCAGTATTTACAGTCGAGCGTCAAATTTCTGAAGTGTTAATGTTACACCAAGGGATGAGTGAAAAAGAAGCTAATGCCAAGTCAGTGGAAATGCTTCAAGCTGTTAAGATTCCTAATGCTAAAGAATTAGTGCATCAATATCCTTTCCAATTATCAGGGGGGATGTCACAACGTGTGATGATTGCGATGGCATTAGCATGTAAACCAAAATTACTTATTGCTGATGAGCCAACAACTGCTCTTGATGTTACGATTCAAGCTCAGATTTTACGTTTAATGAATGATCTTAAACGTGAAACTAAAACTTCTATTATGTTTATTACTCATGACCTAGGTGTCATCAACCAAATGGCGGATGATGTTGCGGTGATGTATTGTGGTCAAGTGGTTGAAACCGCTCCAGTTGATTACATTTTTGGACAAAAGACGGATTATTCACATCCTTATACTGAAGGTCTATTAAGTTCAATTCCAAGCTTAACTAGTGAAAGAGGAACAAAATTGGATGCGATTCCAGGTTCAGTTCCACATCCACTGGATTTACCTGTAGGATGTAAGTTTGCACCTCGTTGTAAATATGCAACCGAGAAATGCTTAAAAGAAGAACCAGAATTAGTCCAAATCAGCGAAAAGCAATCCATTCGCTGCTTCTATCCAAAGAAAGGAGTGCGTCAACATGGCTAAAAATCAAAAAGTATTGTTGAAAGTTCAAAACCTTAAAAAGCACTTTCCTTTGAAGAAACGCTCAATTTTCCAAAAGGAACAACTATTTATTAAAGCTAATGATGGCATCTCCATTGATATTTTTGAAGGCGAAACATTAGGGTTAGTTGGTGAATCTGGATGTGGTAAATCTACATTTGGTCGTACCATTCTTCAACTTTATGATCAAACCGAAGGAAATACACTTTTCTATGGTCGTACATTGGCTGAAGTTGCGCCTAAGTATGTTGTTGAGGTAATTAAAACCTTATCAAAGCAGTATCCAGCTTACTTAGCTGATAAGAAAGCTCTTGATGCACTGGTTGACTCATTAAGTAAAGTGTCTGATGATCTGGCTAAGTCACAACTTGAGTCCAAGATTGAAAAAGAAACTGCACGACTTGAGAATAAATATAAAAACATGTTTAGAATCGCGGGTGGTCTTCTTACTTCATCTGATTTAAAGAAAGTGAGCCATGTGTTGCTTTCTGAGTTCAAGATTAAGCAAAAAGAAGCTAAACTTCGATTAAAACTTGTGAAAGCTGAAGTACGATTAACAGACCCTAAAGTCTTAGCGAATAAAGCAAGCGTAAGCAAAGTTGATGATCAAATCGCTAAACTTAAAACCGAACTAGCATTAACTCATGAAGCTGTTGAAAAAGCATCTAAGGTTGTTAAAGAATTAAAAGACACGTGTCGAAACAATGCCTTATTCAATCTTTATGAAGAACAAATGGATGATGGAATTGACTTATCTAAACTATCAACTGAAGAAGTTCGGTTATTGCGTCAAGATATCCAAATCATTTTCCAAGATCCTTACTCATCATTAAATCCTCGCTTAACCGTAGGCCAAATTATTGGAGAAGGATTATTAGCCCATAACTTTTTCAAGAACGCTAACTCAAAAGAATATACTGATTACATTACTGATGTTATGGAAAAGTGTGGACTTGCTCCTTACTTCATTCATCGCTATCCTCACCAGTTCTCAGGTGGGCAACGCCAACGTATTGGTATTGCTCGTGCCTTAGCATTAAATCCTAGATTTATTGTTTGTGATGAAGCTGTCTCTGCGTTAGACGTATCCATTCAATCACAAATCATCAATTTACTTATCGATCTCAAGAAAGATAATAACCTCACTTACTTGTTCATTACTCATGACTTGTCAGTCGTTAAGTTTATCTCAGATCGTATTGGTGTCATGTATCTTGGTAATATGGTTGAATTAGGGTCTAGTGATCAAATATTCGCAAATCCACTACATCCATACACAGAAGCTTTACTTGAAGCTATCCCACGTACTGATGTGGAATCAAATCAAGAACTCACTATCTTAGAAGGAGATATTCCATCTCCAATCAAACCTCCTAAAGGCTGTAAATTCCATACTCGATGCAAATATGCATTCGATAAATGTAAGGTTGTTGAACCTATTTGGCAAGAAATTGAGCCAGGTCACTTCGTTGCATGTCATTTAAGAGGCGAATAACTTGATTTTCAAAAGAGAGAAACATCAAGAAAGTGAGTTTGATTACGAAGAAATAAAAGCGAAACTAAAAGAGACGGAATTTGAGAAAGGCGACTTAATGGCCTTAACGATTGCGGCTCTGATCACGATCATTCCAGTCATGCTTCTTGTCTTAAGCATTATGATTGGTGTTATTTGGTTCATATTCATTCGATAGAAAACAGGCATCATGCCTGTTTTCTTTTAGGATAAAGGATGGAGAGAGGTGAATGATAACGTAGAAGAGGGAAAAGGATGAAGGAATTAACATATCAAGACCAAGAAAGACTGTTGATGGCATTATCTGAACGATGGAATATCGCAAAGATGTTTATGCGATTACAACCCAATCGAAGTGATGTACTCACAGCATATGAACATTTCGATGTCATGATGACTTTCTTTTATAATCAACTTGATGAAGACTGTAAGGATATATATAATCGCGTGTACTTGAAGAAACAACCACTCAAATGGTATGAAGAATATTATTCAAAATCTAACTACTATAGGAAGAGAAGAATCATAATTGAAACATTTGTTCATTGTTTACAAATCTTTAAGGTGTTAAAATAACCATACAGTGACTTTGAAGGTCTAGAGGAGAAAACATGATAAAAGGAATTGCTGCATCAAGTGGGATTGTCGTTTCTAAAGTTTATAAACTCGAATATCCCAATCTAAATGTTGAAAAAAAGGACGCCACTCCTTCACAAGAAATTGAAAAGCTACAACAAGCCATCACAAAAACTCAAAGTGATATCCGTTCAATTAAGGATAAAGCGGTTGGAAAGTTAAGTGATGAAGAACTAGCAATCTTTGATGCTCATCTTATGGTGAGTGAAGACCCAGAATTAGTAGATCAAATCAAAGGTCTAATCGAAGCAGACAATGTGAATGCTGAATATGCGACACATCAAGTTGCTTCAATGTTTATTAGCATGTTTGAAAGTATGGAAGATGCATACTTTAAAGAGCGTGCTGCAGACATTAAGGATGTTACACAACGACTTATTGCTCATATTTTAAATACTCCACTTCCAGATTTGACCCTCATTAATGAGGAAGTTGTCATTGTTGCCCATGATTTGACTCCTTCAGATACTGCACAACTTAATCGACAATATACCCTTGGCTTCGCAACGCAAGTTGGTGGCCGTACCTCTCACTCAGCGATTATGGCGAGATCATTAGAAATTCCTGCAGTTGTAGGATGTGGTGATGCTCTTTGGTCCGCAAAGCATGGGGATGAGATTATTCTAGATGCGATTAGTGGTAAAGTTTTCTTAAATCCAACTTCAGAACTTAAAGCAGAATATGCACCTAAAATTGAACAGTTCCTTCTTCGTAAAGAACGTTTGAAATCATTAAAAGACGCAGAGAGTGTAACACTTGATGGCCATCATGTCGAACTTGTTGGTAATATAGGTACACCTCACGATGTGGATGGTGTGTTAGACAACGGTGGTGAAGGTGTTGGATTGTATCGTACGGAGTTCTTATATATGGATGCGTCATCACTTCCAAGTGAGGAAGAGCAAACCTTAGCTTACTCTAAAGTAATTAAAGACATGAAAGATAAACCAGTTGTTGTTCGTACCCTAGACATTGGCGGCGATAAAGAATTATCATATTTACCGTTTCCAAAAGAGATGAATCCATTCTTGGGTTACCGTGCTATTCGTTTATGCTTAGACCGCACGGATATCTTCAAAACTCAAGTACGAGCTTTATTAAAGGCAAGTGCTCATGGCAATCTTCACATCATGTTTCCGATGATTGCCACTTTAGATGAATTCAGACAAGCTAAAGCATTTGTTGAAGCAACTGCTGGTGAACTTAAAGAAGAAGGCGTAGAGATTGGTGACTACAAGCTAGGTATGATGGTTGAAATTCCAGCTGCTGCGATGCTTGCGGATCAGTTTGCGAAAGAAGTTGACTTTATGAGTATCGGCACCAATGACTTGATACAGTATTCCATGGCCTCAGACCGCATGAATGAAAAGGTTTCCTATCTATATCAACCGTATAATCCTTCCATCCTTCGTCTAATAAAACTGACCATCGATGGAGCCCATAAGCACAATAAATGGGTGGGTATGTGTGGTGAAATGGCGGGAGAACCTCTTGCTGTTCCACTCCTTCTAGGATTGGGACTCGACGAATTCTCAATGTCTGCATCATCCATTCTTGCAGCACGAGAAATTGTTAGATCCGTGAAGTATGAAGACATGAAATCACTTGCTTTGAAGGCACTTGAGTGCTCTAATGAAGAAGAAGTGATTCAATTAATTAAAGAAAATGTTTCAATCCCTCTCAATTAAATCGAATGTAAAGACCAGTATTTTATATGCTGGTTTTTTAGTCTTTACATTGACTTAACTTTAACTGTGATACAATATTGTTATGAAAATACTAACTATTGGAACAAGCATCATTACGAGTCGATTTATTGATGCCCTATCAAAATCAAATGAATCAAAAGTCACAGCCATCTATTCACGTGACATGAGCAAAGCTATTTCTTTAGCATATCCTCTTGGAGCATTAGCATTTGACAATCTAGATAAAGCATTACAATCTAATGAAGTTGATACGGTCTATGTTGCGAGTGTAAATCATTTACATGCAAAACATGCAATTCTAGCCTTAAATGCCAAAAAGCATGTCATATTAGAAAAACCAGTCACAAGTAATGATGCTGAGTTTGGATCCATTCTAGAATGCGCAAAACAGAATGGTGTTTTTGTGTTTGAAGCCATTACGACATTGCATTTACCTAATTACCATTGGATTAAAGAACAACTCCATAAATTAGGGAGTATTAAACATGTGTATGCATCCTATCATCAGCATTCATCAAAATATCTTGCTTATTTGAATCATGAAAATCCAAATGTATTTAATTTAAAGACAAGTGGAGGATGTTTAGTTGATCTAAATGTGTATAATCTTCATTTCATCTTGTCGTTATGGCCAAAACCACTCAAAGGAACTTACACTCCAATTCTAGGTCATAATGGAGTTGATGTAAGTGGAACTGTAGTGTTTACTTATGAAGACTTTACGGCAATAGCAAATGCTTCAAAGGTACATGAAGGTGGACAGAGGGTCATCATTGAAGGAGAAAAAGGTGTCATTGAATGTCAGTATGCTGCAAATAAACTCACACAATGCATTCTTAAATCACCTGAAGAAGAAGTAATTTCACCACATGATCAAGAAAGCAATGCATTAGTCTATGAGATTCAAAAATTTGAGGAGTTAATCAAACGGAATCAAGTTGATAAGATTCATGATCTAAACGTGCAAAGTTTGAATACCATACACTGGATGACAAAAGTAAGAAAAGAAGCCAAACTTTGGTTTGAAGGAGAAGCAGATGAGACATTACTCGAAAATTGATTTATGGATTCAATGTGTGATTTGGGGAACCGTATTAGTCAGTATTTTTCCATTATGGGTTGTTGAGCCACATGAACAGTGGATTGTTCTCATGATTTTGGTGCCTACGGCATTACTTATGTTACTACTCCTTTATAACACATACTATGTTTTTGAAGAAGAATATTTAAAATGTGTTGTAGGATTTTATGTTCAAAAGATTCGATATGAGAATATTAAGTCTTTAAAGAAAACCAGAAATTTCCTTTCCTCTGCAGCATTATCAGCAGATCGTATCGAAATCAAAGAAAAGAACAAAGGTTACATTATGGGCACAACCTATATCTCACCTAAAAATAAAGATGAATTCTTTGAAGAACTAAGACAATACTGTCCAAAAGATGTAGAGGTATTAAAATGAATATCCATGTTTTTGGAGCAGGTTATGTAGGATTATCCAATGCGATTCTTCTTGCGAATCAACATGATGTGACGATCCATGATATAAATGCTCAGAAAATTGAAAAGCTTAACAAGAAAGAATCAGTTATCATTGATGAAATGCTTCAAGAAGCACTTAAGATGTCATCATTACATGCCACATTAAGTAATATCAATTTAGCAACTAAAGCAGACATCATACTTCTTGCCACCCCAACCAACTATGATCCTAATCTTAATACTTTTGACACGACATCACTTAATTCAATTGTGGAAGCACTCGCTCATCATGGATACCAAAACATGGTGGTGATAAGATCGACTATTCCAGTTGGGTTTACACAACACTTACAAAATCAATATCCTTCAATTAAGTTTATCTTCATGCCTGAATTTTTAAGAGAAGGGCAAGCATACTATGACAACCTTCATCCATCAAGAATTGTAATAGGATCAATCCATGAGGAAAGTCATGTAGTTTCTTCAATGTATCTAAACCTAGTATCGACTCCTTGTCCTGTGCTTCACGTTGGATTTAGTGAAGCAGAGGCAATAAAATTATTTGCGAATACTTATTTAGCGATGAGAGTATCTTTCTTTAATGAACTCGATTCCTATGCGGAAGTCAGAGGGCTTAACACTCAAGATATCATTGAAGGAGTAAGTTTAGACCCTCGTATTGGACATTTCTATAATAATCCTTCATTTGGTTATGGAGGATATTGCTTACCTAAGGATACAAAGCAACTTCTTGCGAACTATCACAATGTTCCACAAAACTTAATCAGTGCAATTGTAGAAGCGAATGCGACACGAAAAGATCACATTGCATCCATGATATTAAAAAGAAATCCTAAAGTGGTAGGCGTCTATCGCTTAACCATGAAAAGTAATTCAGATAACTTTAGAGATTCCGCCATACAAGGAATAATGAAACGTATAAAAGCTAAAGGGATTGAAGTAATTGTCTATGAACCTTATTATCATGAAGATCTTTTCTTTAATTCAAGAGTGGTTAAGGATATCAATGAGTTTAAATTGATGAGTGATGTAATCATTACAAATCGCATGCATAAAGACATCGAGGATGTAAAAGAAAAAGTATATACTCGCGATATCACACAAAAGGACTAATCATTAGTCCTTTAAATTTGTCATGATGAGTTTTTTTAATAGCTCATATGGAAATGGTTCGCTTCTAGGAATTTGGATAGCTCCTTTAGAAGAGCGATATCCTGATAATTCATGGTGATGTTTAAGTATCGTTTGAGGACCAGGATATAACCCAATATGATTTTTATAAACATGAAAGTGAATTAACAATTTAGAATCTTTTTTATAGGTTGGAATCTGATAAGAAATAGAAAACTCACATTCTGGAACCCAAGACATGATGGTCTTGTGTAGTTCTTGAATGAAGGCGTGATTTTCGACAGGTTGAGATTGAAGGTATTGTTCAAACATAGTCAAAATTAACACTTTATGGTTGATGGAAACGATTCTACCATCACTTTATTTCTTTGAATTAAAGCTCGTAAAATATCAATGTTGATATCACTAACTTTCTTGATGTAGATACACACTCGTCCATGAGTATGTTTGCCTAATTGTGCAAGCAGTTTATCTTTAAACGCAGGATTATCATAATCAAACTGGGTGTATAAATATAAAGTGATATTAGCTTTTCTAATTGCAAAGCCACATTTCATGGCCACACCTTCATGACCTGTTTCATAGCGATAATGATATTGACCAAAGCCAATCATTTCACCTCTCCAAAGCGTAGCTTCTTCTTGTGTTTCCTCTTTAAATATTTGAAGTAGTGTCAGTGCATCCTCTTTTCTTTTGTCTAGAGTTTCAATATATTCATTAACACTCATCTCTAATGGTACGTTTTTTTGCATAGTTAACCTCTTTTTTTAATTATAACGAAGTTTATTTATAAATATACGTAAATTGCAATGAGAAGTCGTCCACTTTGAATTAAGAAGTCACTAAGGAACCGTTTGTACCTTGAATTTGATTAAAGTGGAATAAGATGGATTCAGTCGGTGTTTGATAATTGAGTATTTTACGA
>Ga0208242_100467_pt1 | contig 25290 bp, 20 predicted proteins | sample SubbioAug_CSW13A_FD_184825 | JGI IMG/M metagenome (GOLD analysis project Ga0208242, IMG submission 184825) | Serpentinite rock and fluid subsurface biosphere microbial communities from McLaughlin Reserve, California, USA - CR12Aug_CSW13A (SPAdes) | ecosystem: Environmental > Terrestrial > Deep...
CAAAGATGTGATATCAGAAGGCCGGCCGTCAAAATGGACTCCGCCTTCCATGTTGCCTCCGGGCACAACAATGGCGGGAATATCTAAGCGAGCCGCAGCCATCAGCATGCCGGGAACGATTTTATCACATGAACCCAACAGAACCACTGCATCCAGGCGGTGGGCCTGCACCATCATCTCGATATCATTTGCTATCAGATCCCTGGTGGGCAGAATATAGTGCATGCCGTCATGGCCGTTGGCCAACCCGTCGCAGGCAGCAATAAAACCAAACTCAACCGGCGTTCCGCCTGCCTGCCGTATTCCATCCTTCACCGCGTCAGCGACCTGGCGCAGGTTAAAATGTCCGGGAACCAGAGTGTTCCAGGAATTAGCCACACCAATCAGCGGCCTGGCCAGATCATAATTTGTATACCCCATTGACTTAAACAGGGCGCGCCTGCTTGGCCCTTTTTCTATTAACTCTTTACTCCGCCAGAACAAATAATCATCTCCTTAAGAACAGTACTTTAAAGCTGCCAGAATTTATTCTAGCCTCCTGATACAAATGGGATTAATGAAACTAAATCATCTATTTTTAACTCTGTATTCAATCCATTTAAAAGTATAATATTTTGACCATTTATCAAAATATTAATCAGGTTATTCAGCGAGCCGTCTTCATTAAATATCATTTTCCTAAAACTATCTCCATACAAAGCCGATAAATAGTGCAACAGGCTCTTTACATCTCTGGTCTCTATTTCTATTACACATTCACTGGCAGCAACCTGTCGTATGTAACTAAACATTTCCACTTTCATGCTTTTTTCACCTAACTTTTATCTTTAAGCACTTAAATACTTCCCTAACTGATAGTAACCTTCAGTTGCCTGAATTAAATGGTCAATTTGAATAAACTCATCAATTATGTGAGCCTGAGACTCTTTACACGGACCAAAACCAATAGTCGGTATATTATAAATACCTGCAGAGACACTCCCGTTAGTGCAAAATGAATATACATTGATTTTAGGATTCATTCCCATACTTTTTAAAGCCATTTTTGCCCTATTTACTATTTCGTGGTCCTCGCTGAGCAACCATGCCGGCGCAAATTTAGAATGTTCTACCTCTAGTCCGGTGTAACTTTTTATTTGCAGGCTGGCCACATCTACAGTAGCACTAATTTTGTTATTTGTTTCAGTTTCCTTATTAATAATTCTTCTGATATCTTCTAAAACATGCTCTTTCACTTCGTCAACCATTAACCTTCGATCAAAAGTTACTCTGCATTTTTCCGGAATCACCGACGCCCCAGGATAAGGCGATGAAATAATATCCGTCAGCTCCAAAGCTGCAGACCCAAGTATAGCATGTTGTGGAAGGGAAATTTGTTTTATTCCACCTAATAAACTTAACATGCTTTCCACAGCATTAATGCCGGCTTTTGAATTAGATGAATGAACCGGTATGCCTTTTGTTTCCAGAACAATTTCAGCTCTCCCGCGTTGTCCAATATTAATATTTAATTCGGTTGCTTCCCCGATAACCACGACATCCGGTCTTAAATCGCCTAATATATATGACAAGGAAAAACCTTCTGCTATTTCCTCCAATATGGTGCCGCTTACATAGATATCTCCCTTGGGTCTTTCATCCTCAGCCAAAAATGCAATGCCACTTATCATTGCCGCCAGTGCGCCTTTCATATCTGCCGCGCCTCTGCCGAATATACAATTATCAACTATTTCAGCTCCAAATGGGCTTCTGGTCCAGGCAGATGGGTCGCTTACTTCAACAGTATCAAGATGACCGTCAAACAATACTCTTGGTCCCTCACCGGTTCCTTTAATTTTACCAACAACATTGCCTACCTGATCAATCCATACCTGATCGAAACCAAGGGCCAACATTTCTTCGCTAACAAATGATGCAATCACTTTTTCATCCCCGGTAACACTTGGAATTCCTATTAATTTGCGACAAAGTGCAAGGACTTTTTGCCGGCGTTTTTGGTTAAGCATTTTTATTTCATCTCCTTGATCTTAAAAAGTTGATCTTTTATCTTTTCAGGACTAACAGGTAAACTATTTAAACGGATCCCAACCGCATTATAAATAGCGTTAAGTATGGCCGGAGCTGTCGGATTCATAGGCAGTTCTCCCATTCCCTTAGCGCCATATGGTCCGTATGGATGGTGGTCTTCTATGATGATAGATTGTATTTTAGGAGTTTGAGTTATATCCGGTATTCCCAATTTCTTTAGCGTATTGGTAACCACTTGACCGTCTTTCATCTTGAATTCTTCAGTTAAGGCATATCCCAACCCCATCATAATGCCACCCTCGATTTGCCCTTCCACAGCCGAGGGATTAATAACTTTTCCCACATCATGGGCAGCGATAACTTTTAAGACACATACTTCACCAGTGTTTTCATCAACCTCAACAATGGCAGCCTGAGTACCGTAACAATAAGCAAAATGCAGCCTAAACTCCTCATGGTCAAATTCCGGGTTGTCAGAGCAATCCTTTAAAACCTTGGTGCCCGGCGCTACGTAAAAATGTTCTGCCTTTAAGGAAAAGTTTCTGCATTCAGCCAACCGCGCAAGCTCCGGCAGGGAGATCTTATAATCTGCCTGGTGCCTGATATCGTAAATGCAGTTATTTTTTATTTCAAGATATTTCTGGGGAATACCAGACGCTTCAGAAGCTAATTTAAACAGTAGATTACGAAACTTAATACCGGCAATCCTAACTGCATTACCGGTGACAAAAGTTTGCCGTGAAGCAGTCGTCACCCCTCCGTCCATGTTAAGCCCTGTATCACTTGACACAATTTTAATAGTATTAAAGCTTACACCTACTGACTGGGCGGCAATTTGAGCCATTACTGTATCTGCTCCCTGTCCACTATCCACACTGCCTATGCCCAGTTCCAGTCTGCCATCACTTAATAGTTTCAGGGTTGACCAGGCACCGTCAACCATGGCTGAACCAAGTCCTACATTCTTCATGGCGCTGGCTACTCCTACACCGATTCTTTTCCCAGGCTTGGATGTGGGTAATGCTTCTTTATCCAGGGCTTCTTTTACTAATTTCAGTGTTTCTTTGTATCCCACGCTATAATCCAATACCTGGCCTCCCAGGGTTTGCTTTCCAGGCTCTAAACCATTTAATTCTCTTATTTTAAATGGACATATATCTAGCTTTGAAGCCAATCTATCCATCATAATTTCAGCTGCCACCGCAGGTTGAGTGCTGCCAAATCCACGCATTGCACCGCCGGGAGGGTTATTAGTATACACTGCAAAAGCATCAACCTTGGCATTAGGTACTTCATATGGTCCTGAACTGAACACTGCCGAACGAAAAAGGACAGGTTCTCCGGCAGATGCATAAGCTCCCGTGTCACCTACTATTTTAACTTCCAGGGAGATAATCACCCCTTCTTTTGTAGCACCCAGTTTATAATAAAGATACTCGGCATGGCGTTTGGTTGACATTTTTATTAATTCTTCCCTACTAAGTACCATCCGTACAGGCCTACCCGTTTTCAAGACACCTAAGGCCGCGTGAATCTGCACAGTGGGTTCCTCCCGCCCGCCAAATGCTCCGCCTGTTGTCCTGTTAATAACTCTGATTTTTTCTTTGGGTACTCCTAAGCTTTTGGAGATGTCTTCTTGAAAACTAAAAGAGCTCTGGCTGGCAGTCCAGACAGTAATGATCCCATCTTCTTCCTGCTTCGCCAGGCAAGCATCGGGTTCCATATATGCATGCTCTATCGAAGGCACATAGAAGTTGTCTTCAAGAATAATATCTGCCCTGGCAAAGCCGGCCTCTATATCTCCCTTTCTTACTTTTATGTGGGCAAGCACGTTTCCTTCATCGTGAACAATGGGTGCACCTTCTTCTAATGCTCGTAAAGGATTATCAACGATTTCCAGGGGTTGGTATTCTACTTTGATCAGTTCCCGGGCTGCCTCAGCCTGACCTTCACTCTCAGCAAGTACCAAGGCTATGGGATCACCTGTATATCTGACAATTTGCTCAGCCAATACCGGCTGGTGAGGCACTATTAAACCAAAAGTCTTTCGTCCCGGAATGTCTTTGGCAGTCAGCACAGCAACTACTCCGGGGGCATTCTCCGCAGTTGCAGTATCAATGGACATAATCCTGGCATGCGGGTGAGAACTTAGTAACAGTTTCCCTTCCAGGGCTCCCCCAAGTCTAAAATCATCCGTGTATAAAGGAACACCTTTAACTTTGGCCAGTGAGTCATAACGAACAACCGCTTCTCCAACCCATCCTTTTTCACTTGTTTCATTTAAGACTATTTTGCCTTGCATTGCTGCTGCTGCCATTTGCACTGCTTCAATTATTTTTTTATAGCCTGTACACCGGCATAAATTATATTTTAAGGCATCCTTAATTTCGTCCTCACTGGGGTCGGGGTTTTGATCTAGCAGTGCTTTAGCAGCCATGATCATCCCAGGGGTGCAAAAACCGCATTGTACTGCTCCTGCTTTGGCAAAGGCTATTTGTAAAGGATGCAGTTCTCCGTTTTTGGTTAATCCTTCGATTGTTTCTATGCTGGAATTATCCAATTTACCGACCTGGAGTAAACACGCTCGCTGTGCTTTGCCATTGACTATCACGGTACAGGTTCCGCAATGGCCCTTGGCACAACCGTTTTTGGCACCCATTAGACTTAATTCCGTCCGAAGAAATTGCAGAAGTGACTGTTTGGGATCTCTAGCAGTAATTATTTCTTCCCCGTTCACAACAAGTCTAGTTTTAATGCCGCTCACAATACTTCCTCCTCTCCAGTGCTTCTCTATTTGCCAGGTTTTCTGGGACTCCGCCGTTTAAAGCCGTTTTTATATTCCGGGCTGCATTTACAGCCATCCTATATCTATTGTCAATACTTGCAACCCCAATATGAGGAGTAAGAACCACATTTCTCAACCCTATCAGTCCCTTGGCAACCTGAGGCTCAAACTCATAAACATCCAACCCAGCTCCTTTAATAACCTTGTTTCTTAAAGCAAATGTTAAAGCTTCTTCATCCACCAATTTTCCACGACCGGTATTTATCAGGTAACTGCTATCTTTCATTAATGACAATTCTTTTTCTCCGATTAAGTGTTCAGTTTCCGGTGATAATTTACAATGCAAACAGATAAAATCAGATTCCCGCAACAAAATATCCAGAGTAACATACCGGCAGCCAAGCTCTGCTTCCAAGTTAGGTTTTGGTCCAGTCGATCCGGTATATATAATTTTCATATTAAATCCTTTTGCCCTTCGGGCTACAGCTGTACCAATCTTTCCTAATCCTACAATACCCAGGGTTTTTCCGTACACGTCCCCGCCTAACATAACAGACGGGCTCCAGTCCTGAAACTTTCCTGCTCTGACGTAAGCATCAGCCTCATGTATTCGCCTGGCAGCAGCCATTAAAAGTGCCCAGGTCAAGTCCGCTGTGGTTTCAGATAGTTCACCGGGTGTAGTTGTAACCATGATTCCTCTCTCAGTAGCATATTCAACATCAATGTTAACCAGGCTTTCGGCAAAAAGGGTTATTACTTTTAACTGGGGCGCGGCATCAATGATTTCAGCATCTAAACTGTCATTAAGCAATAATATGACTCCATCCGCATGTTTAAGATGCAGCTTCACTTCGTCTTTAGTCAACGGTTTACCGCTCTGATTTACTTCAAGTTCAAATTCAGATTCAAGAATATCCACCAACGGTTGTGGGTATTTTGTTGTTAAAAATATTTTAATGTTTTTCATAAGGTTTTCCAATTGCTCCAGGTGGCGTAGCTCTCCCAATAAATCCCGATAAGGCGACCATAGTAATAATATAGGGTAACATTAATAAGAAGTCATTGGGTATGGGTATTCCTTGTGCCTGGGCAGTCATTTGTATCCCGTCTGCAAGACCGAATAATAAGGCAGCTCCAAAGGCTCCAAGTGGAGTCCATTTACCAAATATCATGGCAGCCAGAGAAATGAAGCCGCGCCCTGCAGTCATTGATTTGATAAACATAGAGAGCTGCCCCAAAGACAGGTACGCTCCTCCTAATCCAGCCAGAACACCGCTCAAAATCACACAAATATAGCGAATCTTAAAGACATTTATACCTACAGTATCAGCAGCCCGTGGGTGCTCTCCCACAGCCCTGACCCGTAAGCCAAAGCGTGTTTTAAACAAAACAATATGTGCAATAGGAACTAATAATAAAGCTGCGTAAGTTAATGGGTTGTGGGTGCCAAGTAATACTCCCAGAAAAGGAACATCTTTTAAAAAAGAAATGCTTGTGGTCGGCAGTCCTTTAACTAAAGGCGTACGTCCGGCATTGCCCCAATATCCCTGTAATATCAGTGACGGAATTCCTATTGCCATAATATTAATACCGGTAGCGATAACAATTTGATTGGCTTTAAATTTGATGCACATTACTGCATGAACAGAGCCCATCAGGCCGCCGGTGATCATAGCAGCCAATACCCCAAGCCAGGGATTTCCCGTTAATAATGAGGTAAAGGCAGCACCAAAAGCACCCATGAGCATCATACCTTCTAAACCGATATTAATTACTCCCGACCTCTCAGAGAACGTTCCGCCAATGGCGCCAAATATCAGGGGAGTAGCCATACGTAATGTCGCCAGCAATAACCCAACGCTAAATAGTTTTATTATTGAGTTGATTGTTTCCACGTTTCATCCCCCCTAATATTTGATTTAAGACCGTCTTTTTTCTTTTGCCTGCTCTCGAGATGCGTAATAATACTCCATTTACCTGCTATAAAAAAGATAATTATAGCCTGTAGGATCTTTACAAGCTCACTGTTCGTCCCGGCGACTATCTGCATTGTCATGGCGCCACTCTTCAAGGCGCCGAATAACAGTGCAGATAATAATATTCCGGCTGGATGATTGGCGCCCAACATCGCAACGGCAATACCTTCAAAACCGTATCCGGGCGAAAATCCGGAATAAAACCGTCCGTGAACGCCAATAGTTTCCACCGCACCGCCAAGTCCTGCCAGGGCTCCTGAAATCATCATGGCATAAATAATATATCTATTACTGTCGATTCCACCACACTCTGCAGCCATGTTATTTAAGCCGACCGCCCTGACCTTATATCCCAATTTTGTTTTCCATAGAAGCACCCAAATACAAAAAGCGACAAAAAAAGCAATAATAATTCCGGTTGTCAGCCTGGTTGAAGGAATAAGAACCTTTAATCTTGCTGTATCAGCAACAAACGGAGTTGCCTGCAGAGTGCTCCCATGTCGCATCGGTCCATCTGAGGAAACCAGCCAATTAGTAAGATTGATAGCAATATAAGTCATCATAATTGTGTTTATAACTTCATGTACACCTAGTTTAGCTTTTAGAAAGCCGGGTAAAAAACCCCAAGCCGCCCCCGCGGTTCCTCCTAATATTAAAACCAGGGAAACATGTGCTAAAGAAGGCAAACCGGTAAAAGCATAACCCGCCCACGCTCCAATAATAGCGCCCATATACAGTTGTCCTTCAGATCCAATATTAAATAAACCACACCGAAAAGCAACTGAAAAGGCTAAACCTGTAAAAATCAATGGAGTTGCTGACATAAATGTCTGTCCCATACTTCGAGTACTGCCAAATGCCCCTTTCCATAAAGCTGAATACGCCACAACCACACTATCTCCTAAAACTGTAATAATGACAGCACCGATAAACAGGGCAAAAATAGCAGCAATAACAGGGTCAAGCAAAACCTTGACTATTTCATGTAATTTTTCATATATTTTGGTGGTTGGTTCGCGCCGCTCCATATTATTATAAAGCCTCCTCCAGCAATTATTGGCGGCAATATTCTGAAAAATCATAGAATATTGCCGCCACAGATTTAAATTGCTTTTCTACTCCCTCCGCCCATCCAGAAACCTAACTCTTCCATTGACACTTTTTCATTCTCAAAACTCTGAATAATCTGTCCGTCGTATAGTACTACTATCCGGTCGCTTAAAGCCATTATTTCCTCAAGTTCATAAGACACCAACAGTATTGCACGCCCTATCCCTCTTTGATAAATTAACTGATTATGGACAAACTCAATTGCTCCAACGTCTAAACCCCTGGTAGGCTGGGCTGCGATTAAAAGCCTAGGGTTACGGGCCAGCTCCCTGGCAACTATAACTTTTTGCTGGTTACCGCCTGACAACTTTCCAGCTTTTGTTTCAATACTGGGGGTCCGAATATCAAACTCTTTGACAAGTAATCGTGAAAAATCATTTACCTTTTCGTAATCTATAAAAATACTCTTTGTTAATTCTTTTGAATCTTCAAACCCCATGATCATATTCTCTTTCACTGAAAAGTCCAATACTAAGCCACGTTTTTGGCGGTCTTCAGGGATATGTCCCAACCCACTTTTTAGCATCTTTTGTGGAGTGGCTGTGTGCTCCAGTTTCTTCCCTTTAAACCGGATTTCACCTTCAGACCAAGATTGTAAGCCTGTCAAGACCTGGATTAATTCAGTCTGCCCATTCCCTTCCACACCGGCCACTCCAACAATTTCACCTTCACAAACATCCAGAGAGCAGCCCTTTAAAGCAGGCAGCCGTCTATAATTGCCGGCATGCAGATTCGTTACTTTTAATACCTCGTTGCCCTTTGTGCAGGGAGGTTTTTCCACACGCAAAACAACATCACGGCCAACCATCATCTTTGCCAGAGTTTTTTCATCAGTTTCACCAGTTTGTACCGTACCAATGTTCTTACCGTTACGGAGCACGGTTACACGGTCGCTTATATGTTTCACTTCTTTTAGTTTGTGAGTAATAATGACGATTGTATGTCCGTTGTCTCGCAAATTCTTCATTATTCTATACAAATCTTCAATCTCTTGCGGTGTCAATACCGCAGTGGGCTCATCAAGAATCAGTAGTTCCGCCCCTCGAAAAAGAACTTTTAGTATCTCGACCCTCTGCTGCATGCCTACTGAAATATCTCTGATTAAAGCATCAGGATCAACATTTAGGCCATATTTGTGTGATGCCTTCTTTACAGCACTTACGGCTTGTTTATAGTCAAGCAGAGGGCCCCTTGATGGTTCAGTGCCTAAAACTATGTTCTCAGTTACAGTAAAAGGGGGAACTAACATGAAATGCTGGTGAACCATGCCGATACCAAGTTTTATTGCATCGTTTGGACAACTGATATCAACTTTCTTTCCTTTAAAACAAATTTCTCCTTTCTCCGGGCCATACAAACCGTAAAGCACATTCATGAGGGTACTTTTACCTGCTCCATTCTCGCCAAGCAGAGCATGTATTTCCCCCTCTCGAATATCCAGGTATATATGGTCGTTAGCCTGAACTCCCGGGAATTGTTTGCAAATATTCTTCATTTCAACTATGTTCATTCCTACTACCCCTGACTTTTATACTTATAATTTTGGCGGTGTGAAGTTTTTAGCTTGTTCCCTGTCGGATGGTATAACTAATTCGCCTTTTATAATTTTTTCAGTTAATACTTCCACAATTTTCATGATTTCCGGTCCAGCAATTTTAGCTGTGTTTTCCGGCAAACCAACAGCGTTTTCCTTTAATCCCAGATTGTAAATACCGGCTTTAAAAGTACCGTTCTGAACGTTTTTGGCCATCTCTAAAACAGCGTTGTCAATACGTTTCATGGCCGCTGTCAGCTGTGCGCCTTCTCCCAGTGCACTTTTGTCCATGTCACAGGCAACAAACCATTTTTTTGCGTCCTTGGCAGCTTCAATAACACCTAAACCACTGAGTCCGCCGACTTCTAAAATAACATCTGCTCCGCTATCGTATAGGGCTAAGGCTTGTTCTTTTGCTTTGCCGGGATTATTGAAGGCGCCCACAAAAGCAAAATTGATTCTAATATCCGGATTAACAGTCATAATTCCTGCCTTCCAGCCGGATTCAAATCTAAGAACCGGAGGCGTTTCCATGCCGCCAATAAAACCAATTATATTAGTTTTAGTCATTTTAGCGGCAACAATGCCGGCTAAATATGCAGCTTCATTTTCTTTAAATAGTACCGAAGCAACATTAGGCTTTTCAATCATACCATCGATTATTACAAAGTTTGTATCGGGATAGAGATCTGCAATTTCTTTAAGTGAATCAACAAGTAGGAAACCAACTGCTACAACCATATCATACCCCTGCTCAGCTGCAGCAGCTAGACTAGGTGTAAAGTTAGCCTGTTCACCAGGTTCAATTACATGAATAACTGCACCTAACTCCTTCTCGGCCAGTTTAAAACCTGCCCAAGCCATATCATTAAAGCCGCCATCTCCAACACCCGCCTGATTTGTTACCATAACCATTCTTAGTTTTGGTGCTTCTTCTTTTGGTTGCTCAGTTGGTTGTTTAACCTCACTCTTACGCCCACAAGCAGAAATAACTAAAGTTATAGCCAATATCAATACTGTAAGCAGCAGTCTTTTTTTGCTCATTTTTTTCATTTTAAATATACCCCCATTAAATTTTTTTTAAAACTTCTGGTTGCTCAAAAACTTTCAAAAAGTCGTTTAGCTTATATGGTCATAACCACATCTCCTTTCCAAATTCTCCGATTGTTTTGATTTAATTTTATAGGGGTTATTTTATACTTCGGCGCCCACAAACTGTTGCACAGACTCCACATCCCGAACACATATCCAGATTAATTTTAGCAGTACTGTCAGCGATGCTTATTGCCCCTTTGAAACATGACCTGCTGCATAATCCGCAGCCATTACATCTATATTGATCAACATGTGGCCGCCAGCTAAAATGTTCTTCCCTGTCAGCTAAATGAGTATGCAATTTGCCGCGTATTTCAGACAAGTTGTTAATTTTGCGCTCCTGGAGATAGGTTACTAAATCTTTTTCTATCTCATCGAATAAACCAAGACCCTTTAAAATAGCGCCAGTAACAATCCCTACCCCTGTAGCGCCCGCCATTATCATTTTAAGAACGTCTTTATAGTTGGTAACACCGCCAACGCCAACCACAGGCACGGAGACATTTTTACATATCTCTGCGATATAAAAGAGGGATAGAGGAAAAATTGGAGCACCGGACAAATATCCCCCTCCATCAATACTTCCCAAAACCGGCTTTCCTGTTTCAATGTCAATATCCAGTCCCGGCCCCACTGCATCCATGGCCGCAATACAATTAACGCCGACATCTTCCAACCTTTTACAGATATTACCCACCTTGGGCAGAAACGGCGGTAGTTTTACCATAATCGGCACTTTAACATTTTTTCTGGCATGGCTGACTGCCTGAATCAAATTTTCCGGTTCATAGTCGGAAAAGGTAACCAAACTGGCCCCGCAGTCCTGTAGAATTGACGCAAACTCTGCTGCTTGTTTGGGAGGAACATGGTTGGTTGCCACATTAGTTATTAAAGGCATCGGGATTTCCAGCTGTCTTAGTTCCCGGCACCATGCATCAAAGCCCATATCGGTCCAATCAGCATTTAGCAAGCCTTTACCGTAGCTAATCATATACGGGTTTGGAGACAGAGCTTTTTGCTGACGAATACTTTTAGTAACAATTCCTCCAATTGAATGCTGCGCAGCTCTTCGAATTAGCTCGGCACTGCCAGTCAACGGTCCCTCGGAAAGTAGCAAAGGATTGCTAAATTTAATCTCAGCTATTTCTACCGACAAATTCACTTTAAATTCCATAGTAAATCCCCCTGTAATAAGTTTACTGAGTACAATTTATAGTACATTTAATTCTTTTAACGAAGCCAAGACTGCTTTTTCCTGGTTAACAGTTAAAGAACCCATCGGCGGCCTTACACTTCCACCTGAGATACCAAGCTTGGTAAGAACAATTTTACAAGCAGCATAATAAGGGACTTTAGTCAATATGGCCAGTAGATCTTTAACGTGTTCCTGCGCTGATATAAGTTCAGCTTTATTTCCCAAGCTCCAGGCTCGGAATATTTTAATCATTGCTTTGGGAAATATATTTGAGATAGTGCTAATTGCTCCGACAGCTCCTATCTCCAGGGCGTCTTTAAATATTCCGTCGCCGCCTACCAGTAAAGGTTCACCGGGAGTCAGGCTATCTTTATACCCTTTTAAGACTGTGATACTTTTACTGCTATCTTTAATGCCAACAACATTTTGGCACTGCTCCTTTACTTTTTTAAAAACTGCTAAAGTTAATTCATTTCCCGCTGTTGCAGGATTGTTATATAGAATTACAGGCATTTTTGGAATACTGTTGGCCACTTTTATAAAATGATCCGCAATTTCCTTTTCCCCGACTTTATAATAATAAGGTGTTAAAACAGAAACAGCATCCACTTGTAATCCTGCCGCGTGCAGAGCTAATTCAACCGTTCCCTTGGTAGTAATGTCCCCGGCATGGGCAATCACTGGAATTCGCCCTCCAGCTTGATCATACACAACTTCAAGTAATTTTCTTCTTTCTTCTAATGAAAGCAACATCCCCTCACCCGAAGTTCCCGCGGGAAACAGGCAATGTATCCCTTGCTCGACCTGCCAGTCTACTAAGTCCCTGACAGCCTGGAAATCAATATTTTCACCGTTGCTAGTAAACGGTGTCAATAACGCAGTAATCACACCAATAAACTTGTCTAATTCTTGTATTGCTACAAATGGCATCATACTTAAATCCCCTTTAAACTTTTAAATTATTGTTGTAACGCATATTTTTTCAATTAGCCGGCAATAAACTTCTGTCGTTTCGAAAAGTTCTTTAATATTGAGCTGTTCGCGGGCGGTATGACACAGATCAGGATCCCCGGGGCCGTATTGAATAGCAGGAATATTTAAATCATTTACCAGAAAATCAAGCTCGTTATAACCATCAGTCACATACTTTTCCATAAGCTTGCCTGTCACCTCATAGTGGACACCATCTACAATTTTTACTAGGGGGTTGTGTTCGCCGGTTAAAGTAGGTCTCAGGCCCCGTTCAATAATAGGGTTCCAGTTCCAATCAGGTCTTGCTATCTTGGCGTGTGCCTGTAATTCCGGGTCAATTTGAGTTGCTTTATTTATTACATCCTCTATTTCATGTAACACTTGTTCAGTCGTTTCACCGGGAATTGTTCTCCTGTCCAACCAGATAACACATTCACCCGGAACATTGTTGTATGCCGTTCCTGCTTCAACAATTCCCACACTTAAAGTCCCCTTAATTTTGCCGAGAGTCGGTCCCAAATCTGTTTCTGCAAAATTTTTGGCAAACAAAAGTTCAAGAATCGGCAGCGCCTTTTGCACAGCATTTACTCCAAGCCAGGGTCTGCAGGCATGAGCAGTCAGTCCTTTAACGGTAATCTTAACCGGAACAGTACCCTTACAACCCAAGACCCCACTCATTTTAGAAGGTTCAGTAACAACCGCAAAGTCGGTCTCCAAGCCGCTTTTCACCAACTCGTAACTGCCACGGTGTTCCGACTCCTCATCCACAACAGCTGCTACAGTAACTGGTTTTTTCAGCCTTTTCCCGGAGCGTTTAATAGCAACCAAAGACATGATTGCTGCAGCCAGTCCACCTTTTTGATCAACAGTACCTCTTCCCCACATAAATCCGTCCTTTAATTCAGCACTGAAAGGGTTCTTTAAATCAAGTGCCGGCACAGTATCATAATGACCATGATAGAGCAACCCTAATTTTGCCGCTTTATAACTGCTTGCTCCCAGGGTAACCAGTACATTAAATCTTTCCGGGGCAACCGGTTGGATTTCCACAACCAGGCCGGCTTCCTCACAACACTTTATCAGGAAACGGCCGAGTTCACTTTCATTCCCGACAACACTGGGGATGCTGATCATCCTGCTCAGCAATGCTACAACTTCCTGTTCTTTTACCACCATTGTCTGTCCAATGTATTTCCCCTGATATTCTGGGATCTCAAATCCTGCTCCGCAATTTATCATGGTGTAGGCCACCCGTTTCTACTCCAAAAGTCTTTAGCCTGCTGCCGGCACTCTTCGCGAACAGCCGCTTCATCAACCAGTTGATGCTTTCTGTTTTTTACAACGACCTGGCCGTCAACCAAGACTGTATCTACGTGGGCACTGTCTGCCACACTGACTAAGTAATTCCATATATTTTGTTCAAATACAGGAACCGGGCTGTTGTTCTCCAGTAAAACAATATCCGCTTTTTTGCCTGTTTCAAGAGAACCGATTTCTTTTTCTTTGAGCAGCGCTTTAGCCCCGTTGACAGTTGCCATTTTAAACACATCTTTGTCCGGCAACAGCTCAAGATTCTCATACCTAATCCTGTGAATCATTTGCGCTGCTCTCATTATTTCAAACATTGACTGGGTCATACCGTCTGTTCCAAGCGCTACTGTAACACCAGCCTGGATAAGGGGAATCATATTTGGCCAAAAACCAAAAATTGCATTCGATATTGACTGGTGAGAAACTTTGCAAGCATATCTGGCTAAAATCTCAGGATCTTTAAGCAAGTCCAGGTAACTTGCATGGGCAAAAAGAACATCCGGACCTAAAAAACCAATGTCTTCAAGGTATTTTACAGCCCGCTTGCCGAATCTTAATGTTGTATCGTAAGTATGCCACCTGTCGTCACATAAGTGCATTTGCATCCCACACTGTAGCCTGTCTGCCTCTGCCCTGGCTTCCTGGATCAGCTCCGTGGAACAGGTATAAGTGGTGTGTACACCGATCCTGCCTTCAATCCGTCCAGGGTTTTTGCGGGTATGTTCAATAAAGTCAACATTCTCCTTTAAGCCTAATTGAGCGATTTCATCATTAACTCTGCCCGTTGTTTCAAAAGAAAGTACGGCCCGAATTCCGGATTTCTCTGCAGCTTCTCCCGCAGAAAACAGAGTGCCGGGTAAAGCGAAAGGACCCTCAACGGTATCGGCAGTTGTTGTATAGCCATGTTTAACATGTTCCATACAGTTAATTAAGGTGCCCAAGTAGACATCTTTATTGGTTACCTTGTTCTCCAGTTTTTGAAACCAGAATCTCTCCATCCAGGAAACAAAAGAAAAGTCTACATCATCATAACCAGAATACGGCAAACTCCGTACAATCGCACTATAGAGGTGGTTATGACAGGCAACAAATCCCGGGATGGCAATTTGCCCGCGAGCATCAATAATTTCTTCCGCCTGTAATTGCTCCTCAATTATTTCTTCCATAGAGCCAATAGCGTCTATTTTGTCACCATTAATTTTAATATAACCTTTGCGAATTACCGGATTTTTTTCATCTTGAGTTACAATCATGGCATTTTTAATTATTTTCATCTCATTACCCCTTTTCCGTAGGTCAAATTTCATTTTTATTAAATTTTCTTTCTCACCCTGATTTCCAATGCTTCTTCCGGGCACACATCCACACATGCTCCACAATTATTACACATAATTGCGAAACAACCATCAGAAAATATCCTGTCACAGACCTTCATGCACTGCCCACAGTGATTACAAAGTTTTGATTCAATCCGGACACCGTTTTCACCTTGCTTAATGGCTTTCTCCGGACATGCCGGAACACAGCGGGGCTTAACACATTGCACACAATATTTCGCCTCTAAATCCAGGCAACCTGTACGATATATTTGAATCCGGGAACGGCTTGGATTAAAAACATTGTAATGATGCAGTGAACAGCTATACTCACAAGTGCGGCAACCGGTACATTTATCTCTGATTAAAAATAAATGTTTCATGTTCATACCTGACTCTCACCCCATAAATCACTTGCCATTTCATCCAGTCCTAACTCTTCCAACTTTTTCCTGCAGGGTATTCCTTCACTGCTCCAACCGTTCAGCTGATAATATTCATCAAGCATCCTGTTTTGTAATTCATAGGTCAGCCTCGTTCCTTTAAAACGACCATCGGGTAAAGGCTCGTCAGCAAACTTGGCAGGCAACAAATCATCCGCTCTGGTTATACCTTCTCTGTTATTAAAGCATCTGGCAAGATTCCAAACCCGCTCACCTACCTTTATCAGAGAACTATTATCATGATTACTGCCTATAGCTGCATTCAAAAGATTGACCAGGCTGTTACTTAAAAAGCCTATTCCATAAGGAAACTGGCAAACACCAAAACACTCTTGAGCCGCTTTTTCATGTTGTTGGCCGCTGACAAATTCTGCTTTGCCGTCGATACTATTTCCCGGGCTTAAAATACCGGTTATCTCTCTTCCCGTAGGCCAGGACCTTAAATGGCAGCCTCCCCTGTCAGAAGTCTGATAAGCCAACCCAATACCAAAAGAAGCCCTCGGGTCATATGCAGGTAATTCCAATCCTTTTACATGGGGGGCTAAAGACTCCAGTCCGAATTGACCGGCAAAATCCCTAACACCTTCAGCCATTATATTTCCAAATCCACAGCGGTTGGCAATCTGCTCAAGCAACCATAAGACCATCTCTACACGGTTCTTATTTTCAGAAAGTCCTACTACTTTTCTCGATATAATGCCTTTATCCAGTGCATCAATTACCATTCCGATCACAACACCCGCAGAAATGGTATCCAGGCCAAAATTATTGCAAAGATAATTAGCTGCAGCTATAGCCTGCGGGTCATCCAGCCCAACATTTGCGCCTAATAAGCAGATAGTTTCAAATTCAGGTCCTTCTATTTCACCGCCGGTAAAAGTGGTGTCCCGATAGCCTTTGGAACAGGATACAGAACAATTGGCACAAGATAATCTTTTGACTAAACCATGATCAAACACTTCATGGCCTATCTTTTCAAACTGCTGGAAAGAAGTTTGAGAAAAATTATTGACAGGCCAAACCCCCTGTTCATTCATTAGCTGGGCGCTGCCGGCCGTGCCCCAGCGTCGTTTGGACTTCACCCATGGGTTATCCTTTATCCAGCTATTTGCTTCGCTAACAGCCTGTATAAATTCAAAGGGATGTACTACCTCGACATTATGGTTGCCCCTTACCGCTATTGCTTTTAAGTTTTTTGAACCCATGACGGCTCCTGCACCGCCTCTGCCTGCATGCCTTGAATAGTCATTGCCGATGCAGGCAAACTTAACCAAATTTTCGCCCGCAATACCAATTGAGGCAACACGAATTCTTTTATCACCAAGGCTCTCCCTTATTTTTTCTTCGGTGTCGTAAATACCCAGGCCCCAATAGTCGTCTGCCGGCAAAAAGTTTACCCTTCCGTTATCGATGAATATAATTACAGGTTTTGGAGCTTTTCCTTCAATGATAAATACATCATAGCCACACGCCTTCAGTTCGGGCCCAAAATGGCCCCCGGAATTGCTGTCAAGAAAAATACCGGTAAGAGGTGATTTTGTTAGTAAATGATACTTTGAAGCTGCTGGCGCCATGGTACCGCTTAAAGCTCCCAGAGCAAATATCAGCTTATTTTCCTCACTCAGAGGATTGCACCCCGCAGGCACCTCCTTGTAAAGGAACCACGCACCCAAACCCTTTCCTCCAAGGAACTGTTGCAACAGGTTTTTACTTATTTCTTCATCTTTGCTCGTATTACTCGAAAGGTCAATCCTTAACAGTCGCCCAAAATAAGACATCGCCGTTTTCACCTCAGTCAACTAAATATGCTAACTGCGCCAGTAAGGCCTCTTACTACCCCAGGGAGCTTCCAGTAAACGTCTTGTCTCTTCTCCGGCTCCTCTAACCAATTCATTGGCTATTTCAATAGATTCCTCTATCACTTTATTCTCATTCATGGTAAGGACTTTGTAGTCTTCCATAATTACCAGACCATCAATAACTGAAGTCTTAACATCGCTGCCCCGGGCGCTATATACCAGTTTTGGCACCACCCTGTTAACAGGCAGGAGATGAGGCTTATTAAAATCAACTACAATTAAATCAGCCTTTTTGCCTACTTCCAGGGAGCCAACGTGGTCACTCAGACCCAGAACCTTAGCCCCGCCTATAGTAGCCAGCTCAAGAGTTTGTTCGGCTGTCAGAAAATCTGCGGAAAGATTATGTTGCTTTTGAAGCATAGAGGCAGATTTCATTAAATCAAACATGTCATAAGTGTAGCTGGCAGCCCCGTCTGTACCTAATCCTACATTTATCCCCTCAGAAAGCATAGCCGTTATAGGAGCAACCCCATATCCCAAATGGGCATTGGCCACAGGACAATGAACAATATTACTACCGGTTCGAGCCAAAATTTTAATTTCTTCCGGTGTAAGCCACACGGCATGGACAAAAACTGAATTGCTCCCGGTTAAACCTCTGCTATGCATAAATTCCATATCTCTGACGCCATATTTACGGTAGCAGTAGGCCAGGATGTCCTGCCAGCCGGCTACATGAGAATTTAACTGAATAGAAAAGCTATCTGCCAGCTTCTTTGACTCAACCAACAGGTCTTCTGAAGCATCCTCCGTAGAACCCGCCCCGATTGAAACAATAGTTCTATTTTTGCCGTGCCACTCATTAATGAATTTTGCAGCATCCTTTACTAAATCATCTCTGTCATGAATCATTGTCATATATTCTGAGTCTATCCGTTCCCCGGCAAAGGTTTGATCCAATAACCCGTATACTATATCTGCTCGCATACCGCTTTCATCTAAAGCTTTTGCAACTTGCCTGACATTGGCAAATGAAGTGTGCATATACCAGTGATCACAAACCGTAGTAGTACCGCTTTTAACCATTTCCAGGCTGGCTAACCGGGCACTGGCAAAAGAATGCTCAGGTGACATTTTTGATACAATGGGAAATAAAAATTTCCAGTTCCATGGTTCGAAATGCATATCATAACCGATACCCTCTATTAACGCTTGGTACAAATGGGTATGGCAATTGATCAGCCCTGGTATTACCACCGATCCACTGGCGTCAATAATTTTCCCCGCATTTAAATCAGAGCAATCACCTAATCTTATAATCTTACCTTTGTCCACAGCTACAGAACCGTGGAAAATCCTTCGCTCATCATCCACTGTCACTATGATTCCATCTTTTATGATTAAATCTATCATCCGTCGCACTCCTTTACCCAGAATTATTGCCTATTCTCTATTAAGTCTTTTTGAAGGAATATATCTTCCATGGCCTTGTGAAACTTTGATTGAAAGTCCGTCATATACTTCTGTACCACGGACAAAGGTTCTTTTTATTTTACCTTTGAGGCACAATCCATCATATGGAGAATAGCCGGCTTTACTGAACATATTGCTGGAGTCTATAACCCACTCTTCCTCAGGGTTAAAAAGAATGAAGTCTGCATCAGAGCCAACAGCCAGAACGCCCTTTTGCGGGTAGTAGCCGCAAAACCTGGCCGGGGCTTCTGCAATGACTTGAACAAATCGTTTCAAGTCAATTCTGCCTTTGTTTACTCCAAAATGATAAGTTAATGCCACAGCATACTCCAATCCGGGGATCCCAGCCGGCGCTTGGCGAATATCCTTTAATCCCATTTCCTTTTCTGTTTGAGCACAATAAAAGTGGTCACTGGAAACAAAATCTATTATTCCTGCAGCCAGCTGCCGCCATAATATATCTTTTATATTGGAGCTTCTTAGAGGTGGTGTCGTTTTGACATAGGGTCCCTTCTCGGCAAAAGAAGTTTCATCTAATATCAAAAAGTGGGGTTGAACTTCAATCGTGGCTTTTATTCCTCTTTTTTTAGCCTCTATTATCAGTTCTGCTGTTTTCGCCGTACTGGTATGGCAAAAATGTACTGAAGATTGGCAATAGTCTGCCATTTCTAAAACAGCGGCTGTTGCCATTTGCTCGGAAACTTCCGGCCTTGACCTCACAAAACTGATGGGATCAGACCAATCCAGGCCATTTGAAAAATAATTTATTAATGTCATATCTTCGGCATGGATTCCTAAAGGAATTCCTGTTTCTTTGCAGGCTGTCAAAGTTTGGCAGATAAAATCATACTCTGACTTTAAGGGCATAAATAGCTTGAAATAGGGAGTTCCCAGTCTAGCTAGACTATCCAGTTCTTCAAGGTCTGTATCCTCCACAATAATGCCTGCGCTAAGACCAAAGTCGGTTATCGCTTTTAACTGGCAAACATCAATCTTTTCTCTGTATTTTTTTTCAGTTGTACATCCTGATTTGTGGTCCATATCTACTACAGTAGTAAAGCCTCCTGCCGCCGCCGCGCTGGTACCTGTAAAGAAGTCTTCTTTGCCTTCCGGATAAGAAATATGAGTATGGGAATCAACAGCTCCCGGTAAAACGAACATATTTGCCGCATCTACCACCAGGGCCTCGTTCCAGGTTTCCGCTAGGGTAAAACCAACTATTTTATCACTATCCACCAGCATATTGATTTTACTTATCCCTTTTTCTGTGGCAACAGTGCCCCCTTTTACAATTAACCTCATAATTAAACCCTCCCAGCCGTAAAACTAAGTACATTTATATGTCTTTGCATATTTCATGCCAATTTAATAAAGTAGAATGAATAGAAGTAAATACAGTACTAATTTAGAATTGCAGTTATCTATAATACCTTAATGTTTTTGTATATCACTAATAGAAATTTCTATTATGAAAAAAGAAAAGGCAAATACCCTTACTGGTTGCCTTAAATAACAATTATTTTTATTTTTAATATTGATAATTTATAGTTGCAATAAAAGTGACCAAAAGCTCTATTCTAATCGGTAAAGATAAATTTTGCGATATAAAGTAGTCAAGCTTATACCAAGTTGCCTGGCGGCATTTTTTTTGCCAAGGGTTGAATCTCCATAGAGTTTCAGTGCTTTTTTTATAACCTTCTTTTCTATTTCCTCCAGACTTATAACATCGCTGAAATCAACTTTGTTGTCAATAGATTGATTATTTATTTCAGTCAATATATACTCGGGCAATGACTCCTTAGTTATTTCACCTGCTTCATTCATTAAATTAAGCATATGAATCACAACATTTTCTAATTCTCTTACATTTCCGGGCCAGGTATATTTTTTAAATATTTCAAATACTTCTCTGCTTACCTTAAAATCTGGCACTCCTCTGGTGTTGATTATTGCAGAATGTTTTGTCATAAAATGATTCATTAATGGTACTATATCATCTTTCCTTTCTCTTAAAGAAGGCAAAGACAAAGGTATTACATGGAGCCGGTAAAAAAGGTCTTCTCTAAATTCTCCTTTCCCCACAGCAGCTTTTATATCCTTATTAGTAGCAGCAATAACCCTTACATCTAATGGGATTACAGCATTACTGCCTACTCGTTCTATGGTTCTCTCCTGCAAAAATCTCAGTAATTTAGTTTGAAGAAATAGAGGCATTTCATTAATCTCATCAAGAAAAATAGTACCATTATTTGCATATTGAAACTTGCCAATTTTTCCTTTTTTACTTGCTCCTGTAAAAGCACCTTCCACATAGCCGAACAGCTCGCTTTCCAGCAGGTTCTCGGGAATAGCGCCACAGTTAATTGCAACAAATATCCCTTCCCGCCTTCTGCTGGCATGGTGAATGGCTTTAGCAAGAAGTTCTTTCCCTGTACCGCTTTCTCCGGTAATAAGTACTGTAGCATCATTAGGGGCAATTAATTTTGCTCTGTTAATTACATCCAGATATTTTTTTGAATTTCCTGCTAAATGACTAAATGTAATAATATCTGTAGAAGAAGTTTTATCCTTGATATTCTCCTTATCAAAAAAACAGAGTTTCCCCACATAATTAGAAATTATTTGAGACATGTTTTCAAGATAATTACAGTATTCATTTAAGTTATCCCTAATACGCAATCTTACTTCATCATCAAAACAGATAAAGCTAATGGCTCCCAAAATATCTCCCTCGTTAATAATCGGAGCGCAGATTTCCATTTTTTCTTCACAATAGTCCTTCTGATTACATTCTAGACAGAAAAAATCTTCACGCGGCCGGTGGACTACAACCATATTCTTAGTTTCAATAGCTCTTTTCTGTATTTTTCCGTTAATATTTAGAAACTGATTAATTTTACAGCGGCCTGTACCTGCTATCCTGATTAATCTTTTATCAACTACCGCCACATCAATTCCCAGAAGATTGTTTGCAATTTCACAGTACTCCTGAATTTTTTCCTGATTCTGACTGAGGTATAAATATGACATAGGACCACCTCACAATACGTATAATTTATATTTCGGCAATTAAGTTTTATATTCCTTTTTCTATATATTAATAAATTTCTCCCCCCTGTTCAAAAATGGTGAAAAAAGAAAAACACTCCGTTTCAGGAATGCTTTTCACGCAAACTTTTTTAGCTAACTAACTACAGTCAAGACTTGAGTATTCACCATGCCAGACAACCTTTCTATAAATCACGGGATCTGTATCTCCTTCAGTACTAAAGAGTAAGATCTTTGAGTCCTTGTCAAATAAAAGCTGTTCTCTGGCCTCTTTTAACTTTTCATTGTGGAGAATCTCAACTAAAATACCTGTTGTTACAGCCCCTGACTCCCCTGATACTATTCTCAAATCATTTCCCAGTGGATTGCCGAGAATCCGCATGCCATTTGCAGCTACATAATCAGGGCAGGAAATAAACATATCGGTGTAATCTCGTAAAATTCTCCACCCAATAGGATTAGGCTCACCACAAGCCAGCCCGGCCATAATGGTATCCATATCGCCGGCTACATTTCTCGGCTTACCGTCTCCCGCCAAAGCAGATCTATAAAAACAATCAGCCTTGTTTGGTTCAACAACTACTGTAACAGGCCGCTGACAGTCGAATTTTGATGCAAAATAGCCTTGTACGGCGCCGGCAAGCGACCCTACTCCAGCCTGGATAAAAATATGTGTCGGCTTCTCTATACCCTGCTGATTTAACTGTTCCAATGCTTCGTCAACCATCACAGTATAACCTTGCATTATCCATGTTGGGATAGCATCATAACCTTCCCAGGCAGTATCCTGGACAACAACCCAACCATACTTTTCAGCATTATCAGCTGTCATCCTCACAGTATCATCATAATTTAAATGAGTAATATATCCTTCAGCGCCTGTTGCTTTAATATTTTCCAGCCTGATAAGAGACGATCCTTTAGGCATATATATTACAGCTTTCTGCCCCAGTTGTTGAGCAGCCCATGCGACTCCTCTGCCATGATTTCCATCTGTCGTTGAAGTGAAGGTGATGTCTCCGAGCCTTTCTCTTATTTCCTTTGATTTAAGCTTTGCAAAAGAGAGGTCAGTAATATCCAGATTAAGGCAACCTGCCAAATATTTGCCGATAGCGTAGCCCGCACCTAGGACCTTAAAAGCATTGAGCCCAAAACGGTAAGATTCGTCCTTGACATAAATTCCTGACACACCTGCGAAACTTGCCAAATTAGCCAAGTTTCGAAGAGGTGTTACTTCATATTGAGGAAAGCTGCTGTGAAAATTTCTGACCTTTTTTGTCTCGTCCTGACCTAAAAAATTTAAATGTGCTTTTTCTTTCTGTTTCCGCGCATTCGGATTAGATATCCATTTTTTTCTCTCTTCCATTTTATCCTCCCGGCTTTTGATGTGATTACCATCAAAGCTTTGCAATTATTATGCCATATTTTCTTCAGTGTTTTTGGGGATTTTGCACTTTAGCAATAATCAGCCTCAAAGATCCGAGTAATTGAAAAGTCGCCAAAACCCAGCTGCTCCGCTTTTGTCAGCTTTCCATTGCTCACCTCTATTATTTCACGGAACATATCCCTGCCCACATCCTGCACAGAGCTGATGCCGTCTATAATAACACCGGCGTTTATATCTATATTGTCCTGCATTTTTTCATATGTTGAACTGTTGCCGCAAACTTTTATCACAGGAGCAATGGGGCAGCCCACCGGCGTGCCTCTCCCGGTTGTAAAAACCACCACCTGGGCCCCTCCTGCCACCATACCGGTAATGGATTCTACATCGTAGCCGGGGGTATCCATAATTACCAGTCCTGTACGTGAAGGCCTGAATGCATATTCCACAACTTCCGATACGGGGGATGAACCTGCTTTATAGCAACAGCCAAGCGACTTCTCCTCTACTGTGGACAGGCCTCCATCCCGGTTTCCCGGCGCCAGGTTGGTCATATCCACACCCTGTTTGTGGCCTTTTGATTCGGCGCGGTGCACAACCTGCAAAATACGGTCAGCCACCTCTTTGTTAATGGCTCTCCTGGCCAGCAGGTGCTCAGCTCCAACCAGTTCTGTGGTTTCAGAAAGGATGGAAGTGCCGCCTGCCTGGACGAGCAGATCGCTGGCCACACCTACAGCCGGGTTGGCGGCGATACCTGAAGTGGTGTCAGAACCGCCGCACTCCAGTGCCAGAATAAGTTTGGAAAGGTCAAACTCCTGTCTTCTCTGACTGGAAATCTGCCCAAGCATCTGCCTGCCCACAGTTACCCCCTGGCTTACCGCCTTAATGGTGCCGCCCACTTTCTGAATAACTATACATTCAACAGGCTTCCCCGTTTTTGCAATATCCGCGGCTATACTCTCAGCTTTCATGCCCTCACAGCCAAGGCCCACAACAATGCACGCTCCCACATTGGGGTTGCCGGCAAACCCCACCAGGGTCCTGTAAGTCTGCGCTTTGTCCGAGGGAACATGGCTGCCGCACCCGTGTTCATGAGTAATATAAACAGCGCCGGGCAGCTGCTGGGCAATTCTTTGCGCTGTATTATTGGCGCATATTACCGATGGTATCACTAAAAGATGATTCCTCACCCCAACATTACCATCAGCACGCAGGTAACCTAGAAATTTCATCTTAAGACTCCTCCATGGCTGCAGTGCTTCTTTTGCCGCGGATGCCTGCTATATTATGGTCGTGGGCGTGTTCGCCCACGCCGATATCTTTACTTGCTCTGCCGATTATCTCACCGTACTTTACTATATCAGCTTTTTCCCTGATTGCTGTAATTGCAAACTTATGGCCAAAAGCAACATCAGATGTCAGCACTATCTCAGCATGAAATGAATCACCCAAGACATTAACTGTTTGACCCTTTGTCAAATCTTTAATAGCCACCGCCACATTATCAGACGGGTGTATAAGTATGGCATCGTGTTTTTTTAACTGCAAAATAATTACCTCCTACGTAAGTCACATTCTAGTACAGCGCGCCTCTTGCCGCAACAGGCCAGACTCCTTCAAGCAGGCCCTCACGGCAGACGTGTACCCAATTGTAAAGGTTGAAGGTGGTACAGCCGTGAGATGGAATCAGCTCTACGCGGTCGCCCACTGCCAGGTTTAAAGCGTCTGCAGACAATTCCAGCTTACCGTGTTCTTCAGAGAGCGATACAACCTCGGCTCCCTCAATTCCCTTTACCACAGGCAAGCCGAATTCGGAGGTAA
>Ga0208242_100470_pt1 | contig 25086 bp, 31 predicted proteins | sample SubbioAug_CSW13A_FD_184825 | JGI IMG/M metagenome (GOLD analysis project Ga0208242, IMG submission 184825) | Serpentinite rock and fluid subsurface biosphere microbial communities from McLaughlin Reserve, California, USA - CR12Aug_CSW13A (SPAdes) | ecosystem: Environmental > Terrestrial > Deep...
TATACTGTCTTACCCACCTTCTTACTGATACAGGGGTAACACCGATATCTTTGGCTACTTCGGAGGGTTTTTTCCCTAGCTCTGTTACAAGCTTTACCATCTCTTTCTTGTAGTCTTCGGTAAATTTATTATTATTACTACTCATGCTAAAACACGCCCTTTCTAGGTTTTATTATAGAACCTTTCTGCGTGTCCAGCAAACTGGGTAGACTCCAAACAGACCAACGCGAGGCTATGGCGGCAAGGCCAAACCGCCAAAACGGTGATTATACACCACATCATCGCTAAAGGCACGATTGATGAACGCGTCATGAAAGCTCTATCCGAGAAGGACAGAACGCAAACCGCCCTTATCGATGCCGTAAAGGCAAATCTGAAAATCTAAGACAACCTCCGACAACAAATGACAACCTGTGCCAATCCGAGTGGACTTTATTATTCGGAGGTACAGAATATGGATCCTTACCAAAACCTGGCTAATACCATTGTCCTGCGGGCAGCAGAAGATTATCGTGATGTGGCCCTATTCCTTAAATATCACCGTCCCATCCACAAAGAGGATAAGGATGACGAAGCTTACATTTCCGCCTTGGCTGATAAGAACTCTATAGAGAGGTTCTTTCTTGGAGCTTGGTTCGCTACTTTATCTGAACTTGACGGGAAGGTGCTTTTGGAAAAGCTAAAAAGCGAGGTGGCCTGATATGACAGCAAAAGAATATTTGAGTCAGGCTTGCCGTCTAAATGAAATGGTAAACTCATACCTAGCAGAGATTGATAACCTTCGTGCCCTTGCTTCAAGTATATCCGGCAGTAATTTTCAAGAGCGTGTTGACCGTACCCGTAATACGGACCCCCCCTTCGCCCGATGCATCTGCAAAATCATTGATATGGAAAAGGAACTCAGTAAAGGGGTAGACAAGCTTATCAGCCTTAAGGGCGAAATCAACGATGCTATTAACCAAGTCGCAAATCCTGACGAGAAAATGCTTCTCAGATACAGGTATATTAACAACTATTCTTGGAATAAAATTTGTATCTTGATGAGTGTGTCCTGTCGTACAGTACACCGCATTCATTCATCGGCACTGCAAAAATTTATCGTTCCCAATTGAAAGTTGGCACACTTTGGCACAACTTGGCACACCCAGTATGTGATACCGTTATAATAGAAAATTAGTGTACAGAGAGCCATTGCGGAGAAATCTGCGGTGGCTTTTCTTATGCCAAGGAGGTGAACCGATGCCCTACAAACCCAAACGCCCTTGTGCCTACCCCGGCTGCGGTCGGCTTGCTGATAGCGAGCAATACTGCGCCGAGCATCAGAAGGTTGTGACCCAACACTATAACCGGTACGAGCGTGACCCGGCATCCAATAAACGCTACGGCAGGTCCTGGAAACGAATCCGCGACCGCTACATCAAGTCGCACCCTCTTTGCGAGGAGTGCAAGAAACAAGGCAAGCTCGTGTTAGCTGAAGAGGTACACCACATCCTCCCGCTTTCCAAAGGAGGCGGCAACGAACCGGATAACCTCATGGCTCTGTGCAAATCCTGTCACTCCGGTATCACAGCCAAGAGCGGTGACCGGTGGGGGCGGTCAAATCCCTAAAACTTTTTCAAGCGGACAGCGGCGCGGGGCTTCGTGTGAATTTTTCAGAAATCAAAAATCAAAAAATCAAAAAGGAAATCAAAATCAAAGCGAGGTGACGCTCATGCCCAGCGGAGGGTATCGTCCGGGGGCAGGCCGCCCTCGGAAGAATATAGGAGCCAAGAAACTCGAAGGCAAGCCCGCCAATACGGGTGGCGCGGGTCAGCCAAAGCCTAAAAAGGTAAATTCCAAAAATGTGATGGCGGACTACTTCTCGATGGCGATGAAGGAATGCGAAAAGGAAGTGCCGTCTGCGGATGTCCTTCGTACCGAGATTGAGGAATACATTACGGCTCGGGGCTGTGACGGCTATGTAGCACCGCAGACGATTACGGACTATGTGCTAAACAGGCAGGGTTTCCTCGCCTGTGAAGCCATGAATCGTAAAATCGGACGCATGACCAAGGAACTGAAGCTGTCACCCTACGTCACGGCGGGTTCTGCTTACTACAAGGCGATGCAGGGCGATTTTAACCTGATTATGCAAATCATCAACAGGCACAGCGGCACTCAGGGCGAAGAAAAAAACGCATTTTTGGAATTGCTCACGAACAGGGGGTTTTAGGATATGAAATTAGCAGAACGATTTGAAAAAGTGAATATAGACCGGCTCGTGCCGTATGCGCGAAACGCCCGTACCCATAGCAAGGAGCAGATTTTACAGCTTCGCTCCTCCCTTCGTGAGTTTGGCTTTGTCAACCCCGTCATCGTGGACAAGGACCTGAACATCATCGCGGGACACGGACGGATCATAGCGGCAAAGGAAGAAGGCTTGACTGAAATCCCCTGTGTGTTCGTGGAGCATTTGACCGAAGCCCAGAAACGGGCATATATCCTCGCCGATAATCGTCTTGCCTTAAGTGCCGGATGGGACGAAGAACTGCTTGCCTTGGAATTCGCCGACTTGAAAGACCTCGGCTTCGATCTTGAACTGACAGGGTTCGATGCAAAGGAAATAGAGAAGCTTTTTGCCGCAGATGGCAATGACGTGGAGGACGATGGGTTTGACCTCACAGCCGCCCTTGAACAGGCGGCTTTTGTTTTGCCCGGCGACATTTGGACGCTCGGTCGGCACCGGCTTATTTGCGGCGACGCCACCGACGCCGATACGGTGAAAAGGCTGATGGACGGTCGCAAGGCAAATCTCGTCCTCACTGACCCGCCTTACAACGTCGGCTTTGAGTCGGCGAGCGGGTTAAAAATCAAGAACGACAGCATGAAAGCCGAGCAGTTCTACAACTTCCTACTCTCGTCCTTCCGCAACCTAGCCGAAAACCTCGAAGGGGGCGGCTCGGCGTATATTTTCCACGCTGACACCGAGGGCGAGAACTTCCGCAGAGCGTTCCGTGAAGCAGGATTTCACCTTTCGGGGACGTGTATCTGGGTCAAGGATAGTTTTGTCTTGGGCAGAAGCCCGTACCAGTGGCAGCATGAGCCTATCCTCTACGGTTGGTTGAAAACGGGGTCACATAAATGGTACGCCGGGAGAGCCGAAGCCACGATATGGAACTTCGCCAAACCCAAACGCAACAGCGACCACCCGACTAGTAAACCCCTCGATCTGCTCGCTTATCCCATTAGAAACAGCAGTCAGGCAAACGGTATCGTGCTCGACACCTTCGGCGGCAGCGGCTCGACGCTCATTGCTTGCGAACAAGCAGACCGAGTCTGTAATATGCTCGAGCTGGACGAGAAATACGCATCAGTCATCCTGCGCCGCTATGCCGAATTCAAAGGCAACGGCAGCGAGGACATCATCTGCGAGCGTGACGGTAAGAACATCGCATACACCAAATTGGTGAAGAAGGTAGTTGATCGTGGATAAGGGCATTGTGTCATACACACAAGGATAATGGGCTGTTTTCCCTTGATGTTCGGTGCATTTATTATCACATAATCGCTTGCTATTACTGGCCTTTTGAGTGATATATGTAATGCACGGGAACAAAAAACCCGCAAAATCAAGGAAAACGGAGGAAAAAAACATGAAAATCAACTACAACCTAACAGGTGCGGAGCGCAAATCACTGGTTGCGGCCATCAGCCAAGAACTGAACGCCCCGACTAAGTACCTTGGAGCCCCGACATTCGCCTACGAGGTCGGCAGTTACCACATCGATAAGACCGGCACGGTCTCTGGCGCGGACAACCGCGATCTGGTCGCAGACCTTTGCGGGCTGCACAGCTTCAAGGCGGTAAACGAGGAATACGACGAGCAGACCACCGAAACCGAAGTCCCCGCTTTCGAGGGTTTGCAACTCACCGAGCGTGAGGAACTGGGGCTTGGGCAGGAACGCCGCGAACTCGTCGGCGAGGACGGAATGCAAGCAAGCGACTGCTCCGAAAGCTACACCTACCAAGCGGAACTCAGCGACCCCGACTGCCCCGACCGTATGGAGGTTTTTGGCGCAGAAAACGATGAGGACGCCCTGCGGCAGGCTTACGAGTTTTGCGAGGGCGAGGTGGTCTTGCTTGAACTTTTCGAACTAGACGATGAGTACAACACCATCCGCTCGGTGGAGATTACACCCCGAACCGACCGTCTGACCATTGAGATGCCCCTTGACGGCTTCACACCCGAAAAACTCGACAATCTCGCCAAACTGATAAACGCCAAAGCCCCGCTACTCAAGGCGGCGCTCGGCACGGACGACCTTTCGATTGAGCAGACCGCAGACACGCTCCAGTTCCCTTGGTTTAGAGGGACGATTGACGCGGAACATACGGAAGCCTACGCCACGCTGGTCAGCCTGCTCTGTAAGGCGGCCGCCCAAAAGAAGAGGATCACAGCGAGGGAAAAAGATGGCATTGAAAATCCCAAATACGCCATGCGGTGCTTCCTGCTCTCCCTCGGCTTCATCGGTGACGAATACAAAACTGCTCGGAAGATACTACTTTCAAGACTTGAGGGAAACTCAAGCTGGAAAAACGGCAAGAAAGCTGAAGCGGAGGTGGCAGACAGTGAGTAATTTCATATCAAAAACTGCCCTTGAAGCACGGAGGGCAATATACAAAAAAGGTGTGCGGGTTCAATTGGTATCAATGAACGACCCCTACACCAAGCTAAAGCCTGGCGACCTCGGCACGGTAGACTTCGTGGACGACACTGGCACGGTTTTCATACTCTGGGACAGCGGCTCTAACCTCGGCGCAGTTTTTGGTGAAGACGAAATACGGTTGCTTTCCAAAGCCGAGGTCATAAAAGAGCAATGCCGAAAAGTGGCGGCTACGGGACGCACGAACATGTTTGACACGAAGGCGGTATTCGAGATTGCGATTGAGATGGGCTTCACCGAATTGGCGGATTTTATTTTCATGAACACCAAGCGGTATTCAACTCTTTTGACGGGGGAACTGGACTATGTGGAGTGAAGGGATTATCGCCTGCCTGACGACGGGCGGCAAATACAAATACTGGGTCAAGCATTTTGAGGACGGCTCCCCGTTTGGTATCAACGGCGGCAAGGTCAGCAAATTGACCATCCGCAAGGTAGGCGAAACCCGTGACCTCTGCAACTATGACAGGGGTTGGGACACCCCACCCACCGATGAGGTAAAAGCGGTTTACGCTATTATCATGCAAACGTACAACTAACCACGGAAACAACCGAGGACAGCTACCCCGCAAGGGGCTGTCTCTCGTACAGATAGATTTTGAAGGACTTCTCCGGAGGTCTTTTTTTTATGCGGAAGGATGATGGTGATGCCCGAATTCAAATACAAACCCACACCGCTGATGCTCCCAACCAGCCGCTACGACGAGCGGCGGGCGGACTTTGCGGTTAATTTTATATCTATGCTCAAGCACACCACGGGCGAGTGGTACGGGAAGCCGTTCCGACTGATGCCGTGGCAGGAGCAGATTATAAGGGATATTTTCGGCATCGTCGGAGAGGACGGTTATCGGCAGTTCCGCACGGCGTATGTCGAGGTCGGTAAGAAAAACGGCAAGTCCGAACTGGCTGCGGCAATCGCCCTCTACCTCCTGTTCGCCGATGGTGAAGCGGGCGCGGAGGTCTATTCCTGCGCCGCCGACATCAATCAGGCGAGCATCGTGTTTAATACCGCCAAGGCGATGGTCGAGCAATGCAGCGACTTGGCAAGACTGTCAAAACTCGTGCCGTCCACCAAGCGGATTATATTCCCGCACACCAACAGCTTCTACAGGGTATTGTCCTCGGAAACGAAGTCCAAGCAAGGCTTCAATGTGTCCGGGCTTATATTCGATGAACTCTTCGCCCAGCAAACCAGAGAACTTTTCGACACCATGACGAAGTACACGGGTGACGCCCGGCGGCAGCCCCTCTACTTCCTCATCACCACGGCGGGCAGGGACAAAACGAGCATCTGCTATGAAATCCACCAAAAAGCAAAAGCGGTTCTGGACGGCTCGAAGGTTGACCCGTCCTTCTATCCTGCCGTGTTCGGCATTGATGAGGACGACGATTGGAACGACGAATCCGTCTGGCGGCGGGTCAACCCCTCCATCGGCGTGACAATTCCCTTTGAAACGGTGCAGGCCGCCTACGAACAGGCGAAGCAGAATCCCGCCGAGGAGATGCACTTCCGACAGTTCAGGCTCAACGAATGGTGCAACGCTGATATCCGCTGGATGCCGATGGATAAGTGGGATGCCTGCGGCGAGGACATAGACTTTGACGAATACGAGGGTCGAAATTGCTACTGCGGTCTCGATCTTTCCAGTACGGGCGACCTTACGGCTCTGGCATTGGTATTCCCGCCGATTGGTGGCGATACCAAGTACACGGTGATGCCGTTTTACTGGCTGCCGGAGGATGTTATCGACTTGCGGACACGGCGCGACCACGTCCCTTACGCCGTCTGGAAGAAAGCGGGCGTGTTCAACACCACGGAGGGGAACGTAGTAGACTACGATTATATCGTGGCTTTCATCGCCAAGCTGTCGGCACGGTTCAGGATTCGGGAAATCGCCTACGACCGCTATGGTGCGGAGAAGATTCGCCGCGACCTTGAGGAACTGGGCGCAGAGCATGGGTTCACGGTATTCCCGTTTGGCCAGGGTTTCATATCCATGTCCCCGACCTCCAAGGACTTCTATCAGTTTGTGATGGAGGGAAAAATCCGGCACGGTCGGCATCCTGTCCTTGACTGGAATATGGGAAACGTCATCGTTGACCAAGACGCGGCGGGCAACATCAAGCCCAATAAGAAGAAATCAACGGAGAAAATAGACGGCGTGGTCGCACTGATTATGGGGCTTGCAAGGGCTACCCTCGGTGGTGGCATCGACAACGGCAGCGTCTATGACGAAAGGGGGTTGCTATTTATATGAGCATATTTTCCCGGCTGTTCCGTTCCCGTGATAAGCCGCAAAACCGCATGGGCAGTGCCTTTACGTTCCTATTTGGCGGTACGACATCGGGTAAGACAGTCAACGAACGGACGGCCATGCAAACAACAGCAGTATACGCCTGTGTAAGGATACTTGCTGAAGCAGTCGCGGGGCTTCCCCTTCATGTATACCAATACAAAACAGATGGCAGCAAGGAAAAGCTTGTAAGCCACCCTCTTTACAATCTGCTCCATAACGAACCCAACCCGGAGATGACTTCATTTGTGTTCCGAGAAACACTGATGAGTCATCTTTTACTTTGGGGTAACGCCTATGCGCAGGTTATCCGTGACGGGCGCGGCCAAGTGCTAGCCCTCTACCCTCTTCTGCCAAGCAAGATGGATATTGCGAGAACAGCAAGCGGTGAACTGACGTACACCTACTACCGAGATTCCGAAGAAAGCAGGATAAATCCGGACAGTGGAACCGTGAAACTCCGCAGGGACGAGGTGCTGCATATCCCCGGCCTTGGCTTCGATGGACTGGTCGGCTACTCGCCCATCGCAATGGCCAAGAATGCTATCGGCATGGCGATGGCAACTGAAGAATACGGCGCATCCTTTTTTGCTAACGGGGCAAATCCCGGAGGTGTACTGGTGCATCCGGGTGTGGTCAAGGACCCCAAGCGGGTGCGGGAAAGTTGGAACACAGTCTATCAGGGCAGTAGCAACGCCCACCGCATCGCCGTGCTGGAAGAGGGTATGAAATTCCAAGCTATTGGTATCCCGCCGGAACAGGCGCAGTTTCTGGAGACGCGCAAGTTCCAGATCAATGAAATCGCCCGCATTTTCAGGGTGCCGCCTCACATGGTCGGGGACCTTGAGAAGTCGAGCTTTTCAAACATCGAGCAGCAGTCGCTGGAATTCGTGAAGTACACTCTTGATCCGTGGGTGGTGCGCTGGGAGCAGGCTTTGCAGCAGTCCCTCCTCCTGCCTTCTGAAAAGACCCGATATTTTGTGAAGTTCAATGTGGATGGGCTGCTTCGGGGCGACTACCAAAGCCGAATGTCAGGTTATGCGACGGCGCGCCAGAACGGTTGGATGTCAGCCAACGATATCCGCCAACTGGAGGACATGAACCGTATTCCCGCCGAGGAAGGCGGCGATTTGTATCTGATCAACGGCAATATGACAAAGCTGGCTGACGCGGGCGCGTTTGCTAACAATCAACCGAAGGAGGTCAGTAAATGAGGAAATTCTGGAACTGGGTGCGGGATTCGGATGAGAGCCGCACCCTTTATCTTAACGGCCCCATCGCTGAGGAAACCTGGTGGGGCGACGAAGTTACACCAAGGCTGTTTAAAGAAGAGTTGCTGGTAGGTTCGGGCAACATTACGGTGTGGATTAACTCTCCCGGTGGCGATGTGTTTGCGGCGGCACAGATTTACAACATGCTCATGGAGTATACCGGACAGGTCACAATCAAGATTGACGGCCTGGCGGCCAGTGCCGCTTCGGTCATCGCCATGGCTGGTGGCGATGTGTATATGTCGCCCGTGTCCATGCTGATGATTCACAATCCCAGCACCATTGCCATCGGTGACAGCGAGGAAATGCTCCGGGCCAAAGCGTTGCTGGATGAGGTCAAGGAAAGCATCATTAACGCCTACGAACTAAAATCCGGACTGTCGCGCACAAAGTTATCCCACCTCATGGACGCGGAAACCTGGATGAACGCGAAAAAGGCTGTGGAACTCGGCTTTGCAGATAAAATCCTGTTCACGGACAGCAAAGAGCCGCAAGACACAGGGCAAAGTCTGATGTTTAGTCGCATGGCCGTTACCAATTCCCTGCTTGGGAAAATGCCCAAGCCCAAACCGAAAACGGGTACCCCGATTGAGTCGCTGGATAAGCGGCTCTCTTTAATTTCCCACTAAATTTTTGAGGAGGAAACGACATTGAGTAAAATCTTGGAACTGCGCGAAAAGCGTGCAAAGACATGGGAAGCCGCGAAGGCATTCCTTGACAGCAAGCGGGGCGGTGACGGACTTTTGTCCGCCGAGGACACCGCGACTTACGAGAAGATGGAATCAGACGTATTGGCACTGGGGAAGGAAATCGACCGGCTGGAGCGCCAGGCAGCCCTCGATCTGGAGCTTTCTAAACCTGTCAGTACCGCAATTAAAACCACGCCAAATGCCGCCTTTGATGATTCAAAAACAGGCAGAGCTGCCAATGAATATCGGCAAGCCTTCTGGAAAGCCATGCGTAACAAAAATAGCTATGATGTGCAAAACGCGCTGCAGATTGGCACTGATTCAGAAGGGGGCTACTTGGTCCCGGATGAGTTTGAAAGAACCCTGATCGAGGCTCTTGAAGAAGAAAATATCTTTAGAACCCTGGCCAAGGTGATTACCACCTCCAGCGGTGACCGAAAAATCCCGGTGGTGGCATCGAAAGGGAGCGCTTCCTGGGTGGATGAAGAAGGTCCAATTCCTGAATCCGATGATGCTTTTACGCAAGTGTCCATTGGGGCTTATAAGCTCGCCACGATGATTAAGGTATCTGAAGAACTCTTAAACGACAGTGTTTTTAACCTTGAGACCTACATTGCCAAGGAGTTTGCCAGACGCATCGGGGCCAAGGAAGAGGAAGCCTTCTTTATTGGGGACGGAACCGGCAAACCGACAGGTATCTTTAATGCCACAGGCGGCGCTTCCCTTGGTATAACAGCGGCTTCCGCCACCGCCATTACCGTAGATGAGGTGATGGATCTCTTCTATAGCCTCAAATCGCCCTACCGGAAGAAGGCCGTATTTGTTATGAACGACGCGACGGTAAAAGCCATCCGGAAACTAAAAGATGGAAACGGTCAGTACCTTTGGCAACCATCGATTACCGCAGGCCAGCCGGATACGATCCTCAACCGGCCAGTGAAAACATCTGCTTTTGTTCCCACCATTGCCGCCGCAGCCAAGACCATCGCCTTTGGTGATTTTAGCTACTACTGGGTGGCTGATCGGCAAGGCCGCTCTTTCCAAAGGCTCAATGAACTCTTTGCAGCGACAGGCCAGGTTGGCTTTAAAGGCACCCAGCGTGTGGATGGTAAGTTGATCCTCGCCGAAGCCATCAAGGTCCTTCAGCAGAAAGCGTAGGTGAAATGACATGAGTAACGTTAAAAACTATACAGAGCAGGGCGGCGCGAAAACGGTGATCGGCGGTGAACTTGACATACCCACAGGGGGCAAGCTGACCTTTGAGGGAACCGAACTGAAACCTGCAGTGGTTCAAGGCGACAGTATCGCTTCCACAGTGACTGAAGTCGTTGCCGATTTCAATGCCCTGCTGGCCAAATTAAAAGCGGCAGGGCTGATGCGTTCTGAATAACGGGAGGAGGTGGGCGCAGTGTTCGTTACTCTTGAAGACACAAAAGCATGGTTACGCGTCGAAGCAAGTGACGAGGATGCGCTCATCGAAAGCTTCATAGCTGCAGCGGAGGATATGGTAGAAGGTATCCTCCGTTTTCCTTTATTCGAGTTTGCAGACGTACCGGAACCGGTCAAGCACGCCATTTACTTTGCGGTTTCCAAGCTCTATGAAGAGCGAAATGAACTAAATACCGGTTCATTGACAGAGGTTTTGAAAGCCCTCCTATTTTCCTACAGGAGGGTGGAGTGGTAATGAAGATCGGTAAATTAAGGCACAGAGTCACCCTTCAAGAATACGTTGCCGCAAGAGACAGCTTTGGCGCAGAGATTCCCACATGGGTTGATGTCGCAACAGTATGGGCAAGTGTTAGCCCTATTTCTGGGAAAGAGTATTTTGCCTCCCACCAGATCAATGCAGAGGTTTCAACCAAAATAACAATGCGCTACAGGCCCGGCATTACGCCTAAAATGAAAGTTCTGTTTAATAACAGGTGCTTTGATATTCTATCCGTTCTTAGCTTTGAGGAACGGGGCATCGAGCTTGCCTTGATGTGTAAGGAGCGTGTACCCGATGGCCAAACGAGCGAAGGTTAGGAAAATGAAAACCCACATTGAGAGATTGGATGAAGCCAAGAAACTCATGCAGGAGTTGGGTGACGCAGCAGCGGACGTTCTGGATCAGGCCGCTAAAAGTGGTGCAGAGATTGTCCTGGCAGAGGCAAAAAAGAAAGCGCCCGTTGACACAGGGACACTCAGAGACAGTCTCTTGATTAAAAAGAGCAGGCTCAAAAATGCCCACATCAAAAGCCAGTACTATGTAACAAAGAAAAGCGGTGTGAACTATTTTGCACCGGTGGAGCTTGGCACCTCAAAGATGAAAGCGCAGCCCTTCCTACGACCGGCGGTGGATGAAAACACGAAGATTGTAGCCAAGACAATCAACGCTGAAATTCTAAAGGCAATCGGGAGGATCAAATGATGCGACTGGAAGAAGCCGTAAGTGCTTATTTGCAACCCAAGCTAAACCATAAGCTCTATCCCTTCCTGCTGCCGCAAAATACTGCGCTCCCTGCCGTGGTATACCATCCCGTTTCGGTCGAGAGGCTACACAGCCTTGTCTCAGATAGCGGGTTTGTCAAACAAAGGCTGCAGTTTTCGTGTTACGGGAAAAGCTACAAAGAGTCCGTGCAGCTGGCAGAGAGTATCCGCCACGAGCTACAGAATTACACCGGCCAGATGTCTGGCCTATCTATTGGCAGTGTGCTATTGATGGAGGAAATAACAAACTATGAAACCGGTACCAATGTGTACTCTGTAACTATAGAATTTGAATTTCAATTTGAGGAGGGGTAAACCATGGCGATCGCAGGTAAAAGCGGAAAATTGGCAATCGGGGCAAGCACGGTCGTTGATGTAAGCAGCTGGTCTCTGGAGCTGGGTGCCGATACCTTGGACGTGACGGCCCTGGGGGATGACTGGAAGAAATTTATCGCTGGTCTGAAGGAATGGTCAGCTTCGGCAGAGGGTTTTTATTCCGTGCATACCGATGCGACCGGGCAGAAGGCTCTGCAGGATGCTTATCTAAATAGTACGGAGGTTTCACTGAATCTGTATGTCAATGCGGTTAACTACTATGCAGGCAGTGCCTATATCTCAGGGCTTTCGGTCGAAGATCCGGTTGATGATACAGTGAGCATTTCCTTTGAGTTTCAGGGCACTGGTCCGTTGACCTACAACTAGGAGGTGAAAAGTTATGCCTATTGCAGGCAAAGTGGGTGCGGTGTTTCTGCAGACAGAAGGAGTGCCTGCAACCTTTATCAAAGAAGCAACTACCGCCAACGCGCAGAGAACGGAGTATTCTATCAATAATCCGGCCTGCAGGTATCTCGATAAAAATTCAGCCGTTACGGTCTATGTGAACGATGTTGTCGTTACTGGCGGCTACACAATCCAGCACCTTGGCGGAGTGGTACACTTTTCTTCCCCGCTGGACTCACTAGACGAAGTGACGGTTAGTGGTAGCAGTATTACCGTTGACCAGGCAGGCGGCTTTTTTAGCTGGAGTGCAGAGTTATCTTCCGATACTGCCGATGTGACCACCTTTATAAGCGGTGGCTGGAAAGAGAATCTTCCCACCATCAACGGCTTTTCTGCTTCGGCAGAGAGTTACTGGGCGGATGAGAGGTTATCTGCAAGACTCGGCCAGGAGGTTATCCTCGCACTCTATCTGGACACAGGTACTAATAAAAAGCGGTATGAAGGCTATGGGATCATTTCTGGAGACAGCATAGAGCTGTCTGTCGATGATATAGTCAATGAAAGTATTGAGTTTCAGGGCAGCGGCAAGCTCTATTACAGGGAGGATTAAAAAGATGAAGTGTGGCGTAACCATAGAGATGGATAAGCCAAGGTCGCTCCGATACGGTATGAATGCCCTCATCAAAATTGAGGAACTGACCGGTAAAAATCTGGCGAAACTGGACCTTGATAATATCTCCATTAAAGACCTGCGGACGATTGTCTATGCGGGTCTTTTTCATGAGGATAAGGATTTGACACCGGAAAAATGCGCGGATCTCATTGATGAATACAGCAGCATTACGACGGTGGCCGAGAAACTGGGTGAAGCCATGACCTTGGCATTCGGTGGGAAACCGGGAAACCCCCAGGCGGTGGAAGCAGTAAAGAAATAAGCTTTGACGAGCTGTTTTCCATCGCCGTGAAGAAGCTGAAACTTAAACCGGCTATGTTCTGGAGGCTGACTCCCCATGAACTTTCGGCAATGCTTGAGGGCTATGCAGAAGAGAAAGCCGAACGACGGCAGGAGCTTTTATACCTTGCCTGGCATATCGAAGCTTTCGCAAGGCAAAAAAGGTTGCCGAGCCTTACAAAAATTCTTAAGGACAGCGGGATGAAGCAAAAAACAAACAGCCGCCTGTCAACCGAGCAGCTGATGAAAATCGCGCAAAGCAAAGGGTTAAAAGTGCCTACGCAGTGGAGGTGATGGTGTGGCTGTACTTCGTAATGTTGTGGTAAAAATCGGAGCGGATATCTCAGAATTACAAAAAGGCTTGGACGATGCGTCAAAGAGTCTTAGTAAAGCCGGTAAAAGCCTTACCTCGATCGGCGGCACCTTGACCAAAGGCCTGACCCTCCCCATCGCAGCCGCTACCACAGGAATACTAAAGCTCGGTATGGATTTCGATAACGCTTTCGACAAAATTCGCGTAGGCACCGGGGCAACGGGGGATGCCCTGGAGGAGTTAAAGGGTGACTTTAAAGCGGTTTACTCCTCCGTTCCGGCAGGGATGGCGGATGTAAGCACTGCCATTGCCGACCTAAACACGCGGACTGGCCTGGCAGGCAAACCCCTTCAGGAATTGTCAGCGCAGATGCTGAACCTATCCCGGATCACCGGAGAGGATTTATCCGGCATGATTTCAAACTCCTCTCGCCTTTTTGGGGATTGGAGCATCGCTGCCGATGATACGGCTGGCACGATGGATTATTTATTCAAGGTGTCCCAAAGTACGGGAATCGGCTTTAATGACCTCAATGCCAAGCTGGTGCAGTTTGGAGCGCCCCTTCGCCAGATGGGATTTGATTTTGAAACATCGGCCGCTATGCTTGGCAAGTTTGAAAAAGAAGGGGTTAATACCGAGCTGGTGCTGGGCGGTCTTCGGATTGCTCTTGGCAAGATGGCAAAAGTCGGCATCACCGATACCAAAGCCGCCCTTGAAGAGGTTACAAAACGAATCAAGGAAGCAGGCTCAACCGGGGAAGCAAACGCCATAGCCCTTGATATGTTTGGTTCAAGAATCGGCCCGGATATGGCGGCTGCTATCCGAGAAGGTAGGTTTGAACTAACAGAACTCGTGTCGAATCTGAAGGCGAGCAGTGAAAGTATCAATGGAGCTGCCTTTGAAACGATGGATTTTGCCGACCAGCTCACGGTGATGAAGAATAAAGCGGCGGTCGCGCTGGAGCCTTTAGGTTCTTCTCTGATGCAGGCCATTAACGCTGCCATGCCAGCCATAGAAGGGCTGATTACTAAGCTTACTGGAATTGTCGACTGGTTTACCAACCTAAACAGGGGTTCGAAAATGCTGGTTTTGTCCTTCATTGGTATTGCTGCAGCCATTGGCCCGGTGTTATCCCTGGTAGGCAAACTGACCAGCGGTATGGGTTCTGCGGTGAAAATGGTGAAATGGTTGGCAGATGCCAACAACCTGGCAACCCTTAAAACCGCGGCCATGACCGTAGCACAAAAGGCAGCGGCGGCGGCACAGTGGCTTCTCAATGCAGCCATGTCAGCCAATCCCATCGGTATCATTCTTGTCGCTCTTGCTGCACTGGTCGCGGCAATCGTCTATTTGTGGAATACCAATGAAGGGTTTAGAAATGCTGTGGTCGCCATCTGGGATGGCATCGTGGCTCGAGTAAAGACGGCGGTAGATTTTATCCTGAATCTGTTTGCCACAGTGGTCAACTTCTTTAAGAACAACTGGCAAAGCATTCTCCTCTTTATGGTCAATCCCTTTGCCGGTGCTTTTAAATATCTCTATGAAAACAGTGAGAAGTTTCGCTTGTTTGTCAATAATCTGCTGTCTACCATCAAGCAATGGTTTACAGGCCTTTATAGCGGGGTCAAAAATACGGTCTCAAAGATTGTCACAAACATACAAAGTGCTTTCAATGGTGTAAAGAACTGGATGAGCAATTTTATCGCAAATGGAGTGCAGTGGGGTAAGAATCTGGTAAAGGGGATTGCCGATGGCATTCTCTCCGGAGTGAAGTGGGTCAAGGATGCGGTGGCAAGCGTAGCGAATGGGATTAAGCGCTTTCTTGGGTTTTCTTCTCCCACTGAAGAAGGACCCGGCGCAAAAGCAGATCTATGGATACCGAATCTGATTGATATGTTAAAAAAGGGTCTTGATGCCGGGATACCTGAGCTTAATGCCTCCCTCTCTGCCGCTATGAATCCGGATATTCATGCTACAACCGCTCTTGCTGTTTCGAGAGAAAGCATGGGAAGATCCGTCAATATCACTATAACCGGCAACTACATCAGGGATGATGACGACATCGACGAAATTGCTGCAAAGCTGGTTAGGAAGCTGAAGCTATTAGGTATCGGGTAAAGGAGGTTGTGGGGTGTTTGCACTACGTGTGGCAGGAGACGATAAAACCGGGTTGTTAAAAGCACATTCTCTGAGAATCAAACGCGCGGCCGAAGGCAGAAACGAGTGCAGCTTTACCCTCATTTCCCCTTATGCTTCTTACAATCCCGCGATTGGAGCCGAGGTGGTCGCCAGGCTTGACGGAGAGATCGTTTTTGGCGGCGTAATTAAGGAAAGACGAATCCAAAGGCTAAACAAGAATGGGATTATCTATTCTTCCATTCATGTCGCCTGCCAAGGCTACAACCATATCCCCAAAAGAAGAACGATTCAATTTCGCCCGGACAATGTTTCAGCCGGGCATGCTGTAAAATACATGCTTGAGAATGTGCTGCAATCTGAGGGTATCACCGAGGGTATTATCGAGGATGGAATTGCACTGTTTGGTTATGATGCAGAACTTAAATCAGTACGGGATGTCCTTGATGATTTGGCAGAAAGCTGCGGCTTTAAATGGTATATAGCCGATGATAAAAGGTTGTTCTTTCTTAGAAGCGATACCATTCCGGACGCACCTTTTCAGCTGCTTGAAGAGGGCGGCCCGTTTTTAGATTTCTTTGACGTAGAAGTAACCGATACGTTGGAGGGCTATAGAAATAAGCAGTTTGTAAGAGCCGGAGACCGAATAATCGTTATGCAAAATGACAGTGAGATTGCAGCAAGGTCAGCGGTAGAAGGTGGTACGGGTGTTTATGGTGAGGTAGAGGAAAACATCAATGTCCAGGAAAGGTTAGATGCTGAAAGGCTGGCTGATGAGCTTTTATTTCGCTATGGCTCTCATATTCCGGCAACGTTGAGTTTCTCTACAAATACCCTTGGCTTTGATGCGGGTCAGAGACTCTACGTAGAGCTTCCATCCTATGGGGCATCCGGGAGTTATCTTATTGAGCAGGTTGATTTCACCGATGCCGGAGGCGGCCACCTGCAGTTCTCCGTTTATGCTGTAAAAAAGAACTTTGAAAAGACCACCAAAAGAAAGGATACCTGGCAGGACTATTTTCAAAAGCTTGTTAACAGTTCCAAGTATGGGACCGGCAGCAATGAAGAAGGTGCATTGATTTATTCCTGCGAGCCTTTGGTGATCGATTCGAATGAAAAAACAACCCTTAATCTTTCACCAACGGTATCGACCACTACTCACCTGTATCTTGCCTTCACGATAACGGGAAATGCCACAACTGCATCCCAGCTGCAGATTAAGCTGCAGTTCAACGGAGAAATAGTCAGGACGTATCGTCATGTGCTAACCATCGGGAATAATACCCTTTCCGTCAGTACCATTATCACTTCGGTGAAAGCCGGAAGCCATTCCATACGCCTGATTCTTAGTATGGCTAGCGGAACGTTAACGATTGCTGCAGGTGAACATGATGGGTATATTCGTGCCGTTGGGATGGCTGGGATTGGTACTGCTCCTCCGGAAGCAAACTGGGTGGAGCCTGTTGCCTATGTAGATGGAAGCGGAAATGTTCACATCATCGACAGCATTACATTCCCACCAACGGTAAACCAGGGCCATGTCAAACAGGTGCCTTATGTAAATATCGCAAGTGATGTCTTGGTGACGTATGAAACAGATACCACCGGCGTCGATAATTGCCTCTGGTTTAGGTACCCTCTGGCTCTTTCCTTCCATGGCAGGGCGTGTGTGCCTTTTATTGTCGTAGAGATCAAGGTCAGTATGCAGCCGCAAGCTTTACAAGCAGCTGCAAGAATCAGGCCGCCGGTCTTTAGAATAGATCAAAAGACGGCTGTAGCACCGGGCAGCTTAAGAGCTGCAGCAACAATGAATAATGCAAATGTGGGGGTGATGTAGGTGCAGGCAACAGCAAATTGGTACCACAACGCGATTCTTAAAATCTTCAATAAGGAAATCTCGTGGATGAACGATACCATAAGAGTAATGCTTGTAACCGATAGTTATGTTCCCGATAAAGCAACCCATCAATATAAAAGCCACATCATTGGCGAGGCAACAGGGACAGGCTATACCGCAGGAGGGGTTGTTCTTGGCACAAAGACGGCCACTATTGATAACGCCACAGGGGTTCTGACCTTAGATGCGGCAGACAGTGTTTGGGTCAATGTCACGCTTTCTAATGTAAAGTATGCAGTAATTTACGACGACAGCCATTCAAGCGATGCATTGCTTGGCTATATTGAGCTGGATCTGCCGGTTAGCCCTCTCAATCAGAACATGGCGATAGAATGGCACGCCGATGGGGTCTTTAGCATAACCCTGGGAGGTGGCACTGTATGAGCAACTTTGTAAAGAATTGTGAGACGGGAGAGCTTATTACACTTCAAAAAAGCAAGCCAGATTTCACTGTTAAGGGAAAAGCCCTGGTGGAGCTCTTTAACGAACGAACCGGTAAAAAGGTACTGGAAGCGGAAACGGAAAATGTCATTAACAACGTGTTAGCCAAGGATGGCTTTATATCAGGCTTTGATAGCCTCTTTGGCTGGAACCAGCATGGAACAACCAGGCGGTCGATGTTTCAAAACATCGTGCTGACCAACTATACTGGCCCGGAAGACCCGGATGCTTTTTATGTCAAAGGAGATACCATCGGCTGGGCCGCGAAAATGGATGGGTATATCGGCTCGGATGTAAAACGAGGCACAATTAATGTCGCGGAGTCCAGCAGGGATTATGGAGAATATAAATTTGTGTTTGACTGGCCAACCCATTCTGGCAACGGTACTTTCAATTCGATTTGGTGGGCTGGTGTAAATGGCTATGAACCACAGATAGATTTTCATTATTTGAGTGGAAACTCAATTTCAGGAACGAATACCCCTACGTATAGAACCTGCATTGGCCCAAAATATGCCGTTTATGTTCCTCAAAATACTGGTATTATCATCGTAAAAACGCCAAACTATGATGGGATGATTACCCCTACGACCTTTAGCAGCCATTCCTCGGATACCTTGGACTTGACCTACATTGATACAAAGATCCAAGGGATTTGGTGGGATGGGGAATTCTTCTGGGTGTATGGCGATACCAACCGTAAGTATTATAAGTGCGATGAAAGCTTTAGCGTGCTGCTTGAATTTGATGCGCCACCGGCCGCCTCCAGTGCGGCATCTAGGTATAACTTTACTACCTGTAAGGGGAAATTTTTTACCTATACACAGGAGGCGAGTGATGATTGGTCTTTTCGGCGATACAGTTATCAGGGTGTCGTAGAAAGTGTGTTCAATTTATATGGACAGGAAGGTATAACAGCACCGTCAACTATGCATATTGTTGGGGATGCAAAATGCTTAATTTTCCATGAAGCAAATCTAAGAAAAATCGCACTTGTAGATGAAAATGGGGTCACACTTAAATTTGCAGTTGATGCTAATGCGCAGGCTACGAATAATTACTTAAACAACAGAAGCTTGCTATATGACCGTAAGCGAAACATTTACTATGGGAGATATGCGTACTCAACCAGCTATTCCCATTTTTATTTCCAGCCTACATGGTACCCAGGAGCGCAAACACTGCTGGCTTCTCCGGTCACAAAAACAAACTCCAATACAATGAAAGTGACTTATACCTTCAAAGTGGAGCTCCCACAGTTTTAAACGAAATATCACTTACGACACCTTTAAATTTCAGGGGTGTTTTTTTATGCGACAAATTGAAAGTGAGGGAACGAAAATGAAATCAATCTGGACAGCGACTCAATTAACCTTCAGTGTCATTGGTGCTTACGTAGGTTACTTTTTAGGTGGATGGGACGGATTCCTCTATGCCTTAGTCGCCTTTGTCGTGGCTGATTATGTAACCGGTGTGATGGTCGCAGTCTTGGAGAGGAAGCTTTCAAGCGACATCGGTTTTCGGGGAATTCTCAAAAAGGTCATGATTTTCACCCTGGTGGCTGTGGCCCACACCATCGACAGCCGTATTCTTGGCGACGGTAGTGCCATTCGCACAGCAGTCATCTTTTTCTATCTCTCCAACGAAGGCATCAGTATCCTGGAAAATGCCAGTATAATCGGCTTGCCCATCCCGCAAAAACTGCAAAAGGTGCTGGCACAACTGAGCGGCAAGGGGGATGCGTAAAATGAAGCTGATAACCAAGTACATGACTCGCAACGATTGCTATACAGCCGGTCGCAAGATTATCCCTAAAGGTATCATGGTCCATTCCACCGCAACGCCCGGTGTCATGGCGGCAGATTGGTTTAGCCGCTGGAACAAGTCTTATAAAGCTGGAGAGACGAACAGGCAGGTATGTACCCATGCTTTCCTCGATGACAAAGAAGTATGGCAATACCTGCCCTGGGACCACCGGGGTTGGCATGCAGGGGGGGACGCTAATAACACGCACATCGGTTTTGAAATATGCGAACCGGCCGGATTCTCCTATTCCGGAGGAGCCACCATGGTTGGCTATGATGTGGGCAAAAACGAGGCTTATTTCAGAAAAGCCTGGCAGAACGCAGTTGAGCTCTGTGTGCTGCTCTGTAAAGAGTATGGGCTCACTGAAAGAGATATTATTGGTCATGCCGAAGGGCATAGGCAAGGAGTTGCCAGTAATCATGCAGACCCGTTGCACTGGTTTCCTAAACATGGAGAGAGCATGGATACATTCCGGGCTGATGTCAAGAAGCTGCTCAACGCCGAGAACGCTCCCACGCCACCGCAGAAACTCTACAAGGTGCAGGTCGGGGCGTATTCGGTCAAGTCCAACGCCGAAGCTATGCTCGCCAAGGTCAAGGCGGCCGGATTCAAAGACGCTTTTATTAAAACTGAATAAAACTGCCTATCTGGTACGCAAGCACCCCTCTTCTGTCTGTAGACGGTAGAGGGGTGTTTTTCTTTTCCCACCTTGATCAGATGTCTACAAAGACGGGAGTTGTCCCGGCACTCAAATCGGACTTTTCTGTCCCGTGGATGGTGGATGGGTTAAATACCCTCTGATTGGAGGAAATGAAGATGACAAATTTTACAGATGAAAAGCAGGAAACCGTTTATGAGAAAAACCCTGTTACACAGGAGCAGCTGCAGCGTGAAGTCGATTATGTGAGGGCGCAGCGAATTCTTGAGTCCATGCTTGATAAAGGATTAATTTCCCTGTCGGAATTCAACAAGATAACTACACTAAATCGCGAATCTTTCTCTCCGGCTTTAGCACCGATCATGGACTAAAAACGTTGATATTAATTCGGTTCAGAGGTAATATGTGACACTAACAAGGAGGTGAGAACTTGAAAAAGGTAACCAAAATCGCCCCTATTACAGCTGATTTTACCGGGCAGCCCAAGCTGCGTGTTGCGGCTTACTGCCGTGTCTCTACCGACAGCAATGAACAGCTGGTCAGCCTGGAAGCACAGGTAAAACACTACGAATCCTACATCAAAGCGAATCCTGGTTGGGAGTTTGCCGGACTATATTATGACGAAGGCATCACGGGCACCAAGAAGGAAAAGCGACCTCAACTGCTTCGGATGATTGCCGACTGTGAAAATAAGAAAATAGACTTCATCGTCACAAAGTCCATCAGTCGGTTTGCCCGAAACACTACGGACTGCCTGGAAATGGTCCGTAAACTGACCAAGCTTGGTATTTCCGTCTTTTTTGAAAGTGAGAACATCAATACAGGTTCCATGGAAAGCGAACTCATGCTGTCGATCTTGAGTGGACTGGCCGAAGGGGAATCGGCATCCATTGCCGAGAATAACAAGTGGTCCATTCAGCGTCGCTTTCAAAACGGCACCTATAAAATCGGCTGTTCCCCCTATGGCTATGATGCCGTGGATGGCGAGTTGATAGTAAATGAGCAGCAAGCTGAAATTGTCAGGCTTATTTTTTCGGAGACTTTGTCAGGCAAAGGCACTCACAAGATTGCAAAGGAGCTCAACGCCCGTGGGCTTAAGGGCAAGAACGGCGGCCGCTGGACGTCATCCACCATTCGCGGGATAATTGGGAACGAGAAATACGTAGGCGACGCTATCTTCCAAAAAACCTATAGCGACTCTCAGTTCAACAGGTATTTAAATCGCGGAGAACGGGAGCAATACCTGATTCGAAACCATCATGAGGCGATTATCAGCCGCGAGGATTATGACACCGCTCAGAAAGTCATTGAGCAGCGCGGCAAGGAAACAGGCGTGGAAAAGCATGACGGGAAATACCTGAACCGATACCCTTTTTCCGGGAAAATCATCTGCGGCCAATGTGGTGGCACATTTAAGCGCCGAACCCACTCCAGCGGAAGCAAATACATTGCATGGTGCTGCATAACGCATATCGAGGAAATCGAGAAATGTTCTATGAAATATGTCATGGATGCCGATTTTGAATATGCCTTTGTCACCATGATGAATAAGCTCATCTTCAGCCATCAAACTGTACTGAAGCCTCTGCTGGTCGGCCTGCGCGGTGTGAATACCGACGACAGCCTCGTGAGCATTCAGGACATTGATAAAAAGCTGGAGGAAAACGCAGAACAGCAAAATGTGCTGGTCAATCTGATGGCCAAAGGCTATCTCGACCGCGTTGTTTATAAGAAAAGCAACAATAATTTACTCCAGGAAGCCGAACGACTGCAACGCCAAAAAGAGTCCATCAACCGCCTACTTCATAGCGGGAACCAACACTTGAGCGAAGTCAGTACCTTGCTACAATATGCCACCAAGGCAACCATGCTGAAACGCTTTGACGGAGATGTTTTCAATAATTTTGTGAAGCGGATTGTCGTCTATTCCCGGACTGATATTGGCTTCGAACTGAACTGCGGCATTACGTTGAAGGAAAGGCTGGTGAATGAATGAGCCACACACCATATGGTTACCGAATCGAAAATGGTAACGCTGTGCTTGATATCGTAGCAGCTGAAAAAATCAAAGCCCTCTTTCTCGCCTATTTATCCGGCGATTCCTTGGCGACTGCGGCCCAAAAGGCAGGAATCCTAACATCCCATGCGGTTATCGGAAAGATGCTCCGGAATAAGCACTACCTTGGTGATGATTACTACCCGGCAATTATAGACCCGGGTATCTTTAAGGCTGCCGAAACAGAACGCATCAGGCGAGCGGAAAAACTCGGCCGGGTCTTTGAACCAAAAGCAAAGAATGAAGTTGTTTATCCTACCACCTTCCGCGTCAAAGAAGGTACTGAGCGGTTCGACGACCCCTTCCAGCAGGCGGAATACGCCTACAGCCTGATAGAAAGCGAGGTGTAACTCTTGAATGTAAGCAAAAACGTTACAGTGCTCCCTGCCAGAAAGCATGCCCGTAAAGATAGTGATGAAGAAAAGCCAAAACTCCGTGTGGCTGCCTACTGCCGGGTTTCTACTGACAGCGAAGAACAAGCTTCCAGTTATGAAGCACAAATTGAACATTATACAGCGTACATTAATGGACACCCGGACTGGACGTTGGCGGGAATCTATGCGGATGACGGCATCTCAGGCACCAACACAAAAAAGCGTGAGGAGTTTAACCGCATGATCGATGAGTGCATGGCGGGCAACATCGATATGGTTATTACCAAGTCCATCAGCCGATTTGCCCGAAACACCCTGGACTGCTTGAAGTATATCCGGCAGCTTAAAGAAAAAAGCATCCCCGTGTACTTTGAAAAGGAAAACATTAATTCCATGGACTCCAAGGGCGAAGTCATGCTCACCATTATGGCATCTCTTGCACAACAGGAAAGCCAGTCCCTGAGCCAGAACGTAAAGCTTGGCCTGCAATACCGCTATCAGCAGGGTGAAATACAGGTCAACTGCAACCGCTTCCTCGGGTTTACTAAGGATGAGAATAAGCGCCTGATCATTGTCCCTGAGGAAGCCGAAATCGTAAAACGCATCTACCGGGAATACCTGGAGGGTGCCAGTATGCTGAAAATTGCCCGTGGCCTTGAGGCGGACGGCATTCTAAATGGCGCTGGCAGGGAAAAGTGGCATACTAGCAACATCAACCAGATCCTGCGTAATGAAAAATATATCGGTGATGCCCTCCTGCAGAAAACATATACCACGGACTTCCTCACAAAGACGCGCGTAAAGAACCATGGCATCGTTCCGCAGTATTATGTAGAAAACAGCCATGAAGCCATCATCCCGCGTGAAATTTTCATGCAGGTGCAGGAAGAACTGATCAGACGCCGAATCGTCCACACCAGCCCCAACGGGAAGAACAGGACCTTCAGCAGTATTCACTGTTTTTCAAATATGATTATTTGCGGAGGCTGCGGCGAGTTTTACCGCAGGATTCATTGGAACAACCGAGGGAAAAAATCGGTTGTCTGGCGCTGCATCAGCAGGTTAGAAAATACCGGACTTTACTGCGACGCCCGAACGGTGCTGGAAGGCACAATCGAACAGGTACTTGTCACCGCCATCAATCAGACACTCTGTGGAAAGGACACCTTCCTCGTCACCCTGCAGAATAACATTGAAGCCGTCCTCTGCAACGCAAACGATAAGAGCCTGGCCGATATCGAAACACGGCTTCAGGAGCTTCAATCCGAGCTTCTAAAATTAGCCAACTCCAAGGCTGACTATGAGAAAGTCGGCAATGAAATTTATCGCCTTCGCGACGAAAAGCAGAAGCTTCAGCTGGAAAGTGCCGGGCGGGATGACCTTAAAAAACGGATTGCCGATATGAGCACATTCCTTCGGGAACAGCCAACCACCCTGACCGAATACGACGAAACGCTTATCCGGCGGCTGGTTGAAAAGATCACCGTCTACGAGGACAAATTCACAGTGGAATTCAAGTCCGGCGTGACGGTGGATGTAAATGAATAAGGCTGAAAACGAACGAGGCACTCTACACGAATTCATCGATAGAGTGCCTTGTTTGCTTTGATACATGTATTATCAAATCTTACGGTAACGTTGTTGGTTTTGTGGTGTTTTACCTAAAGGCAATATTTGTGCTGCACCTGCCCCTTGGGCAAAAGCAAAAAATGAAGCGCCAAGACGAGTACGATTTCCTTTGTCAATTCGATTCCATTCATAACCAAGGAAAAGATCTTTGACCATAAATTCTTCACCAACTAAAAGATTCTGAATTTCGGCCTGAGAGTATGTGATCAAATCCGTCAAAGAAGTCCTGTGTGTAATTGGCGTGTTTAAAATAGGCATAATACTAACCTCCTTTTTGTTAATATAGTAGCTATTTGCTACTAGCTATTATGAATATAACATAGTAGCTAGTAGCTGTCAAGTATTATTAAAAATATTGCGATGTGGAAAAAATAACAAATAAACGAAAAAGGCACTCTGCAATTTCAATGTAAAGTGCCTTCCTATTTTTACGTTTTACTACACAGGTTATTGGGATTCTTTAAACTATGCAAGTCTTAAAAAATTGACTAACTTCTGCTTCAATTATCACATAAATTCCTGTTTACCAAAGCATTAACTTAATTGTTTAACCTGAGTATCAAGTTACCTCAGGGAGACACGGCAACAAGCTCATTGTAAGTGATAGTATCTGTTAATACACAGGCATTGAGCAACCTGTTAAACAGCTGGCCTTTGAACTTTCTGCGATTAAAGCGG
>Ga0208242_100471_pt1:0-2500 | contig 25035 bp, 20 predicted proteins | sample SubbioAug_CSW13A_FD_184825 | JGI IMG/M metagenome (GOLD analysis project Ga0208242, IMG submission 184825) | Serpentinite rock and fluid subsurface biosphere microbial communities from McLaughlin Reserve, California, USA - CR12Aug_CSW13A (SPAdes) | ecosystem: Environmental > Terrestrial >...
CATGCGTTGCCGCACTTCCACACCCGGCCTATCAACGTGGTCGTCTTCCACGGCTCTCAAGGGAGAACTCGTTTTGAGGTGGGTTTCCCGCTTAGATGCATTCAGCGGTTATCCCGTCCATACATAGCTACCCTGCACTGCGGCTGGCGCCACAACAGGTCCACCAGAGGTATGTTCATCCCGGTCCTCTCGTACTAGGGACAAATCCTCTCAATTCTCCTACACCCACGGCAGATAGGGACCGAACTGTCTCACGACGTTCTGAACCCAGCTCACGTACCACTTTAATCGGCGAACAGCCGAACCCTTGGGACCTTCTCCAGCCCCAGGATGTGATGAGCCGACATCGAGGTGCCAAACAACCCCGTCGATATGGACTCTTGGGGGTTATCAGCCTGTTATCCCCGGCGTACCTTTTATCCGTTGAGCGATGGCCCTTCCACGAGGGACCACCGGATCACTATGACCGACTTTCGTCTCTGCTCGACTTGTCTGTCTCGCAGTCAGGCAGGCTTATGCCATTGCACTCGACGACCGATTTCCGACCGGTCTGAGCCCACCATCGCGCGCCTCCGTTACTCTTTGGGAGGCGACCGCCCCAGTCAAACTGCCTACCATGCATTGTCCCGGCGCCGGATGACGGCGCGCGGTTAGACATCCATGACGATAAGGGTGGTATTTCAAGGGTGGCTCCACACGAGCTGGCGCCCATGCTTCAAAGCCTACCACCTATCCTACACATGCCGACACGAATGCCAATGCAAAGTTACAGTAAAGGTGCACGGGGTCTTTCCGTCTGACCGCAGGAACCCCGCATCTTCACGGGGAATTCAATTTCACTGAGCTGACGTTGGAGACAGCGGGGAAGTCATTACGCCATTCGTGCAGGTCGGAACTTACCCGACAAGGAATTTCGCTACCTTAGGACCGTTATATTTACGGCCGCCGTTTACCGGGGCTTCAATTCAGAGCTTGCACTCCTCCTCTTAACCTTCCGGCACCGGGCAGGCGTCAGACCCTATACGTCATCTTGCGATTTCGCAGAGCCCTGTGTTTTTGTTAAACAGTTGCCACCCCCTGGTCTGTGCCCCTCCCGCCCGCTTGCGCGAACGGAAGGCCTCCTTATCCCGAAGTTACGGAGGTAGATTGCCGAGTTCCTTCAACGTCATTCTCTCAAGCGCCTTGGTATACTCTACCTGTCCACCTGTGTCGGTTTCGGGTACGGTCTCATGCAGGGGCTATTTCCTGGCGCCGCTAGGCTGCCCGAGAAATCCAGTAATCTCGAACAGCTTCCGCAACGCGTCACCACCTGCTGGCCCACGAATATTAACGTGGTTCCCATCGACTACGCCTTTCGGCCTCGCCTTAGGGGCCGGCTAACCCTGCGAAGATTAACTTTACGCAGGAACCCTTGGACTTTCGGCGACACTGTCTTTCACAGTGTTTGTCGTTACTCATGTCAGCATTCGCACTTCCGATACCTCCAGGACGCCTCACGGCTATCCCTTCGACGGATTACGGAACGCTCCGCTACCGCTTGCCCTTGCGGGCAAACCCAAAGCTTCGGCTCGTGGCTTGAGCCCCGTTACATCTTCGGCGCGAGAACCCTTATTTAGACCAGTGAGCTGTTACGCTTTCTTTAAAGGATGGCTGCTTCTAAGCCAACCTCCTGGTTGTTTTGGGATTCTTACATCCTTTCCCACTTAGCCACGAATTTGGGGCCTTAGCTGTTGGTCTGGGTTGTTTCCCTCTCCACAATGGACGTTAGCACCCACTGTGTGTCTCCCGCATAGTTCTTCCAGGTATTCGGAGTTTGGTTGGGTTTGGTAAGTCTGTGGGACCCCCTAGCCCATCCAGTGCTCTACCCCCTGGAGAATACATGCGAGGCGCTACCTAAATAGCTTTCGCGGAGAACCAGCTATTTCCGAGTTTGGTTGGCCTTTCACCCCTAACCACAAGTCATCCGAGTCTATTTCAACAGACACCGGTTCGGTCCTCCAGTGCGTGTTACCGCACCTTCAACCTGCTCATGGCTAGATCACTCGGATTCGGGTCTAAAGCAACGAACTGAACGCCCTATTCAGACTCGCTTTCGCTGCGCCTACGCCTATCGGCTTAAGCTTGCTCGTTACTTTAAGTCGCTGACCCATTATACAAAAGGTACGCCGTCACCCTTGCGGGCTCCGACTGTTTGTAGGTATCCGGTTTCAGGAACTGTTTCACTCCCCTCGTCGGGGTGCTTTTCACCTTTCCCTCACGGTACTAGTTCGCTATCGGTCGCTGAGGAGTACTTAGGCTTGGAGAGTGGTCTCCCCATGTTCAGACAGGATTTCACGTGTCCCGCCCTACTCGAATCTTCCGTTTTTCGAAATCCTTACGGGGCTATCACCCACTATGGCCCGACTTTCCAATCGGTTCAGGTTAGAAAAACGGAAGCATTGGCCTGGTCCGCGTTCGCTCGCCACTACTAACGGAGTCTCGTTGATGTCCTTTCCTCCGG
>Ga0208242_100471_pt1:7500-25035 | contig 25035 bp, 20 predicted proteins | sample SubbioAug_CSW13A_FD_184825 | JGI IMG/M metagenome (GOLD analysis project Ga0208242, IMG submission 184825) | Serpentinite rock and fluid subsurface biosphere microbial communities from McLaughlin Reserve, California, USA - CR12Aug_CSW13A (SPAdes) | ecosystem: Environmental >...
GGCGCGCACACGCGAAATCGAGGGCCGGCTTCTCGCAGAATTCAGGAAAGAGCGCGATCGCATTGATTCGCTGATGGCGAAGGCGCCGAACAACAGCGCCAAAGTGGCGACTCGTCAGGCCCGGTAAGCGACGATCACTGGAGTGCTTCGACGCAGCCGGCCCGAATCGACGTCTCTTAGGCCGCCTGGAGCCATTCATAGGCGGGGGCGAACTGGGCGGCGCGAATGACGCGGACAATATTCTCCATCGTCGCCATCGTCTGGCGATTGAGCGAGTCGCGCGGGAATTCGACGCGAAAGTCGCGCTCGATCGCGAGCAGCAGGCGGATCGCCGTATAGGGCGTCATTCCCAGTTCGTAGAGATTGGCGCGCGGCGTCAGATGGCGCGCCGGAACGCAGATCTGGGCTTCCTGGTCGATCAGGCTTTGGATGGTCTCGAACATTTCGCTCTCCCTTGCCGCTTCGCAATTCGATGATCCAAGGCTATCGGGAGCCCGAGAAAATGTTCGTGCGGCGACGCACATGGAGAACCGCAGGGGAATCGGGTGAAGAATTGTTTTCCTCACCCTCATCCTGAGGAGCCGCCGCAGGCGGCGTCTCGAAGGACCAGGGTGAGGAGAAATACGTGAAAACGGGCTTCCTCGTCCTTCGAGACGCGTGCTGCGCACGCTCCTCAGGATGAGGAAGCCCTTCAACCGATCGCCCTGCGGAAAATCGGCGTCGGCATTGTGATCGGCATTAAGCAATGCTCTTTCTGTGCTTCTCAGTTGGGAGCACAGATGCGCACAAAGATCGCGCTCGACGATGAGCTCGTGGCCATGGCCCAGGATTTCACCGGACTTACGGACAAATCCGCGCTGGTTCGCGAAGCGCTCAAGGCGCTCCTTGAGCGAGAGAGCGCCCGACGAATGGCGCGACTCGGCAGCTCGGAATCACATCTTCGAATGACTCCGAGACGGCGAACGCCCGCAAAGTAGGCTCTACGCTCTACGCTCTACAACCCTATTCGCCGGCGCACGTCGGCCGGCGTCCAGCCCTCCACGCGCAGCGCCCGCAGCGCCGTCGAGGCGACGCTCTTCGCAAGCTTCTCGCCCTTCTTGTCCAGAACGAGGCCGTGGTGCCGGTAATTCGGCGCCGGCAGGGCGAGCAGACGTTGCAGCAATCGATGCAGGCTCGTCGCCTCAAACAGATCCTTGCCGCGCACCACGTCGGTCACGCCCTGCAGCGCGTCGTCGACGACGACGGCGATATGATAGCTCGCCGGCGTATCCTTGCGCGCGAGGACGACGTCGCCCCACGCCGCTGGATGGGCAGGAACAAGCCTCCCGTCTCCGTCATCGCGAAGCGGCGCAGCCGGATCGCTTCGCTCCGCCCCCGGGAGCGCCCCGAATTCCCGCCACGCGAGCCCCTGCCCCGAAGGTCCCTGCCCCGCGAGCGTCCACGCCCTGCGCATGTCGAGCCGCAGCGCGACGCCGCCTTTGGCGAGAACCTCGCGCGCCGTACGGCGCAATTTGCTGCGACATGTCCCCGGATAGAGCGGCGAGCCGTCCGGGTCGCGCGGCCAGCCCGGCTTGCCAGCCGCAATCCGCTCGATGTCGGAACGCTTGCAATCGCAGGCGTAAATGAGCCCCATCGCGTCCAGGCGCTCGAGGGCGCGGGCGTAGTCGCTGAAATGCTCCGCCTGACGGCGCACGGGCCGCTCCCAATCGAACCCGAGCCAGGCGAGATCGTCATAGATCGCCGCCTCGAAGTCGGCGCGGGCGCGGCCTGTATCGATGTCCTCCATGCGCAACAGCAAGCGCCCGCCGCATTGGCGCGCCAGATCGAAATTCAGAAGCGCCGAATAGGCGTGGCCAAGATGCAAATAGCCGTTCGGCGACGGCGCAAAGCGGAAAACGCGCTGGCTATCCGCTGTCACTCCCGACGTCATTGCGAGGAGCGCAGCGACGAAGCAATCCAGCCGCCCACCAATGCCTCGATTGCTTCGCTTCGCTGGCAATGACGAAACTTCAACGTCGCGCCTTTTCCACGATTCCCTGCGCGGCCGCGAAAGCCTCCTCGATGTCGAGGTCGCTCGTGTCGAGCGTCACCGCGTCATCGGCCGCTTTGAGGGGCGCGGCGCTGCGGGCGCTGTCGCGGGCATCGCGCTTCTTTACATCTTCGAGAATGGCGGCGTAGTCGGCGTCTTCCCCGGCGCGCGCAAACTCCAGAGCGCGGCGGGTGGCGCGCGTCTCCGGCGCGGCGGTGACGAAAATCTTCACCTTCGCGTCGGGGCAGATCACCGTGCCGATGTCGCGACCGTCGAGCACGGCGCCTTCCGTCCGCGCCGCGAAGCCGCGCTGCATGTCGACGAGCGCCGCGCGCACCGCCGGCATAGCCGCGACGACGGACGCCGCCTCGCCCATGTCGCGGGCGCGCAGCCGCTTTTCATCGAAGTCGGTGAGCGACAGGCTGCGCGCGGCGGCGACCGCCGCTTCGACGTCGTCGAGCGGGAGGCCCTCTTCCAGCAATGCGCAGGCCGTGGCGCGGTAGAGCAGCCCCGTGTCGAGATGGGGCAGGCCGTAATGCGCCGCAAGACGTCGCGCCAGGGTGCCCTTCCCCGACGCCGCGGGCCCGTCGATCGCGATGACGAAGCTCACGAGAAGCGCGCTCCGAGCCGCTCCATCAGCGGGCGAAACGCCGGAAAGCTCGTCGCGATCATCGTCTCGTCATCGACCGTGACGTTATTCTCGGCGGCGAGCCCCATGACCAGAAAGCTCATGGCGATGCGATGATCGAGATGCGTCTCGACCATGCCCCCGCCGGCCACCCTGCCGCCGCGCACGATAAGATCGTCGCCGACGATCTCGCAGTCGACGCCATTGGCTTTGAGCCCTGCGGCGACCGCTTCAAGCCGATCCGATTCTTTCACCCGCAATTCGGAGAGCCCGCGCATGCGCGTCTCGCCCTTGGCGAAGGAGGCCGCGACGGCGAGGATCGGATATTCGTCGATCATTGACGGCGCCCGCGCCGCCGGCACGTCGACGCCGGAAAGATGCGAGAAGCGCGCGCGAATGTCGGCGACCTCTTCCCCGCCCTCCTCGCGCCTGTTCTCCAACGCGATATCGGCGCCCATTTCCTGCAACGTCGTCAGCAGTCCACTACGCAGCGGATTGGTCATGACGCCTTCGATGACGATGTCCGACCCCTCGACGATCAGCGCGGCGACGAGCGGAAAGGCCGCCGATGACGGATCGGCGGGAACCCGCACGTCGCGCGCGATCATTTCCGGGCGCCCTTCGAGCGTGATCTTGCGGCCATGCGGGCCGAAAGGCGCGCTCACGACGGTCGCGCCGAAATGCGCGAGCATTCTTTCGGTGTGATCGCGTGACGCCTCGGCCTCGATCACCGTCGTCTGGCCGGGCGAATTCAGTCCACAGAGCAGCACCGCGGATTTGATCTGCGCCGAGGCGACGGGCGTCTTGTATTCGACTGGCAAGGGCTCGCTCGAACCCTGCAGCACCAGCGGCAGGCGGCCGCCCTCGGCCTGTTCCAGAACCTGGGCGCCCTGCAGCGCCAGGGGATCGAGAATGCGCTTCATCGGCCGCTTGCGCAGCGAGGCGTCGCCGTCGAAGCGCGCGAGGATCGGGTGGCCTGCGACGACGCCCATCATCAGCCGCGAGCCAGTGCCGGCATTGCCGAAATCGAGGGTCTCGGTGGGCTGCAGGAGCGAACCCAGCCCGGCGCCCCAGACGCTCCAGCGGCCGTCGTCATGGCGCAGGATCTTCGCGCCAAGCTGGCGGCAGGCCTGTGCGGTGCGCAGCACGTCCTCGCCTTCGAGAAGCCCTTCGATTTCCGTTTCGCCGATGGCGAGCAGGCCGAAGATCAGCGCGCGATGCGAGACGGATTTATCGCCCGGCGGGCGCACACGGCCCGACAGCGGCCCGGATTTATGGGCGCTGAGCGGCGCGGCGGGAGCGTGAGCATGGGCGGCGTGCGGCATAGTCGCTTTCGGTCGAGCGCGATTCAATCGCCATCCGCTTCGCACTTTTGGCGACGATGCTCAACAGCGGCGAACGTCGGAATTTTCTCGCAGCGCGGTGGATTGGAGCGGGCGATGGGAATCGAACCCACGACATTCAGCTTGGGAAGCTGACGTTCTACCTCTGAACTACGCCCGCGCGCTCCCTTGTGTAACGCGGGAAGCCGCCCGTTTCAACGGAGCAACCGAGCGCTCCACCCCGCGCCTTCAGCGCGACCCTCCCCCTCGAGACGAGGGTAGACCAGCGCGCAGCCCACACCCTCCCCTGCGAGGGGGAGGGTCGGCGCGCAGCGCCGGGGTGGGGTGAAAACGAGTTCACCTCCCGCTATTCGGATTCCGCACCTCGCCCTTCTGCTTCTCGATCTCCTTCAGCTTTGCGCGGATCGGGCCATAGGGCCCGTATTTGTGCTGCTCCTCGGAGAAGCCGTCGGCATATGGACCGTAGGGCGCGTCGATCGGCTTTTGCAGAAGGTCGGGAAAATCCTTTTCCAGACCGGCGCGATGCGGCCTCGGTTTCGAGATCATAAGCGCCGCGACGTCCCAGGCCTCTTCCGGGGAGAGCCGCGGATGCAGATAATCGACGCCGTTCGGCATGTTGGAATGAATGAAAGTCGCCGCCGTGATCAGCCGCGCCATGCCGGCGCCGTCGTTGTAACTGTCCGAGCCCCAGAGCGGCGGAAAGGCGTAGCCCGCGCCATGCCCGGGCAGGCTATTCTGCACGCCGGCCCCGTCGACGTTGTGGCAGCCGATGCACCGCGCTTGATAGATGTCGCGCCCGCGCGTCGGATCGGCGGCGCGATCAAGCTCCGGCACGGTCCCCGCGCCGAGCCCGGGAAGTTTCTCCCCCTTGCGCACGCCGGTCGACAGAAACTGAATATACGCGACGATGGCGCGCATCGGCGCGGACGAAACCGGCAAAGGGCGTCCGTCCATGCTGCGCGTCATGCAGGAGTTGATGCGGTCTGGAAGGGTGATCTGCGCGCCGATGCGCGCGCTATAGGCGGGGAAATCCTCGGCCTGTCCGAAAATCGGCAGACCGAATTTCTTCACACCGGCATCGAGATGGCAGTTGCCGCAGGCGAGATTGTTGCCAGCGAAGCGCTGCGCGGGGTCGGGCATGTCCGGCCCGATATGGGAATAGGTCGCGGTGATGAGATCGCGCCCTTTGCGGACCAGTTCGCCATGAGCGTTGTAAGGCAGCGCGTCGACTTGCGGAACCGACCAGAATTTCGCGCTCGATGCGCCGAGTTCTTCGGCGGCGACGGACGTCGCGAGCAAGAGCGCCGCGAGCACGGTTCCAAGAAATGCCTTACGCATGAATTCGCTCCGCCTTTTGACGTTCAAGTTCAGACCGCCGCTATTTGCCGGGCGTCGCCTCGGGAAACTTCCACTTGCCATTCAGCGCTTCCGCGCGTGGCCTATAGAGGCGGACGGTGTAATTCCACCCCGGCATGATGCGCAGATAGTTCGGCGCGTTGGGATCGCCGCCGAAATGAATCGTGACTTTCCCATCCTTGTCCTTGCGTGCGGTGATATCGTTCACCGAGATCGCATTTTCCGGCGCCTCGTAAAATCCTTTGGCGTTGTAGACGGTGACCGACCAGAAACCCTCGACCGGCACGTCTCCGACGGTCAGCGTATACGGCGTCTTGCCATCATTCTCTTTCGGGGTGACGTTCAAATAGAGCGCATCCTGCTCGCGATTACCGCCCCAGCCGGCCGCCGTCATGATGAGATGGCGCACCGGATCGACCTCCTTCTCGTCGCCGAAACCGCGGCGGCTGTCGCCGACGAAGGGCGTGAGCGCCAGCAGCGCGTCATGCAGCTTCTCGCGTTGGGCCTGATCCCAATCCGGCAGCTGGAGCTTGCCGGCGTTGGCCTGGATGACCTTGATCTCGTCCTGCGCCTTGTGGCCGGCGGCCATGTCGGCCGGATCATTGGGATCCATGAAGGTGCGAACGATGACGACGGCGTATCGCGTGCCGACCTTGTCGCGGGTGAGTTTGTAGCGGCCCGGCTTGTAGGCGACGAGCTTGATGTAATGATCCTCGTTGATGACGACGAGCGACTGATAGCGCTTGCCTACGTCAGGCAGAACGATCGTCACCGGCGAGGTCAGGTCGAATACGCCGCTGCTATACGGCGTATCGCGATTAAGGCGAATGACGGCTTGCTTGTCGACCGGCATTGGTCCGCGTTCGCTGCAGAGCTTCGCGAAGCAGCCGGCGTCCGCCCTCGACTGCATGTAATAGTCGGTTTCCGCCCGCTTGAAATTATCGACTGTGACGCGCTCCGCGGCGAGCGCAGGCGCGCATGCCAGTACGAGCGCGGCGAAGAGCGACGCCATCAACATCTGCATTCAAGACTCCTGCCTAAATTTCGCGGCCCTGCGATCACTCCGCAAGGAAATGTTTTGAGAGCTTGAGCCCCTGCCCCTGGTAGTTCGACACGCCGCTTTGGCCGTAAAGCGCCTCTGGGGTTTCGGCCATGTGTTCATAAACGAGGCGGCCAATGAACTGGCCGTCTTCGAGGATGAAGGGCACTTCGCGCGAGCGCACTTCGAGAACGGCGCGGGCGCCCGGTCGGCCGTCGGGCCCGGCGCCGAAGCCTGGATCAAAGAAGCCCGCGTAATGCACCCGGAACTCGCCGATCGCCGCGTCCATCGGCGCCATTTCGGCGGCGAGATCGGGCGGAATGGCGAGGCGCTCGTGCGAGGCGAGGATATAGAAGTCGCCCGGATCGAGGATGAGCCTTCCGTCGCGCGCCGGCAGCCGCTCCCAATAATCGTCGATGTGATAGGCGCCGATCCGATCGACGTCGATCACGTCGGTGTGCTTTTGCGCGCGATAGCCGATGATTCCCCCGAACGCATCCGCGTCGAGCGCAACCCGCAGCACGACGCCATCCCGCAAATTGAGCGGCCCGTCGACGAGCGGCGATGCGCGATGCAGTTCGGCGAGCGCCGCGTCGCCGAGCGTCCCGCCCTGCGCATGCGCGCGAAAACGCAGTTGGTTCAACCGCGTGCCGGTGCGAACTCGCACCGAAAAGCTGCGCGGCGACACTTCGGCATAGAGCGGACCGTGATATCCGGGGGCGACCTCATCGAAGCGGTCGCCGCGATCCGTGATCAGCCGCGTGAAAATATCGAGTCGCCCGGTCGAGCTTTTCGGATTGGCGGCGCCGAGGACAGCGTCTCCGAGCGCCAAGCTTTCCAAAAGCGGCACGACATAGAAGCAACCGCGCTCCAGCACGGCGCCGTCGCCTTCAAGCGACATCTCGTCATATTTGAGCGCGCAGAGGAGCTCGTCGACGCTGCGCCGCTTTCCCGGCAGAAAACTGGCGCGCACGCGATAGGCCTTCGGGCCAAGCCGCAGATCGAGACTGGCCGGCTGAATCTGCCCATGCGCCAAGGGCGCGGCGAGGCGGATCTGACCGGCGTCGGCCATCGCCTGAATCTGCCGGCTGGAAAGCACGCCGCGGCCAGCCGCGACTTGAGTTGAATTCGCCCGATCTTCCAGGGGCGCGGCGGGCGCGTTCATTTGTTCTAGCCGTCTTTCGCGAATTTGGCGGGAGCTTACCCCACAAATCGAAAAGCCGAAAAGCGTCACGATCACTCATTTGCATGACGCGTTCTCTGCGCGAAGCGCGCACCATCATTAACGAGCGTCGACGCCGCTACGATCTTGAATTTTCAGGAGCCAATATTATGCGCGATTACGTAATGATGTGGAATTCCGTCGCCATAGAGCTAAACCGCCGGGACCACACCGGCAAGATGAACGCCAAGAACAATAAAGGGCCGACAAAAAGCTCTCGCGCACTCGCGATCGTTCACATTGCGATGCACGACGCCTTTTTCGGTCTCAAGAATCGACCATCTTTTGTCGTTCCAACAATCGACGGGCTCCGCAACCCGATCAATCCTTACCTCGGCGCTGCTTTGCCGGCGGCTGCGGATTGGAGCGATGAGAATGTCGCTGGCGCCGTCTCCGGTGCGGCTTCCAAGGTTTTGCTCGTCCTGTATCCCGATTTTGAATATCTCATTCAGGACGCTTTGCGTGGGTTCGACTTCGGCATCAATCATCCCGGCTTCACGTTCGGCGAAAAGGTAGCCGAAGCAGTCCTCAATCTGCGAAATGGAGACGGCTCAGAGGACAACGGAAACGTTACAGCGATCAAGGCGTTCTGGCGGCATCGGGAAGATCCCACCGATCTTGGGCAGGGCTTACTCGGCGAACGTTGGGGCGCAGTGAAGCCGTTCTCAATGGCCGCCATCCCACCGATTGCTGATCATCCGGCGCCGCGATCTGCGGCCTATAACGACGCACACAATGAAGTGCGGGTTAAAGGCAGCTTGAACCCAACTCCTGGCACGCCGGGGGTGACCTTTGAACAACGCACGCCTTACGAAACGACGGTTGGAATTTATTGGGCTTACGACGGCGCTTCGCAGATCGGCACTCCTCCGCGCCTCTATAATCAGATCATCCGGGAAATCATTGCGCGGAACCTCGGGCGCGCGAACCCCAATCGTCAGGCTGTATCGGCGCGACTCCTCGCGCTAGCGAACGTCGCGATGGGAGATGCGGGAATCGCTGCCTGGTATCACAAATATGTTTACCAGCTTTGGCGGCCGATCCTCGGCATTCGCGAATATGACGACAGTTTCTGGATGAACAATCAGGCGCAATCCTCGTTCGGGCTGCATCCCCTGGCCGATCCGTGGTGGATTCCGCTCGGCGCCCCGCGCACCAACGAACCGGGGCGCGACTCGTTTACGCCGCCGTTCCCAGCATATCCGTCTGGTCACGCCACCTTCGGCGCGGCGGCATTCGAGGTGACGCGCAGGTTTTTCGGCTTCAAGAAGAACCAAATGGATGATCTTCGCTTCGATTTCGTGTCTGACGAACTCGATGGGCGGTCAATCGCTCAAGACGGGTCGTTCCGTGGCAGGCATATTCGCCGCTACAACTCTCTCATGCAGGCAATCTTCGACAATTCCGTCAGTCGCGTATTTCTGGGCGTCCACTGGCGTTTCGACGGGATCGGCGAAAACGTCAAGAACGCGGCGGGTATTCTTACCGATACAAGCAATATCGGCGGTGTTCCGCTTGGTCGCGCGATCGCCAATCAAATATATGACAACGGTATGGTGAAAAGCTCCGCAGGCCCGGCGCAGATCGAGCCCAAAGACCTGCCGGGGGTCAATCTACCCCCACTGCGCCCGTAAGCGACGCGGCGCCGTCAAACGCCAAACTTCGCAAGGAAGCCGCCAAATGGCGGCTCCTTCTCGCGGCTGCACGCATTCGCGCGAAAGCTCATCGTCGCGAAGTGGCAGCGGCGTCAATCGGCGCATCACGGTCTTGCGCCCGCGACGAGCGCGCTCGATTGACAGCCGAGCATAGTTTTCGGATTACTAATTGCGTGGTTATTTGAGCCGGCCGGCTTGCCGCCACGAAAAACAACGCGCTAAAAGGCCGGGTCTCCCTAAGGAAGCCCCGCTTTTTGCGTAGCAGCGCCGTTCGGCGCGCATCAAGCGAATGGCGCGCCTTCGCGCCTAGGGAGAATCAATGTCCGACGACGCCCCGCCCCGCAGGCCGCTCAAACCCGCGACGCAACTCGTTCACGGCGGGACGCAGCGCTCTTCCTTCGGAGAATTGTCGGAGGCCCTCTACCTCACGCAGAGCTTCGCCTATCCGACGATGGAGGCGGCCGAGGCGCGCTTCAAAGGCGACGAGCCGGGTTTCATCTATTCGCGCTTTTCGAACCCCACCGTGGCGATGTTCGAGCAGCGCATGTGCCTTCTGGAGGGGACGGAAGCGGCCCGCGCCACGGCGAGCGGCATGGCGGCGGTGACCGCGAGCCTGCTCGCGCAGCTCAAAGCGGGCGACCATGTGGTTTCGGCGCGCGCGCTTTTCGGCTCCTGCCTCTATGTCGTCGAGGACCTCCTCCCGCGATTGGGAATCGCTTCGACGCTCGTCGAGGGCGCCGACCTCGAACAATGGAAGGCGGCGGTCCGTCCTGAGACGAAGCTCTTCTTCCTCGAGAGCCCGACCAACCCCGGCCTCGAAGTCTATGACCTCAAGGCGATCGCCGATATTGCGCATGAGGCCGGCGCGAAGCTCGTGGTCGACAATGTCTTCGCGACGCCGCTCTTGCAAAAGCCCTTCGACTTCGGCGCCGACGTCGTCGTCTATTCCGCGACCAAGCACATCGATGGGCAAGGCCGATGTCTTGGGGGGGTGATTTTGGCCTCGCAGGCGCTGATCGAAGAGAGCGTCCACAATTTCCTGCGCCAGACCGGTCCGGCGATGTCGCCGTTCAACGCCTGGGTGATGCTGAAAGGCCTCGAGACCTTGCCGCTGCGTGTCGCGCAGCAGACCGCGAGCGCGGCCAAAATCGCCGACTTCCTGGCCGACGAGAAGGCCGTCGGCCGCGTGCTTTATCCGTTCCGCGCCGATCACCCGCAGGCCGATCTAGCGCGACGTCAGATGTCGGGCGGCGGCACGCTGGTGAGCTTTAGTATGGCGGGCGGCAAGGCTGCGGCGTTCCGACTCGCCAATGCGCTGGAAGTGATCAAGATTTCGAACAATCTCGGCGACGCCAAGAGCCTCATCACCCATCCGGCGACGACCACCCATCAGCGGTTGACGCCGGAGGCGCGCGCGTCTCTCGGCATCGGCGACGGGCTGCTGCGCCTGTCGGTCGGCCTCGAGGACGCCGACGATCTCGTTGACGATCTCGCCCGCGGGCTGTGGGCCGCCGCGCGCGCCTGAGCTTTACGGCTAGAGCGCTTCCCGATCACATGGGATCATGTGATCGGTTATGAGTCGTTCAAAATCAAAACGTTAGAGCAGGTTCTCATCGAAAAAGTCTGTCAACTTTTTCGGAACCTGCTCTAAGCGCCGGGCCGCCTCTTGCGGCGGGCGGGGATTTTTGCCTCCTGCATCGCGCATTCGGCGATGAAATAGGACGCGGCGAGTATGGCGCAAAGCGTCTCAAGCACGACGCCTATCAACAGTTCGTTCATCAGCATGCCCTTTGGAAAGCAATCTCGGCGGAATGGTGAAAGTCGAAGCGGCGGCCCGCGGCGGCGGCGGGAGAAGAGAGTTCACGCCGACGCAGGCCGTTTCGCGACGCAGCGCTAGGCCTCCGGCGGCGCGCGCGGGCGGTGAGCTGGGCTGGGACGGGGCGTCGGCGCGACGCAGTCCGCCACCGTCCGCGCGAGCTTGAAGCTCGGGACGGGCGTCGCGCCGATCGGGCCGGGCCGCGCCGGAAGAGGCGCAAGACCGCTGCAAAACGCCTGACAGAGGATACAGGCGGAGCGATCGTCTTTGGGGCCCAGCCGCCCCGCAAGCGCGCCGGGTTGGGAGGCCCCCGGCGCGAAACAGATAAAGAGTTGAGCGAAGAGACGCCCCCCGACGCCCGACTCGGCGACGCCGCGCGCGAGCGGCGCGACGGCAAAGAGCGACGCCGCCGATAACAGCAGAGTCGCGCCAAGCCGCGCACGCGCGTGACGCAGCGAAGCGAGCCTGAGCGCCGACGAGGGCATCGGTTCAGATCGCGTCGGTCAAGGGCCGCGAGAATCTCGCGCGGCGTTCGAGGTCGATGAGGCGAATGACGCGCTGGTCATTGCCGCGCCACAGAGGCGTCGCCGGCACGATGGCGGCGAGCGCCGCCATGCCCGGCGCATGACCCGGCTGCGCGCGCTCTCGTTCATTCAAAGATTCGAGCGTCGCGCCGGCCACGAGGCTTTCCCTCGCGCTCGGCTTACGTTTACGAAACATGGGCTTAACTCCCGTCCCGCCGCTTGACGCGGCATTGTCCTTAAGCTGCGCCAATGCCGTGCGCGGACCCGGAATCCGGGCGAGACGCAAAGCGGCGCGGCAGCGTGCGAAGGATCAGGAGTTGGCGGGAGGCGCTCGCGCCTGTCGGGAATAATCCTGCAGGCGGGTCGGCAGGGCGCAGTCCGCCACCGTCCAATCAAGCGCTGTCCATTGGACGGGCGCCTTGCCGAGATGAATGACGCGCGCGGCCAGCGGCGCAACGCCATCGCAATGGTTTTGACAAAACAGACAGACGTCCCGGTGGCCCTTTGCGTGGCCCGGAGCCTGCGATCGGTCGCTCGAGGCGACGTCGGTAAAGCAAAATTCGCTGACGGCGTCGCCGGCGCCCATCCGCGACGCGACCTGCGCCGCCGCAGGCGCGAAGGCCTGAACGGTCAGCGCGAGCGCGAACAGCAGAACTGTCAGCCAGTTACGACGCATAAAGTCTCAAGCCTTGGAATCGGCGCGCGTGCGGAATTCACATGCGCGCGCTGATGTAAGCAAAAAGCGAAGGCCACGACAAGTTAATCTTGGGGCGACCGCCTCGCCGCGGCAAAGCGTCTCAGCATGACGATCGCACTCTTGGAACGCCCAAGGGTCGAACGCCCAAGGGTCACCTGACCGCCGCCGTGCCTCCGGAGCCACCCCGGTCGATCGTTACGCCCGATCCGTCCGGGCCGCCGAAGTCATAGTTGAGCGCGATAAAGAAGGTGCGCTGCGGATAGGGGTTCGGATTCACATAGGCTTTCCAGCGGCCGATGTTGTTCACGCCGACGGACAGCCACCAATTCGGCTCGACCCGGTATCTCGCCTTCATATCGAAAACGAGGATTTCACTGTCCACATTGCCGTAATTATTGTGGTTGAAGTCGGTATTCGCAAAGGTAACGAACGCCGGGGACGAGTAGCGCGCGCCAAGGGCGAACGACATGTCGGGATTGGGGCTGTAGCTCGCGACGCCGCGGAAACGAATTCTGGGGACGCGGGGGAACTGGTTGCCGGCAAACAGAATGCTGTCGAGATTGCGGCTCGAGAGATTGCTCTGAATTTTTGCGTCGGTGAAGGTCAGGCCGCCCTCGAAGTCCAGTCCCGGAACGAGAATGTCCTTCATATGCGCCGCCGCCTCGATGCCGCGAAAGCGAACCTTATCGAGATTGGCGTTTTGCGAGATCTGCGTGCCGAAAATGGAGAGCGTGGTCTGGCTGGCGATGGCGTTCCAGCGATCGTCAAGAAACAGGCTGATGCGCGGATTGAAGAGCCCGATCGCGCCGCCGAACGCGTCGATCTTCCGATACTCGCCGGTCAGATCGTAACAAGTGCATATTTCAGGCTGCAAATTTGGATTGTTGATGAGCACCGAACTTGGGCTCGACAGGGATTGGAACAATTCGTTGACTGTCGGAAAGCGATAGGCGCGCGCGATCGAGCCGCGCAAAGAGAGTTCCGGCGTGAAAAAATATTCGAGCGCCGCCTTCGGCGAGAAAGCGCCCTTATAGGAATCCGGGAAATAGGTAATGTTCGCGGCTCTAAGCGGCAGGCCGACGATTGCCTGGCCCGTCGGGTTCGACGCGTTGCCAAACCCGCCGGTCGCGTTCATCCCGCCAAAAGCGCGCCACCACTCGCCGCGTGCGCCGGCGGTGAATTTCCAATCCGGGAGCGGTCTCCAGACTTCCTGAACGTACGCGCCTTTCGTTTCGGTCTTGCCGAAGTTCTGCGCCTGAATCCCGAGATAATAATTGTTCGGCCAGGACACGGTGCTGGTCTGCTTGGTGGCCAGCGAATAAAGGTCGCCGTGTACGCCGAAGGATACTTCGTGCTTGCCGAGGATGTCGTAAGGCGGCCGCCAGATACCGCGCGCATCGCCGGTGCGCCAGAACGTTCCGCCATTATTGGTGTTCAGCCCGCGCGGATCTACATTATAGGCAGTTCCGGCATTATTGACGCGCGGTCCGTAGGATTGCGCATTATTGGTGAAATCGCGAAGGAAATTGAACGACGTCGCCGACAAATCGAAATCGAAGACGCCGCCCGTGTCCTGTCTGAGTTCTAACGCCTGCATCAGGTGGCTCGCGGCGCCGTGCCCGGGATTGACGCCGCCGGGCGTGACAGAATACGGGCCAAGCTGCACGCGGCCGCTTTGGGTGTTGTAAATCGGCAAGCCGTTCCTGTCGTTGATGAAGCTTTCCACGGTGGTGTTGTTGTTCAGCGTCCAGAAGCCAACCTGATATTTGGCGCGCAGAAGCGGCAAGATGTCATAAGAAACTTTGACCTTCGCCAAATCCGTCTGGACGTAATCGGCGCCTGCGGCTGCTGTAATAATGCGTGGACGACCCTGTTGGTCGAAGTCCTGGAAGCCCCCAGAGAACGCCGAACCTGTGCCCGGCGTCAAAAAGACGCCGGGGAATGTTTGCGCCTGTCCTTGATTGTCCAGGTGTTCATAGCCGACCCAGTAACGGAAGTCGTTGATGCGATCACCGACCAGGATATTTGTCACGCCGCCGAGATTGAGTTCTTTCCTGCCATAGAGGCTGAACGGCTGCACCGCCACGGTGCCCATCGCGTGAACCTCAAATTCATCCGGCATCCGCGTCGTCATCGTCAGCACGCCGCCGATCGAATTGCCCGGATAAAGCGCCGAGAACGGCCCGTACATCACATCGACGCGCGATATTTCCGCGGGTGAAACCATGCCCCAGCGCGGCGCGAAGTTGAAGCTGTTGCCGAGCAGATTCGAGAGCAGCACATTGTCGGCATAGACAAGCACCAACGCGCTTTGAATGGTGCCCGTGGTGCGTGTCGAGACGATCGCGTTGCGATCGCCAATATAGCGCTCGCGAATGAGAATTGACGGCATGTATCTGAACGCATCGGAAGACGTCATGATATTTGTGGTTTTTTGAATCTCTTTGCGCGTTCTGCTCTCGACGACCGCCGGAATGTTCGCCGGCAAGGTGCGGCTGAACGGCGCGGGCGTTGGCTCCGCGTAACGATCCGCCAAAGCAGGCCCCGGCACAGGCGCCGCGGTAGTGACGCGTCCCTGCCCACCGACGGGCCTGCCGACAGGACCCGGCCGCACGGGGCCGCGGGCCCCGCCGACGCTGATGGTGGGAAGCGCCTGCTGCGCATCCGCGACCGACGGGGCGAGTAGGCTGAGTACGGCGAAAGAGGCTCCTCCGAGGAGGCGAGAACGACGGATCATGACGGTGTTCCTTGGCGCCGACGTCAGTCGGCATAGGGAGAGCGGCCGCAACGTTGAACGCAACGCGCACGCGGACTAGTGACGTGGAGGCTGCTTCGAGCAGCGGCGAGAAGCCGGACGGCGCGCTCTTGCGCGCGCCAGCGGTCTCAGGCGCGTGCGAAGGGCGGCGCCCGTGCGCTATGCGCCCGCGACGATCGTTCGGACAGCGGTCGCACCGCGTATGTGGGCGCGTCGATCAGCGCATATTCGCCCAGCGCGACGACATGGTCGGAGGTCAGCGAAACCCAGGCCGGCGGCGGTTCGCCGCACAAGAGGCACGATTGACAGTTGTGCCGATGGCCAAGCCGGTCGTTGGGCGCGGACTGTTCCCCTGCGCGCACCTGCTGGCAATGAGCTGCAATCGTCTCTTCGGGAGAGATCGAAGCGGCGCGCGCCAGTCCGGCTCCGCCGGCGACGGTCTGGACGACCATGGCCAGGATAAGCAGCAGCGTGCGAAGCGTCGTGAGCCGCATTTTGATTCCGGTCAAAACTGACAATCCACTATTTACAATTCACTGCATCGCGGATAGTCGCGACGCGACGAAATGAGTCCGAAAAGCCGTTGGTGTGGCCGTTGGGCCACAGTCTGTGACCGTTCGCGCGCCGCTCATTGCCCAATCAAAAACGTTTCACTTTGCCGGCGCCCGTTCTAATCTCGCCGCCATGTACATCTCCATCACCAGAGACATTCAGGTCACGGCGCTTCCCGACTTCCTGGCGGATCGCTCAGACCCCGACCAGGATCGCTACTTCTGGGCGTATACGATCGAGATCGCCAATCTCGGCCGCGTTCGGGTGCAGCTTTTGTCGCGTCACTGGGTCGTCATCGACGCCAACGGTCGCCGCGAGGAAGTGCGCGGACCGGGCGTGGTCGGCGAACAGCCGGTGCTGGAGCCTGGGGAGACGTTTCGTTACGCCTCAGGCTGTCCGCTGAGCACGCCTTCAGGGATGATGCAGGGCAGCTATCGGATGATCACCGACGCCGGCGAAACCTTCGACGTCGAGGTGCCCGCGTTCTCGCTCGACAGTCCGCTGTCGCGTCCGACGTTGAATTAGGCGGCGAAATGGACCGCCTGGAAGATGCGATCGACATGCTCTCCCGATTGGTCGCTTTCGACACGGTGAGCTCCAAATCCAATCTGCCGCTGATCGATTTCGTCGAAGCTTACCTGCGCGAACAGGACGTGCGCTTCGTGCGCGCGCCAAACGCATCCGGCGACAAGGCCGCCCTCTTCGCCACGATCGGTCCCGACGCTGACGGCGGCGTGCTGCTGTCCGGCCATACAGACGTCGTTCCGGTCGCCGGGCAAGCCTGGAGCGGCGATCCGTTTACGCTGCGGCGCGACGCGACGCGACTCTATGGGCGCGGCGCGGTGGACATGAAGGGGTTCGACGCCGCTTGCCTCGCGATGATCCCGGAATTCAAGGCGGCGCAGCTGTCTCGCCCGATCCACATCCTCTTGAGTTATGACGAGGAGACCACCTGTCTTGGTCCTCTCGACGTCATCGCGCGCTTCGGGGCGGACCTGCCGCTCCCCTCAGCCGTGATCGTCGGCGAACCGACGTCGATGGAGGTCGCCGACGCGCATAAGAGCGTCGCCACCTATGTGACGCGCGTGCGCGGGTTCGAGATCCATTCGGCGAATCTGCATCGCGGCGTCAGCGCCGTGCACGTCGCCTGCAAGCTCGTGTGCGAGCTGGAGCGCCTCGGCGAGGAGTTGCGCGCGGCAGGCGATCCGAGCGGGCGCTTCGAGCCGCCCTTCTCGACCATTCACGTCGGAGTCATTCAGGGCGGGACAGCGCGCAACATCGTCGCAAAGGACTGTGAATTCCAATGGGAGTTTCGAGCGTTGCCCGGCGCACCGCCGAATTTCGCTTACGACCGGCTGGAGAACTATTGCGAGGAGCTGAGGCGGACGATTTTCGTCGGCTTTCCCGACGCCGGCGTCGAGACCACGATTGAGAATCAGGTGCCGGGGCTCGCGCCGCAGCCGGGCTCCGAGGCGGAGACGCTGGCGCTGCGGCTCGCCAGGCGCAATGGAACGATCGCCGTCCCTTACGCCACCGAAGCCGGTCAGTTTCAGCGCGCGGGCATGGCGGCCGTCGTCTGCGGCCCTGGCCGCATCGACCAGGCGCACCAGCCCGACGAATTTATCGACATCGCCGAGCTGGCCGCCTGTCTTGAGTTTCTGCGCGGCCTAGCGCAGCAACTTCGCGCGTAAGGATCCTGCGTTAGCCGCAGACCCACATCCAGGCCTGGCGGTAGGGATGCCAGCGCCAGCAATTGCCCACGCCGTAATCCCACCAGCGTCCGCGCCACCAACGTCCGCCGCCATGACGACCGCCCCATCCGCCGCCGCCGCCCCAGCCGCCATGGTGACCGCCGCCGCCCCAGCCGCCGTGGGGACCATGGCCGCCGCCGCCCCATCCACCGCCGCCATGGCCGCCAC
>Ga0208242_100472_pt1 | contig 24975 bp, 17 predicted proteins | sample SubbioAug_CSW13A_FD_184825 | JGI IMG/M metagenome (GOLD analysis project Ga0208242, IMG submission 184825) | Serpentinite rock and fluid subsurface biosphere microbial communities from McLaughlin Reserve, California, USA - CR12Aug_CSW13A (SPAdes) | ecosystem: Environmental > Terrestrial > Deep...
GGGCGGGCATGGCCACCGGTGACTACGTGGCAGCCCTGGTGGCGGGTGTGCCGGCGGTGCTGGACGGAAGAGGGCACGCGCAGACCTTGCAGGCGCTCACCACATCGACGGACGAGCTTGCCCATTTCGGTCGCCGCCTCTACCAGCTGAATGCGTTGTTGCGCCGGGGCGATGTGGAGCCCATCCGCCCCTACGTCGGCATGCTCAAAACGCTGGCCCTTGAAGTGCGCCGCCACCTCGACCATGTCTCATGCGCCCTGGCCGATCTTCAACCACGCCGGCCCAACGTTTCGCCAACAGCCAGAAGAATCCATGCGGGCACCCGAAGGAGCCGACCATGAAAACGTCTACCGGCGGCCGACGCGCCGCATCGTCTGGCACTTCGTCCGTGCCTTCTACCCTGACCAGCGCTCCCCATGCGCCCGACCTCGACGGCATCCTCATCACCTGGGGTGATCGCCTGTTCTATCCGGGCAACCGCATGGTCCAGATTCGGCCCCAGCCGAAGCTGGGCTCTTCGGGCGCGCACCAGCGAGCCAACGCCATCCGCCAGCGCATCGAAGCCACCGTCGTGCGGCGTGCCCCGCAGGTCATGGTCAAAGTCACAGGGGGAGGGCGGAGCATGGCGGCCATCACGGCGCACTTTCGCTACATCAGCAAAAACGGACGGCTGGAGGTTGAGGACCAGCGCGGGGAGACCATGCAAGGCAAAGACGGCCTGCACCACCTGGCCGAGGAGTGGCGCATGGGCGGCGCTCGCATTCCAGAAGACGTCGTGCCAGGCCAACGGCGCGAGGCATTCAACATCATGTTGTCCATGCCCCGCGGCACCGATCCGCTGATCGTTCAGCGCGCCGCGCGGGAGTTTGCGCAGGCCGAGCTGGCCGACCACAAATACGTCATGGTTCTGCACGACCACCAGGCCAACCCGCACGTGCACATCAGCGTGCGTGCCGTGTCCAGACTAGGTAAGCGCCTGAACCCGCGCAAGAACGACCTGCACCGTTGGCGCGAAACCTTCGCTGAGAAGCTGAGAGGCTATGGGGTGGAAGCGGAGGCCACACGGCAAGTCACCCGCGCCAAGTTCCACCAACCGGATCAGCTGTGGCGCCTGAAGGCACAAGACGATGGACGCTTGCGCAAGGTCCGATCTAGCCAGACCGAAGGACCGAAGCTGCGTGCCTCCAGGGCTGCTGCTGTCGATGCCTGGGTGCAGATCGGGCTGGCCCTCGCCGGATCGGATCAGGCGACGGACAGGCAACTGGCGAAACACATTGCCAGCTTCGTGAGGGGCGTGACCGATTCGAACAAGGCGGCCGATGCGCAGACGAAACCCGAGAGGCCGCAAGAGAGCAGGCAACACCCGACGCCACAAACCGAACAACAGCAAACGCGCCAGCAACCCACACCGTCAACCGACATCCATCCGACCCGCTGAGGGCCAAGGCCCTGCCAGCCTTCAGGTGTCGCTCAAGGCAGATCGCAGCGCAGAAGGCGCTCTTGCGGGGGCGCGCCGCGCAGCACCTCGCGCAGCCACGGTGTCTGCTGGAACGCGGGTGGGGGTTGCGTGGTGGTCGTGACGATGTATTGAAAAGCCGATGTCAAGGTGCCTTCCAGCCCGTTCACCACATCGAACAGGCGGTGGTAGACGCTCAGTCCCAGATCGGCTTCGCGGGGGCTGTCGTGCAACAGAAACGCTGGAAGGCGGGTGGTCCCCTGCATGCTCATGCACATCACCGCCAGGTCAAAGGCAATCACCTTCAGTGACTCGATTGCGGCGGTGGAACGCTCACCGCCCAGCTGAACCGCCAGCTTCATGCCATTGCCGTCGAGCGTGACCTTGCCGGAAGCGGTAGGCCCCACCGCAGCCCTGATGATCGCGTTGAAGTAGATGGACAGACCAGAAAACACCTCGACCTGCTGGTCGCGGAACGCTGCTAGACTCTCGCGCTTTTTGTCGATCTGTTCCTGCAGTTTCGCGACCTTTTCCTGAGCCAGCTCCCACGATGCCCAGTCGCGCTCCAGTCGCTGGATGTCGTCCAGGTTCTTTTTCCCCTGGCTCCAGGCTGTCGAGCGGCTGTCGCTCAGCCGTTCTGCCTTCTTCACGGCCTGCTGCAACGTGTCACTTGTCGTGCGCGCTGCTGGTAGCTGTTGCCTGGTGCTGTTGATGTTCACCTGAGTGGCGTCAACTTCAGCCGACTTCTCTTTGATCTGCTTCTGCAACACCTTGTACCGTTGCCGCAACTTGTCGAGGTCAGGCAGTTTGTGTGAGAGCTTGCAGCCCTCGGCCAAAGCCCGGTCAATGGGTACTTCGCAAATCTGGCAGGCGGGCACCTCGGCGTCCCGTACCTCAACCGAAGTGGCCGGCAGTTCCGCTTGCAGGTTTTTCAGCAGGCTCTTGTGCAGGGGCAGGTTGCTGTTTGCCACGGCCAGTTGCTGTTCAAGATCCGTCACCACCTTGGCCGCTTCGCGTGCGCGTTGCCGCAAAGCCTCCAGATTGGACACATCCACGGAATCGTCCGTTTTCGCGGCTTGCGCCAGCTTCTGCCGCGCGGCGTGGCGAAGTGCTTCCAGTCCCAGGCGGCCTTCGGGCACCGCCGTTGGCGGCAGTTCCAGCGAACGCAACACATCGGTGCGCAAGTGCTCGCAGGACCATTGCCAGTGGGCGGCCTCGTTCTGCCGAATCTTGAGTTCATCGCCCTGCGCGTTGGCTTCGGCCTGCAACTGCATCTCTTCCGGCGAAATGGCGGCGATCAGCGCCCGCAACGCGTCCTGCAAACGGCCGCGCGACATGGAACGGGTTGGCGATTCCGAGTTGGACTCCGCTGCGCGCCAGTCCAGCACATGGTCGAACCGGCATTCCTGGTCCCGCGTCAGCCATGCAAGAGCCACACGCCAGGCATCGTGCAACTGGTCCACCGGCATTAGGGCGGTGACTTTCTTCGTGATCACCTGCTGTTCGATGGCATCGATCAGCGGCGCCATGCCGGTGGGCTCGTTCAATCGCTCGAATAGCTGCTCGGGCTCCACGCCTTGCACCGCGAAGTGGCCTCGCCCCACACCCAGCGGTCTTAGCACCGCCCACGGTGAGCCCTTCAGCATCACTTCGGCTGACACCCAGCCGTTCAGAAAGGCCGTGCCGATGCTGAGCCGCTGATCCTCTGGCGCAAAACGGTCTTCTCCCAGACAGTAGCGCAACAGTCGGCAAAACAGGGTCTTGCCGGCCCCGTGGCCCAGCTCACCCGCTTCGCTCTGGTTCCCCATGTCGGCCGGGTCGGGCGACCAGATGAAGTTCAGGCCAGGCCGCAGTTCAATGCTGCGCACCGGGTTGCCCGGCTCCTTCCAGATCGTGAGCCGCCGCACCCAGAGTGCTGGTTGCTCACCACCGGGGGGCAGCGGGACGGACAGTGGCATGGGGTCAAACAGCTCAGGCTGCACGCGCATGAACAAACTCCTGTACCTCGGCGGCCAGCGACGGCAACACCGCCTCCACACCGTGCGTTTGCAGGTAGTGCACCACCCAGCCTGCACGGCCATCGGGCCAACCCGCGGTGTCTACCCGACCGGCATCAGGCCCAAGCGCCCAGGTGCCTTGTGCGCCGGAGCCGGTTTCGACCAGGTCCCCGCGCGCCCGCATCTTGCTGATGGCGTTGCGCCAGGGTGTGTTGAATGCGGGTTGCAGGGTGACCACCTGCGCCGGCAAGGGAGCCGCAGCATCGCCCACCAGTCGGCGCCATTGAGCGGCATGGTCTGCCGGTAGGGCGGCGGTCAAGAGTCGTGGCTGCAGACATAACAGGGTGGCCAGGCGCGCCGCGTCCTGGGGCATGCCCTTGTTCCAGGCCTTCAATACCGCAGTGAGTTGAGCGGTGGCCGTGTGTTCGTCGGCGGGCACCTGAGCAGCCCATGCGCCAGCGGGCAAGGTGGACCAGTCGGGCAGGGCGACCGGATTGACTACGTCGGTTTCCGGCTTTTTGACTTGTGGTCGCCCGCGCGTGGTTTTCAGCTTCTCGGTGGACCTTCCCGCGATGCGCTGGAGCAGGACGCTGGCTGGTTCGTCTTGTGGGTTCTGCTGAACCAGTTCGCCACGGAAGGCTTTGGCCAGTGTCAGGGCAGTAAGGCGCTGTGCTTGTCTGTCAGCGGCAGTGTGACGAGCTTCTATGTTGTCGGCCACCTTGAACAGCGCTTCGACGCGGCGGACGATTTCTGCTTGCTCAGCTAGAGCCGGAACGCGGATAAGAATGCTTTTGAGATCGGCGCCAGATATTCCTTTTTGGCCAGCGCTTGATTTCACGTAGCTTTCGACCTGTGCTCGCGCCAGTGGTCCGTTGCTTGCCAGTTCTAAGTAGGCTGGTAAGACTTGGTCGCGTCGTGCTCGCACTCGAATCAATTTGTCGGGATAAACAAATCCAGCGAGATTGTCTTTCACCAACGCACAAACACCGACGAACTCCATTGTTCCGTTGTACCTTGTGTACAGGAGATCACCTTCGAGGAGGGCATAGTTGCGCGCTTCTCCAGATTCGATTGAGAGGTATCGGTGGTCACTTGAATCAAGTGCGCCAGGTCGAACCGAACTGATGCGCAAGATTTTTCGTCCACGTGGGTTTTCGTCAGGCTTGGTCGCAATCCCATTGCGCATTTCTGAAATCAGATCTCGGATGGGCATGGTTGCCCAGTTTGAATGATCCGATTGGCTTTTCCGCCAGTCTTCTGTCAATCGTCCAGAAGTGGCGGCCTCAGAAACCGCTTGCCGAAAGCGTTTGAGCAGAGCGGGGATGGCGTCGAGGCGGTGATGGCAGGCGTTGATCCGGGCCAGCAGGGTGTCGAGTTGGTCGGCGATGCGGGCTTGCTCTGCAGAGGGGGCTACAGGTGCAACAAAGGCGCGGACATCCTTTGTTCTCACAGCAGGGTAAAGCGCACCCTGTACAAGCTCAGACATGGCGGACACAAACTGTTCTGTCCGGACCAGATATGCCAACCATCGAGGGTCAATACCGTCGAGCGGCCTCAATACGTCGAAACCCGTTGACGCGATTTGTCCATCAAACGATGGCGGCACCAAAGCCACGGCATTCAAGTTGGGCCGCGTCATCGACACAAGGGTGTCGCCCTTTGAGACCTGCTTTCTGGCCCTGCTGGGTGCATCTTTGCCAAGCAACACCTGTGGTGTCGTGATGGCTTTCGTGTCCCGATCTACGGACCCGATGTCGATGTAGGTGAATGTCTCGGTCTCTCCAGGGACGCGCTGGGGTACATCGGTTGAAATGGAAGACAGCGGTGCTGTGGTCCAGCTTTCAGGAAGATCATTCATCGCCGCCACCTTCCAGAAGCAACCCACGTCGCGCCAGCCGCTCACGCGCTTCCACCAGCGCCTCGTGCAACCGCTGCTCCAGTTCGGCCTTGGGCGGCAGTTCGGTCCAGTATTCGGCCACGGTGATGCCGTCCTTGTGCATCTGCAGCAGCTCCACCTGTTCGCGACTGGATTCAGCGCAGAGGATGAGGCCGATGGGCGCTTCTTCTCCGGTCTGGCGTTCGTGTTTGTCCAGCCACTTCAGGTACAGCTCCATCTGGCCTTTGTGTGCAGCCTTGAAGCGGCCGAGCTTGAGTTCGATGGCGACCAGCCGGCGCAGGCGGCGGTGGAAGAACAGCAGGTCCAGGTAGAAGTCTTCACCATCGATGACCATGCGCTTTTGGCGTTCGACAAAGGCAAAGCCCCGGCCCAGCTCCAGGATGAAGGCTTCGAGCTGGCGCAGGATGGCGGCTTCGAGGTCGGCCTCGTCGTGGCCCTGGCGCAGGCCCAGAAAGTCCAGGAAGTAGGGGTCTTTGAAAACCTGGAGCGGCGTGGCCGCCAGCGCGGGCACGGTGCTGGCGATCTCCGTGCGCTCGAAGGCTTTGCGCTCGATCTGGTGGCTCAGCTCGCGCACGCTCCAGCCGTCTTGCGCGGCATGGTGGGCGTAGAACTGGCGGGCTTCCGGGGTTTTGAGGGCCACGATGGCCACCAGGTGGCTCCAGCTCAATTTTGCCGACAGTGTCGACACAATCTCGGCGCTGGGGAACGCCTCAGCAAACTTCACCATGCGGCGCAGGTTGCGGGATTCAAAGCCGCGACCGAATTCACTGGACAGTTGCTTGCCCAGCTGGTCGAGCAGCTGGGCGCCGTAGCTGGCACGTTCGCCGCCCAACACTTCTGCGTTCAGGCGCTGGCCGACGCTCCAGTACAGGCGGGTGAGTTCGGCGTTGACGGCGCTGGCCAGGCGCTGGCGGCTGCTGGCGATGAGCGCACGCAGTTCCGCGTGCAGGCTGTCGGCCGGTGTGGGCGTCAGCTGGCTCATGCCTGGGCCTCTTGCCCGGTTTCGTCGATCAACAGGTCGTCCAGCGCGGCGTCGGGGTCTTCGCCCAGTTCTTCGAGCAGCGCGCGCAGTTCGGCCATGGCGCCGCCCAGTTCGCGCTGCAGCAGCCGGGCCACCAGGGCGGGGTCGTCGCGCTGGGCTTCGGCGGTTTCGGCGCTGTCGTCCTTGAGCCAGGCGATGTCGAGGTTGTCGCCACGGGCGGCAATCTGTTCGCGGGTGAACTTGCGCCAGCGGCCGGTTTCGCCGGTGTCCACGCGTTGGGCCAGTGCTGCGGGGCCGCCTTTCGGGTCGTCGCCGAACACGTCTTCAAACTTGTCGCGCGGCTGGCTGGCGGGCGCGTCTGCCGGTGTGCGGAAGTAGTCGCGCGTGAAGGGGGTGCGCTTGCCAAACTGGGGCATGTTGGCGCGCATGTCGTACACCCAGACTTCTTTGGTGTTGCCCTTGTCCTTTTCGCCCTTGGTGAAGAAGAGCACGTTGGTCTTGACGCCCTGCGCGTAAAAGATGCCGGTGGGCAGGCGCAGGATGGTGTGGAGGTTGCACTTCTCCATCAAATCGCGGCGGATTTCGGTGCCCACGTTACTTTCAAAAAGCACGTTGTCGGGCAGCACAACGGCGGCCCGGCCACCCGGCTTGAGGCTGCGGTAGATGTGCTGCAAGAAAGCGAACTGCTTGTTGCTAGTGAGGTAAGTGAGGTCGGTGCGGGTGGGCAGGCCGCCGCCCTTTTTGGTACCAAAGGGCGGGTTCGACAGGATCAGCGTGGCGGGCGGGAGCTTGCGGTAGTCCTCGCTCAGGGTGTCGCCATAGTCCACACCACCTTCAATGCCGTGCAGCAGCATGTTCATCAGCGCCAGGCGGTGGGTGTCTTGCACCAGCTCCATGCCGTAGAAGGTGTTGTGGCGGTAGCGGCGCTGGACTTCGTCCTTGAGGCTGTCGAAGTCGTTGTGTCTGCGCAGGTGGTTGTTGGCCGCAATCAGGAAGCCGCATGTGCCGGCCGCCGGATCCTGGATCACGTCGCCCAGCTGGGGGTTGAGCACGGTGACGATGCTGTCGATCAGGTGGCGGGGCGTGAAGTACTGGCCGGCGCCGCTTTTCTTCTCGGTGGCGTTGCGTTCCAGCAGGTTTTCGTAAAGGTCGCCCAGGTCGTCGCGCTGCACGCTGTACCAGTCGAGCGCGTCGATTTCAGTGACGAGCTTGCTCAGCGTGGCTGGCTTGGTGATGAAGGTGTTGGCGTTTGCGTAGATGGCTTGCACCGCGCCCTGGCCGTGCAGGCCGTAGTCCAGCAGCATTTCCTTGTAGGTGTCGAGCCGGTCTGGCGCGGAGGCGCTGATCAGGTCGGCCCAGCGCACGCCGGGCTGCAACAACTTGGGTTCGCCCTTCTTGGGCGACTTGAACACGGTCAGGCGTTCTTCCTGCCCGGTCTCCTGCATCATTTTCAGGAACAGCAGGTAGGTGAGTTCGCTCAGGTACTGGTGGTAGGTGACACCGTCGTCGCGCAGCACATTGCAGAGCGACCAGAGCTTGGCGCCGATGTCGAGCGCGGCATTGGGGTTGGACATGGGATTCGGTTTCAGCGTTGTGCAGACTGGGGCGGCGGTGCCCACAGCGCATCGTTAAAGGCTTCCAGCACGGGCTGGAGCTGGCCATTGAAGATTTTGTCGAGGCGGTTGAAGCCACCGCCTTCGCGTTTGAATATGAGGTCGGGGTCGTCGAGGGCGGCGCGGTCCACCAGCAGGTTGGCTTTGGTTTGCGCGGCGATGCGTTTGAGCCAGTCGCGCTGCGGGCTGGTCCAAGGCACGCCGCCAGGTGGTTTGGCCAGCAGGTTTTGCAGGGCGTGGTCTACGCGCTCGGCGTAGGGAAGCAGGGCATCCCCCACGGCGGCCTGGCGAATATAGCCAATGATGCGGGCGGCAATGTCCTGGTTGCTGAGTTCGCGCCAGGCGGTGGCGAGGCGGGCCTCGGTGTAGCCGGCCTTGTCCAGCGCCAGCACCAGCTCTTTGAGCTGCTGGCGGGTGAGGTCGCGCGGGCGGGTGAGCACGGTGAGCAGCGCTGGCAGCTCGTTGCCGTGGCTTTCGATGAAGGCTTTGAATTCCTTGAGGTAATCCTCGGGACGGGTGGCCTTGCCGTACCCGCGTTCGACGGTTTTCAGTTGGTCCGGGTGGTCAGAGACGTACATGCCCTGGCCATTGCCTTCGTGCTTGCGGTCGAGGATTTCACCCAGATCGGGGTGCTGGGCAAACCACCTGGCCAGCTCGTTCAAGGGGAGGGCTCGGACCTTTTTGACGAAGTCATCGGCCGACATGCCGGCCTTGGTCTCGAAGTCCTGGGCGTCTTTGCCTTTGAGGTGGCGCTTCTTGACCTGGAACTTGGCCAGGAACTGGTCGCGCACGAGTTCGCGGGCCGCGTCGTGAGCCACGGTGAGCAGTTCGCCTTCCAGCTGCGAGAAGCTGAGCTTAGGGTTGACCACCACAGGTTTCATGGCGGTCATGTTCCCGATGTTCTCGAACACGCGGACGGCGTCGATGACCCGGAAGTTGTCTTTGGCTTCGCCGTCAAAGTCGCACAGTCGGGTGGCGCGGCCGAGCATCTGGTCAAACAGGATGCGGCTGTTGACCTGGCGCAGGAAGACCAGGTTGCAGATTTCCGGCACGTCGATGCCGGTGGTGAGCAGGTCCACCGTGACCGCCACGTTGGGCAGGCGCTCGTTTTTGTAGCGGCGGATGAGTTCCAGGGGTTTGTCGGCGTCGCCGGTGATCTTGATGACGGCGTCGTCTTCCACCGAACCGTATTGAGTTTCGAAGGCTTTTTTGAGGACTTCGACCACCAGATCGGCGTGGCTGCTGCTGACGCAGAAAATCAGGGTTTTGCGGCGCCCGCTGGGGTCCAGCTCCTGGGCCAGGTACTGGCACACCGCTTCGTTGAAGGGGCGGGTGATGACCTTGCGGTTGAAGTCTTCGACCTGGAGCTTGATCTCGTCGGGCGCCTTGAACAGGTCGATCTGGTTCTTGGTAACGTCGTAGACCTTGACGTCTTCGCCCACGTGCCAGGTCATGCCGTGGGTGGACAGCTCGGTGTAGAGCTGGATCGGCGGCTCGTAGTCCACCAGGAAGCCGTCGACCACGGCCTCGCGGTAGGTGTACGAATAGACCGGTGCGCCAAAGATTTCGGTGGTGTGCAGCGCCGGGGTGGCGGTCAGGCCGATCTTGGTGGCGTCGAAATAGTCGAGCACCCGGCGGTATTTGGAGATGTAGTCGTCAAACCCGCGAAAGGCCATTTCGGTGTCTGACATCTCGCGGTCCAGCGTGTAGCCGCGGTGGCATTCGTCGATGACGATGCAGTCGAACTGGTCCACGGTGGGCGGCGCCACGCCATCGGCCGGAAACAGCACCCGTTTCATCATGCCTTGCACGGTGGCCACCTGGACGCCCGTGTCCTCGTCGGGCATCTGCTCGTCCAGTTCCTTGATGCCGAACACGTCTGCAAAGGTCTGCAGGCGTTCCATGCGGGTGTCTTTGAAGGCGTTGGCGGCCTGGATGCCCAGTGCTGAACGGTCTACCAGAAACAGGATGCGGCGGAAGCGTTTGGCCTTGAGCAGGCGATAGATGAGCGCGACGCAGGTTTTGGTTTTTCCGGTGCCGGTGGCCATGGCCAGCAGGATTTCGCGCTGGCCCTGGCTGATGCGGCGTTCGGTTTCCTGGATGGCGGTTTGCTGGTAGTGGCGCAGCGGGAAACCGTAGTTGAAGGCGGTGTTGCTCAGGTCCTGGTCTGCACGGGCTTCGTCACGGGCGAGCAGGACCTGCAGGCCCTGCGGCGAGTACCAACCGTCCAGCGCATGGGCGAGGTTTTCTGGCCGGCGAAGGTCGCAGAACCAGATGCCACTCTTGGTGGCCAGCTGGCGCAGGTAGGGGCGCCCGTTGGTGGCGAACACAAAGGGGATGCGGAACTCACCGCGTTCGCCCCAGTTTTCTTCGTGGAGAAAGGTCTCAGAGCTGGCGCCGAAGGTGCGGCTGTAGCGCTTGCTTTGCTGCAAGGCGGCCGACACGTCTTTGGCCTCGCGTTTGGCTTCCACCACCGCCAGAGGGGTGAGGCCTTGGAACAGCACGTAGTCGGCCGAGTAGCCCTCGCAGGGCCATTCGGCGATGGCGATGTTGCGGCCTCGCTCCGGGCGGGTGCCTTTGCTGTAGCGCAATACTTCGGTGTCGGCTTCCCAGCCAGCCTGGCGCAGCTGTTCGTCGATCAGGCGACGAGTCTGGGATTCGTCCAGCACCACCTGCGAGGCGGCTGCGTTGGCGAACGACAGCAGCTGGGTCTTGTTGAATTGCGGTGCCGCCTTGACTTCGGTCTGCAGGGCTTCAAGGCGCTGGCCGAGTTGTGCCTTGGCTTCTTCGGCCTCGGTGGCGACCTGTTCCCACACCGTGCGCTCTTCGGCCAGGGTGGAGAGTTGGAACTGGGCCTGGGTCAGCTGATTCTGAACCTGCTCGTGCCTGGATTGGTATTCGACCACCGCCTGGCGCAGCTCATCCAGCTGGCTTTTGAGTTCGGTCCCCTCGTCAGCAGGCGGCGCCGGCGGCAGGAACGGGCCGGAGCGGTACTCGGGATTTTTGAATGTGCGGTGGAACCAGAGCACCAATTGCCAGGCGAAACGCAGGGAGGTCAGGGCTTTGGCGTGGTTGCCTTCGAGCGCGTGATTGGCGGCGTTGCCCGCCACCCGAATCTGGTCCAGCAGCTGTTTGATTTCCCGGGGCAGGAAACCATCGGCCTGGAGGCGCCGGATCAGATCGTATTGGGACTCTTCGGCCGAGGTGTACAGGCCGATCCGGGCGGCGACCGACTGGGTCAGCAGTTCGGCGAGCTGGCGAAGCTTGAGCAGACTGGTGTTGGGGTCGTCTGAAAAGTACCGCTCCGCCAGGGCACCGAGGCGCCAGAGCTGCTGCTCATAGGGCTTGAGCAGATCGAAATTGGAACGCTTGCTCCCTTGCATGTTCAGCCGTCGTTTTGTTGGTGAATTCTGCAGACGTTGCAAAACAGATTGCGTCTGAGTTTAGTGGACTCGGCATGGGCGCAATGGGCTGGCGGGCGAGGGGTGAATTCGCCCGGATTGCTGGCGGCTTCTGAGATGCGCGGGAGCAGCGCAGCGCAATTCGATTGCGCTGTGTCCAATCAGGCGAGGGCTTCCGTTCTGACTGTTGGGAACGGGGGAATAGGCTGCTGCAATGGGTGCCATACCCAGTGGCGGACAGGCTGGTCAGAAGCGGAGGATGGTTCCACCGGGCATTCTTCGGTGGTGTCGCTTTCCGTTGCGATGTGCAGCTCGAACGGTTCCCCCAGATCGGTGAGCACGGCGCTGGCCATGCTGGTACCCGCGCACAGGTTGTAGCGAAGGGTCTTCACAAAGCTTCGCCGACAGTTGACCAGGGACCGGACGAGGTGGGCCTCATGGGGGCTGTCCACCGGAATCCACTCCGGTGTGAAAGTGACCAGCGAAAGGGAATCGATGGTGGGAAGGCCCGAATAGCTGACGCAGAAGGTTCCGATCATGACCAGATGGATGGAATCGAAGGCGCCCCAAAGTGCCAGCTCGCCTGCGAATCGCCGCTCCAGCTGACGGAACAAGCGCTCGTCGATGGCGAAGGCTTGATCGGGGACATGTTTGATGACCGCTCTGAAACCGTACCGTGACGGCACGATCTCTTTGACTTCGCCGATCAGGAGCATGAGCTGGCTGGGCTTTCCTGGATGCGCCAAGGCGCTGGTCCATTCGGCGAGGCGGCGGGCGTTGATGGGGTCGCGATGCTCCACGGAGAACACTTCGGGCACATACAGGCGGTTCTGCAGTGCGCTGCCGCGCGCGAACTTGTGCGCTGCGGCTGAAAGCAGGTGCCGGCGGACGATGCACCAGTTTCGCTTGCCCGTGAAACCCGGGTGCCAGTGGGTCAGTTCGGCCTGATCCCACAGGTAGTGGAGCAGGGCACGCAGACTGAGCTTCTGACCTTGGGACGAGATGTTGGGCGAGGTGCTGGCGGCTGGAGATTGGGACGATCGGCCGGGCAGTTTGGACAGGGGGAAATCGAGCTTCAATGCCGTTTCACCCGTGGCGGGGTTTTCCACAATGGCGGTGCCGACCAGTTGGCCCAGACCAGACAGATCAGCAGGTAATTCATAGGAAGGGCATGCAGTGGCATGCTGACCCCCGGTATTGGGCATGCGCTTGACGATGTAGCCGTTCATCAAGCGGGCCACGTACATCTCGATGCCTTTGCCGTCTGGGCGACACAAACAGCGGGGGCGCTGGTGGTTCGCGTAGGCTTCGGCAATGGCGTCGGCAAAACCGGGCGCATGCAATGCCCAGCGGCGATCACCTATCAAGTAGGTGGCCGTTGATTCGGGGGCATCGTCCACCGCGCAAGCCTCAGCGTGTGGGAGCCGCCCGGTCACGCGAACGTTGTGGCTCTAGCTGAGGTGCCACGACAGGACGCTGAGAGGGGGCGTTCTTGTCGTAGACCTTGACCCTGTGCACCAGCCCGTCGCGTGTGCGCTGGGCCAGTTTCTCGGCTGCTGCCACCATGATGGCCTCGCGCCTTTTTTCAGGTACCCGATTGGCCACCAAGATGGCCTCAATGGCTGCCAGAACGGTCTTGCGTCCGCCGCTGCCGCGGCCAGAGGGCTTGTCTGAGGTGTTGGCGCCTTGCGCGGTGGAGGCGTCCCGGGCGGGTTCAATGCGGTTGCTCAACCGTTGTTCCCGTTCCACCTTGAGCCGTTCCAGGTCGGCCGGGTTGGGCTCGTAGCCCAGGGTTTTGACACCGCGTGCTGCGGCCTCCAGCCAGATGAGGCGCCTGAAATCCTCACTGCCCGTGATGCGCAAGGAGTGCCAGCTGCGGGTCTCAGCGACATCAACCATGGAACGAGCCACAGAGGGGCTGTTCGTGTCGGTGGCCAACCGGAAGGTGGATTCGGTGAACGCGACGCGTGAGGTGTCTCCCCTGAAACGGTATTCGGTCAGGCCAATGCTCACATCGCCCAGGGTGACCGGAGCGCGTTTGATGATGTAGCGGTCCATCAGCGCCGCCTCCAGCCGGGCGACGAGGGCTTCACGCTCGGCCTGGGTGTCCATGCGGGTGCTGGCTTGCGGGTCGGATGCTTCGGGGACGATCTCCTTGTCTTTGGCGGGCAGGGGGATGACGTTCGACTCAGCTGTCGGGCGTGTTTGATTTGTCTTGACTGGTTTTGCATGCGGGCCTGTTGTCGGCGGCTGGACATCACGGGATCCGTCCCGCTTCCATTGGCCGTCGATTTTGTGAACGAAGGACTTTTGCCCGCGAACATCCACTACGACGAACCGGTTGGCGCCGAGCTGATCAGCTTTGGCCACCATGTCCTGATAGCGGTCGGTGCGATAGGTGAGTTCGGCGAACGGGTCACGCAGTTCGTACCGTTCGGCCGGCTCAGGCTCGGGTGTCTGAAACGTCCGGATGGCGATGGTGGCTCGATCTGCGGGCTCCACTGTGCCGCCCACTGTGGCACTTGTATCTGCCGTGGGTGGATCCGCGCGCCGGGCCGGTGAAGTTCCGTCTTCCATGGTGGTCTCCTTGGGTGGTCTTTTTCAGCACGAGGGGGGTGTCAGGGTTTGGGTGTGGCGGAGGCCTGGACGGAGACCGGTGGCGCCCGGTACACCTCGATCTCGACGCGTCGGTTGAGATTCCTGCCGCGCGGGTTACCGTTGTCGGCAAGGTGGTCGCCGCTGGGCTGGTGGGTGGTGCGGATGCGAGCGGGGTCCACGCCGGCTGCGACCAGGTAGTCACGCACGGCGTTGGCCCGCGCCTGTGCGATGCGGCTTTCAGCCGATGAGTCGCTGGTGCCATCGGTGCGGCCCCTCAGCACCACGAGTGGCGCGGCCTTGGCTTCTTCCACCAGTGCCGATGCCGCTTCGGAAGGGATCGAAACCCTGGTGCTGTTGAATCCGAAGTGGACGATGCGAACGCTGTTGGCTTGCGCTTTCTCCTGGGTCGCCGCCATCAACTGCTGGCGCACGGCCATGTGGACCAACGTAGCGCTTGTGGTTGCGGCGAGGCGGTCGGATTCGTTGGCCTGTATGCGGGTGTTTTGCAGGTCGTTCTTGCAGACCTGCAGTTCAACGGCTATCTGTGCGTTCGCTGGACGCTTCTGTGATTCGTCCACTGTGGGCGGCTGGGGGGGCAATGTACAGGCGCCGAGCGCTGCGGAATACATGGCGAACAGGACGAGGCGGGGCGTCTGGGCGGTCATGAGCGTTCTCCCATGTTGGTCAATTCGCGTGTTTCATCCGGTGGTGTTTCAGCGCTCGGGCTGAAAGTTGATTCATCGCTTGCGGGCTCGATGGATCCACCAGCGGAAGGGGTGTTTGGCGCTACCTTGAAGGCGTTGAGGCAGGCGTCGGCCGCTTTGTCGATGGAACCGTTCAGAACTTCTTTGGGCAGCTGAATGTCGTGAACCAGTGCATCGACATCGAGGGTGCTGCTTTCTTCGTCGAGTTCGTCGCCTGCATATCTCCAACGCTGCTGCACCTTGGCTTGGTGGAGGTCCATCTTCATGACGGCTACCTCTGGTGCAGGCAGGAGGCGTGAGGTGAACGCCCGGTCCTGGAAGTAGCGGATCTTTTCGCCGAGGATGGGTTTGCAGTTCTCGTAGATCACCACCAGCCGTTCAGAGCCCAGTTCCTTGAACTCTTGCGGCAACAGCAGGGAGCGGCGTTGTTCGCTCTCATTGCGGCTGACGGTACTGTGCCCATGACCGCTGAAGGAGCGGCTGCGCCCCCGAGAGGTGACGCGCTCCGTGAAGTGACCCAGCATGGCGCTGTATTCGTCGGCGTCGCGCTGTTCGCGCGGGGCGAAGAGGATCTGCAGGCCGTGGTTGGTGGCGAAGGTGCGGGCTTCCTTGTCGCCATAGACCGCGTCCAATTGCGACATGGCCTGCACCACGGTGAGCAGGCGCAGGTTGTAGCCAGCCAGGAAGGCCGCGGAGTGGGTGATGATCCCGACCCGGCCCATGGCTGTGAACTCGTCGTTGACCAGCAGGCACTGGTACTTGAGTGACTTTTCGTGCTCTGGCAGATGCTGGGTGTTGAGGCTGACGAGCTGGGAGAAGAACAGGGTGAGCAGCGGACGGGCATTGGCCAGCCGGTGCGGAGGGATGCGCACAAAGACTGACATGCGCTGGCGGCGCAACTGGCTGAGGTCGAAGTCGTCGGCGCTGGTAGCGGCATCGACCACCGCATCCGCAAAGATCGTCAGCGGCGCGTGGAAGGTGGCCACCACGCTGGACAGCGTGTTTTCCGAGTTGCACAGCAGGCGCTGCAGGGCATCCAGGCATTCGTCAGAGAACGGTTTGCCGGCTTCCTTGCGTTGTTCAATCAGCCCACTGAGGTGTTCTTTCAACGAGCGCCCTTGCCCGGAAGACTGCCGCAGCATTTCGCCTACCGTGCGCGGCAGCTCTGGCGTTTCCAGCAACAGCAGGCCCAGGCCGAGAAAGAGGTTGCGGGCCTGGTCGTTGAAGAAGGCTTCGGACGAGGTGCCGCTGCCGTCGTTGGGGTAGAACACCTGACCGATGCCCAGCAGGTCGCCCACGCGGTGCAGCGGGCTGGTGCGGACAGCGGTGAGCGGGTTCCAGCGGTGGCTGCGGGCTTCTTCGTCGAAGGGGGAGAAGGCATAGACCGCCTGTTGGTGCTTCGCCCGGTAGCCCGCGGTAATGGCGTGGTTCTCGCCCTTGATGTCGAGAACTACCACCGAATCCGGCCAGTTCAGCAGGTTGGGCACCACCACACCGACACCCTTGCCGCTGCGGGTGGGTGCTGACAGCATGACCGAGAGTTGACCGGGCAGGGCCAGAAACTGGCCACGAAATCGGCCGATCAGGATGCTCGGGGTATTGGTTTTCTGGTTGGTCAGCAGCAGTCCGGCCCGCTCGACTTCAGCGGTGGAGGCGAAGCGGGCATCGCCATGCAAGGCGCGGCGCGGGCGGCTGGCGGCGTACATGGCGCCCGGCAAACCGATCAGCGTGGCAAAGCCAGCCAGGCCGATAGCCGTGACCAGCCGCCGCCGAAGCACTGGAACATCGGAATAAAGCTGCCAGTAGTCAAGGATGCTGTTCCAGCCCGCAAGTCTGGGGTTTGCCTTGCTGAAGACCAGGAACAGCACGGCCGACAGGTACAGCGCCGCGAACACAAGAGCAGCGATCCCGAAGAGCATGAACATGCTGGCCGCCACCTTCCGTGCAGTCGGCCAGGACGCCAAGGGCAGGGCTAAGGACGCGCTCATGTCTGCGCCCCGTCAAACAGGCTGACTTGCGCATTGGGTGCGTTGCCAGAATGGCTGTCGTCGTTGGTAAAACGGTTGCGACGCGGCTCGTAGGCGATCTCGGAGATGAAACGCCCACGTTCGTCGCGCCCAAACTGCACGATGACATCGATCACGATGCCCAGTAGTCCCTTGATCTCGTCCAAGCGCAGACCGCCGCCTGCACCGCTTTCTCGAATCATGAGCGACATCTGTTCCAGTGCCAGGGCGCAGCTGCCCGCGTGCACGCTGGTGATGCTGCCGGGGTGACCGGAAGCAGCCAGGCGGATGAAAGAGAAACATTCTTCGCCGCGCAATTCGGCCAGGAAGATGCGGTCGGGCTTCATGCGCAGGCAGGCTTCAAGCAGCGATTTGGCCGTGACGCGCGCCGTGCCCTGTGCGTCTTTGCTGTAGTACAGGTGCACCACGTTCGGGTGGTTGGGCAGGGTGAGTTCGGCCGTGTCCTGGATGGTGATCAGGCGCTCGTGGTGCGGCACTTCCTCCACCAGGCCTTTCATGAAGGTGGTCTTGCCAGATCCGGTCTTGCCGCTGACCACGATGGTCTGGTGCTTCTGCACCGCGAGCCGCAGAAACTCCGAATAACGACCAGCCGCTTTCAGTGCGAGCAGCTGCTTTTCAAAGGGCTGAAGGCCGTCGTCATCGTCACCCGTTGCGACGCGCTCACCGATGCGATTGAAGAGTCCGTCGCTTTCGAAGTCGTCCAGCCGCTTGATCAGCTCAGATGGTTTGCGCACCGTGATGGAAACGGTGCCACGCGTCACAGCGGGAGGAATGACGAACTGGATGCGCTCCCCGCTGGGCAGCGTGGCTGAGAGCAGGGGTCGTTCCTGGTTGATCTGCTGGTCGCAGTAGGTGGCAACCGCGGTTGCCAGCGACAGGCAGCGTTCTTGCGTCATGTTGGGCGCATCCACCTGCTGCCAGCCCCGCACGGTTTCCACCTGCAGAACGCCCGGTCGGTTCACGCAGACTTCCAGCACGCCCGGTGCATCCAGCTGTTCGCGCAGCGGGCGCAGGAACTCGACCACCGAGGTGGCATCGCCACACCAGCCGTCTGGCTGGGCGTCATCGGTGCAGGGCAGGGCGCTCATCGCTCGACCGGCTGCAATGCGTAGACCGACGAGAAGTCCACATCGCGGGCCACATAGATGCCGACGATGCCACCCTGGTTCTGGTAGATCAGGGGCGGGATGTTGATGGTGCTGTCCAGCACCTTTTCAGCCAGCTTGCTGGTGTTTTCGGTGGTGGACGGCAGGACGATGGTGTCCGCTTCACGGTCCTGCATCTGGTTCTGGATCACCAGCTTGACCGAGTCGTCGATCAGGGAGAGCAGCATCGCGGCGCCGATGCGGTCGCCCCACCGGTTGTCCACATGGCCATCGATGCCCGACTCGCCCAGTTGCCCCGTGCCCGGCGACTCAACATCTACCGTGACGCCGTGTGGTGTGCGGATGCGGGTCCACAGCACCGGTATGCGAACCGTTCCTGGCCGGACCGACGCGATGCGGTATTCGCCGTCAAGGTGCGATCCGCGCTCGATCAGCAGCACCCGGCCGTTGTCGCTGTACACGTCGCGCTGCACCTGGCAGCCGACCAGGCCCGAGGTGGCGCTGATGACACGGGTCTTGAGTGCACAGGTGAACGCTGTGCCCTTGGGCAACGTGAGGCTGCGGTCGCCCAGCGTGGTGGCCTTCACCCGGGGTGTGGCGGAGCCCTGCATTTCGCCGCCGAACAGGCCGGCAGCTGCGGAGCGAAGACTCGGACCGATATCGGGTGATGGCGTGGGCTCAGTGGTTGAACCACCCAGACCTGCCGGCAAAGCGTTGCCCTGGGTCAGGTTGTCGAGAAGTCCTTGCAGTCGGCGCTGGTAGTCCTGGAGTTGCTTGGTCGTGGACGCCGCCGGATCGTTGGACGACAGCGTGGTGTCGCTGTTGGCGCCAGGGATACCGCCCGGGCGGGACGACACCACCAGCACCGGCGCGTCGTCCGGAGAGAGGGCCTTGGGTCCGGAAGGCGCGGCTGTGCCGGTGTTTCGCAGTCCGATGGGATCGGCCGCTTCTGCGGGTGTGGGAGTCAGCGCGGGCACACGAGGCGAAGCTGGCTGCGTCATGTCCAGCTGTCGCGTGCCAGCGCCCGCTGCCGAGGGGCGGTCTCTCAGCAACGACTTGTCTTTGTCTGCACCGCTGTTGTGGTCGATGTAGCGGTACAGGTACAGGCCGCTCATGCCTGCGACCATGGTCACCACCAGGCCGATGACCGAAACGTTCTTCCAGGACAGGTTGAGGGGCTGTCGCCGGGCCACGTTGGGAATACCCGCTTCGCCAGGCAGGGGGCTGATGGTGTTGCCGCTGTCCTGCGGCGATGGATCGTCGTTTGGCGCCGACGAACCCATAGGTCGTTCAGTCATGGCTTTGCTCCCGTGCTGGAGGGTGAATGGGAGGGATCGGACTTCAACACCCGCTGCACACCCGGCACCGTGATGGAACCTTTGGCCGGCGATCCCCCCAGATCGAAGGCTTCGTTCCAGATGCCCACCACGGCCGATCCGGCACGCAACATCAGGCGGCGGCTGACCCGGTCCACCACCAGGGTGTCGTCCTCCATGCGGGCGTTGACCAAGGTTTCGCTGCCGTCGCCCAGCACATGGAAGACAGCGGGCACCTCGCGATTGCCGGGGAACCGCAAGTAGGTGAACCGGCCGTCGTCGTAAACCAGCGTGGGGACGATGTCCGAAGAACCGCCACCTTCCGCTAGTGCGTACTGGGTGTTGAGCACGGTGGGTTTGGCCGCAAGGCGTTCCGCCACGATCTGCTGGGCCGTCGGTGGGGGCGGGATCGGCGGCAAGCTCGCCAGTGCGGCCAGTTCCCTCTCCGCCAGACTGGGCGAGGCTGCTGCGGGTTTGGGGGACCGGATGGCCAGACGAAAGACAGGGGTCTGGCGGTCACCGTCCGAAAGGACCACAAAGCGCAGTGTGTGTGAGCGTCGGTCGGTGATGACCGTCAGGTTGTTGGGCGCATCGGCGGCGCTCTTGGCCTTGACGTACAGATGGCGCCCACCCGGTTGGGCGGCCACGCACCAGGCGGCATCGGGCTTGCTGCAATCACCGCCCTGGCCGACCGCCACTTCGGTGATGGCCTCGCCCTTGTCGAACTCCACCAAAGTCACCATGCCGCGTTTGACCGGAACGGTGACCACCGCATTGGCGTCGTAGACGACCTCGCGCAGGCGCGGATCGGATTTGTCTGTGGGCTGGGCTGCCGAGGCATGCGGAGGAGTCAGGGTCAATGAGACCAGCACCATGGGTAGTACCAGGAGGTTCATGGCTTCACTCCAGTGGTCGGGGTATTGATCTCGGGGTCGGACCGGTAGGCCGTGACCACGAAGCCGAAGGGGTTCTCCAACCGGTCCGACTCTTTGGCCAGCACTTTGGGCTGGTACTGGTAGACCACGCTGGCCACGTGCCGGGTGGTCACATCCGGCAAGTTGCGGTCGGTCATGCGAACGACCTTGTCGTATGTGACGGTGGCGTCGCTCTGGTTGCCGCTGCGGCCCGATGCGCGCAGCCGCACACCGACGATGTTGATGCGCCACTCTTCGGTGGAGCCCACCTTCTTCTGCAGTGCGCCGTCGCCCTCGAACTGCCGGTTGTATTCAGCGAAGACGGCGGGCACCGCCATGCGGGCCACCTGGTCAAAGTCCCGCTGCAGGAACATCCAGCTGTAGGCTTCGCGGGACCGCACGAAGGTGGCCAGGTTGTGCTTGTCCAGTGCTTCCATGGCCGGAATGGTTTCTTCGCTCAGCCGCTGCTGGATGGTCGTTTCGCCTGTGACCCGGTCCACCACGATGGGGATCTCCACGACCTTGCGCAGCGGCCCCTGCACAAAGACGGCGGCAATCCCGATCAGACCAATCGCCAGACCCGCAGCAGCGGCGGCCCAAGCACGGCGCTCGGAGCGCTCCAGCATCAGGGCGCGGTCGATCTCCCAGTCCCGGTTGGCCTGTAGCGACTGATCTTCAGGCGCCGGAGGTGGTGTTTTCGGCTGTTTCGGCCATGCGGCGGCCTCACCTGACATCAGGATGGCACTCATGGGGGACTCCGGTGGGGTGGTGGTTACGGCAGGAAGTCGGAGACCTTGCCGGTCCGGCCCAGCATCTGGTACTGGCGCTCGCGCTCACGGGATCGGGCGATGCGCTCCTCGCTGTCGGCCATGCCTTGTAGCATCTGGATTTGCGAGGACTCGTGTGCCAACAGGGCGTTCTCAGCGCCAATGCGGGCCTGAATTTCCTGCACCGATTTCTGGTCGGTGGTGGCGTTGATCTGCGTCATCAGCGACTGGATCTGGTCCAGCCGCTGGGCTGCCGACTTCATGGCGTCCTGCAGCAGCCCCTTCTGCTGATACGGCTGCGCCAGGGTGGCCTGGCACTCGGTGCGTGCGTCACCTGTGCGGTCCATGCAGTTGTAGAGCATCCCGACATCGCGAAGCACCTTGGCCGTGGCGTTGAGGCCGCTATACCCCGAGGTGTTGATGGCGTTGAGGTAGGTGTAGGCCTCGGCCGGGATGTAGTTCTTGAGCAGCGGGTTGTTGAACACGTCGCCCAGGTTGCGCATGCCGTTGATGCTCTCGATCTGGGTCTGCAGCTGTCGGATCTGCTGGATCTGGTTGTTGATCTGGGTGATGTCGTTGATCACCTGCTGCACCGCCTGGAACAGGTTGGCGACATCGATCACGGGGATGCCGGTGGCGCGCGCGTGCGTGGCGCCCAGCGAAATCAATACGGCGGCGGCGACCTTGAGGCGGTACTTCATGGTGTGCTCCTTGGTTGAGGGAGATCAAGACCGGCCGCGCAGGGCGGCGAGTCGGTATGCCGCAGACCGTGCGGCTCCGTAGCCCCTGCGGGCCATGTTTCCGGCGTATCGACCTGTGGCTGCTGCGGCGGCACCCGCCGTGGCTGATGCACCAGCGCCTGAACGGATCACGCCCCCAGCGCCTGTGCCGGTGGCGGTCGAACGTGCCGAGGACGCAGAGCGCAGGCCCGAGACCATCATCGCGTTCTGGATCATCTGAACGCCTTGTTGAATGGCTGCGCCACCCGTCAGGGCCGAGGCGAGGCTGGGCGCCTGGAAGCAGAGGATGGCCATGAGGATCATGAGCACGCAGTAGCGGGTGGCTTCACCCAGCACGTTGAAGGTGCTGCCGAGGAAGCCGCCACCGTCGTTGATGGCCTTGAACATGGCGGCGCCCATGTAGGCGCTCAGGCCCAGTGCAAAGAAGGCGAACCACGTCAGCACCACAGCGTTCAACACCATCGACAACCAGCTGTCGAAGAAACGCGCGGTGGGGCGCCAGGCCAGGCACAGGATGAACAGCGGCCCGATGGCGATCACGAAGGTCAGGAACAGCTTGGCCAGCGTGACGACGAAGAGGGCGATGCAGAGAAAGAAGACGGTTCCGATGGAGAAGATGCCGCCGGCCAGCAGCAGGTCCAGCCTGAGCACGCTCGCTTCTTTCATGATGTCGGCCACCTGGGCGCTGGCGTCGTCGTTGAACTTGTCGAGCAGCGCATAGGGCGAGCTGATCGTGGCGGGATCCACGCCAGAAGGCAGAAAGGTGCTGGCCACGCCCATGGCCAGCGCGTTGGCGGTGTCCGACACGTTGCTGATGTAGAACCCTGACTGCAAGGCAAAGGCCAGCACCAGCCCGATCTTGAACACCTTCCAGACGAAGGTGGGCACGGTTTCGGACACTTCGTTGCGCAGCACAGCCCAGCCGTAGAGCGCCACCCACACCGTCATCGCTGACAGCGCGATCGGCGTGATCGCCGACATGAGCGAGGACACCACGCCCAGCACGTAGGTGCTCAGAATCGCATCGAAGTTGGAGCCGACCCAGGCGAACATGACATTGCTCCCCTATTGAACGGCCGGGTAGGGCAGGTTTGTCGGGGGCGGCGCGAAGACCTTGACGCACTTGCTGCCCAGATCGGGAAACTGGCACTGCAGCCACTGGCCGCCAGCCTTCACGACCCAGATGCGGGAGAGCTTGGTGGTGCCGTAGCTGGAGGGTCGGCAGGTACCATCGCGTGCATAGACCTCGGTGCACTCCATCAATCCGGCGCGGGTTTCCACCATATGCCAGGAGCCTGCGTGGCATCCCGATTGAGCCAGGCATGGCTTGGTCTTGCGGATGGGGCCCGAGCTGGGCAGCGGAGCCAGCTCGACAAGTCGTTCACCGCTGTTTGAAACGCGCACCGCTTCGTTGCCTTTGACGAATTGGGCACTGGCGTTCGTGCCGAAAACGGCAAACGTCAACGCGACGAGCAAGGTGTGAGATCGGTTCATGTCGCTCTCCTGGAGTTGCGGGTTTTGCGATCCTGAACCTCGCGCAGCAGCACGGGAAGCCACAGCAACGGATCGTTACCGTGTTGTTCACGAACGGTGTCCAGCAGGGCGACGTTGTCGGTGGTGGCCGACAGCACGGTCACGAAGTCCTGTAAACCGCTGAGGTCCAACTCGCAGATCGCGCTGCTGTGCCCTTGTTTGACCAGGAAGCGCCGGCCACCCTGCGCGCCCAGGCTGCGCACGATGCCGAACTCGGCTTCGCTGAGACCAAAACCTTCGACGTATTCCTCGCGCACCGCTTCCGGGTTCGCCAGGAAGATCTTGGTCACGCTCTGTTCCACCATCGTGCGGCCGATGGGGTGGCGCAGCACGTCGGATGGGCTCTGGGTGTCGAATATGCCCAGGCCGTTCTGCTTGCGGATCGTCTTCTGCTTCTGTTTGGCGAAGTCGCTGAAGATGTCGTGGTCCAGCGCTTTCCAGAACTCCGAGATCACATAGATCAGCCGTTCGCCGTTGACCAGCTCCTCCATCACCTGGAGCAGGTACAGCATGACCGGCGTGCGGACCTCGGGCAGGTCCAGGAACTCGGTGGTGTCGAAAGCGATGATCGATGCGGACTGCAGGTCCATCAGCTGGTCGTTGGCCTGGTCGAACACCCAGCCGAGCGCGCCACCCTCGCACCAGCGGCCCAGGCGTTCGTACAGGCTGTTCTCGCCGGACTTGGGCAGGTTCTGGCGGATGGTCGAGAAGCGGCGCAAGGCGGTCGGCATCATTGCCACCGTTTTCACGGCATCGGCGATGGCGCGTTCGTCGGCCGGCAGCAGGGGCAGGGCGGGTGTCGCGATGCAGGTGCGCACCAGCTGTTCCCAGAACTGGATGCGGGCCGGCGTGGGGTCGCGCTGCAGCGGGTTGAGGTGCGTTGGCTTGCCCGCTTCGAGCGTGAAGTACCGGCCGTTCATGGCCCGGATGGCAATCTCGCACCCCCGGTCCAGATCGAACAACACCAGCCGGGGTGCTGGGTCCCACTTGCGGGTCAGCGTCAGCAGGAACATCTCCAGCGTGGTTTTGCCAACCCCGGTGGATCCGATGATGATGGTGTTGCCGGGCAGCTTCTTGTCTGCTGAGTCTTCGCCATCGGGGCTGCTGTGAAAGTTCAGGTAGAACGGCTGGCCCGACGGCGTCCTCAGCAGAGCCAAGGCTTCACCCCAGGGGTTGCCGTCCCGCTTTCCACGAGCGAAGTTGTGACCGCTGGCCAGGGCTGCAAAGGCGCGGGAAGACAGCTTGGCATCGCGCGGGCGCCACCGCCAGTTGCCGGGCATCTGGGCGAACCAGGCCGCGTCGGCCACCAGGTCTACCGGCGACATCTGCAGACTCGATGACTCGCCCACGGCGCCGATGGCCTGTGCCGCACGGCGGCCGGCATCGGCCAGGCTGTCTTCACCGGGATTGCCGAAGACCACCAGGCTGTAGTGGTACTCGCCCATGCAGAACTGGCCGTCACCCAGCTCGTTCAGCGCTTCGTCCATGTCTGCGATCTGACTGGACACGACGTCGTCGCTGGCGATCAGCTGATCGCGCTGCAGTTCCAGAGCGCGGGTGGCCTCGCGGCGCGGCAGGATGGAAAAGCTCTGTGTCTCGATGAACTCGCTGTCTTCGTACAGCAAGGCGTTGAGGATGCCGGGTTCAACAGTATCGGCGTATTCCTTGATGTCCACCAGGGCCGCGCAGCGCCGCTGATCCCCATTTCTCAGCTCCAGCTTGTCGCCGCCAAATGAAAGACGGGTCGAGGGCAGGGTGCGGTGCAGCGGTCCAGCCGTGAACGGCACGGGTTTCCAGTGTTGACGCCGACCGAAAACTGACCATCTGAAGGCGGGAGTGCCGCTTCAAAATTGACCAGGGTGTATCACGCGACTGCTGAATTTTTTGGCAGGAGCAAACGAGGTGATCACCATGGACATGATTG